>Ga0172376_10008620_pt1 | contig 10635 bp, 12 predicted proteins | sample Lak35m_FD_121114 | JGI IMG/M metagenome (GOLD analysis project Ga0172376, IMG submission 121114) | Freshwater microbial communities from Kabuno Bay, South-Kivu, Congo - kab_092012_35m | ecosystem: Environmental > Aquatic > Freshwater > Lake | place: Democratic Republic of the Congo: South-Kivu... | reverse complement strand
GTTTTAATGGTAATAAAATATTAACTACTGGTGGGGGGGGTGCAATAATTACTAATAATAAAATATTAGCAAAAAGAATAAAACACCTCTCAACTACCGCAAAGATTAAGCATCCCTGGGAATATATTCACGATAATATTGGTTATAATTTTAGAATGCCAAATTTAAACGCTGCTCTAGGATCAGCACAAATAGAAAATTTAAATAAATTTTTAATATCAAAGCAAAAACTTTTTTCAAAATATTGTAGAGAATTTTCAAAAGTTCAAGGTGTTAAAGTAATAAAGAACCCTGAGTTTTGCAAAAGTAACAATTGGCTAAATACATTATTTATTCAAAATTCTTCCATTAAAAAGAGAGATAAAGTAATAAGTTTAGCTCATAAAAAAAATCTTTTTTTGAGACCCGTCTGGAAGCCTTTGCATAGTCTAAAACATTTTAGATCTATGCCAAAAATGAATTTAGAAAATGCAAAAAAAATATATTTATCATGCATAAATTTACCAAGTAGTTCTCACTATTTTTTTGATGAAAAATTATAAAATTTTATTTATTGGCAAGGAAGGAGATAAATATTCAATAAAAAATTATTTATATTTAAAAAAAAATTTTAAATATGTATCAGTAATTTATAATAACTTAATTAATCATAATGTAATTAAACGTAAAATAAAACATTGGAATGGAGATTATATTATTTGTTTTAGAAGTAATTACTTATTTAAAAAAAAAGAAATTGTTAAACCTTCTAAAAATATTATCAATTTCCATCCTGGGCCGCCACAATATAGAGGCATAGGTTGTGTAAATTTTGCGATAAAAAAAAATGAGAAAAAATATGGAATAACAGCACACTTAATTGATTCTGATCAAATAGATAATGGAAAAATAGTTGACGTAGTATTATGGAAAATTAAAAAGAATTCGACTGTAGATAAGATTTTACAAAAAACTTATATACAACAATTTTACCAATTAAAAAAAATAGTGAGTTATATCAAAAAAGAAAATTTAGAATTTTTAATAAAAAAAAATATAAAATATAAATGGTCAAAAAAACTTTATACAAAGAAAGAATTAAATGATCTTTATTTAATTAAAAATAATATTAAAAAAAATTCTTTTTTTAAAATATTAAGAGCTACAGTTACCAAAAAATTTAAGCCTTACGTTTTAATTCACAAAAAAAAATTCGTATATGAAAATTAGTAATAAAAAAACCTTTATAATTGCTGAGGCTGGGGTTAACCATAATGGTTCTATTAAAAAAGCTTTAAAGTTAATAGATATAGCTAAGAAATCCGGAGCAGATGCAATTAAATTTCAAACATTTAAAGCTGAAAATTTGGCAACACTCTATGCGCCAAAGGCAGACTATCAAAAAAATAAATTTTTAAAAGAGCAAACGCAATTTCAAATGTTAAAAAAATTAGAATTCACAGACGCAATGCATGATTTATGCTTTAAAAAATGTAAAAAAAAAAAAATTATTTTTATTTCTTCAGCTTTTGATATTGAAAGTTTAGATTATTTAAAAAAATTTAATATCAGTTATTATAAAGTTCCATCTGGCGAGATCACCAATATTCCCTATTTAGAGTTTTTAGGGAAATTAAGAAAAAAGGTTATTTTATCTACAGGAATGTCAAATATTTATGAAATTAAAAGAGCAATAAAAACTCTCGTGAAGAATAGGACCAAAAAAAATAATATAATATTAATGCAGTGTACCTCATCATATCCAGCTCCCTATAACGAGATAAATTTAAATACAATTGCAACATTAAGAAAAAAATTTAAATTAAATGTTGGTTTTTCAGATCATAGTTTAGGAGTTCAAGCTAGCATTGCAGCAGTAGCATTGGGAGCCAAAGTCATTGAAAAACACATAACTTTAAGCAAAAAATTAATAGGTCCGGACCATAAAGCAAGTCTTGATCCAAAAGAATTTAAATTCATGGCTGAAAGTATAAGAATAGTTGAAAAATCTTTAGGCAATAAAATCAAAAAAATTTCTAAATCAGAGAAAAAAAATATTTATATTGTAAGAAAATCAATAGTTGCCTCAACTTTCATAAAAAAAAATGATAAATTTACTGAATTAAATATTACATGCAAAAGACCAGGAAATGGAATTTCTCCTGTATTTTTTAAAAAATTGATCGGCAAGAAAGCTGTTAAAAATTTTTACAAAAATAATTTAATTTCATTAAAATAGATTATGAAAATATTTTTAATAACAAGTACCAGGGCAGATTTTGGTTTATTTAAAAATCTAATTATTGAGCTTAAGAAAAATGAACATTTCAATTTAAAAATTATTGCAACTGGAACACATTTTTCAAAAAAACATGGTTTAAGTTTTGATGAAATCAAAAAAATTAAATTAAAAATATATAAAAAAATTTTAATCACAAACAACACAATCACACCAAATTCACTTTTGAATGATATGAGTCTTTTATCAAAAAGTATTTCATCTCTAATTAAAAAAGAAAAACCAGATTTATTTATAATTCTCGGAGATAGATACGAAATATTTGCAGTCACATTAGCAGCATATTTAAACAAAATTTTGATAGCCCATATTCATGGCGGCGAAATAACGGAAGGTTCCTTAGATGATGGTTTTAGACATTGCATTAGTAAGATGTCCAATTTTCATTTTGTTTGTCACAAGGACTACAAAAAAAGACTTATTAAAATGGGTGAAAAACCCAGTTGTATTTATAATGTTGGGGCTTTAGGAGTTGAAAATATCTATAAAACAAAATTTTTGAACAAAAAAGAACTTGAAGATTCTTTAGGAATTAATCTAAAAAAAAATATCTTGCTAGTCTGTTTGCAGCCAGAAATTACAAAGAAAAAAACTATAAAACTAGTAAGTGAGACTTTGTTAGCACTAAAATATTATAATGATAAATCAATAATATTTACGATGCCAGGAGCTGATCTTTATAATGATATAATAATCAAAAAAATATTAAACTTTAAAAAAAAAAGATCTAATTGTTTATTATTTAAAACTTTAGGAAGCCAAAAATTTTTATCATTTCTTAAAATTGCAGATGTCATAATAGGAAATTCATCAAGTGGCATTATTGAGATGCCTACTTTTAAAAAACCTACAATTAATATTGGAGAAAGACAAAAAGGAAGAATAAAGTCCAGTAGTATAATTGATGTTTTACCTGAAAAATCTTTTATCAAGCTAAAAATAGATTTTATATTTTCAAAAAAATTTAATAGTAAAGGAATTATAAATCCTTATAAAAAATTAAATACATCAAAAAGAATTGTTACAATTTTAAAAAGTTTAGATTTAGAAAAATATAAAAATAAAAAATTTTATGACACATTAAATTAAAATATGTTAGTAGAAAAAAATAAATTAAAAAAAATAATTATTTCTCAGGATTCTAATATTTTAGATGTAATAAAAAATATTAATTCATCAAATCTAAAAATTGTATTGGTGGTAGATAATAGTAAAAATTTTATAGGAGTTATAAATGATGGTGATGTTAGAAGAGCTTTTTTAAAGGGATACAATGTAAATTCTTCGATTAGAAATATTATAAATAAATCACCTATTTTTATTGAAAAACTTTTAGAGATAAATAAATTTACCTCAGAAGATTTAAGAGAATTTCCTTTTATTCCAATTATAAAAAATCAAAAAATAATCGGTCTTTTTGCCACAAACATTAATCAAAAATTTATAAAAAAAAATAATAAAGAATTTGTTGTAATAATGGCTGGCGGATACGGCAAAAGACTCGGGGTACTCACAAAGAACTGTCCGAAGGCACTTCTTACCTTTAATAATAAACCGCTTTTACAATATATTTTAGAGTATGTAAAAAATAATAACTTTTCTAATATTATAATTTCTGTTTTTTTTCTCAAAAATATGATTAAAAATTTTATTTTAAAAAAAAAATTTTCATTAAAAATTAATTTTTTAGAAGAACACTTTCCTTTAGGCACAATTGGCTCAATTGGCTTAATAAAAAGTATTAGTAAAAATTTTATAGTTCTAAATTGTGATGTAATTTCCGATGTTAATTTATCTGAATTATTAGAATTTCATAAAAACAATAAGTCTATTTTAACAATATGCGTAAAAGATTTTCAATATAAAAACCCTTATGGCGTTATTATTTCAAAAAAAAATAAATTTATTTCTTTCAAAGAAAAGCCAGAGACAAATTTTACAATAAATACAGGTATATATGTTTTTAACAAAAAATTAATTCCAATCATAAAGAAATCTAATCTAAAAAATATTGAAGATTTGATTTCAAAATTACAAGATAAAAATTATAAAATACTTACCTATCCAATTTTTGGCGATTGGAGAGACTTTGGTCAAGATAAAAATAAATTAAAAAGATATAGTTAAGTGATAAAAAAAGTTTTAATCATTGGATTTGGTTCCATAGGAAAGAGGCATGCTACTATTTTAAAAAAATTTAAACATATTTCTGATATTTACATTCTCTCTAAAAGAAATCCTAAAATATTTAAATATATAAATAAATTATCACAAATTAAAAAAATAGATCCTGACTATATTATAATTTGTTCTAGAACTTCAGATCATTTTATGCATTTAAAATATATTGAAAAAAATATGACCAAGAAAATTATTTTAATAGAGAAACCACTTTTTTGTAAATTTCATAAGTTTAATATTTTAAAAAATAAAGTTTTTGTTGGCTACAATTTAAGACAGCATCCTGTAGTAAGATTTATAAAGAATTTTATAACAAATAAGAAAATATTTTCAGTAAATATTATTTGTAATTCATACCTACCTAATTGGAGAAAGAATATAAATTATAAAGACTCGTACTCTTCTAACAAAAGACTTGGAGGTGGTGTTTTATTAGATCTAAGCCATGAGATTGATTACCTTGAGTGGATTTTTAATAGAATAAAGAAATTGGATTTTGTAAGGATTAAAAAATTATCTAATTTAAAAATTAATGTCGAGGATTGTGTCACAATAGCTGGAGAAACAAAATTATCTAATTTTATTTTAGATTTAAACTATTATAGTTTATATCAAAGAAGAGAGATTATTGTAGATGGGAATAACTTTTCTCTTAAAGGTGATCTTATTAATAATTTTGTAGAAATTTATTTTAAAAATAAAAAAAAAAAGATTATTACTTTTAAAAATGGTATAGATTATACTTATATCAGACAGCATAAGTTGATATTAAATAAAAATTATCGAACACTTAGCAATTTTAAAAATGCAAACAAATTAATGTCTCTCTTGGATAAATTTAGAAAATTTAAAAAATGAAACTCAATATTGTTACTTTTGTATTTGCCAGAGGTAATTCAAAAGAGATTAAGAATAAAAATCTGTTAAAATTTAATAATACTACTTTATTGGGTAATGCAATTTTGCAGGCTAAAAAAATTAAATATTCAAAAGAAATATTTGTATCAACAGACAGCTTTAAAATTAAGAGAGAGGCTCTTAAATATAAAGCTCTAGTCCCTTTTATGCGTCCTAAGAATTTGTCAACAGATTCTTCACCGGAGATATATGCATGGAGACATGCTGTAAATTTTCTAAATAAAAAATTAAATATTTTTCCAGATTATATTGTCTCTGTCCCAACAACATCTCCTTTAAGGGCAGTATCTGATATAAATAAATGTGTAAGTTTAGCAATTAGAGATAAATTAGATATAGTTTTTGCAATTACTAATTCAAATAAAAATCCATATTTTAATATTTTAACAAAAAAAAGAGGGAAACTACAAATTGTAATAAAAAAAAATAAAAAAATATCAAGAAGACAAGACGCTCCAAAATCATTCGATCTGACGACAGTTTGTTATGTGTTTAAACCAGATTATATAAAAAGGAATTTAAATTTATTTGCTGGAAAAGTAGGATATGTTCATGTCCCAAAGCAAAGAGCAGTAGATATTGATGATAAATGGGACTATAGAATCGCAATCTCTCTAAATAAGTATTATGTATAGAAAGCAATTAGATAAAGAAGTGGTCTTGATCACAGGAGGCTGCGGGAGAATAGGAGCTGCTTTAGCCGAGAAGTTACTAGTAAGAGGATTTAAAGTATTATTAGGAGATATAAATAAAAATAATCTTATTAAATTAAATAAAAAACTCAATTCATCTAATTTAGGAATATTCGCCGGAGACTTAACAACCAAAAAAAATATTGATAGATTTATATCTTTCGGATTAAAAAAATTTAAAAAAATTAATAGCTTAATTCACTGTTCGTATCCTAAATCAGAAAAATGGGGAGCTAGTTTTGAAAAAGTTAATGCAAGTTCTTTAAAAGAGGATTTGTATAATCAATTAGGCGCCACAATTATTTTAAGTCAATGTATTATAAAATATTTTTTAAAAAAAAAAGGTGGTAATTTAATATTATTTTCATCAATTCAGGGAATACGATCACCAAAATTTGATCATTATTATAATTTAAATATGCATAGTCCTATTGAGTACTCAGCAATTAAATCCGGAATTATTTCGATTAGTAAATATTTAGCTAAATATTATAGAAATAAAAATATTAGAATTAATAGTATAAGTCCTGGTGGTATAAAAGATATAAGTCAGCCTAAATTATTTATAAAAAGATATAAAGATTCTTGTAATTCTAAAGGACTTTTAGATGGATCTGATTTATCAGGATTAGTTTTATTTTTATTGTCTAATCAATCTAAATATATAACTGGGCAAAACTTAGTTATAGATGATGGTTGGTCTTTATAAATTGGTTACTGTAATTATTAAATTAATTCTTTAAAAATGAAATCAATTAGAATTATTCCTAAGCTAGATATTAAAGGTCCAAATCTTGTAAAAGGCTTCAATTTAGAGGGGTTGAGAGCATTAGGCAGCCCAAGAAATTTTATAGAATATTATTATAAAAATGGAGCAGATGAATTAATTTGTCACGATATAGTGGCAAGTTTATATTTAAGAAATAATTTAGATAGTATTATAAAAGAAACTTCAAAGAATATATTTTTACCTATCATTGTGGGAGGGGGAATAAGAAATATTAATGATATAGAGCGATTATTAAAATCTGGGGCTGATAGAATTTTTTTTAATACTGCTGCTGTTAAAAAACCCTCGTTAATTAAAAAAGCATCTAAATATTTTGGAAGCTCAACTATTTTAGTTTCTATAGAGTGTATAGAGCGAGAAAAAGAACATTTTTGTTTAGTAGATTTTGGTAGACAATTAACAAAATTAAAAGTCATCGATTGGATAGATGTAATTCAATCTAATGGCGCAGGAGAAATAATTATTACATCTGTTAATAAGGAAGGAACTGGGGCAGGTTTTGATTTAAATTTATTTGAAAAAATTTCGAAAAAAATTAAAATTCCTCTAATAGTAAATGGGGGGTTTGGAAAATTATCGCATATTAAAGATCTATTAAATTATTGTCGTCCTTCGGGAATTGCCATAGGTTCAGCATTGCATTATTCATCAATGTTAAATATTAAAAAAAGAAAAGATTTAGACGAAGGAAATTTTGAATTTATAAGAAATAGCAAGAATTTTCTAAATTTTAAAAAAATTAGTATTAAAAATATTAAAAATTACTTAAATAGTTTAATTAAAAAATGATCGATATTGCTATAATTAATTATGGAATGGGTAATTTATACAGTCTTTATTGTGCTTGTAATATATTTGGTTTTAAAACTAAAATTACTAGCAATGAAGATATTATAAATAAATCTAAGATTATTATTTTACCAGGAGTAGGCGCTTTCCCTGACGCCATGAGGATAATAAAGAAAAAAAAATTAGATTATGTAATTCTAAAAAATTTTGAAAAAAATAAAAAAATAATAGGAATTTGTCTAGGTATGCAGCTATTATTTGATAGTAGTCGGGAATTTACAGTTACAAAAGGATTGGGTTTAGTACAAGGAGAGGTATTGTCATTTAATTCTCTCTCTTCAAAAAATGATTATTCGTTAAATGTTGGATGGAAAGAAATTGTAAAAGAAAATATTAAAAGTTCTCTTCTAGAAAAAATTAATAAAAAAGATAAATTTTACTTTATTCATTCGTATTATTGTAAACCAAAAAATCAAAAGATTATTACAACAAATTCGATTTTTAATAAGAATCAGTTTTGTAGCTCAATTAAATCAAAAAATATTGAAGCCTTTCAATTTCATCCGGAAAAAAGTAGCCTTTCAGGATTAAAAATATTTAAAAATATAAAAAAAGAGTTAAATGAAATCTTTGTATAATTTACCAAAACAAATTATTTTTTGCACGAAGTGTGTCATGTCGAATCAAAGGCCATCCTCGATACCTGAGTTTTTTCATGATCAAAAAAGAACAGGAGCTAAGTATCTTAATATAGTTGATGGAATATGTGATGCATGCAGATTTAATGAAATAAAAAAAAAATCAATTGGGGTCAAAGAGAAAAAGAATTATTAAATTTATTAGATAAACATCGAAGCAGTAATAGAACCTATGATTGTATAGTTCCTGGAAGTGGAGGAAAAGACAGCGTCTATGCTGCTCATCTTTTAAAATATAAATATGGAATGAATCCACTCACTATTACTTGGCCACCTATACTTTATACTGATTATGGATATCAAAATTTTAAAAGCTGGATTGAGGTAGGGGGTTTTGACAATATTACTTTCAAACCAAGTGGAAAAGTAATGAAAGTTTTAACTAAATTAGCAATAGAAAATTTATTACACCCTTTTCAAACTTTTATTTTAGGTCAAAAAAATATTGCACCTAAAATTGCTCAAAAATTTAATATTCCGTTAGTATTTTATGGAGAAAGCGAATCTGAATACGGAAATCCTCTAGCAGAAACAAATGTATCTTTGCGTAATAAAAATTATTATGCAAGTAAAAATATTAATAAAATTTTACTGGCAGGTTGTTCTCTTAAGTATTTAAATAAAAAATTTAACCTGTCTTTAAAAGATTTAGATATTTTTTTACCTTTAGACCATAGATCTTTAAAGAATTTTAATCTTCAAGTCCATTATTTAGGTTATTATACAAAGTGGGTACCACAAGAAGCTTATTATTATTCTGTAGAAAAAGTTGGTTTTAAACCAAGACCATTTAGAACAGAAGGCACATACAGCAAATACAATAGTATTGATGATAAAATAGATGATCTTCATTATTATACAACATTTATTAAATTTGGTATCGGAAGGGCAACGTATGATTCGTCACAAGAAATTCGAAATAATCATTTAAAAAGAGAGGAAGCAAAGATTTTGGTAAAAAGATTTGATGGTGAAAAACCAATGAGGTATTTAAAAGAAATTTTAAATTATATTGATTTAAAAGAAACTGATTTTTTTAAAATTTGTGATAATTTTAGATCCCCGCATATTTGGAAAAAAGTAAATAACAATTATAAGCTAAGGCACACAGTTAATTTAGATGGTGAGGATGATTAGATATCTTTAAAAATGAGAGTTACTTACATTTTAAAAAAAATTGAGTGGCAATATAAAAATAATCAAAAATTAAGTTATGAAAAAAATTTATTTTTTTTTAAAATTTATAGACCAATTTCATTTTATTTAACAGTTTTTTTTATTTTTTTAAGATTAAAGCCTAACTTTATAACATTTTTAAATTTTTTATTAATATTAGGTTCTTGTTTGTTTCTTTTAAAAGGCTTTACATTATTTGGACTACTATTTTTATTATTATCATTTATTTTTGACTTAATAGATGGAAATTTAGCAAGATATTATCAAAGTAATAATAGTTTTGGAAAAATTGCTGATGGGTTTGTAGATAGTTTAATTTTTTTAGTTTTTTTCTTTTATTCTATTTCTTTAATTATAAATGAACAAAAAATTTATAACGAAAATATTACCCTTTTAATTGGCGCTTTAACTTCTGTATCGTTTTTATTTAAAATTTGTTTTGATATCAGATGCAATTATGTATTAATTAGAGACGAAAAAAGAAATAAAAATATTGAGTATAATAGTTTTTTCAAAAAAATAAATTCTTTTATGTATATAAAAAACATAATAAATGATTTTTATTTAGGCATACCTCTAATCTTAATTATAAGTTTAATAACTGGATACCCGACGTACGGACTTATTTTTTATTTTTTTATCATTTTTTTTTTTTCAAATTTAGAAATTTTATTAAAATTATTTTTGCTTTGGAAAAAATTTAATAGGTAAACGCTAAATTTATGAAGAAACAAAAAAAGAAGTATAATTTTTTGCGATGTTGTTAAGATAATTAAATTTTTATAAATCTTAAATTATAATTCTTTTTAAAAATTTTTTAATAAAAATATTTTTATTATAGATAGTATATAAAACTACGTATAATATAGATATAAAAAATATAATAAAAAAAAAGTAAAAATTTTTGAAAAAAATATCGTTTAGCATGAAAAGAAAAATTATTGATAATTGTAGACAAGAATTATATATATAGTTTATTAAATTTTTTTTAGTTTTTTTATCATTTAAGATTTTATTAATAAAAAAAAAATAAATAGGAATTAGTAAAAAATTAGCTAAGTAGCCAAAAGAAACAGAATACAGTTTGTAGTCTGAAATAAGTAATAACATAAT
>Ga0172376_10008619_pt1 | contig 10638 bp, 9 predicted proteins | sample Lak35m_FD_121114 | JGI IMG/M metagenome (GOLD analysis project Ga0172376, IMG submission 121114) | Freshwater microbial communities from Kabuno Bay, South-Kivu, Congo - kab_092012_35m | ecosystem: Environmental > Aquatic > Freshwater > Lake | place: Democratic Republic of the Congo: South-Kivu... | reverse complement strand
TTACTATCGACCCATGTTCATGAAAGGACAAAGGGTGGTCTGCATCAATGATCAGTTTGAAGCGTGGGCACATAAACTGTATGCGGAATTGCCCAAGAAAGACCGTACCTACATTGTGCGGGAGGTTTATATCGGCAAACAGGATCTTAAAGACAAGGATGGAGGTAGCGTGGGCATTACCCTGAAAGAGATACGCAATCCTGTTGATCCCACCTGCAAAAGCGGACCCCAGGAACTGGGTTTCAACAGTGAACGTTTTGCTCCGCTTGACGAGATAGAAGATAGCATGGAGAATGTTGAAGAACTGGTGGAGACATTATGAAACAAAACCTGCAAAATAAATTATATAAATTTTTTCCTAAGATTTTTGTTCAAAAAGATCTGCCCAAGGAACAAACCTGCATGTGCTGGGGAATTGAGTGTCCGGATGAATGGTATGATCCATTATATAACCTTTGCGAAACCATACAGGAATATGTGGATTTTTATCAAAAACCTCAAATACAGGCTGTGCAGGTCAAAAGCAAATTTGGAAAGCTTTGTTTTTATACCAATTATCAGGACCCTTACGTTCAAGGAGCCATTGCTGTCACCCAGCAAAACATAAAACAAAAAGAAACAATCCCGGTACCAGCCAATTATTTGTTGAACAAAAAAGAAATAAAAGAACTTCGCAAAGGTAAAAAGAAACTGAGCAAGTTTGCCCTGAAAGAACTGAGAAAAAAAATATGAGAACCTGGAAAGCCACATTTTTGGTCATGTTCACCATGAGTCTTTTCACCTATCTGACATTCATCAAGGAAACCCCGATCAGTTGTTGGTGGTGGGTATTGGGTGTTTTCTTTATTCTGCAGACCTATCTGCATGATGCAGTGGAGGATTATAACGAGGAGGAAAACCGGGATGAGTAATTTGCATGAACATTTGATGTTTAACGTGGTAAAATTATCTTCCGATTACAAACCGTTTGGAAAAGTGGAGCGTTGGGAAAAAGAGGATGAAGAGTACCCGGATTGTTCCATGGGTTGTAAACATTATAAAACTCTTTCAGGAGAGTTAGGAGCAGACTGGGGTGTGTGCGTCAATCCCAATTCAAGACGTTTCGCATTTTTGACATTCGAACATCAGGCAGGCAAAGACTGTTTTGAAAAGTAATATATATTAATGTTCCAACAAATATATTCCATCCACATCATCTCTTTCAGAAGCAGGTTCATCCCCGTCATTCGCTGAAACAATCACATTAATTTTTCTTTCCGGATTGTTTGGCATTTTCATCATTTCGCCATAGGTGAAAACGTTTTGATTATTTAAATTCAAGGTTTGTCCATATTTTTCAATAATTCGACGCTTTAACTCTGATACATCATCGGGTGTAAAATTCCATTTTTCTCCTTTTTTACTTTTCAAAAGATCTTTGAAAAGATCGTAAGGAACTATTTGTGAATAACGAAAATTAACATTCTGTAGTGCGCGAAGAAGAAGTTTGTCATATTTTCCTTCCAATGAAAATGTAAAACGAAAGTTTTTTGGTTTGTCCGGGCGGTTGCTTAATTTTAAAAATTCCTTGGTATATGCATAATGTTCTACATCTGGTGTTTTATTAGCAACATCAAAAGCGATGTTGATGTAACCATCTGAAAAAAAATCTCCTGCATCATGCCATCGTATTCCGGTTTTGTATTTGCTGGCTTTATTTGTATAATATGCCTTGTTTATTTCAGCCAAAAGTTGTTCGCGGAATCCATTCCAATCATTCATCAAATAATTTAATCTTTGATGTTGTCGAATACTTGTGGAAGGGTATTGGTAATTTCCTTTTAACGCAAAACATTCAAACTTGCATTTCCCTGCGGACGGACATGTTTGGACTACTTTCAATTCATTTGTTTTTTCATCAACCATAAACCCCATGAGGGCAGGCATGGAAACGGCATAATATACTATGTTTTCTCCACCAGTTTTCTGCATTTTTTGTGGACTGCTCAAAAGAGATGGTGGTCGTTGTTTTATGCGTTCTTTGAATTGTTCTTCAGATACATCCTCTCCTTTTTTTACAGGAACTATCGGACCGGGTTTATCTTTTGAAAAAACCTCACTTTGTTTTTTGCGTTTTAACGCATCTTGGATATCGTAATTTTGAACATATTTTGCACCTTGAGTGGGATCGAATTTATTATTTTCTTCATCTTCAGTTTGATTACATTTTTTCTTGTATTCATCTATAGACATGATGGAAAAGTTCTCATAACCGGGCGGTAAATTAGAATATTCCAATATTAAATTGTAAAAATTATCGAACTTCACTGTATTATTTAGTTTTTTTGTAAATAATTAGACGTGCGATATTTGTTATTGATAATGGCTTTCAGCTGTTGTCTACTTGCCCAACCCCATCCGCTTTACGATTGGAAAGTGACAAGGGTATTGGACGGGGACACAGTGGAGGTGCAAGTGGACTTTCTGCCCCGGGAATTGGGAGATCGGCTGCTTGTGCGCATATGGGGTGTGGACACGCCCGAAAAGGGGTGGCGAGCCAAAAGTGAAGGGGAACGGCAAAAGGGATTGCTTGCATCCATGTACACCAAAGAATTGTTGCAAAATGCCAAAGTTGTGAAAATAAGCATCATAACCTGGGACAAATACGGTGGACGGGTATTGGGGGATATACTGATTGATGGGGTGAGTTTAAGAGAATCCCTGTTAAAAAATGGGTATGCCCGGGAGTATTATGGAGATAAGAAAGCGGATTGGTAAAGAAACAAAGTTATAAATTTTATAAATAAATGCGTGGATAAGAAAAAAAATAAAAAAGTAAATCATTTAAAATTGTCAGAATGTGAAGCTATTTTGCAAAAATTAGATAACCAAAAAGAGTCACATTACTATCAACACGTTTTAAAAAGATACCAAAGCCTGATGCCAGCTCACCGGGATGCAGTGATTCTTAGCAAAACACCTCTTGTATCTGGTGTTCCGTTTAGTGCCAGTTATGACATCAAACCTTGAAACACTATCGTCAATTGCATATGACGAGTATGCCGAGGACCTGAACAGCTATTTTGGTGAAAACCCCTATAAAGGATTATACAAAACAGATCAGTTGACGTAACCACCCGCGTTTATATCTTGTGCATCCTCACTCATGCCAGGACGAGGTGAGTTTTTATATTTTGTTTGATCGATTGTGGAGCAACCGCCCAACATCAAAAGCAAAAAGAATAAAAGAAAATTCACTTGATCAGTTGGGTACCTTCAGGCAGAAACGCCTCTGGATTCAGGTTTTCCCCGATATAGCCGATCTGAATCTCCTTTTTCTCTTTGCTATCGATTCCATAGATTGCCCAGCCACCTTCTGGCAGCTTTTTCACTTTTAGTTGTTGTTTTGCTTCGCTCATTTAACTCTTATAAATCATGTCTTTTAACTGTCAAGTCCTATTGAAATGGTTCAGAACCAAATAAATAAGACGTGGATTACATTCAAGCTATTCTAGATAAAAGAATACCCATAAAACTTTTGCAAGTTCCTGATGGGGAAAATGTTATATATTGTAATAAATTTACAGATCAATTGTTTGATACGGCTTCAATTAGCACAAAAGAAAAAGATTTTGTACATAATTATATTTTGGAAAATGGTCAAAGATATATTTTAACGGATGTAAGCACAGAAGACGGAAAAACTTATAAAGATGTAAAATTTAAAGTTGTTGTGGTGGAAAATGGTGAAGTTCCTTATTCCAGATTTTCTCCCGGTAAAACCAAAATATTAAATGAAAAAGTTGTTCTACCTGAAACCAAAATTACCGAAGAACTTAATATTTTAGAACCCACCAAAAGAAATGATTTGGAAAAAACAAAACTAAAACAAGTTGAAGAAAGACTAGAAAATAAAAAAAATAGTTTGATTCGTGAAGAACATGAGCTTTTAGAAAAAAAGCGGATTGCAAAAGAAGAAAAAGAAAAAGCAATTCAGGAACAAAAAGAAAAAGAAAAAGAAATCCAAGAAAAATATAAAATTATCAAAGAAGCAAAAGACGATATTATTGCTTCTTCCCGTCAATATCTGGAAGAAAAAATAAAAGCTTCCTCAGAAGAAAACAAAAATTACGCACGTAGGATATTGGAACTGGGTGGAGGTGGGGGAAGTGTGGCCGTTCAGTATGCCAACGGCGGAACCATGAATGGAGATTTGAATGTAAATGGAACTGTAGCGGCAACAGGAGGCAACAGTAACCAGTGGAACAGCACCTATACCACCGTTAAATCACTCAGTGATAGTTGGGAAGAGAGTGCAATCATATCTCCGTTACAATCTGCTTCAGCTAACTGGAATAGTACTTATACATCGGTTTCAGAAGCATCAGCTAATTGGGATAGTACTTACACATCGGTAAGTGAGACTAGTGCTGACTGGAACAGTACTTATACATCGGTTTCAGAAGCATCAGCTAATTGGGATAGTACTTACACTTCCGTTAGTGAAACATCTGCTGACTGGAACAGTACTTATACATCGGTAAGTGAGACTAGTGCTGACTGGAACAGTACTTATACATCGGTTTCAGAAGCATCAGCTAATTGGGATAGTACTTACACATCGGTAAGTGAGACTAGTGCTGACTGGAACAGTACTTATACATCGGTTTCAGAAGCATCTGCTGACTGGAACAGTACTTATACATCGGTAAGTGAGACTAGTGCTGACTGGAACAGCACCTATAGTTCTGTCAGCAATACCAGTGGTAATTGGAACAGTGTTTATAGTACTGTAAAATCACTTAGTGATAGTTGGGAAGAAAGTGCGGATATTATTCCCACAGTTGTAAATTATCTAAGTACAAATAACATTTTGTTAAGTGGTGTAACTATCAGCCCTATAGCCACAAACAGAAATTTAGCCAGAAGTTTGCAGGACAAATTTACTGAAATTTTAAGTGTAAATGATTTTGGTGCCAAAGGCGATGGTGTATCTAACGATTATGCCGCAATACAATCTGCTTTAAATGCCATCTCAGGAACTGCCCGTTTGTTTATACCTCGTGGTACATATGTGATTTCTCAAGAGTTGAAGATAGGATCCAATAGTTATATTTATGGAGAAGGAATTGATACAAGTATCATACGTCTTTCCAGTACAGCAACTGCTTCTCAAAACGTTCTTACCAATTCACAAAACACAAGATCGTATCTAACCAATCAAGGAAACGAAAATATTGTTATCAAGGATCTGACAGTTGATGGCAACAATTCAAGGTTTTCCGGAAGCTATTCTCCCGGAACCAATACGAATGGTTGTTGCATAGGATTTGCAAATGTTACCAATGCCATCATAGAAAATGTGGGAGCATATAATGCTCCTAATCATTGTATCGACATAGCCGCCAGTGAATATGCAATTAGCACCAATCCGGTGGTTTACACACCTGGACCTTCAACCCAAGTTCACCTTAAAAACGTAAAAGCTTATGGAAGCGGTGATGATTGCATTACCACACATTTTAGCCGTAATGTTTTGATTGAAAATTGTTATGTGACCGGCAGCAGTGGAACTCTGGTTCCCACGAATGCAAACGGGTTGGAGATAGATGATGGAAGCTATGATATTTTTGTTCTTGGAGGATATGTTAAAAATTGCATTCGTGGTATAGAAATCAAGGGTCATGCCACCGCACCGGCAGCAAAGCGGGTCCGGGTAGAAGGATTAACAGTTGAAAATTGCACACGTAATTTTGATCTTCGTCACATAGGATTTGATTCGGGCAACAGCGCCACAGCATTTGACGTTCAGCTTTTGAATTGTACCAGTATCAGCCCGGTCAGCACCAATACTGACGCCGCCCTTCGACCAAGATATTTAAAAATATCAAATTATGGCGGTGTAGTGGTGAGGGATTTCACCTGTGCAGGTTTGTGCGATACCACCAATCTTGTCGCTATACAAGAAGGAGCAAAGGATGTTTTAATTGATGGGCTATCATTCCAATCTATTTCCGGATCCAGTACAGGAATAACCAATGCACTTTTAAAAATTGAAAGTGACACGCTCAGAAACGTAACCTTAAGAAACATACGCTTTTATAATTGTGTGGGATTACCGTTATATGCCACCGGCAGCGTACCGGGGCTGGTAATTGATGGATTATATGCGACTACCACAATCAACCCATCTTCGAATTATGTTATTAATATTAGCTGGTCCCCGGCCGATGTTCCTTATACGATTAAAAATGTTTCAACAACAGGATATTTAAGCGCATATACACTTGGAACTATTAATGCAGACTATTCAACACCAAGAAACGTTGAATTTATTGAAAATATTGTACCGGCAAATGCAAGTCGGGCATTGACCGTCGCCAGATTTGGATGGCGGGAAGGAGATAGTCAAGGACTAAATGCAGGAGTAGGCACACGAATTGATTTTACCGGAAACATTTTCACAGGGGTAAGCGCCAATCAAAATGTAACGGTTGGATATGTAGGCACAGAAAAAATAAACGGAACAGACACAGATCTTTCTTCGAATCTTGTTTTAGGAACGGCGGATAGCAACAGCATATCTGCATCCAATAAAATGCTTATATCCCCAACCGGAAATGTTTTGATTGGAACCGGGTCCACCGTGGGATTAAATTCAAAACTCACTGTTTTGGGAACAATCAGTTCCACCGGTGTGATTTTTACCACGGGTGGTAACAGCAATAATTGGAACAGCACATATACCAGCCTCAATACCAATAGTGCGAAGTATGACAGTGTTTATACACAAACTACTAATTTATCAACATATTGGGCAGGTAATAGTTTGTTGATATACAGTGACACTTATGTGGATTCTTCTGTATCAAACTATCTTGTTGATTCTGGTACACAATCAATTATTTGTTATTTGCCAACAAATCCACAATATGGCACAACATTCACTTTTCAAGATATGTTTAATAACTGGAATACTTATAGTTTAACAATAAGTAGTAATGACAATATGATTATGGGTAAACCTTTATTTGAACCTTTAATATGTGATGTGCCTGGAATCACATTTACCATAGTGTATGTCGGCGGAAGTTGGGGGTGGAAAGTGCAATGAGTAATTTTTCTTCACTATTTTTTCCAATTTCTGTCACAATTACCAATTATAAAAATGAAGATAATTGGAACAACACTTATAGTTCTGTATCTAATACCAGTGCCAACTGGAACAGTACCTATAGTTCTGTCAGTAATACAAGTGCCAACTGGAACAGTACTTATAGTTCTGTATCTAATACCAGTGCCAACTGGAACAGTACTTATAGTTCTGTCAGTAATACAAGTGCCAACTGGAACAGTACATATACAACTGTAAATTCAATATCTGCTCCAGACATACAAATATTCACAAGTAGCGGAACGTGGTCAAAGCCTGCAAATGCGTTAAGAGTGCAAGCCATTTTAATAGGAGGAGGTGGTGGAGGTGGAAGTGGAAGAAGCGGACCGGCCGGTGTGATCCGGACAGGAGGAGGTGGTGGAGCCGGGGGTGCGTATCAAACCACAATCATAGACAACGGAATTCTTTCTGCAACTGTTCTTGTAACTGTTGGACTGGGAGGAACTGGTGGTACCGGTGCACTGTCAGCCAATGGAAATGCGGGAAGTCCCGGAGGATCCACTTCATTTGGTTCGTTTAGCGTTGCAAATGGCGGAACCGGAGGATCAGGTGGAATAGCCTCTGCCCAAACGGGAGTGGCGGGCGGAACTGTTTCTGGCGTGGGTTACGGTGTGTCTGGAGGAACCGGAGGTGCCACCACAACCACAGACGGTGGAACGGGAGGCGATAGTGTGGTCAGCGGACCAGGAGGAGGTGGAGGAGGAACAATTACTGCTGCGAATGCAAGAAGAAGAGGGGGCAACGGAGGTAGCTGTTCATCCAACGGGTTTGGACGTGCTGCGGGGGGATTGACAGGCGATGCGTTGCCGGGTAACGGATCAAACGGAACATCTGTCGCAGCTTTGGTGAGAATTCCCGGACAAGGCGGTGGGGGTGGCTGCGCTCAATCTGCCACAACAGGTGGTGCCGGTGGAAATGGTGGAACGTATGGAGCAGGCGGGGGCGGAGGTGGTGGTTGTGATCACGGATTTTCATCTGGTGTTGCAGGTAATGGTGCCGATGGATTGGCTGTTATCATAAGTTATTATGTATAATATGAACAACAAATACGTAATTTTAGATTCCAACAACAAATATATAAATTCTGTTGTTTGGAACGGGGATTTGTCGGTGTGGCAACCTCCTGCCGGAACAACAGCCGTGCCTGCAGATCAAGTTGATCCATCAATTTTCAATGAAAAATATACGGCAGAACAATGGTTGGTGAAGTGCGGTTATACATCCACCCAGCTTATTGTATTGTTGGATCTTGAAAGCAGACTAAAAGAAAAAAATAAAACTTCTGATAAAATGGTTCAGGTAAGAGAATGGTTGAATCAAATATTAGCAACATTTTCTCAAACACAGGAACCTCAACAAACATGGCCTTTGCCTCCCTGTTCATTTGAAGAAGCCTCACAGCAAGCCTTGTTTTTGTTGGTATAAAATATATTATATATTTTACAAAAACAATTGCGTCATAAATAGTTAGATGCAGAATCCCTTGGAAAAGTTCCTGCTGAATCTGGCTGAAAAGATTCAGACAGAAAAGGAATACAAGGAGATTGTAAATAATTCACAAAGTGTTGATGTGAATAAGGATGTGTTTGCCGGATTCATAGAGGGCATAAGCAAAACCATCCGGGAAAACATACAGGTTCCAGGTCTTTCTGCAAAACAGGATGCACCATCCGAACCGGATCCCTTGGAAAAATTCCTGGGCACACTCAAGGACAAGCTGAAAGAAGTGCCTCTCAAGAAAACTGAAACAACGGTTCCTGTGTTATCATCTATCCCGGTTGAACCGGATGAAACAAAACCGGAGAATATAAAACCAAAGGAAGAAGCGAAACAACCCCCGAAACAGGAAGGGGATGCGTTTGAGGGTTTTGTAAACAATCTGACGGATATCATCAAGAAAGAAAAAGCAAAACCCCGCAAAAAGAAAATTGTTGCCGACGAGGACAATGAGGAAATCAAGGGGGACAAACCCTCCGAAGAACCGGTGAATGATTATGTAAAAATCCTTGCCACTAACAAAAAGAAAGACAAAGACAAAAAGGAAGAAGAGGATGATGAAGAGGATGAACTGAAAAGTTTTGTCAGCAGTTATGTGAGCAAGGAACTGGCCAACTTCCAGAAGGAAATGGCCGAGAAAATGGATCAACTACAGGAAGCGGTGGAAAAGGAAATGATGGATGACGGGGCCGGGGATGGCGGGGGCGGGGGAACCAACAGCTACAACTATTATCCGGACGGCGGGCCCATGCTGGGCAACCTGCAATTTCCGGTCAGCGGAACCGGAATATTTTTTTATGACGGAACATTGCTGACCAGTGCCAGCGGAATAGGAGGAGGTGGAGGTGATCCCGCTGTTAACACCGTGGTCTACACAAACAGTGGTAATTGGAATAGCACCTATACAACTGTCAATTCTTATAGTGCAACATGGAGCACCGGCTTACAGGATTTAAGTTTTGATGAGAATACTGCCCTGCTTTCCATCACCAACGGCAACACAGTCAGTCTGAGTGCACTTAGCAGCATTCCTGTTAGTTTAGGAGATATTCCAGTTCTTTCTGCTACCTGGACTGAAGCCTATACCAATTTAGTTACCAATAGTGCTAACTATTTGAGTGGGGTAGATATATCATTACTAGCTTCCACATCTGGTAATTGGAACAGTAACTACACAACCACCAATACTAATTCAGCTTTCTGGACAAACGCTTACACTAATCTGGTTACAAATAGTGCTAAGTATGATTCAGTCTATACCACTACTAATTCTAATAGTGCTCTATGGTCTAATTGGTCCACAGTAAGTGCTAATTATGCTCTGGGTTCACAATATGTAAAACTATCTGGTGATACCATGACGGGGGCTTTGAGTACTACTGCGTTGAGCGCCAACGATATTTTTCTACAGGGTAGAACCCGTATTACCTCTAGAAACGCCACCAACATCTTCATTGGAGATTATTCCACCGGAAATAATAATGCCACCGGCAATCATAACTTTATATTTGGATTGAGTGCCGGTAATGCGTTGACTACAGGTAATAATAATGTGTTTATTGGTAATTGTGCAGGTAGAGTAAACACTACCGGTAGTTACAACAATTTCTTTGGAGTAAATGCTGGTTTTAACATAGGCAAGTATGGTGCAGCCAACCACAATGTATTCATAGGTAAAGAAGCTGGAAAAGGTGAATATGATTCTAATTATACCCCTACTAATGTTTTTGTTAATAACAATGTGGCTATTGGTTACCGGGCTGGATTCAAATTAAAAGCCCATAGTTACGAAGGCGAAGGTTATCACTATGCCACACAACACAACATATTCATTGGTCAAAAGGCCGGGTACAATAGCACCACCGATAGTAATGAGTTTTTCGCTCAACACAACATATTCTTAGGATTTAATGCTGGTTTTAGCAACACCATAGGCAGATACAACAATTTCTTTGGAAGAAGTGCTGGTTTTTGCAACACCACAGGCA
>Ga0172376_10008617_pt1 | contig 10639 bp, 8 predicted proteins | sample Lak35m_FD_121114 | JGI IMG/M metagenome (GOLD analysis project Ga0172376, IMG submission 121114) | Freshwater microbial communities from Kabuno Bay, South-Kivu, Congo - kab_092012_35m | ecosystem: Environmental > Aquatic > Freshwater > Lake | place: Democratic Republic of the Congo: South-Kivu... | reverse complement strand
TTCCAGTGTGCCGTCCTGCAACTACGCAGGGGAACGGAGGGACGATGCCGGCCCCTGGGCGTCCAGTAGGGCAAGGCTTCCAAGCCCCTCATCCCCATCAGCAGGTCCTGGATTGGGCCTAAACATGCGGGACAGCGCACTAGTGCACCATCCTGCAACTACGCAGTGGAACGGAGGGACGATGCCGGCCCCTGGGTATCCAGCAGGGCAGGGCTTCTCATCCCCTTATCCCCATCGGCAGGTCCTGAATCAGGTCTAAAAGTCCTGGATTGGGCCTAAACATGCGGGACAGCGCACTGGCTCAACCCTGCGGGATGGGCCAGAGGCGGCCGTTTCTGATGCCGCTGCCCAGCTGACTCTGCGAACCCGCCCGGGGCCGGGCCGGCCGCAGCCGCTCTCCGCCCGTCGACGGGGCAGCCGTCGACGGGCTCAGCCGTCGGGTGGCCGGCGCCGATCTTCGCCAGCTCCGTCGCCATCCCCGTCGCCAGCTCCCAGCTGCGGCTGCTGTCGTCCACGGCGGCGCGAGGTCTGGCGCCAGCGCGCCTGCAGCCGCGGCTCGATCCGATCGCCACGGCGGCGCAGCCCACCGGTTTCGGGGCTGGCGGCAGGCGCGGCCTGGCTGAGCATCTCCTGCAGGCAGTGGCGATAGAGCGGATGGCGCTCCCAGTCGCTGCCCACCGCACAGCCTGGATCCTCCAGATGCCGGCAATTGCTGTAGCGGCAGCTCGCCAGCGCCAGGCGGGCCCGGATCTCCGGGAACAGGCTGGCGAGCAGATCCGGCTGAGCCGGAAGCTCAGGTCGGTTGAAGCCCGGGGTATCGGCCAGCAGGCCCGGTGCCGCTCCCGGATCCTGGCCCGGCAGAACGAACAGCTCCACATGGCGGGTGGTGTGGCGACCGCGCCGCAGCCGACCCGACACCTCCCCCACACGCAGGTCCAGATCCGGCAGCAGGGCATTGAGCAGGCTGGTCTTGCCGACGCCGGAGGGTCCGCAGAGCACGGCGATGCCCGGTTGCCGCAGGCGCTGGCGCAGCCGCTCCAGCCCATGGCTCGGCTCGAGCTCAGCGGTTGATCGCCCCGGCAGGGCCACCGCGATCGGGTCATAGCCCCAGCGCCCCAGCCGTTCGCACCAGCTCGTCCGCTGGGGCCCGTCGACCAGATCAGCCTTGCTGAGCACCACCTGCAACGGGCGGCCGATCGCCTCGGCACTGAGCAGGAAGCGGGTGAGCTGCAGGGGATCCGGGCTCGGCTCCGCCAGAGCCACCACCACCACCACCCGATCGACATTGGCCACCGCCGGGCGCTGCAGCCGATTGCGGCGAGGCTCCAGCCCGGCCACGGCCGCACGACCCGCCGGCCAGTCGATGCCATCCAGGGCGACCCGATCGCCGACGCAGATCTGCTGGCCGCTCTTGCCAAGGCGGGTGCGACGGGTGCAGAGCAGCCGTTCCAGACCCGTCGGTCCCGGCTGATCGAGCACCACCCAGCAGTAATTCGCCTGCAGCGCCACCACCAGACCGCTGCGTGCCGGGGCCGGATCAGCCATCTTGCCGCGGGGCCGTGCGGCTGCGGCACACCAGCAACCGCACGGCTGCGGCATCGAGATCGGCCCACTGCACAGCGTGTCCCTCGGCGGCAAGGCCCTCGCTCACCATCCGCTGCGGCTCGCCGCGATCCAGCCAGATCTCCAGCTGGGCACCAGCGGGCACCTTTTCCAGCGCCAGGCGGCTGCGGATGTAGTTGAGCGGACAGGGGGTGCCGCGCAGATCCAGGGGGGCTGCGCTCATCCCTTGCCGAACAGCCCGCCGAACAGCCCGCTCTTGTGATGGGAGCGGTGGCCCTTGCTGGTGTGATGACCGGCGAGCTGTTCGAGCAGCTCCCGTTCCTCGCCGCTGAGGCGGGTGGGCAGCTGCACCTTCACCGTGAACTGATGGTTGCCCCGGGCGACGGGATTGCCGAGGCGCGGCACACCCTTGTTCTTGAGGCTGAGCACGGTTCCGGGTTGGGTGCCGGCCGGGATCTCCAGCGACTCGGGGCCATCGACCGTTTCCACCTCGATCGTGTCGCCCAGGATGGCCTGCAGGTAACTGAGGATGACCTCGGAGTGGATGGTCTGACCATCACGGCGCAGCTGGGGGTGGGGCCGCACATTGAGCACCACATAGAGATCCCCGGGCGGCCCGCCGCGCTGGCCCGCATTGCCCTCCGAGGCGATGCGCAGGCGGGAGCCGCTGTCGACCCCGGCCGGGATGTTGATGCGCAGGCTCTTGGTGACCTGTTGCAGGCCCTTGCCCTGGCAACTGGCGCAGGGATCAGCGATCACCTGGCCACTGCCCTCGCAGCTGGGACAGGGCGTCACCTGGGTGAAGCTGCCGAAGGGGGTGCGGGTGGCCCGACGCACCTGACCCACCCCCGCGCAGGTGCCGCAGCTGGTGGGGCCACTGCCGGCGCGGGCGCCGGAGCCGCCGCAGGTGCCACAGCTCTGCAGATGGCGCAGCTGGATCTCCTTCTCCACTCCGAACACCGCATCGCGGAAGTCGAGGTTGAGGTCGAGGCGCAGGTCATCGCCCTGGCGCGGACCGCTGCGGCGCCGGGGCGCCCCGGCCTGGGCGGCGCCGCCGAAACCGCTGAAGAAGGTCTCGAACAGATCGGCGAAGCCTCCCATGTCTTTCATGTTGGTGATGCGGCCGCCACCGAGACCCGCCTCGCCGAACTGGTCGTAACGACCGCGGGTCTGGGGATCGCTGAGCACCTCGTAGGCGCGGCTCACCTCCTTGAAGCGATCCTCGGCGCCGGGTTCCTTGTTGACATCGGGGTGATATTGGCGGGCCAGACGGCGGTAGGCCCGCTTGAGCGTATCGGCATCGGCGTTGCGGGGCACGCCGAGAAGCTCGTAATAGTCGGCCATCAGCCGGCCTGCTCCCGGCGATCCGCCTGCGGGCCCGGTCCCATCGACACCTTCACCATGGCGTGGCGCAACACACGGCCATTGAGGTGATAGCCGCGCTGCAGTTCCTCGATCACCACATCCTCCGGATGCTCCTGGCTCTGCTCACGCAGCACGGCCTCGTGCAGGTTGGGATCAAACGGTTCTCCCTCAACCCGCATCGGTGCCACCCCCAGCTGCTTGAACGCATCGACGAGCTGCTTGTACAGACCCTGATAGCTGCGATACAGGCTCTTGGCCTCCTCGCCCTGGGGATTGAGCTGCTGGCGGGCCCGATCGAAGTTATCGACCACCGGCAGGATCTCACTGAGGGTGGAGCAGGCGATCTGCAGCTTGAGGTCGTCGTGATCGCGGCTCTGGCGCTTGCGGAAGTTGTCAAAATCGGCCGCGATGCGCATGTATTGGCCGCGCAGACTCTCGTTCTCGCTCTGCAGGGCGCTCAGCTGGGCCTCGAGCTGACGCAGGCGCGCCTCGGCATCGGCGGCCTGGGGAGCGTCGACCGCCTCAGAGGCAGCGTCCTCGGCAGGGGGGGAAGCGGCGGCATCAGCCGCCTGCGAATCCGATTGGAGGGCATCAGCGGAGGCGTCGGAGCCGGGGTCGACGATCGGTTCAGCGTCCTGGAGGTGGTCGCCGCTCATGGCGCTTGGCAACGGGAATCAGGCCATGTTGTAGGTCCAGCCCCACCCCCCACAAGCGGCGGAAGCCCGCACCTCCGGATCGACAGCCTCCACGGCAGCGGCCGGGTGCTGCACGACAGCGTGGAATTGCAGCCAGGATTGGCTGTGATGATGCCGGAATGCCCGCCACGCGGCCCTGGCTGCCCCCCGCCGGCCCCTGCCGCTCCACCCCCCCCCTTGATGACGCCCCCCACCCATCGCGGTCACGCCCATGGCCTCTGATTCCTCGCTCTCGCTGCCATCCCCCGGATCGGGGAGCCCTCGCGGCTCGCTGTTCGCCGATCTGGATCTGGGCAGCGCCGCCGTCGCCCGGGTAGAGCCTCCCGCAGCGGAAGAGGATCTGGAGGCCAGCAGCCAGGCGGCCTCGCCGGTGATGAGTCTGGTGGACCGGATCCTGATCGAGGCACTCACCTCGATGGCCAGCGACATTCACCTCGAGCCGCAGGAGAACTGTCTGCAGATCCGCTTCCGCCAGGACGGCGTGCTGCGGCTGATGGACACCCTGCCTAAGGGCATCATTCCGGCGGTCACCTCCCGGCTCAAGATCATGGCCGATCTGGACATCTCCGAACGGCGCATGCCTCAGGACGGTCGCATCCGCCGCAACTTCCGCGGCCGCACGATGGATTTCCGGGTCAGCACCCTGCCGAGCCGCCACGGCGAGAAGGTGGTGATGCGACTGCTCGACAGCGGCGCCACCCAGCTGGGCCTGGACACCCTGATCACCGATTCCCACGCCCGCAAGGATCTGCGCGAGATCGGCAGCCGACCGTTCGGGATGATCCTGGTGACCGGCCCCACCGGATCGGGCAAGTCGACCACCCTCTACGCCCTGCTGTCGGAGCGCAACGATCCGGGCATCAACATCTCGACAGTGGAGGATCCGATTGAGTACACCCTGCGGGGCATCACCCAGACCCAGGTGAACCGCGAGAAGGGGCTCGATTTCAGCACGGCGCTGCGAGCCTTCATGCGGCAGGATCCCGATGTGCTGCTGGTGGGCGAAACCCGCGATCTGGAGACGGCCCGCACGGCGATCGAGGCCGCCCTCACCGGCCACCTGGTGCTCACCACCCTGCACTGCAACGATGCCGCCAGCGCCTTCGCCCGCCTCGATGAGATGGGCGTCGAGCCGTTTCTGGTCAGCGCCTCCCTGCTGGCGGTGGTGTCGCAACGCCTGGTGCGTCGCCTCTGCCAGGACTGCCGGGAGCCGTACCACCCCGACAGCGAGGAGCTGGCCCACTTCGGCCTGGCGGTGAGCGACGAAAACCAGATCAGCTTCTATCGGGCCCGCAAGGTGCCTGCCCACAGCCATGGCGCCTGCCCCAGCTGCCAGGGGCGAGGCTACACCGGCCGGGTGGGGGTATACGAAATACTGCGTATGAACGAATCGATCTCCTCGGCGGTGTCCAAGCGCGCCAGCACGGAGGAGATCCGGCGCCTGGCGCTTGAAAATGGCATGAAGACCCTGCTGGGCTATGGGCTCGACCTGGTGCGCCAGGGCCTCACCACCCTGGAGGAGGTGGAGCGGATGCTGCTCACCGACGCCGGCCTGGAGTCGGAGCGGCGCGCCCGGGCCCTGAGCACGCTCACCTGTACGGGTTGTGGCGCCGGCCTGCAGGATGAGTGGCTGGAATGCCCTTACTGCCTGCAGCTGCGCAGCTGAGCCTGCCGCTGCGGCGAGCAACCGCCCGACCGCAGCGAGGCCTGCCCCCAGCGCCAGACCCTCGCTGCCAGGCCGCTGCGGCGCCGAGCGGGCCGGCGGCGGCGCCAGCCCCGGCGACAGGAACCTGTGCGATCGGGACACCATCGCTACACTGTCGCGAACGCTGGCACGTCAGGGGACGCAGGGATCCGTGGATTTCCAGATCGAAGACCTGATGGTTGAGCTGGTGAACGGGGGCGGCAGCGACCTGCACCTCTCCTGTGGTCAGCCGCCGGTCGGGCGCTTCAACGGCCAGCTGCGCCCGCTGCAGCCGAACCTGCCCCTGAGCGAGGAGCAGTGCAACCGGCTGATCTTCTCGCTGCTCAACAATTCCCAGCGCAAGCTGCTGGAGCAGAACTGGGAGCTGGATTGCTCCTATGGCCTCAGGGATGTGGCCCGCTTCCGGGTGAATGTCTATCGCCAGCGAGGCACCTACGCGGCCTGCCTGCGGGCGCTGGGCAACACGATCCCCCCGATCGAGAAGCTGGGTATGCCGGCGATCGTGGAGGAGATCAGCCGCAAGCCCAAGGGGCTGGTGCTGGTGACAGGCCCGACCGGATCCGGCAAGACCACCACCCTGGCCGCCCTGCTCGATCACATCAATCACACCCGATCCGAGCACATCCTGACGATTGAGGATCCGATCGAGTTCAACCACAGGAATGCCAAGAGCGTCATCCACCAGCGGGAGATCGGCGAAGACACGCGCAGCTTCTCCAACGCCCTGCGCGCCGCGCTGCGGGAGGACCCGGATGTGATTCTGGTGGGCGAGATGCGCGACCTGGAGACGATTCAGCTGGCCATCACCGCCGCCGAAACCGGCCATCTGGTGTTTGGCACCCTGCACACCAGCTCCGCCTCCCAGACGGTCGATCGCATGGTGGATGTATTCCCACCCAGCCAGCAGACCCAGATCCGCGTGCAGCTGAGCAACAGTCTTCTGGCGGTCTTCTCCCAGACCCTCTGCCGCAGCAAGCAGCCCGGCAGCGGCCCCTTCGGTCGGGTGATGGCCCAGGAGATCCTGGTCAATACGCCGGCCATCGGCAACCTGATCCGGGAGGGCAAGACCGCTCAGATCTACTCCCAGATCCAGACCGGTGCCAACTACGGCATGCAGACCCTGGAACGCTCGCTCGCCGATCTGGTGCGGGCCGACAAGGTCGCTCGCAGCGAAGCGATGGACAAGACCACAAAACCCGATGAACTGGGCCGTCTGCTCAACCAGATCTGACCCGGTGAGGGCTGAACTCAACCCAGCAGTGCTTTCAGGCCATGCCAGCTTTTCTCGTCACCTACAACAGCAGCTCCGGCCGTCGGCGGGAACTGACCATCCAGGCCGATTCACCGGCCAGTGCCCGCCGCGAACTGCGCAAGCGCGGCATCCTTGCCAACACCCTGGTGCGCAAGGACACCGCCGCTGTACCCCTCGCCAGGACCAGCAAGTTTGATTGGCGCAAGCTGTTCGAACCTGGCGTGAGTGTGCGTGAAAAGGCTCTGTTTGCCAACAAGCTCTCAGCCTTGGTGGATGCGGGTGTGCCGATTCTGCGCAGCCTCGATCTGATGCGCAGCCAACAGAAGTCTCTGCTGTTTCGTGAAGCGCTCGACGGCATGACCCGCGATGTCAACCAGGGGATCAGCCTGGCGAGTGCGATGCGTCGCTGGCCGCAGGTGTTTGACAGCCTCTCGATCGCCATGGTGGAGGCCGGCGAGGCCGGTGGTGTGCTGGATGAAACCCTGCGTCGCCTCGCCAAGCTGCTGGAGGAGAACGCCAAATTGCAGAACCAGATCCGCGGAGCGATCAGTTATCCGATCACTGTGTTGATAATCGCGATTACCGTATTCCTGGGGATGACCATTTTCCTGATTCCCACCTTCGCCTCGATCTTCGACCAGCTGGGAGCACAGCTTCCTCTGTTCACCCGCATGATGCTCGATCTGAGCGCGTTTTTGCGCTCTCCTTTTTCCCTGTTCTTGATTGCTGGGATCATCTTTGCAGTGGTGATGTATTCCCGCTACTACGCCACCCCAACCGGCCGTCGTTCTGTCGATGCCACCTTCCTGCGGTTGCCCCTGTTCGGCGACATGATTCAGAAAAATGCCACCGCTCAATTCTGCCGCACCCTCAGCTCTCTCTCCAGTGCGGGGGTTCCGATTCTGATGTCTCTTGAAATCGTGCGCGATACCACCACAAACAGCATCATCGGTGATGCGATCAGCTCCTCCCGCAACGAGGTGAGCGAAGGCATTCCGATGAGTGCGGCCCTGCGAATCAAAAACGTCTTTCCCGACATGGCCATCAGCATGATGGCGATCGGAGAAGAGACCGGCGAAATGGATTCGATGCTCTCAAAAGTAGCTGATTTCTACGAAGATGAAGTCACGAGCTCGGTGAAAATTCTCACCTCCATGCTTGAGCCAGTTATGATCGTATTGGTGGGCGTGATTGTTGGCTCCGTTCTGCTGGCCATGTATCTGCCTATGTTCACCGTATTCGAAAATATCCGCTGAAGCCCTCCCCGGCGGCGATCTCCCGCCATACCCTCCCCGCAGCGGCCACCCGCAGCCACCCGCAGCCACCCGCAGCGGCTGAACAACGCATTGCCGCCGGATCAGCGCTGTGTCGTCGACACCGGCCTCTGTGCAGCCGCCGCAGCCCTGCCGGCGGACCCCTTGCAGCCACACGACCCCTTGCAGCCACCCCCTGCAGCCAGCTCTGCGGCGGCTCTGCGGCGGCTCTGCGGGCAGCTCTGAATCCGTTCTCAGCCGGCGGCACCGTTGCCGCAGCGGCTCAGCCGGCGGCCAGGGCCTGGCCGGCCAGCCAGCCGGAGGTCCAGCAGTGCTGAAAATTGAACCCGCCGGTGACACCATCGACATCCAGCAGCTCCCCGACCAGATGCAGGTCAGGGCAGCGGCGGCTGGCCATCGTGGCCAGATTCACCTCCCCGAGCGGAATCCCACCGGCGGTGACGAACTCCTCCCCGAACGGTCCGCGGCCGGAAATCCCATAGCAGCTGGAGCGCAGGGCCACCACCAGGCTCTGCTGCGCCACCCGCCCCAGATCGGCCCAGCGCTGCTCCGCCGCCAGGCCCTGGGCCGCCAGCAGATGGGCCCAGAGCCGCCGGCTCAGACCGGGCCAGGGACGAGCATTGATCAGGCTGCGACGGGCCTGCTCCTGCCGGGTGCGCTCGAACCACTGCTCCAGCTCCGTGGCGGTACGGCCACCGCTCCAGTCGACCCGCAGCCGGGCCCGGTAGCCCCACTCGCGCAACGTACGGGCCGCAAAGGCGGTCAGGCGCAACGTGGCCGGACCGCTCAGGCCCCAGTGGGTGATCAGCACAGGACCGCGCTGCCGGAAGCGCGGGCTGCGCTCGCTCGCCGCCGGCGGCAGCAGCTCCAGATCCACCGGCGCCATCACCACCCCCGCCAGCTCCAGCAGCGGATGCTGCGCCAGGGCCAGGGTGAACAGGGACGGCAGAGGCGCCACAAGGCTGTGGCCCAGGGCTGTGGCCAGGCGACGACCGCTGGGATGGCTGCCGGTGGCCAGCACCAGCCGCGCCGCCGCCAGGGACGCCCCGGAGCGCAACCGCACCCGAAAGCCCCCCGCCTCCAGGCGGACCGCCTCGCTCACGGCCGCGCCCGGCAGCAGCCGCACACCGGCGGCGATCGCCGCCTGCTGCAGGCAGTCGATCACCGACTGGGAACGGTTGGAGCGCGGGAACAGGCGGCCATCCGGCTCCTGCACCAACGGCAGGCCATGGGCCTCGAACCAGGCCACCGCATCCCCCGTGGCAAAGCGGGCAAACGGTCCCAGCAGGGCGCGACCACCGCGGGGGTAATGGCCCACCAACAGCCGCGGATCCCAGCAGCCATGGGTGACATTGCAACGGCCACCGCCACTGATCCGCACCTTGTGCAGGGGTTCAGCGGTGGCTTCGAGCAGCCAGACATCCCGAACCCCGGCCTCCGCGGCGCTGATCGCGGCCAGAAATCCGGCCGGACCGCCGCCGGCCACCAGCACGGCCACCTGATTGGGCAGCATGGAGCAATGCAGCACGCCTACCGCTTCAGTGTGGCGCCGATGCTGGATTGCACCGATCGGCACTACCGGTTGCTGATGCGCCAGATCAGCCGCCACAGCCTCCTCTACACCGAGATGGTGGTGGGCCGGGCCCTGCACCACATCGAACGGGAGGGCACCCGGGTGGAACAGCGCCTGAACCGCCTGCTGGGCTTCGATGCGGAGGAGCGCCCGCTGGCCCTGCAGCTGGGGGGCGATGACGAGAGGATCCTGGCGGCGGCAGCCCGGCTGGGGGCCGCCTGGGGCTACGACGAGATCAACTTCAACGTCGGCTGTCCCAGTGAGAAGGTGCAGCAGGGCCGTTTCGGCGCCTGCCTGATGGCTGACCCCCAGCGGGTGGCGGCCTGCGTGGCAGCGATGGCGCAGGCCAGTGGTCTGCCCGTGACCGTCAAGCACCGCATCGGCATCGACGCTCGTGATTCCTACCCAGAACTGCTGGCCTTCGTGGACAGCGTGGCAGCCGCCGGCGCCCGACGCTTCGCCGTGCATGCCCGCAAGGCGTGGCTCCAGGGTCTGGATCCCCGCCAGAACCGCACGATCCCACCGCTGCGCTGGGATCTGGTGCATCAACTCAAGCGTGATCGACCGCAGCTGCTGATCGAACTCAACGGCGGGCTTGAGGATCTGGCCAGCTGCCAGCAGCAGCTCGCCCATGTGGATGGGGTGATGGTGGGTCGGGCGGCCTACAACCATCCACTGCGCTGGGCGCCGGTGGATCGGGTGCTGTTTGGCGCCGGGCCAACGGAACCGGTGCGGGCCTCCACCGTGCTGCGCGGGCTGTTGCCCCACGCGGAGCGCTGGGTGAGCAGCGGCGGCCGCCTCTGGGCGATCGCACGCCACCTGGTGCATCTGGTGGAGGGGGTGAGCGGCGCCCGTGCCTGGCGGGCCGGCCTGACCCGATCCGCGGGCGCGGCGGGAGCTGGTCCCCAGGTGCTGGAGCAGGCGGCCCGGCTGCTGGAGGAACGGGGCCACTGACTCCCGGGTGGGACCTGCAGGCAGCCCGGGCCGGCCGGACCGACGCCTGGATGGCGGCTTGGCGTCAGCCCGGGCCGACAGATCCCGGGCCGAGCTCAGCCCTCGGCGCCGGCGTAGTCGCCGCCGGCACCACGACGACGACGAACGCGACCGGCTTCGTAGCCCTCGCCGCCGCGATCGGCGCCGCCGTAGCTGCGGTCCTCCCAGCCGCGGGCGCCGGAGCTCCGGTCACCGCCGCCGCCGTAGCCACAGCCACCA
>Ga0172376_10008615_pt1 | contig 10641 bp, 9 predicted proteins | sample Lak35m_FD_121114 | JGI IMG/M metagenome (GOLD analysis project Ga0172376, IMG submission 121114) | Freshwater microbial communities from Kabuno Bay, South-Kivu, Congo - kab_092012_35m | ecosystem: Environmental > Aquatic > Freshwater > Lake | place: Democratic Republic of the Congo: South-Kivu... | reverse complement strand
CCTGCGGATCGAGATAGCGTCCGGGATGATCCCCCGGCTCAGGAAGACTCACAGCCCCAGCGCCTTACGTTTGACCTCAATGAACGCGGCGTGGTGCGGAATGTGTCCGGTGATGCGTTTAAGCAGAGTTTCCAGCGTCAGCGGCCCATCGACGGAGTGCGTCACCGTCCGCTGAAAATCTTCCGGTGCGAGCGTTTTCAGAATGCGGGCCATCTGTTTGCGAACGCAATCAATCAGGCACAGTTCCTCGTCAATCGCCCGCGCTCCACAGGCGAGCTTCGCGAGAAAACGATCGGGATCACCGCCGAACACGGTCGGGTTGTCTTCGGCGATCGCGCGCTTCATCCGATCGGCGTAGACCGGTTCAAAGTCCGCGATGTGACAGACGACCTCGCGCGTGGTCCATCTTCCATCCACCGGTCGCGCATCGAGCTGGCTGTCGGTCATCCCCGCCACCGCCTGCCTGAGCAATCCCGGTCCCCTGAGATACTCGTCAATCAGTTCCTGCATGGCTCGCCTGTCTTCGAGAGAGAATCAGGATCGCGGTGGTGACGGTTCATCCCGCTCAGAACACATCCAGCTCAGGCAGCAGTCTATTTCCGTTCGTCACAGGCTGCGAGCGCTCCACGCCGGTCGATCCTGCCAGTCACATGCACTTTGATTGCATGGATATTTCCGCATAGGTACTGTGGCGATCCGCACGTGTTGATATTCGCCACATTCAGGGGAGCCACTCATGTCAGACGCCAATCCGTTCGCAGCACCAGCCGATCGTTACGAGGCCGTCGATGTCGCAGTCGAAATGCGCGATTACGGGGGGATCGGACGGTTGCAGTATTTCGGATACAGCGTGCTGGTGGGGATCATCAACAACGTGCTGCAGTACGCTGCCATTTCCGCGGGCGTGCCCGAAGCCGTGTTCGTGCTGACGCTGCTGGGACTGGGCGTTTCGATCGTGCTGGTTGTTCAGCGTTTGAAGAACCTGGGCTACAGCGGCTGGTGGGCCATCGGATTTATCGTTCCGATTCTGAACATTCTGGTGGGCCTGCGCTGCCTGGCCGCGCCGGAAGGCTATGCCGACCACAAGACTCTGGACGGACCGGCGAAGGTCATCCTGGGGATCTTCGTCGGAGTCATCGTGCTGGGCATCGGCGTCGTCTTCGTCATCATGGCCAGTCGGTGAGTCGCATCTGTCACAGCAGCCCGCGCGCGGAGGAAATGTCCGCGGGCGGGGTGTTCTGCGAACTATTCATCGCCGGAAGGTCGTCCGGTCAGGTCGACTTTCAGATTGACCCGCGCCCCGTTTCTCCACACGACGACTTCCACCACGCGGCCAATCTCCGACAGGCTGACCATATTGATGAGATGCGATTCATCCAGGACTTCGCGATTGTCGAAGGTCAGGATCACGTCGTTGACCTGGAACTGAGCGCGCGCGGCCGGGGTGTTGGGATAAATCTCCAGGACACGGGCGCCGCGCTGTTTGTAGAGCTGCAGTGATTTCGCGACGTCGAAATCAAACCCGGCATCCAGTTTGACTCCCAGGTACGCGCGGCGAACCTCGCCGTACTGCAGCAGGTGCTCGGCCACCTGTCGGACCATGTTGCTGGGAATGCTGAAGCCGATGCCTTCATTGCCGCCGTGAGTCGAGGCGATGGCCGTATTCAATCCCACCAGCCGGCCCTGCAGGTCAATCAGCGGCCCGCCGCTGTTGCCGGGATTGATGGCCGCGTCCGTCTGCAGAAAGTCCTGATTGAGCACTCCGGATTTCGCCCCGATCCCGGACGAGCTGCGTCCTCGCGCGCTGATGATGCCGATCGTCACGGACTGACTGAGTCCGAACGGACTGCCGCAGGCCAGCACGAGATTGCCGATCTCCAGTTTGTCTGAATCACCCCAGCGCAGCGGATACACATCCTCGGCTTCGATCTCCATGGCCGCGACGTCGCTGTATCGGTCTTCCCAGACTTTGAGCGGATGAATGACCCGGCCATCGTGCAGGTGAATGCTGATGGAGCCGAGTTCCGGCAGCGCGTCGTGAATGACGTGACGGTTCGTGAGGACGTAAGTTCCGGGCCGCTTCGGAGTCGTCATGATGACGCCGGAACCGGTTTCTTCGATGCGTCCTCGAATCGGCAGACGCCGCACGCTGTTGATATGCACGACGCTGGGCGTCACGACCTTTGAGATCCGTGCCAGGACGCGACTGGTCTCCGCCAGCGACGAACCGCCGTTGTCCAGTTCCTTGTAGATCTCATCCGCTTCCAGGCGCGCCTGGCTGCGGGCTTCCACGGAAGACGATCGCCATCCGGTACTCAGCCCGGCCCCCAGGGCAAATGCGGCCGCGACACAGACACAACCGGAAAAAACAAACTGAGCTTTCATGGCACGATCCGCTTCGGGGACAGCCGAACTGAATTCCGATCACAAGCTCATTCCGGTTGCAGGCGGAACAACCGGCAGAACCGGCAGCTCATGTCAGACGCGTGTGCCAACTATACACCGACGCCCGCGGCGCTTCGCACGCTGAGGATCGAATCCACTCTCTGCCCGGCGGTTTGACCGACAGATCCCGGAAGCCCCTCAGGATCGGAACAGACTGCCGGTCGCCAGGCGACCGGCCGGATGCGGTGAACTGCGACGGCCGGCTCCCGCGGAAATGGCTCAAGTGTCAGCTCCCGCCGATTTGCCCGGCTCAGGCCGGTTTCCTGACCTATGTTGTCAGAGCGGACATGGCGCCCGCGATCCGCGCCTCGTCACAGGCTCATCGAAACATGACGAACACTCAAACCATTTCACGAGCTGAAAGCCGCCGGGGCACGCTGGCTCCGGCCATCGCGTTCGCGCTGCTCGCGGTGATGGGACTGGTGGCGCTGGTGCTGGACAGTCTCTGGCTGGATACCGCTCAGGCGGAACTGCAGGTCGCGGCGGAAGCGGCCGCGCTGGCTGCCGGAGTGCAACTGGCATCGGACGATCTGCTCCGCGGCGATGACCCGGATGCCACCATCGAGCAGCGTCTGGCGCTGGCTCGCGAAGCAGCGCGCCGGGTCGCTCTGGAGAATCGAATCGCTGGCCGACCCGTGCAGCTTGATGCGTCACCAGAAGGTGATGTCCGGTTCGGAAAACTGATCCGGCGCGAAGAGACCGGTGAAGCTGTCTTTATCGAGACCAGGCACGATGTGAGTTCGATCGCGATCCGCGCAGAGCACAGCCGGTCGCGGAGTAATCCCGTGGCGATCTGGCTCCTGAAAGTCACCAGCCAGCCCGGCGGAGATGTCGCAGCCATCGCGGAAGCCACGCTCGACAATCATCTTGTCGGCCTGGAGGCCTTGAACGGCATTCCGGTTCCGGCGCTGCCCCTGGCTGTTCTCAAACACGATCCTGAAGGAAAAGTGGAGAACTGGCAGACACAGATCGTTCAGCGCAAAGGACTCGACCGGTTCTCTGTGGATGAACGCACGGGAGAAGTCGCGCCGAGCAGTTCAGGCGATGGCATTCCAGAGATCACCGTCCGCAGCGCTCCTCATCGTGGGGACACCACAAGAGCGAACATCTTTCTGTGCCTGATCCGGCCTGGTTTGACGGAGTCAGATCTGAAACAGCAGTTTCGACTGGGCTTCACTCGGACCGATCTGCCCCGCCCGTTGCGGTTCGATCAGGGAGCAGTGCAACTTGAAACCACACCGACGATCACCGGATGTATCCTCACAGAACTGCAGGAGCTGACCGGACAATGCCGGATCGTGTTTCTGTATGACGAACACCGGGACGACGACGGAATCGGAATGGTCCGCATTGTCGCTCCCGTGGCCGCGCGGATTCTCAAGGTGCAGATCCACGATGACGGATCCTGCGAGCTTGTCCTGCAGCCCGGCGTGATGACGACCCGCACGGCGCTGACAACCAGTCCCTCTGCTCCACCGGGCAATCCATCGACTGACCCGGGAACATCCCCGGACCCGAACAACGACAGCGTTCGCAACCCATACATCTACCGGCTGCTGCTGACTAACTGACTCGTCCGGGGTGGCTGTGACCAGTCAATCCGTCTCTGCGTTCTCTGTGTCTGCGTGGTGAATATCTCTCACCACGGAGACACAGAGGGCACAGAGAAATAATGTCGCTGAAACCTGCGGAGCCGGCACTCACAGAACGCTCACATACCCATCTCCCGAGGCTGAAGATGATCGCGGAAACAACCACCGGCATTGATACCCGGCAGCAGTTTCAGAAGCTGAAGACACATCTGCATCGCCGGATGATTGATGCCATTGATCTGTCGAAAGCGGGACGGCTCGAAGAAAACGAACTGCGGCAGCAGTTGCGTTCTCTGGCCGCACACCTCTGCACGCTGGAAGAGGTCGCGCTGCCGCCGGAACACCGCGAGGTGATGGTCCGCGAGATCATGGACGAGATCTACGGATTCGGTCCGCTCGAACCGCTCATGAACGACCCCGAAGTTTCGGACGTGCTGGTCAACGGAGCGGACCGGGTCTTCGTGGAACGCAACGGTATTCTGCAGCCCACGCCGATCCGCTTCGCCGATGAAGCACATCTGCTGCGGCTCATTCACCGCCTGGTCGGTCGAGCCGGCCGGCGTATCGACGAAGTCTCGCCGATGGTGGACGCCAAGCTGCCGGACGGTTCCCGTTTGAACGCGGTGATCCCGCCGCTGGCGCTGCATGGACCGACGGTTTCCATCCGGCGTTTCCGGTCCCGGGCGCTGATGTTCGAGGACATGGTCGGGATGGGTACGCTCGCGCCGGAGATGGCGGACTTTCTGGTTATGGCCGTACGCGGACGACTCAACATGCTGATCAGCGGTGGTACCGGTGCCGGTAAAACCACGATGCTCAACAATCTGAGCCGTTTCATTCCGGTGTCCGAACGCGTCATCACCATCGAACAGACGGCGGAACTTCAGCTCCAGCAACCGGACGTGGTCGCGCTGGAAATGCGACCGGCCAACGTGGAAGGCACCGGTGAAATCAGTCAGCGCGATCTCTTGAAGAACAGCCTGCGAATGCGTCCCGACCGGATCATCGTCGGCGAATCCCGCGGCGGCGAAGTGCTGGAAATGCTGCAGGCGATGAACACCGGCCACGACGGTTCCATGAGCACTCTGCACGCCAACGATACGCGCGACGCGCTGGACCGTATGGAGATGATGATCGCTCTGTCCGGCGTCGAACTGCCGACCAACGTGGCGCGGCAGTACATCGCATCCGCCGTGCAGATCCTGTGTCACATGACCCGCCTCAGCACCGGCGAACGAAAAGTGACTCGTATCTCGGAACTGTGCGGTTGCCGGAACGGCCTTTACATCGTGGAAGACATCTTCGTGTACCGCATGCAGGGTGTGGATCGCAGCGGTCGCGCGATTGGATCGTTCTTCGCGACGGGGCACGAGCCGACCGTGTTGAAACGCCTGGCCGCCGCCGGCTTCGATCTGCCGACCGCGCTGTTCGATGCCCGCGAACTCAAGGCCCGGACTTACGGCGACGAGCCGGCTGAGTAAGGGAACTGTCACAGGTTGTCGGAAGGTCGTTCCAGACGCGGAACAACCCGGCGGCGCGGCCCGGTTGCTCCGCGACTGAGTCACGCTGAACTGGTCCTGGCCGGATTTGAATATCGAGACCGAACATGTCGACTGGATTCACTCACCGTACTGTGCAGCCTCTGCCTGGCTTCTCTGAAATTCTGCGCGATCACGAGACTTTCGGATCGGGCGATGAAGAGGGCGGCGTCAGCGATTCCATCAACAACTGGTTTGACCTGTTGATGCTGCAGTCGGGGATGAAAGTTTCGCCGTCCATGATGCTGGCGCTGTCGATGCTGCTGGGCGTGGTGGCCGGCGGCGCGGTCATGCTGCTGCAGGACAATCCACTGACGGCCTGTCTGATCGGAGGTCTGGGCGCGTTCGGCCCGGTCATCACCGCGATCATCCAGCGGCAGCGCCGGCAGCGGCAGATCATGCAGCAGTTGCCGGCCATGATTGACGAACTGGCCCGCGCGGCGAAGACCGGACGCAGTATCGAACAGTGCTGGCACTTCGTGGCCAGCGACACTCCGCAACCGCTGGGTGAAGAGCTGATGGAATGTTCGCGCCGCATGGCGATGGGCGAGGACTTGAGCAGCGCGCTCCGCGAACTGCCCACGCGCACGGGCGTTGTGACGCTCAATATCCTGGTGACAGCGCTGACCGTGCATCAGCAGACCGGCGGCGATCTCGTCAGCGTGCTCGAACGCCTGTCGCAGACGATCCGCGACCGTCTGCTGTTTCTCGGCCGGTTGCGGGCCGCGACCACCGGCAGCCGCGCGACCGCCGTGCTGATGGAAGCCGTCGGCACGCTGTTCATTCTCCGGATTCTGCAGAACAGCCAGCGGAGCTGATGCCTGGTCCAGGCTGCCGCCGTTTCTTTCCGGAAACCACCGTCGCTCTGTGATTCAGTACGGATTCCACGATGACAAGTTCGACCATCACACTGATCCTCTGGTGCGTGACCGCTCTGGTTCTGGCGGTGCTGATCGGCCGCCGGGTCTTCGCCTGGAACAAAGCGCGCCGGGATGAACTGGCCCGGCAGCAGGCGGATCTGGACGCGGCACTCGCTCAGAACTCCGTCCCGTTTCCACCGGCTCAGCAGCGTCCGATGGTGCCTGCCGGTGAACTCCATTCCGGTTCGTTGCACTCGTCTTCCGTCAGCGGTGTCTGGCCGCCGGCGCCGCCGCCTGTGGCTCAGCCGTCAGGGATCAACGGCGTCACGCTGATCAACCCGGAACGGTTTCAAACGTGGACACCCGCGGATGCGGGAACCTGGCAACCACCGGTCGGTCAGCCCTACCAGGTTTCGTGGGGACACCAGCAACTGTTCCGAACGAAGGACGAAAACTTCGAGGAACCGGGCTACATCCCGAAGATCGCTCCGGACCAGGTGCCGTCCACATCCACCGACGATTACGCCTTCGGACCGGCCACTCCGGCGATGGCCGAACTGATGCTGGCCAGCAGCCAGGAGACGGTCGAACGCGAATTGAAGCAGGCCGGGTTCTATCAGCCGCATGCTCTGCAGAATCTGCAGGCCACCCGTTTCGCGCTCGTGGCGGGTTCAATCCTGCTGCTGGGCGGACTGCTGGCCATTGCGCCGAAGCCGGCGGAACTTCCCATCCTCGTCGCGATGCTGATCATTCCCGGACTGATGTGGGCCGTCCCGCGAGTTGTGATTCAGAACCGGGCCACCAACCGGCGCAGCGAACTCGAACGTGCGATGCCGGACATGCTCGACATGCTCAACATGTGCGTGAGCCAGGGACTGACCATTCCGGCCTCCATGCGGCGCATCTCGATCGACCTGCGGCCCGTTTATCCGGTGCTCGCGACCGAACTGGGCATCGTGGTCCATCAGGCCGGCGTGGGTAACATGCGCGTCGCTCTGGATAACTTCGCGAAGCGCGTCGATGTGCCGGAAGTGGATTCGTTCGTGTCGCTGATCAACCAGTCGGAACGAATGGGAACCAGCATCTCCGACGCGCTCACCGAATACTCGAACACGATGCGCGAGAGTCTGCGGCAGCGAACCGATGAGAAAGCCAACAAGGCCTCGTTCAAGCTGATGTTCCCGACTGTGCTCTTCATGATGCCGGCCGTGTTCATGTTCCTGCTCGGCCCGGCCATTCTGGAACTGCAGACGTTCTTCGACCGGGGCGGCATGCAGTCTCTGCAGCAGGACACTGAGCAGCTTGAGAATCTCGGTTCGCTGGGACAGATCAACATGGGTAACTGACCTGCGGAAACATGTCGTCACGGAAAAGCCCCGGCGCCCTCTGCGGTGGCCGGGGCTGATCTGTTTGTTGTGCATGGTCCGCGCGGATCAGGCCTCGTTTTGAGCGGTCCGGCGCGCCTGGTGTGACGCGACGGATCAGCTCCTGTTCAACGGACGTAAACTCGCGGCCGGGATTGGCGAACAACCTCGTTATTCTGTGGTTTTCTGAGCCTCTGAATGTTGCGGCAGGACGTATTCGGCGGGCACGGTTTCTGCAGTATTTATTGACCGTGAGACAAGGGTCAGGCCGGCAGATGGGTGATGCGGCCGGGTGTCTCACGCAGGTCCGCGAGCGGTCCGGACGATGGCTGCAGGCTCGCTGGCCAGAGTGGGGTTCAGTGTCTACGGGACAGTCCGTCGCTCCCGATGAGACAACCGGGCAGCGGGGCTCTTCGAGGGCTTTCTCCCTCCCGCATTCAGTGGCGGACTGTCCTCTGTCGTGAAGGAGGACAATCATGTCCGGAACCATGACAAAACGTGAAATGAAACTTCGTCCGTGGTTTGAGATGGAGCCGTTCGGAATGTTGCGGCTCGGCATGGACGATCTGGTGACCAGTGTCTTCGGGCATACGTTCCCGAAGCTGGATGAGGAGAAGATGGTCCCGCGCATGGATGTGTCGGAAACCGAAAACGCTCTGGAGGTACGGACGGATGTGCCAGGGATGAAACCAGAGGAGATTGAAATCGAAGTGCATGACGGAGCATTGATGGTCCGCGGCGAACACACGGAGGAGAACAAGTCCGAAGAGAAGGATCGGAAATATCACCGCGTTGAGCGGCGGACGGGAAGCTTTGCCCGGTCCATCCGGCTGCCGTGTGCGGTCGATGAAACGAAAGTCGAGGCTGAACTGGCTGAAGGCGTTCTGACGATCAGACTGCCGAAGTCTGCGGAGGATCGCCCGCACAAAGTCAGCATCAAGTCTTGACGCTCTATCTGCGGGCCGGCTGTTCCACCTGGGCAGCCGGCCCGCTCATTCAAACTGGCGTGCCTGATGCGCAGGCGGCGAATGGAGCGGCGCATCAGGCCTTGTCTGTTTAAAGACGCGAAGCTTGCAGAGGATGTCTGCCTGCGTTGTTGCGGTGAGCCTTCCGGCGCGGGATGCTGTCAGACGTGTTTCGCCCGCATCCACTGCTCCTGCCACGAATCCGCTGCCATGCCGCTCATCGACAGCTTCGGCCGCCTCCACAACAACCTGCGGATCAGCGTCACCGACCGCTGCAATATCCGCTGCTTCTACTGCATGCCTGCGGATGATGTCGTCTTCATGAACCGCCGCGAGCTGCTGACCTTTGAGGAAATCGAGCGATTCGTCCGCATCGTCGTGCCGCTGGGAATCAACAAGCTGCGCTTGACCGGCGGCGAACCGCTGGTGCGGAAGGATCTGCACCGGCTGGTCGAAAAGCTGGCGGTCATACCGGGCGTCAAAGACATCGGATTGACGACCAACGGGATTCTCTTCGGCGAGCAGGCGCAGCAGTTGTTCGATGCCGGCCTGCGTCGAGTCAACATCAGCCTCGATGCGCTCGATGCCGAACGCTTCCAGCAGATCACTCGCCGCGAAGGTTATGAGAAGGTCGTGGAAAGCATTCACGTTGCGAAGCAGATGGGCTTCGATCCCGTCAAAGTCAACGCGGTTTCGGTGCGCGGAATGACGGAAGATCAAATCGTCCCCTTCGGGCATTTCGCGCGCGAGACCGGAGTGGAGATCCGCTTCATCGAGTTCATGCCGCTGGACGCGGACAACGCCTGGGAACGCGAAAAGGTGCTGTTCGCGCATGAGATCATCGAACGGCTGTCGACAGAGATCATGCCGCTGGTGCCCTGTGGTCCTTCCGATCCGAGCGCGCCGGCCACGGACTTCCAGTTTCAGGACGGCATCGGCCGGATCGGCTTCATCGCCTCGATCAGTCAGCCGTTCTGCATGAGCTGTAACCGCTTTCGCATCACGGCCGATGGAAAGATTCGCAACTGCCTGTTCAGCCTGGAAGAAACGGATATCAAAGCGCTGCTGCGTTCCGGCACCGGCGATGAGCAGATTGCTCAGGCGGTCATCGACTGCGTCGCAGCCAAGAAAGAAGGGCACGAAATCAACACGGCCCGATTCATTCAGCCGGATCGTCCGATGTATTCGATCGGGGGATGAGGCCGGGGGTGTTCCTCTCACGAAGCGGTCGGCTTCGCGCGACGGCAGCGATTGTGCGCGTCTGACAGCATCTGCGGCCCCTGACATTCCGGCGCAGCCCGCGCCGGTCACGGCAGGCGGTCACAAACCCGAAGCGCACCACCGCTCTGTCCGACCGGCTGAGCGAGTGGACGCTACTTCATCGCAGAGTCTTCTGGAGGAAGGCTGCATTCAACGCGGTGGCGGCAAACTTTCCGGATCTCCATCGGCGTCCCTGTTTCGCCCGGTGAACATGAGAAGGTGTAACGATTCGGGGCAGGGTTTCGTGACGGAGTCCGGTTCCCGGCGGAACAGCAGCTTGAAATCTGTTTCCAGCAGGGGTGCAATGCGGCGTCATGCAGAGAATCCGGCGAATGTTCTGTTCCCTGAACGCGTTACTGGCAGGGCTGCTGTTCCTCAGCGGCAGCCTGTTGCCTGGATGCGGTACGGATTCGGAACGCCGGGCCGTTTCCGGAGTTCTGTCTGGAGCGGAAGGACGCACCGGGCAGATCAGCTTCATTCCGGTGACGGGTGAGGTCGGACCGGCAGCCAGGGCGGCTGTTCATGACGGTCGCTATTCCTTTTCCACTTCAGACGGACCTGGTCCGGGTCAGTATGAAGTGCGAGTCGAGCTGTATCGCATTCGAGTTCCGCTGGGT
>Ga0172376_10008612_pt1 | contig 10643 bp, 10 predicted proteins | sample Lak35m_FD_121114 | JGI IMG/M metagenome (GOLD analysis project Ga0172376, IMG submission 121114) | Freshwater microbial communities from Kabuno Bay, South-Kivu, Congo - kab_092012_35m | ecosystem: Environmental > Aquatic > Freshwater > Lake | place: Democratic Republic of the Congo: South-Kivu... | reverse complement strand
GTAAATGATGCTGGTTCGCAAATTGAAACACTAATTGATAGTTTGTTAATTCGTTATAAGGAAGCCTTAAACGGTGAAAAGGCTGTAATCCCTGAAGGCTTTTATCCTGGTGAGTATCTAGCTGTAATAGGCAAAAAACTAGCAACAGATTATGGTTCTAAGCTCCTTAACATGGATGAGAATTCAATGCGTCAGAAGCTCAAAAAAATTGCAGTTTCTGAAATGTTAGAATTAATTAAATTCGATCTTGAAAAACTGGGTATTAAACACGATGTCTTTACTTCCGAACAAAGCTTGCATGATACCGGCAAAATAGATGAAGCAGTTGCAACTCTAACTAAAATGGGGTTAATATATTACGGTACTCTACCGCCGCCCAAAGGAAAAATAGATGAAAATTGGCAAGAAAAGGAACAATTATTGCTGAAGTCTTCTAATTATGGTGACGATCAAGATAGACCTATCCAAAAAAGCGACGGTTCATGGTCTTATCTAGCTGCAGATTTCGCTTACGCAAAAGATAAGATAGACCGAGGATTTGAGTGTTTAATTTATATACTCGGTGCTGATCATAGCGGCTACGTTAAAAGAATAAAAGCTGTTATTGAAGCTCTCAGTCAAGGTAAAGTAAAAAGTGACATTCGCATTTGCCAGCTTGTTAATTTTGTCAAAGGAGCTGAACCTATTAAGATGTCAAAAAGAAGTGGGAATTTTATGACTGTTAGCGATGTAATAAATGAGGTGGGTAAAGATATTATCCGCTTTATTATGCTTACCCGCAGAAATGATGTCCCCTTAGATTTTGATTTTACAAAAGTTAAGGAACAATCAAAAGATAATCCGGTATTTTATGTACAATACGCCCATGTCCGAGCTAAATCCATTTTAGCAAAAGCAAAAGAAACTATTCCTTCAGCTTATGAAGTTTTTACAAATAGAGAGTTCAATCTTTCACTTCTTAATTCAGAAGAAGAAATCCAGTTAATTAAACTTCTTGCTTCTTGGCCAAAAATCTTATCGTCATCCGCCATAACAAGGGAACCACAAAGAATTGCCTATTATTTAATTGATATTGCTTCCAGATTTCATTCTATATGGAATCTTGGCAAAGAAAATAATGATTATCGATTTAATATAGAGGATAATCTAGAATTAACAGCTGCAAGATTAGCCTTGGTAGAAAGTATAAGAAAAGTAATAGCTAGCGGATTTGAGCTGATAGGAGTTACTCCTATGGATAAAATGTAAGGGATAATAAATTTTGGAGTGTTGAGGTTTAACTCTTCATGAAATAAAGAGTTAAACCTCAACACTCCCCAATTATCTCATTGGGGAAATCTCTAAATTGACAAGCTTTATTAAACAGTGTGAAAAAGTTATCTGTAGTCTGCTTTGCACATTCTTCAAACGTTATCCCTTTTAAATCAGCAATCGCTTCTGTAACATATTTTACATAAGAAGGCTCATTTGTTTTACCTCTTTTAGGAACTGGTGCAAGATATGGGGAATCAGTTTCGACTAGAAGCCTATCCAAAGGCGTAAATTTAATAATAGCTCTTAATTCATCAGCATTTTTAAAAGTGACAATTCCAGCAACTGAAATATAAAAACCAATATCTAGTATTTTTCGAGCAAACCTCTCTGAAGCTGTAAAACAATGGATAAGGCCAGGAAAATTGTAAGTTTTTTTGTATGAAGCTATTATATCATAAGTATCGTCTTCAGCTTCTCTGGTATGAACTATAATTGGTAATTTGTTTTCACAAGAGGCTTTAATATGTTCTTCAAAAGATTGTTTCTGAAGTTTGTGCTGCGTAATATCTTTATTATAATAGTAATCTAACCCTGTTTCCCCTAACCCTATCACTCGATTATTTTTAGCAAGGCGAATTAGTTCCGAAGCACTTATTGCTTCCCTTACTTCACTTGGATGGATTCCAACTGAAGTAAAGACATTTTTATAATTTTCTGCAATAGCCAAAATTTTAGGAAAATCTTCAAGTTTTGTACAGATTGTCTGCATGTAATGTACATTCGATTCAAACGCACGTTTAATTATATTATCGTGTGAATCATGCCCTACGAGCATATCTAAATGGCAATGTGAATCTACCAGGACCATATTTTGCTAATTTCTTATTTCTAACCTTGGAAAAATCGGCAGCGGCTCGTTTATCCTAGTAGAAGGTTTAATGGCAAACTCTTGGGTTAAATGTCTAAAATCACGATTATCCTCTGGAACACTAAGTTGATCTAAAATTTTTGCTGCTGAATCAGGTATAAACGGTTGTATTAAAATGCCGATATATCTAATCGTCTCAACAATTCTATACAAAACTTCATTCATTTTAGGAAGATCAGAATTCTTTAGAGCCCATGGTGCTTCCCGATCTATATAAATATTTGATTGTTCAGTTATGTATATAATATGGTCAAGAACAGCATTAATGTTATAACTTTCCATTTGGACGAGAGTATCCTTAACAATATCCTTTAATTGAACGAAAAACGAATCCTGATACATTTCCTCTATAAATTCTTTAGATACATCTGGTATCTTTTGTTCACAATTTTTAAAAATAAAAGAACAAGTACGCTGGATCAGATTACCAATTTTATTAGAAAGTTCAGTATTGTTTCTTTGAACTAAATTATCGTGTGCGTAATTCCCGTCATTACCAAATATAACTTCCCTCATCAGGAAATATCTGACCTGGTCTAGACCAAAATCTTCAATAAGTTTAAACGGATCGATAACATTACCGAGGGATTTTGATATTTTTTGCCCCTCATTGGTCCACCAACCATGGGCAATAATTGATTTTGGCAAAGGAAGACCAGCTGCCATTAAAAAGGCTGGCCAATAAACGGCATGGAATCTTAAAATATCCTTACCTACAACATGGGCATCAGCTGGCCAGAATTTGCTGTAATTGCCTGTCTTATCTGGATAACCAAGAGCTGAGATATAATTCGTTAAAGCATCAAGCCATACATAAATAATATGCTTTTCATTCCCCGGAACAGGAATACCCCATTTAAAACTAGTTCTTGAAATTGATAAATCCATGAGACCGTTTTTTACAAAGCTTATCACTTCATTTCTTCTGGTTTTAGGTATTATAAATTCAGGATTTGCATCGTAAAATTCCAATAACTTATTCTGCCATTTCGATAAAGCAAAAAAATAACTAGGTTCTTCTAACCATTCAACTGGAGCTCCAGTTGGGGCGAAACCTTCAGGGGTTAATTCAGACTCATCATAAAATGCTTCATCCCGAACGGAATACCAACCAGAGTACTTGCCAATATACACATCCCCGTTTTCGTATAATCTATTCCAAAAAGCCTTTACTCCTAACTTGTGCCTCTCTTCGGTAGTTCTAATAAAATCAGAATTTGCAATATTTAATGCCTGGAGCAAATTTCTAAAATTTATAGACATTTTATCAGTAAATTCCTGAGGAGAAAGGTCATTATTTAGAGCTGATTTTTCAACTTTTTGCCCATGCTCATCAGTACCACTTAAATACCAAACTTCTTTACCTGCCAATTTCATGAATCTAGCAATTACATCACACGCAAGGCTCGTATAAGCATGACCTATATGAGGAACATCGTTAACATAATATATAGGAGTTGTAATATAAAATCTGTTATTTGACACTTCTTTATCGTTTATTTGGATTAGAAACGCGTTAATGATAACTAAATTATGTTCTTTTTCAACAATTTTACCTATTAACCTAGTACTTTAGATATCATTTCAACTAAATCAGATTGTGTATAAGGTTTATAAATTATTTGAACTGATTCGTCTGCCAAGTGCTTTTTCAATTCTTTTTCTTGGCACGGAATACCACTTTGAAAAACAAAAGGAATATTAGCTAGTTTTTTATCTTTCCTAAAAATTTTATATATTCCATAACCGCTTATATCGGGTAACATAATATCAGATAAAACTAAGCAAATACTATTTGCATATTTCTTGCCAAGGGAAATAGCTTCTTCAGCATTATGGGCATTTATAACCTTGTATTTTGTAAAATTGGGGATTACAAGGTTAACTAAAGTATGGCAAATTTTCTCATCATCTACAAATAATATAGCATTTTTTTCTAAAGCAATTTCCTTGTTCACAACTTTCTCTCTGCAAAAATTATACTACGTCCATGCCCTCTATGACTTCCAGTCGGACTTTATATTTAGCCTAGCTTGTGCCTCATCGTCGCTCAACCATATATACTCTTGAGATAAAACCTGAAACTGTTTATCTGCTATATCCTGATTTAATACCTCATTTTTATCTTGGAGTTCAGTATAATGAATACCGAGGTAATTAATTTCATGATCTTTAAGTATATTTTGTACTGAAGTTAGATTTTTCAATCGATCATCGACAAAAATGATATTTTTGTAATTTTTGTTTAATTGTTTTAAGAACCCTAAAAGCACCTTTCCTTTATCGGCTTTGTTCGTGAATATAACACGAGAGATGCATTCCGGAAACTCCCCTTTTAATAAATCACCATTATCTTTAAAATGATACCCAAGAGAGCTCAGGCGGGATAAATGAAGTTCTGCTTCATTCTGAACAATGCCATATTTTCCACTGCTGTTGGCCGTGAATCCGACAACAGCCATTTTTTTAGAATCAAGTTCATTAACAAAATTTGGCATGTCCAGAGATACCAACTCAACTTTACTAGAAGATAAAATCTGGCTAATTAAATACTCAGCCATTGGCACTTTATCCTTACCAAGAGCGACATCTTTTCCTTGAAAATCTTTAAATATAGCTTTGAAGTGGTTTGAGCGATAATTATTTTCTTCACCTGTATATCTCAATACTCTATCTCGCGGCGCAAACAGTACATAATCCAAGTCAAATAAAACAAGAGTGTCTTTGCTCTCAAACTGAGAAGTGCATGCTTTAATATCATTAACTGAAGATGCTTGTACAATTTGAGCGCTTACCTCAAAAGCAGAAAGGCCTATTAATACCATTAATCCAATCTTGATGCTCAATTTAATTTCGTTCAAATAATTTTTCATCCTTATACAATTTTCTTGAATATTGTAAGATTCACTTGTGTTAATTTATAAGGCTCAAGCTTTCTATTTTGATAAAGAAAAACTTACACTTGTACCACCCGTCTCATTATTCTTTGCCCAAATTTCCCCGCCATGTGCAACAACAATTTCCTTGCATATAGCAAGACCCAATCCAGAACCTTTAAGTGATTCATTAATGTTTGATCCTTGCTTAAATGCCTGAAATATACTGCTTAATTCTTTAGATGGTATTCCTACGCCATCATCAATAACTGAAATAACCACGTTTTTACTATCCGCAGCTTTTTCTGAATTAATCTTAACTTTAATATTTTTTGCACGAGAATGCTTTATTGCATTACTTATTAAATTAGACACTAATTGCTTTATCCAAAATTGATCAATACTAATTTTTATTTCTTTATCTGCGCACTCCAAAAATAGGTTTACTGCATTCTTATCAGTAATAAAAAGATTATTTCTTTCCACTGCATCTTGAACAACCTTTATTATATCGATTTTTTCAAAATGAAAATTTATATTATTATCGCTAAAATTAGCTAGTTGAAATAATTTCTCTATAATATCTTCAAGAGAACAAGCAGATTCAAATATATCATCCATGCATGATTTTTTGGTTTTTTCATCCAGTTTTTCCCAGTTGTTACGAAGATACTCAGCAAGTCCTTTGATCCCATGGACCGGTGTTCTTAATTCATGGCTAACTTTAGAAAAAAGCGAAGTATTATTAAAAATTTTCTTAAAATCTTGCATAAATTAAGGTTAAACTTATTTTGGAAAATAACTAATGGTAGTGAATCGTAACATACTTAATTTTTACTGTCTATTTTTTATTTTACCTTAAATTGAAGGCGCACCAGTAATTTTGTTATTATATTTAACATAAAATTGAAAGCTTAACCATAACTGGTACTAGACTTAATTTTAATAAGCAATTATACTTGCTATCTGCATAATAAAATAAATGTTTTACTAAGTAAAATGTCCGTGAAAATTCATAAAGAAAACGATTTTATTAAAATGCGAGCAGCTGGAAAATTAGCTGCGCAAACTCTTGATTTTATTACAGATTATGTAAAACCGGGAGTGACCACAAATTATTTTGACAATTTATGCCATGAATTTATCACTTCGAATGGCGGCGTACCAGCACCTCTTAACTACAAAGGCTTTCCTAAATCAATATGCACTTCAGTAAATCACGTAGTGTGCCACGGCATACCTTCGGATAAAAAATTGAAAATAGGTGATATACTTAATATCGATGTAACAGTAATATTAGACGACTGGCATGGAGATACCAGCAGAATGTTTTATGTCGGGGAGGTAGCTATTAAACCAAAAAGACTTATTCAAATTACTTACGAAGCTATGATGATTGGTATAGAAATGATAAAACCGGGAGTAAAACTTGGAGATATCGGTCATGCCATTCAAAAACATGTTGAAAAACATAATTATTCAGTAGTAAGGGATTATACTGGCCACGGTATTGGTAAGATATTTCACGATGAACCAACAGTCCTTCATTACGGCAAACCTGATACAGGACTTACGTTGAAAGAAGGGATGTTTTTTACTGTTGAACCTATGGTAAACGCTGGTAATTATGAAACTATTTTAAGCAAAATAGACGGCTGGACTGTAACCACACGGGATAAATCTTTATCTGCACAATTTGAGCATACCGTTGGAGTAACTGATAGCGGAGTGGAAATTTTCACACTTTCAGAGAAAAATTTACTATACCCCCCATATGCAAACACCAAATGAGAATTTGCCGCATTATGTTGGGCATAGGAAGCGTCAGAAGGATAAGTTTCTTAAAAATCCTCCGAATAGCTTTAGCGATTATGAACTGATCGAGTTAATGCTTTTTCAATCAATTCCTAGAAAAGATGTAAAGCCCCTGGCGAAAGAGCTATTAAATAAATTTGGTAATTTAAATAATTTAATTAACACAAGCAGACAAAAACTATCTGAAGTTAAAGGGGTAAACCAAAACTTTTTCATAAGCCTACAGATAATTAAAGAACTAATGAATAGAGTTCTTATAAACCAAGTTATGAATCGGAATATTATTGGCTCATGGGGTGCTTTACTTGAATATTTAAAATTTAATATGGGTAACTTACAGATCGAACAATTCCGTATTTTATTCCTAAATAAGAAAAATAGCTTGATAGCTGATGAAATAATGGCAACCGGTACTATTGATCAAACACCTGTTTACCCAAGAGAAATAATAAAAAGAATTTTGGTTCACGAGGCCGGAGCAATTATTCTGGTTCATAATCATCCAAGCGGCAGCGCAAAACCTTCTACCTCAGATATTGAATTGACAGTACAAATAGTTAATGCTTGTAAGACCGTAAATGTAAGTGTACATGATCATGTAATTATCGGCAGGGGTGAGTATTACAGTTTCAAAACAAATATGTTATTATGAATTACCTCTTTTGGCTTCCAATACTTATTTTATCATCCTTTTTATTATCAATAATTCTGGTAAAATGTCTGATAGCCATTATGTCCAAATTTAATATTGTTGATAAACCAAGCGATAGAAGGGTTCATTCCAAGACCACCCCAAGAGGAGGTGGGCTAGCATTAGTAATAATATTTTGTTTATTATTACCGATGTTTGAATATGTTTGTTTAGGAGAATTATATAATTCTCGCAAGATTATCTTAATATTTGCTCCGATTGCCCTGATTTCATTCTTAGATGATATAGTGGAAGTACCGGTATTATTCCGCTTATTGATCCATACAATATGTTCTGTTTTAGCCGTTATGTGGCTTATTCACCCACATAAAATATTACACAGTGAGTTATCACTGCATGTAGATTTGATCATCGGATCTTTTGCGTTGTTAACTTTTCTCAATGTCTATAATTTCCTTGATGGAATTGATGGAATAACAGTTTCCGAGTCTATCCATCTTTCTCTAGTAATACTAATTCTTTGCTTTATCAAATATGACATTATTCCAAACGTATGGACAATTATTACTGTAGCTTCTATAATTCTCGGGTGGTCATGCGGTTTTATTTTATTTAACTGGCAACCGGCCAGTATTTTTATTGGCGATGTAGGAAGCATCAGTCTTGGTTTGATACTCGGTATTTGTTTATTAACTGTTGCTTCTGGGAGCGACAGGCTATTTGCTGCTTGCGTTATATCATCTTTGTATTATATCGCCGATGGGGGGTTAACCTTATTAATTAGATTAGTAAAAAGAGAAAAAATCTGGCAACCACACTTACAGCACTTTTTCCAAAAAGCTGTAAAAAAAGGTCTCAGCCATAAAGTAGTTGTTCTAAGAATAATAAAATGTAATTTTATTCTTATGCTACTTTCAATAGGATCCTTATTTTATCCTGTTATTTGCATTATCCTCGGTATATTAACCGTAGGGGTTACTCTAATTAGGTCCGTATAATATGAAACCCATAATTGAGAATGTTAATAAAATTATTTATAAAATTTACAAAAACAAAAACCCAGTACTAGCTGAGATAATTATTAATTGGCAAAAAATAGTTGGAGCAAAATATAGCCACAATACCTTACCACTAAAGATTAGCACTACAAGAGACAAAAAACAGAAAATTAATATCTTAATGGTAGAAGTTAATAATGCTGCTACCTCAGTAGAAATAGCTTTTCAACAAGAAATTATTATTGAAAGACTAGCTGTTTATATGGGGTATAAAGCAATAAATAAGATCAGAACTATTGTAAAAATATAATTACCATGATAAACGATAAAGACTTCGCAAAAGAAGTAACTAGAATAATTAACCTTATTGCAAAAACAATTGAGGATAATGATATAACAGGAAATATAGATGTTGATGTTAATGGAGATATATTGAATATTACTACGCAATCTGGTATATTTGTTCTCAATAAGCAAGCATCGGTAAAAGAAATCTGGCTTTCTTCACCGGTTAGCGGTCCTTACCACTTCTTACATGATGGTAAATCATGGAAATCCAAATCAGGAAAAGAGTTGTTTAGTGTTTTATCTAAAGATTTAGATATTCAGATTAAGGATTTATTATGAATAATAACGTCAAAATATTATTAGGATACTTAAAAAATCATAAATTCAATTTAATAATAGTATTTTGTTCATTATTTACAGTTGCCCTTTCATTACTCGGTGTAGGAACAGTTTTTAGGCATTTAGTAGATAATGGATTAAGTAGCAACCAACTTAATTCAATTAACAATTCAATTTTTTTAACATCAGGGCTAATTGCTATATTCGCAATTGGTAGCTTTTTTCGTTCGTATTTCATTAATATTGTAGCAGAGAAAATTACTTCTCAAATCAGAGCAGATAGTTATGCAGATCTACTTCAGCTTGAAATAGCCGCATTTGAAGAATTAAAAATCGGGGACATTATTTCAAGGCTTGGTTCAGATCTTGAGTCAGTAGGGACTCTAATTACTAATTTCTTATCCTTTTTTATTCGCAATTCTATAATGCTATCTGGGGCAATTATTTTGATGTTTTTACAAAGTGCTAAATTATCAATGTTAGTTATTTTTACTGTGCCACTTCTGCTTATGCCTCTTTTACATTTAAGTAAACATATAAGAAGTATTTCTAGAAAGGTAATGGCAGAAAAAGCTGTTTTATCATCTTTTATAGAAGAAAGTTTTTCAGCTATTAGAACTTTATACGCCTTTAATCAACAACCTCATAATTTAAAGAGATTTAATGAAAAAATTGCTACCTACGTTAAACATTCCAGTAAAAGGCTTAAGTTAAGGTCCTTATTTTTTGCCCTAGCTATAGCTGCTATAGCTGGATCTATAACTATGGTAATATGGATAGGCAGTCTTGACATAATCAATGGCAAAATGACTTCAGGCCAGATGATATCATTTATTTATTACGCCATGATGGTTGGGATGAGTGCTGGAGGTATAGCAGAATTATTTAGTGAGATACAAGGTCCTCTTGCCGCTCTGGATAGGGTTTTTAATCTAAGGTCAAATACTAAAGCTTTCACTAATCAGCATGTAGTTACTAGACATCATGAAAAATTTGAAAATGTTTTCCAGAATTATGATATTTCTTTTGAAAATGTAAATTTTTCTTACCCCTCAAGGAAAGATATACTCACCCTTAATAATATTAGCTTTGGCGTAAAACAGAATCAATTTACTGCTATAGTCGGCAAATCAGGGTCAGGTAAAAGTACCATAATGCAATTATTGCTCAACTTTTACAAACATCAGTCTGGAAAAATCAAAATAGCCGGCCGTGATATAAATTCTTTTGACCGAAATTACATGAGAAAAATAATTGCCTATACCCCTCAAGATCCAGATATTTTTTCTGGAACAATAAGGTATAACGTTACGTTTTCTAATCCTGATGCCAAAGAAGAGGATTTTCAGCAAGTAGTAAATTTATGTGGTATCGATAAGTTTACCAATAATTTACCAGCTGGTCTTGACACTGAAATCGGTGAAAAAGGAGTTAGAATATCAGGTGGACAAAAACAGAGAATTGCGATTGCAAGAGCACTTCTTTATCAACCT
>Ga0172376_10008610_pt1 | contig 10644 bp, 3 predicted proteins | sample Lak35m_FD_121114 | JGI IMG/M metagenome (GOLD analysis project Ga0172376, IMG submission 121114) | Freshwater microbial communities from Kabuno Bay, South-Kivu, Congo - kab_092012_35m | ecosystem: Environmental > Aquatic > Freshwater > Lake | place: Democratic Republic of the Congo: South-Kivu... | reverse complement strand
GCCGGCGCAGAGAACATTCCGACGGATTCAAGCATTGATGAACCACAATATTCTGCCTGCGCCGGCACACCAACTGGACTCCGCTCTGCTGGTCACACCCTACGGGATAGATTCACAACCTCTTCGCGAGACGAACCGGCCGCAATGCAGCTTCCGTCTGTGACCCGTGTAACCTGGCAAGCCGACGCATCAACGGCAACTGATGCCGCGAGCGGTTTGTGGTGGAGTGTGAATCACTCGACATCCAGCCGGGCTTCGTAGATCCGTTCGCGATCGCCGCGCGTGCGCAGGTCTTCGAGGATCGCTTCCACGGAACGGTCGACGAAGTCGTTGAACTTCTGGTGTCCGCCCACTGTGACCTTCAACCGCTTGTTGAAGTCGATCAGCGCGGAGTTCAACCAGATGGTGTGCGACTTCGACGGCGAGCTGATGGTGACCACGTTGCGGTCTTCGGCGCCGGTCAGGATTTCACCGCGGATGATCTTCGGCGTGTTCGACAGGACGTTGAAAGCCGCGGGTGCGGCCGCAGCGGATGGCGTGCGCGGACGGGTTGTGCGGGAAGGCTCGGCGGAAAGCGTATTCGCCTTCAGCCAGTAAAAGCGGTTGTCGTTGGGACGCAGGGTCAGCATGGTCAACGATGACGGATCGGGCCGGCGCGTCTGCCGGTCCATCCAGTCGAAGAGGTGATGAATCTCGCTGTAGTAGGATTCGTAACCGCGCCCGACGTACTCGGTGAGAATGATGTCGTACCGGCCGATCATCATGTTGTTGAGCACCGGCGCGTTTCTCTCAAAGGTATCGCGATCGAGTTGTCCGCCGACGACATACCACGGCACGGCTTTGCCGTTGCGCCACAGTTTCCGGAGTGGATTATCCTCCGGCGCGATGCGCGCGGCGACGGGAATGACACCGGCAAACAGATCGGGATGAGCGAAGCCCATGTCGAAAGCCGCGTCGCCCCCGGACCCGTGTCCGGACAGGAAGGTGCGGTCCGAGTCCACTCGAAAGCGTTTCCGCGCGTCGCGCACCGCCATCTGCACGCGGTAATGGCTCATCGGACTGTAGCTGTACATCTTCTGGCCGGGATCTTCGTAGTCCGGGACGATGACGATGTAACCGCGGCGCTGCGCCTGCAGAGGATCGTCCGTCGTGCCGCCCCACCAGCGCAGTTCCCAGTCCAAGTTCCGCTCGACGGAATGCAGCGCGACCACCATCGGATAACGATGGTGCGGCGAGTACTCGGTCGGCAGCAGCACCTGATAGCGAACTTCCGGCGAGTCCGCGGGGACGCCGGCCGATGCATGATCGACCGTGACCAGCAGCGGCTGTCCGGGTTCGAGTCCCGGTGTGTGAATGACCGGCGGCAGACGCGGAACCAGCGCGAGCACGGTGTCCGGACCGATGCCTTCAATCGCCAGCAGATCGGCCAGCAGTTGCTGGCGCGAGGCATCGTCGGTGGACCGCAGGTACTCCATGATGAGGAACCGGGCTTTCCACAGGCCGATGGTCCGTTCGAGCCGTTCGTCCGCCGCCTCCGCTCCCAGCAGCCAGCCGGAATAAGCCAGAGACAGTTTTTCCGCCGCGGTCTGATTTTCATCGTCGGCCTGCTGCAGGAACGGTTTCAGACCGGGGAGCGTTTCCGGATCGAGCTGCTCGCCAACTTCGTTCCGGATGGCTTCGAGCAGTTTCCAGTGCGGCGACTCGCGAAGCTCCGCCTGCAGTTCTCCAAGCAGAGCGAGCGTCATCAGCCGGTCGTCTTCCGCCTGTTCGTATTGCTCCATGAACTGCCGGACCTGACGAAGAATGGCGGCGCTCATGTCTTCCACCGGGAACTCGCGCGCGCGGGCATACGCCAGACGATGCTGTCCGCGCTGCCGGCGTTGAGTCAGTTCATCGAGCAGTTGCTGAGCCAGCAGTTGCCGCGCCTGCTGCAGGAACTGATCGACGCGGTCCTTCAGTTCGGGGAAGTCGCGGGCCATGGCATCCAGTTCGTTCAACGCCCGCAGATACAGACCGGCCTGCAGATAGAACCGCACGATGGTGAAGCGGTCTTCGGGTTTCTGCGGATCCGTGACGCGGCGGATCATGCGGTCGAGGTGCTCGGCGGGAATCGAGGTCGTGGACAGACCGAACTCCCAGCCGTAACTGAGCGCCGCCACGGACAGGAACTTCGGGCCGATCTCCGTGATGCCCTGCTCGATCTTCAACGGTCCGCGATCGGTTCCGAGCGTCACGGTCCGCAGGCCCCGTTCATCGAACTCGGTGGTTTCCAGAGCGAGTCCCACCGATCCCAGCGCGCGGCTGGTCTGCGAACGGCGCTGCGGCAGCTTGAAGACATCCAGCGTCGCCAGTTCGGCCTCATCGTTCTTCTGAATGATGTTCGCGGTCGGGACATACACGCGGCGCATGCCGGCTTCGACCATCGTGACCGGATGCACGATCGTTTCACCAGCATTGGGCGGCACGCTGGTGGAGATGGCCTGCATCAGCACCGGCCGGCCTTCGATGATCAGATCGTTCTTCAGCCGGATATCGCCAGCCGGACAGAGACCGCCCGTCAGCATGAGCCGGAACGCCGCAACGCACAGGACCGTACGGAGACACAACCGGAGACGGCTCTTCGTGAAATCTGAGGACGGCATGAGGGACTCCGGTTCCGGTCAGTCGTGAGGAACGGCATCGATCCGGACAGTCGGCTCCGCACGATTCCATCCAGACTCCTGATTATTCGAGCCAATCCCGACGAGGTCCAGAACGCGGTGGCCTGAGTCAGACATTCTGACGTGACAACACCGGACAACCGGTATCACGAACAGAGTTCAACGGACTGCCGGCCGAGCGATCCTGTCGCAGTCTTCTTCAAGGCGCCGGACTCGATTCACTGGACGATGCGCTACAACCGGAACGGCGGGCAGGATCGGTCTGACCTGTCCTGTCCGCGATCGAGCTGTCGGCATCCGCGTCTGACCGGCAGGCTCATCTTGAAAGCCGGAGCCGGCCTGTCCACGATGAAGCGTCTTGAAAACGGCGCCGGTTCGTCCTGGCGGTGATATTCCGCTTTCTGATCTCATCCGGTTGCAACCGGTCTCTGAAATTCCCGACAAAGACTGAAGGACTGCTGACATGCGCACGCTGTTGAAAACGATGACGACTCTTTCGGTGTTTGGACTGGGCATGCTGGTTGGAACGCAGTGGTCGCACTGGACGAATCCGGTTCAGGCTCAGGGGGCGGCCGGAGCGGCGGATGCGCCGAGCGAAGAGATCACGAAACAACTGAAGGCCGCGCAGTCGGCTCTGGAAGCCGCGAAAAACGCCCTGGCAACCGACGGCCGCTATCAGCCCGCCACCCGGATGCTGAACGTGTCGATGATCATGGCCGGAGGCGTCGATGCCCTGGGCGATCTGAATGCGGGACGCGGAGTCGATCCGGAAACCTATGCCGCGCTGTATGCCGGCGATGCGATCGATGAAGTCGCCGCCGAACTCGACACCGACGAACAGGGACGCCTGACCTTCAAGGGCAAGGTCATCCGCATGTATCCGATTTCGCGGCTGAAGGCGGTTTACCAGGAGCGGGCGCGATTCGGAGCATCGGAAAGCACCGAACCGGCGATGTGATTCCGTCCGGAAAGGACGTCGGCCGACCTGCCGCATTCGCGCGATCGGGATTGAAGCGTCGTCGCGCGAAGTCGGACCGCGATCGCGTCCCGCCGTTGAAATCAGTGCGATCGAACAAACGCGGACAGCGGAGATTTCTTCCGCGGTCCGCGTTGAGTTTCTTCTGCCGGCTCCGTTGTCATCTCAGGATCTGACGGCAGGCTTCCGCACAGGATTGCCCGCTGCTGTTGGTTCCGTGACACTTCGTCCGTTCGTTCGCAGTCGCGCGCTCACTTCCGCATCTCATACTTCCGGCGAGAAAGCATGGACCTTCCAACCTGCCCGTCCTGTGGTCAGTCCGTTCTGGATGATGAAGCGGTGGACTGTCCCTTCTGCGGCGTGTCGATGTCGGCTCGTCCTGGTGCGAAACCGGCGCGACCCGCCGCTCCAGCCGCGAAGGATGAGAAGCCGGCCCCCGTGAAGAAAGCGGCGGAGAAGAAGCCCGCCGGCAAGCCGGATGCCGCGGATGAAGATCCCTTTGGAGTGGCCGCGCCGGTGGGTCGCAAAGCTGTCCAGTTGCTGGCGAAGCCGGTGTCCGGCAAGCTGCACCGCATCATCTGCCCGATGTGTGAGACGGCTGGTTTCAGTTCGAAGCAGGCGGCCGGAAAAGAAGTCCGTTGTGCGAATCCGCAATGCCTGGTTCCCGTCTTCACCGCTCCCGCGCTGGAAAGCAGCAAGCCGACTGAAGCCGCGCCCGTGGAGACTGCTCCGAAGAAGCTGGGAGTCGGGGCGTATGCGGGGATCGGTGTCGGTGCGGCTGTGCTGCTCGCGGCCGGCACCTGGTTCTTCACGGCCGGTCCGTCGAAGCGCGGCGGAGAGAACGAATTCGATCCGAGCAAATTCCAGGCGGCCGGAGAAGGCACGGTCGTCATTCAGAACGGCAGCACGCCGGCCGTGACGCCCGATGAGACTCAGAAGAAGGTTGAGACTCCAACCGGTCCGAAGACGCTCACGGCCGATGATTACCGGCGCGAGGCGATGGCCTTGATGGCGAAGTATTCGCTCGATAGTGACCGTAACAACCGCAAGCCGTTCTGCCGCCAGGTGTCCGCGGAAGCCGCGATCCGCATCGGCGATCTGGCGCGCGCGGAGCAGGAGCTGAAGCAGCTCGATCTCGTGCGGGCCGGACGTCTGGCTTATTACCGGATTCTGCCGCTGGTCGAGCTGGGCTGGCATCATCTCAAAGCCGGTGACGCCGCCTCGGCCGGTAAACGGGCTACGGAAGCTCTCGAAACGCCGGACTTCCCGACCTCCGGCATGACGGGCATCGACAATGCCACCGAACTCGCCACGCTGCTGGTCGCGCTCGATCGCGCTCCGGAAGCCCGGACTCTGCTGAAGGAGCGATTCGATGCGGGCGATACCGGCGCGCTCATGGAGTCGTATCACCGCGCTCAGAATCTGAAGATCAGTTTCGCCGAAGCGGCGGACCTGCGGCCGGCTGCCGGATGGTCCAATCCTCAGGCGGCGGCCGTGGCCATCGGACTGGTCGCTCGCGGTTATGACGACAAAGGTTTGGCCTGGGCGCAGCAGACGCCAGGGGATGGGAAGATCGCGGCGCTCTCCGCCTGGGCGGAAGGCCTGCTGTCCGTAGCGAAACCCGGTGCAATCGAGCGGATCCGGAGCGAGCTGTCGAAGGAGACCGCCGCGCTGCAGGCCCGCATTCTCGCGCGGTGTGCCTTGATCGTGCTGCAGCAGGGTGGCAAAGACGCGGCTTCGGCCTTGATCGACGAAGCGCGGAAAACGCTCGGCACCGCCGCTCCGGAACCGTTGGCCTTCCCGAATCTCAAGAAGGACGCCGTTCTCAATCTGCCGGACGCGGAGGCCTTGCGACGATCCGCGCTGGCGGCGGCCGACTGCGGCCGGGTGCTGCAGGCGCTGGGCCGGGCTGATGAAGCCACTGCCATGCTCCATCTGGCGCTGGCATACACACGCGCCATGACGCCTTCGACCAGTCTCGCTCAGCGGGCGTTCGATGAAACCACTCGATCCGCCGCCGCTGTCACGGCGGAGATTAAAGAGCTGCGCGGACTGCAGACGGACGACGATGCGCGGAACGCTTTCGTGCAGTACCGCCAGCGCTGCACTCAACTGCTGGATGCCACTAAGGCCCGACAGGACTTTCAGCAGCAGTTGCTGACCACAGCCTGTGACTGGGGTCTGGTGGATGTCGTCTGGAATGAAGTGCGCAGTCGAGCTACCGCGACGGACCCGGCTTTGAAAGAGCCGTGGTTTGAGACCACTCTGCCGGCGCGGTTGCTCGCGTATCTGGAAGCCGCCGGACGGAGCGACGAGGCCGCGGCGCTCAAAGCGGCAGCCGGAGAAGAGCGGCTGAAGAAGAACGACGATCCCCGCGCTCGCGCCTGGCTGTCCGCCGTTCAGAGTGCCAAAGGTTCGGATTATCAGCAGATCGCCGCGATGCTGCAGGCCTTCATTTCGCGACGGGATCTGGGATCGAATCTGCAGTGGCATCAGGATGTGCTGCTGCGACTGGCGTCGCAGATGATTCGCGACAAGCGGTATGCCGAAGCCCTGCAGCTCACCGCCGCGATTCAGGACGCTCCCACGCGCGAACTGGTGTATGAGCGGGTCGCCGCCGAACTGACCGCCGCCGGCCAGCCCGCGCTGATCATGGAAGCCGCTCGCAACGTGAAGCTCATTCCCCCGGACCGCATCGCCCTCCTCCGCGGCCTGATCGAACGCCTGCCCGCCAACCTGGCAGCGCCTTCTGCGGGCTGAGCGACTCCCTGGCAGCATTCCCCTCCGGGTTCCTCTGTCTGAGTTCCCAAAGCGGACTGCGATCAGCAGACTTCGAGGTCTCCGGGACGGACCGGGGTCTGGTTGATGTGATCCGTTGACTCTGGATGGATAGACCACGCATGGCCGATCCGGAACAGGAGCTGGAACCGCAGTCCGCTGCCCATGAAACGGCGGCGGAAGGAGCGGGTGATTCCCCGTCGCAGTCCGGCGAAACTCGTGTGGAGGACGCGTCGTCCGCTTCCCGGCCGGTGTTTCATCAGGCTGTCCTGGCAGGGCGGCTGCCGGAACGGATCGGGCGGTTTCAGATCCGGAAGAAGCTGGGGAAAGGTTCGTTCGGCGCGGTCTATCTGGGAGCCGCCGAGAACGGTCAGCTCGCGGCGATCAAGATTGCCGAGTTCAAGCCCGGCACGCGGCCGGATGTCGTGCGGCGCATTCAGCAGACACTGCAGCAGGAAGCGGAGGCGGTTCGGGATCTGGATCATCCGCACATCGTCCGGCTGCTCGATTTTCATCTGCCGGACGATCGACCGGATGACTGGTATCTGGTCTATGCCTACATCGACGGAGGCACGCTGCGCGAGCGTCTGCAGTCCGGGCCGCTCGACCCGGCCACTGCGGCCACGCTCATCATGAAGCTGGCCGATGCGCTGCACGTCGCGCATCGTCGCAAGCTGATTCATCGCGACATCAAGCCGGCCAACATCATGCTGGATTCGCGAGGAGAACCGTACCTCGCGGATTTCGGCCTGGCCGTGACGGAATCGGAGATGCTCCGCCGCGACGATACGGCCGCCGGCACTCCGCTGTATTACTCGCCGGAGCAGGCCGATGGCGAACCGCATCTGGTCACCTACCGGACCGACATCTACAGCCTCGGCGCGACGCTGTATGAGATGCTGTGCGGCAAGCCTCCCTTTGCCGATCACCGGAACTCCGAGCAGCTCAAGCGGCTGATCCTCGAAACGCCGCCGCGGTCGCTGCAACTGGAAAATCCCGCGCTGCCCGATGCACTGGACCACATCTGTCAGCGCGCGCTCCGCAAGCGGCAGGATGAGCGTTACCGGCATGCCGGCGAGATGGCTCTGGAGCTGCGCGAGGTCGCGATGGCTCTGCAGGCGCAGTCGTCATCCTTCGGAGAGGGAACCGCGTCCGTGGAACTGCCCCCGCTGCTCGGGCTGAGCGGAACGTCCAGCGGCATGTCGAGCTGGAGCGTTCCGGCGGCGTCGCTGTCCGGGCATTCGACGCTGTCCGGTGTCACAGCTTCGGTCACGCAGATCACCCCTTCCGTCGTTGTATCTCAGGCTGCCGTTCGCGGACCGGTTGATCCGGATGCGGCGCTGGCGTTGATCGAACCGAAAGGCCTGCGGTCCTTCGATCGGGATGATGCCGATTATTTCGTGCATCTGCTGCCTGGAGCGCGGGACCGGTTCGGTCTGCCACTGTCGATTTCGGAATGGAAGCGGCAGATCGAACAGAGCCAGCGCGAAGACACGTTCGCCGTGGGTCTCATGTATGGGCCGTCGGGATGCGGCAAGAGCAGTCTGGTCAAGGCGGGGTTGATTCCCCGGCTGGCACCGTCCGTGATGGCGGTCTATCTCGAAGCGACGCCGGCCGGCACGGAAGACCGCATCCGGCAGCTCGTCCGTCGCGAATGTCCCGGCGCGTTTGAAGCGTCACTGACCTTCGCGTCCGGAGACGCGGCGCAGGACCAGCCGCCGCTCAATGAATTCCTGAAAGCGGTTCGCAGTGACCCGCTGCTGCGGAGACGCCGCAAGCTGCTTGTCGTCATTGATCAGTTCGAGCAATGGCTGCACGTGAACCGTTCGGAGATGCGGACAACGGAACTGGTCCGCGCGCTGCGTCAGGCGGATGGCGAGAACCTGCAGTTCCTGCTGCTCATCCGCGAAGACTTCTGGGTGCCCACATCGCGGCTGTTTCACGAGCTGGAGATTCCGCTGGTGGACGGCGTGAATTCGCGCCTGGTCGATCTGTTCGATCTGCCTCATGCGCGGCGCGTGCTGCATGCGTTCGGAGCGGCGTACCGGCGTCTGCCGGCGCTGCAGGAAAAACTCACGGCCGGTCAGGAACAGTTTCTGGACGACGCGGTCACCGGCATGTCCGAAGACCGGCGGGTGATCTGCGTGCGGCTCAGCCTGTTCGCCGACATGCTTCGCGAGCGGGAGTGGACTCCGGCGACGCTGCGCGAAGTCGGCGGCGCGGCGGGAGTCGGTGTGGCCTTCCTGGAGGAGACGTTCGGCAGTCAGTCCCGGCATCCCGAACTGCGGACGTTTGAAAAGCCTGTGCGCGGAGTGCTCCAGGCGTTGCTGCCCGATGTCGGCACGGACATCAAAGGCCGCCGCCGCACGCGCGAGGAACTGCAGTCCGCCGCGGAACTCAGTACCGATCCGCGCCGCTTTCAACGACTGCTGGAAATCCTCGATCGCGAACTGCGGATCATCACGCCGGTTGAAGAGGAAGCCGGCTCGAACGATGCGGCGGCGGGCGGGCTGCATTACCAGCTTGCTCACGATTATCTGGTGCCGTCGATCCGTGACTGGCTGACTCGCAAGCAGAGGGAAACCTGGCGCGGACGCGCGGAACTGGCACTGGCAGAACGAACGGCGCAGTGGCTGCGGACGCGCGATCGGCGGTTTCTGCCATCGGTAGCGGAGTTCATCGCGATTCAGGCGGCAGTTCCGCGCCTGCGCCGGTCCACCGAGCAGCGGCAGTTGATGGGCGCCGCCAAACGCTGGTACGGACTGCTGCTGGGACTGTGTCTGTTCGCCGTGATGGCTCTGACCGGTGCTGCGTGGGAAGTCAATGGCCGCACTCAGGCGTGGCGGCTCACGCAGCAGATCATTTCGGCGGTTCCGTATGAACTGCCGCGTCTGCTGGACGAGGAACTTCCCTGGTATCGTCGCTGGGCCGATCCTCTGCTGAAGGAGCATGTGAGTATTCGCGAAAGCGATAAGGTTTCCGAAGCCATGCGTCTGCGGGCCAGCCTCGGCCTGCTGGATGTGGATGAGACGCAGACGGAGTTTCTCAGCGATCAGTTACTGTCCTGCGCGTTTGAAGATTTTCCCGTCATTCGCGACCGGCTGGGCCGATCCCCGGAGCGTGTCCAGCGACTGCTCCCGGAACTGTGGCAGCAGTTGCGCGGTGCGCAGGAGGATGCGGAAACGGCAGTGCCGTTGAAGGCCCGTCTGCGCGCCGGTATGGCGCTGGCCGAATGGGACACCAGCGGCGACTGGACTGACACGGACTATCGCTTTCTGGCGGAACGGCTGACGGGAGAGAACCCGGTTTATCAGGCCGTGCTGCTCGCCGCGCTGCGTCCGTTGCGGACATCGCTGCTGCCGATGCTGGAAAGCCGCTTCCGTGACACGGCGCTGCGCGAGACCGAACGCAGTGCCGCAGCATCGGCTCTGGCCGATTACGCGGCCGGTGATGGTCCCCGGCTGGCGCAGCTGCTGGCTGACGCGGACCCCGCACAGTTCGAGATCCTCTTCCCCCTGGCTGAGGCGCAGCGCGGTTCGGTGCTGCCCGTCCTGATGGCGGTGACCTCGGAAGACCCGGCGCCGGATCTGCCCGATGAGCAGCGGGTCACGCTGGGCCGGCAACGCGCTGGCGCGGCCGTGGCGCTGATGCGGCTCAAGGATGCGCCGCATGCCTTCCGTGCTCTGCAGGTGCGCGACGATCCGGAAGCATTGACCCAGTTCGTGCATCGCCAGCGACCGCGTGGAGTCACGCCATCCGAACTGCTCGATGCACTCGATCGCGCGACGGCTCCGGAAACGGCGGCGTCCTGGACGGTTCGTCTGGGGCTGCTGCTCGCGCTGGGTGAATTCCAGGGCGCCGAGATTCCGTCCGCTCGACGAACCGCGCTGATCGCCCGGCTGGAAGACTGGTATCGCCACGATCCCCGCTCGGGCATTCACAGCGCGACCGGCTGGCTGCTGCGGCAGTGGAAACAGACTGGCGTTGTCGAACAGGTCGATCACACTCCTCTGGCTTACGACCCCTCCGGCGAACGGGACTGGTTTGTGGATGTGATTCGAGGCGAAGCCGGCGGGCAGTCGTTCGAGGAAGCGTTCACGTTCATCGTGTTTCCGCCCGGCGAATTCCGGATGGGATCACCGCTCACGGAGCGGGAACGTTCTCAGGATGAAGTGCCGCATCGCGTGCGACTGACGCGGCCGGTGGCGTTCTGCGATCGCGAAATCTCGG
>Ga0172376_10008607_pt1 | contig 10647 bp, 11 predicted proteins | sample Lak35m_FD_121114 | JGI IMG/M metagenome (GOLD analysis project Ga0172376, IMG submission 121114) | Freshwater microbial communities from Kabuno Bay, South-Kivu, Congo - kab_092012_35m | ecosystem: Environmental > Aquatic > Freshwater > Lake | place: Democratic Republic of the Congo: South-Kivu... | reverse complement strand
TTGCGCCGCCACCAGCAGTTGGGTCAGCGTGGCGTCGTCCAGGCGCGGCAGCACGCGCGCAAACAGCCGTTCGCGGTTGCCCCACACCCGCTGTTCGCGCAGCGCCATGGGCAGCGGTTTGCCCTGGTCGATGGCGCTGCGCACGCGCTTGAGCGCGCGGATGTCTTCGGCCAGGGTGTAATGCACCAGCACCTCGGCCTCACCCTCAGCCTGCAAGCCGTCGAGCATGCGCTGCACGCGCGCCGTCTGCCCCGACAGTACCGCCTCGGACAGCTTGAATACGTCGTAACGTGCCACGTTCAGCACGGCGGCTTCCACCTGCTCAAACGACAGTTCGGCACCCGGGTGCAGCAGCGCCAGCTTTTGAATCTCTTGGTGCGCGGCCAACAGGTTGCCTTCGACCCGCTCGGCAAAAAATTGCAGCGTGCGTTGCCCTGCCTCGCCGTCGGCCACGCGCTGACCCTGTGCGGCCAGGCGCTGTGCAATCCAGCGCGGCAAGGCGTCACGGGGTACTGCGGGCACCTCCATCGTCACGCCCACCTGTAGCGCGGTAAACCAGGCACCGCTCTGGGTCTGCCGGTCCAGCTGGGGCAACAGCACCAGCACCAGCGTCGACGTGTTGCCACGCGACTGCTCGGCCAGCTGCTGCAGGGCCGCACCGCCATCCTTGCCCGGCTTGCCACTGGGGACGCGTACCTCGACGATCTGCTTGTCGGCAAACAGGCTCAGGCTGCCGCCAGCGGCCAGCACCTCGCCCCAGTTGAAGTTGGCTCCGCTGACGGTGTGCACGCTGCGCTCGGTAAATCCCTGCGCGCGGGCGCAGGCGCGAATGGCGTCGGCGGCTTCCTGAATCAGCAGCGGCTCGTCGCCGTGCAGCGTGTACAGGCTGGCCAGCCCCTTCTTCAGGTGCGCGTCAAGCTGTGCGGGTTGAAGCTGCATGGCATCCGGCTTACGACAGGCGGTAGGTTTCCAGATGGATGCTGGTTTCGGTGTTGCTGATGCCCTTGAGCAGGCGGATGCGCTCGAGCACCTTGCCCAGCTCTTGCAGGCTTTCGGCGCGCAACTCGGCCAGCAGGTCCCAGCGGCCGTTGGTGTCGTGCAGCGTAGCCACGCCGGGTTCGCCCAGCAGGTTGGCGATGACCGCCCGCGTCTGGTTGCCTTCCACCGCGATGCTCATCCAGGCGCAGATGCGGTTGTGCTGCACGTCCGGGCGCAGGCGCACGGTGTAGCCGACGATGATGCCGTCGTCTTCCAGCTTGCGGATGCGATTGGTGACGGTGCCTCGCGACACCTTCAGGCGGCTGGCCAGCGCGGCCACGGTCATGCGCGCGTCCTGGCGTAGCAACGCCAGCAGCTTCTGGTCGGTTTCGTCCATGGACATCTGGGGCAGCGCTGCTCAGGGTGCCAGACGCACCGTGGCGAGCCGGCGCAAGATCTGTTGCACGATGTCGGCTTGCATGTCGCGGAACAACAGCGCCTCTTCGGTTTCCTTGGCCAGCGCGGCCGACTCGTTGTAGCTGAAGTCGCGTTGTAGCGCCAGGCGATCCAGCGGCAGCAGCTCCTGGCCTTGCGGCGTGCTCAAGCCGAACTGCGCGCTCAGGCGCAGCTGAAATTCGCGCACCTGGCCTGCCGCGCTGCTGCCCACCACCACCTTGTCGCGCTGCTCCTGGGGCACATTCAGCACCACCTGTGCTAGCGTCAGCGGTGCCTCGGGCGGCAGCACCTGCACCGTGCCGCCAAAGGCGCGGCGCAGCTCCTGCGCCACCGGCCCACCCGGCTGCGGGGTGATGGCAATACGACTGAAGGCGTAACTCTGGCTGCCACGAAGCCGGAAACCACACGCTGACAAGAGCGGCAGCGCCAGTGCGCCAACCAGCGCCTGGCCAACGCCGCGTCGCGACAGGAGTGCTGGTCGTGGCATGGCGACTACACCACCACGTTGACTAGGCGTCCGGGCACCACGATCACCTTCTTGGGCGCGGCGCCGCTGGCCATTTTCTGGAAGATGTCACACGCCACAGCAGCTTGTTCAATGGCGGCACGGTCGGCATTGCTGGCGACCACAATGGCACCGCGCAGTTTGCCGTTGATCTGCAACATCAGCTCGATTTCGTCCTGCGCCAGCGCGTCGGGGTCCACCTGCGGCCAGGGCGCGTCCAGCAGGTCGCCCAGCTGACGCGCGTAACCCAGTTCCGACCACAGCGTGTGCGCGATGTGCGGCGTGGCCGGGTACAGGCAACGCAGCAGAATGCCAAAGCCCTCGATCAGCGCCACTTGCGCGTCGGCGCTGGCGGTGTCTTTGAGGCCCTCCAGCGCGTTGATCATTTTCATGGCGCCGCTGACCACGGTGTTGTACTGCATGCGCTGGTAGTCGTAGTCCACCTGCTTGAGCACCGTATGGATCTCGCGCCGCAAGGCTTTGGCGTCTTTGGTGAATTGAATGTCTTTTAAGCCCTTGGCCCCGATGGCTGCTGCGCTGGCAGCTTCAAAATCAAGAGCTGTCAGGCGCACTGCAAAGTTCCATACCCGACGCAGAAAACGGTAGCTACCTTCCACTGCGGCGTCGTTCCACTCCAGCGTGGCCTCGGGCGGCGCGGTGAACATGGTGTACAGGCGTGCGGTGTCGGCACCGTACTTTTCGATCAGGTCTTGCGGGTCGACGCCGTTGTTCTTGGACTTGGACATGGTGCCCACGCCCTCGTAGTAGATGGCCGTACCTACCGGCAAATCGCCCACCGGCTTGATCAGCCGCGCGCCAGTCACCTTGCCCGCAGCGTCTTGCACGTGTTCGACATCGCTGGGCCAGAAGTAGTCTTTGCCGCCCTTATCGTTGCGCCGGCTGTAGATGTGGTTGAGCACCATGCCCTGCGTGAGCAGCTTGGTGAAGGGCTCGTCGATCTTGACCAGCCCCAGGTCGCGCATCACCTTGGTCCAGAAGCGCGCGTACAGCAGGTGCAGGATGGCGTGCTCGATGCCGCCGATGTACTGGTCCATCGGCATCCAGTAGTCGGCTCCGTCGGCGACCATCTTGTCACCGTTCTTCGGGTCGCAGTAGCGCATGAAGTACCAGGACGAATCCACAAACGTGTCCATGGTGTCGGTTTCGCGCCGCGCCGGCTTGCCGCAGCACGGACACGCCACCTTCAGGAAACTTTCGCACTTGTTCAGCGGGTTGCCAGAACCGTCCGGCACCAGGTCGGTGGGCAGCACCACCGGCAGGTCTTTCTCGGGCACTGGCACCGCGCCGCAAGCGTCGCAGTGGATGATCGGGATGGGGGTGCCCCAGTAGCGCTGGCGGCTGATGCCCCAGTCGCGCAGGCGCCAGGTGACTTTCTTTTCGCCCAGGCCCAGCGCCACCAGATCGGCCGCCACGGCGTCCACGCAGCTTTGAAACTTCAGGCCGTTGTACTTGCCCGAGTTGACCGCCACGCCTTCGCCCTTTTCTGCGTACCAGTCGTGCCATTGCGTCGCATCAAACACCAGGGAGTCTGCTGCCAAGGGCGCGCCGGGTGACGATTTCTGCTCGCAGCATGAGGAGCCCGGGGCGCCCTTGGCCGCTGACGGAGCGCGCACAACAGACACCACCGGCTTGATCTCAATACCGTACTTCAGCGCAAACGCAAAGTCGCGTTCGTCGTGCGCGGGCACGCCCATCACGGCACCGTCGCCGTAACCCATCAGCACGTAGTTGCCGACCCACACGGCCACTTGCTGGCCAGTGAGCGGGTGCGTGACGAACAAGCCGGTGGGCATACCGACCTTTTCCTTGAGCGCCAGTTCGGCCTCGGTGGTGCCGCCCTTTTTGCAGTCTTCAATGAACGCGGCCAACGCCGGGTTCGACGCGGCGGCGTGCAGCGCCAGCGGGTGCTCTGGCGCCACCGCGCAAAACGTCACGCCCATGATCGTGTCGACGCGGGTGGTGAACACATACATGCGCCCGCCGCCGATCAGCGCGCCGTCCGCGCCGGTGATGCTGTGCGTGAAGGCAAAGCGCACCCCCTCAGACTTGCCAATCCAGTTCTCTTGCATCAGCTTGACGCGCTCGGGCCAGCCGGGCATGGCGTTGCCGGTCACGTTGGCCAGCAGCTCATCGGCGTACTGCGTGATGGCCAGGTAGTAGCCCGGAATCTCACGCTTTTCCACCACCGCACCGGTGCGCCAGCCCTTGCCGTCAATCACCTGTTCGTTGGCCAGCACCGTCATGTCCACCGGGTCCCAGTTGACCACCTGCGTCTTGCGGTAGGCAATGCCTTTTTCGAGCATCTTCAAAAACAGCCACTGGTTCCACTGGTAGTACTCAGGCGTGCAGGTGGCGACTTCGCGGCTCCAGTCAATCGCCAGCCCCATGGCCTGCATCTGACGCTTCATGTAGGCGATGTTCTCGAACGTCCATTGCGCTGGGGGCACGCCGTTTTTGAGCGCAGCGTTTTCAGCGGGCAGACCAAACGCGTCCCAGCCCATCGGCATGAGCACGTTATAGCCGTTCATGCGCAGGTATCGCGTGAGCATGTCGTTGATGGTGTAGTTGCGCACGTGGCCCATGTGCAGCTTGCCGCTGGGGTAGGGCAGCATGGAGCAGGCGTAGAACTTCTTCTTGGGTTGACCCGTGGCGTTGGTGGCGTTTTCAACCACGCGATAGGCGTCGCTGGCCTGCCAATGCGCTTGCGCGGCGGGTTCAACCTGAAGGTGTTCGTACTTTTCTTGCATGATGGTCGTCATTGCGGCGCTGCGCCGCCTCGCGTGGATTCAAAAGGGAGGCCACCGGGCCGTTGCGTTGCGGCAGCGGCCGGATCGGCAGATTTTAGGGTTTACCTGGGGCAGCACCGGCGCTGACACGGTTGTCGGTGACAAAGGCGATGCGGGCCAACCCAGCCTGTTGCGCCACGCCCATCACCTCGACGATACGTCCGTAAGGCACAGTTTGATCGGCGCGCAGTTGCACTTCGGTTTGTGCGTCGCGTTGCTTTGCCGCTTGCAGGCGTTGCGCCAGCGCCTGGGGCGAGATGGCTTGATCGTCCAGGTAGGTCACACCAGCAGCGTCTACGACGATGGTGATGGCAGCGGGCGTGTTACCCGGTTGGGCTGCGTCGCTGCGTGGCAGGTCCAGCCGGATAGAGCTCGCCAGCAGGGGCGCCGTCAAGATGAAGATCACCACCAGCACCAGCATGACGTCGATCAGCGGCGTCATGTTGATGTCGCTCATAGGCTGTGAGCCAGACGAGCGGTCAAGGCGGCCAAAACTCATGAAGTGATGCCCCCACGCTCCGCCGTTGGCGCGGGTCGCTGCCCCCCGAGGGGGCGGATTCGCCTTGGGGCGGCCCGGCGGCGAATCACTTCATGCCCTCACGCTGCGCATCCTTGCAGGAAAGCAGCTCGCGCAGGTCCAGCGCAAAGCCTTCCAGCTCGGCTTCGATACGGGCCACCACGCGTCCCATCACGTTGTACGCCAGCACCGCCGGAATGGCCACCGCCAGCCCCGCCGCCGTCATGATCAGCGACTCGCCCACCGGTCCGGAAATACGGTCGATGGTGACCTGACCGACGCTGGCGATGCCGATCAGCGCGTGGTAGATGCCCCAGACGGTGCCCAGCAACCCGACAAAAGGTGCGGTGGCGCCCACCGTGGCTAGCAGCACCTGGCCGCTCTGGAGTTTGTTGACGGTGGCGTGGAGGGCGCTACGCAGCACCCGTGTGAGTTGAGTGGCCTCACCGCCCGCGCTGGCCAAGGTGTCGTTAGCTTCAATTTTTGAAGCTAATACCAAAGGAAGAACAAGGGCTTCACGGTCGAAAGACTCAATTTTTGGCAGCGCCTCGGCAACACTGCGCGACTGCCAGAACGCCGCTACGCAGCGCGCCACGTCGCAGCTGGCACGCTGCAACAGCCACGCCTTCCACACAATCGCCACCCAACTGGCCACCGACATGGCAAGTAGGAGCAGAGCCACGCCGCGCGTGAGTGCATCGCCCTGCCAGAACAGCTGTGCGATGTTCATGCCAGGTTCAAAACGTCGGCCATAGAATACAGCCCGGCCTTGCGTCCATGCAAAAAGCGCACGGCGCGCAGGCTGCCATCGGCGTACGACACTCGGCTACTCGATTTATGACTGATCTCGATGCGCTCGCCGGTGCCGGCAAACAGCACGGTATGGTCGCCCACAATGTCCCCACCGCGAATGGTGGCAAAGCCGATACTGGAAAGATCGCGCTCGCCGGTGACGCCTTCACGAGCGTAGACGGCGCAGTCTTTCAGGTTGCGCCCCAGCGCGTTGGCAATCACTTCGCCCATCTTCAGCGCCGTGCCCGAGGGCGCGTCCACCTTGTGACGGTGGTGCGCCTCGATGATCTCGATGTCGTAACCGGTGGACAGCGCCTTGGCCGCCATCTCCAGCAATTTGAGCGTGACGTTGACGCCCACGCTCATGTTGGGCGCCATCACGATGGCGATGTCTTGTGCCGCCTCGGCAATCTGCTGTTTTTGTGCGTCGGTAAATCCGGTGGTGCCGATAACCGCGGCAACGCCAAGTTCACGGCAGAACTTCAGATGGTTCAGCGTGCCTTCCGGTCGCGTGAAATCGATGAGTGCGTCGGCATGGTTCAAGCCGGTGGCAATGTCGGCGCTGATGGCAATGCCGGTGCTTTGGCCCAGAAATGCGGCTGGGTCCAGGCCCACGGCCGGGCTGGTGGGCACATCGAGCGCGCCGCTGAGCTGGCAGTCAGGTGCCTTGCAAACGGCTTCGATCAGCATGCGGCCCATGCGGCCGCTGGCACCGGCGACGCAGATGCGGTGAAGTGAAGATGCAGTCATGGCTTGGGCAGCTAGCGCGTGGGGGCTTCCAGCGGCGGATAGGTGGGAGGCAGGGTCTGCGCAGGCACCGGCACAGGAACCGGAGCGCTGGCCGTTGGAGCGGTCTGCGGCGCCATCTCCAGCACAGGAATCGGCCCCACCGGGCGGCCTGAATCCAGCGACGCGACAAACTCCGCTTCGGTGGGCAGGTCACCGGCTTCAATACGTTCCAGTACGTCCTGCTTGAAAAAAACCGTTACTCGTCGGGATTGCGGCTCCAACCCCTGGCGTTTGAAGGTAAACACGTAATCCCAGCGTTCGGCGTGGAAAATGCTGGTCAGAAGCGACGTCCCAAGAATGTTCTTGACCTGATTGCGACTCATGCCCGGCTTGAGCGCCTGCGCCTGCTCTCGCGAGACAAAATTCCCTTGAACAATATCAATTTTGTAGGGAGTGACAATCCCGGCCAGTCGATTGCTGGCGCTGTTGAGCGAACCGCACGCCGACAGCGCTGAGCAGGTGGCTAAAACCGCCGTCCGGTAGAAGCGATGGGCAAACAGTTCAAACATGAAACAGACCGTTCGATATGATCGGTGCATTGTATCGGTAGCGTTTTTCCCGGGCGACCCACGGCATGAACAAGATTGACAATCTCAAGAGTACCGGCCTGAGGGCGACCGTGCCTCGCCTGAAGATTCTGGAAATTTTTCAAAACGGCACTCAAAGGCATATGACTGCCGAAGACGTTTACCGCGTGTTGTCACAAGAAAACGCCGATATCGGTTTGGCCACGGTCTATCGTGTGTTGGCGCAATTTGAGCAAGCGGACATTCTGTGCCGCAGCCATTTTGAAAGCGGCAAGTTGGTGTACGAACTCAACGAAGGTCGGCATCACGACCATCTGGTCTGCCTGGATTGCGGCCGAGTGGAAGAATTTTTTGATGCACAGATCGAGCGGCGGCAAACCGAGGTGGCACGTACCAAAGGCTTTGCCATTGCAGACCATGCACTCAGCCTGTATGCGCACTGTACCCGTCAACCCTGCGAGCATTTCCCGCATGAATAATTGTCATTGGCCCGACACCGGGGCAAGATGGACAGATGAGACTTGCTGCCCATGCTGGCTTACCTGACTGTCCCTGTCACTGGTTTTACCCAGAATTGTTCGCTGGTGTGGTGCGACCAGACCCATGAGGCCGCAGTCATCGACCCCGGCGGTGATCTGGACGTTGCGTTGGCCGAAGTAAAGCGCCTGGGTTTGCAGTTGGGACAGATCTGGCTCACCCACGCGCACATCGACCACGCCGGTGGCGCCGGTGAGCTGGCGCAGCGCCTGGGCATCCCCATCATCGGCCCGCATCCGGGTGACCAGTTCTGGATTGACGGGCTACCCCAGCAAAGCAAGATGTTCGGTTTTCCCCCGGCGCAGACCTTCACCCCGACGCGCTGGCTGGCCGATGGCGACAGCGTCAGCGTGGGGCAGTGCACGCTGGCTGTGCGGCACTGCCCGGGACACACGCCCGGGCACGTGGTGTTTCATTCGCCGCAGGCCAAGCGCGCGTTTGTGGGTGACGTGCTGTTCGCCGGGTCCATCGGTCGCACCGATTTTCCTGGCGGTTCGCTGGAGCAACTGCGCTCCAGCATCCGCGAGCGCCTGTGGCCGATGGGCGACGACACCGTGTTCATCCCCGGCCACGGGCCTGAGAGCACCTTCGGGCGCGAGCGGCGCAGCAATCCTTATGTGGCCGATGGGGCCTGATGCGTCCTGCCAGCGGAGGGTAAGCCGGCAACGCCAAATTGATGCCAGGCCCGGCGCAGCTGGGTGTCTGAGCTGAATCCCGCCACTGCGGCGGCCTGTGTCACAGTGCTTCCAGATTGCAGCGCCAGTTGAGCACGCGCCAGCCGAATTTGGCGCAGATAACCCAGCGGCGCAATGCCGGCGTGCTCCACAAACAAGCGCGTCAGATGCCTCGGCGAGGTGCACGCCAGAGCGGCCATGCGCGTTAGGTTCCAGTCTTCGTCAGGCTGTTGGCTGATAGCGTCCTGCAAGCGGTGCAGTGCCGGATGCAGGTGGTTGCGGTAGCGCAGAAACGGGGACGGCTGCGGATCATGCGGCCCACGGCGAAGCGCTACCACCAGCGTTTGTGCCACTTGGGCCGCCACTGGCTCGCCACAGCATTGGCCGATGCGGTGCAACATCAGGTCGATGCCGGTCGTTACGCCCGCGCTGCTGTACACCGGCGCGTCTTCGACAAAGACGCGGTTGTCCACCACGTGGCAGCCGAGTTCGGCGGATTGCAGTTCTTGCAGGTGATGGTGGTGGGTGGTGACATGGCGCCCAGTCAGCAAGCCGGCATGGGCGGCCAGTACGGCACCGGCGCACACGGTAACCAACTCCAGTTGCCCGGTTTTCAGACGCATGCCGCGTAGCCAGTGCAACAGCGCTCGGGCACCATCGGACTCCACCGGAATGCTGGTGCCCGGTTGGCCGACCAGCACCAGCCAGGTCGGTAACGTCAGGACGTCGGGTAACGGTTCTATGCCACTGAGCTGCACACCCACCGAGCTGACCGCCGTTGCGGCGGGGCCAACAAACCGCAGCACAAAGCGCTGACGCTTACCCTGGGCTTGCAGCACCCGGTTGGCGATGCGCAACGCCTCGGCTGGACCAGCCCAGTCCAACGCCAGGCTGTCGGGCAGCAGGGCAAAAAGCACATCGATCGATTGCACCGTTGCTCTGTCGGCAATCATGCGTTGGCCTGCGCGCGAGCGAGTGCCTGTTGCACGGTGCAGACGGTCGCAAAGCGGTCTTGCAACACGGTGGCGGTACGGGCTTTGATGTCTGCAGCGCGCAACGTGCTGCCGTCCAATTGCTGCATGTCCCAGGTCAACGTGGCCTCCAGGCAAAAATCCACTGCCCAGCCAAGGTCGGAGGCGTGGCGGGTGATGGTTTCACAGCATTGCTCGCTGCGGATACCGCTGACGATCAGCCGCCCAACGCCCTGCTGTGTCAGCCACACGTCCAGCCCGGTGCCCACCAAGGCACTGTGGCGGTGTTTGGTGAAGGTGGCCGCAGCGTCAACGTCGTGCAGTTCTGCCAGCGGTCGCACCAGGCCCGAGGCGTGAGAAAACGGGTTACTGGCGCTGGTCGGCCCGTCTTCGTGCAGTACCCGCACGACTGGAATGCCCTGCGCCATACAGCCGTCGATCAAGGCGTTTTGCGCGCTCAGGTAGGCTGGTAAGTCGGTGGTGGTGAAATACGGGCGGTGGCGGAAAGATTCTTGTACATCAATCAGAATGAGACAGGTTTTCATGATTAGCGATCAAAGTTGAAAAGCCTGATGGTCCGCTTTCTGCAACGGCTTGACAAGGGTGATCCAGCCAAATATCCATCAAATTCAGACTTGTTTTTGATGGAGTGGACAGAATCGAATGCAAGCTCTGCCCCCCGCGCCCACGCCCATATGAACAATCTTGGTTGAACGCGTCACTTTGACCGCATTCCCGGTCTGAAACTGCAAGACTGGATGGCCTGAGGGTGCCAGGCCATTCACCTTTTAAGAGCTGCTGAGAGCAGAGGTCGCACCCCTGCGCAGACGCCGCAGCCGGCGCACCAGCGGTGGCAGCAGCAGCATGGCGGCCACGCCGATCCACAGCCCGCGGCTGATGGTGCTCTCAAACAGGATACTGGTTTCACCGTTGGTGATCGACAGCGCACGGCGCAGGTTCTGCTCCATCAGGTCGCCCAGCACAAAGCCCAGAATCAGCGGCGCCATCGGCACGCCGGTTTTGCGCAGCAGGTAGCCCACGATGCCCAGCACGCCCATCAGGATCAGGTCGAAGGTGGTGGCGTGGATGGCGTA
>Ga0172376_10008605_pt1 | contig 10650 bp, 10 predicted proteins | sample Lak35m_FD_121114 | JGI IMG/M metagenome (GOLD analysis project Ga0172376, IMG submission 121114) | Freshwater microbial communities from Kabuno Bay, South-Kivu, Congo - kab_092012_35m | ecosystem: Environmental > Aquatic > Freshwater > Lake | place: Democratic Republic of the Congo: South-Kivu... | reverse complement strand
TACTATGAAAGACAGGATAATACAGAAGATTGGGGCGCATACAGAACTGCAATGATTAATCATTATGCTTCTTTAGCTCATAAGATATCTGGTTCATGGAATAAAAAACTGGCAGAAAATATCAGGAAAAAGTGTTTATATCAACAACCAAATGAATTAATTCGAATTGCGGTAATGGATTTTTTAATGTCAAAAGGCAAATCAATTCTTTATGCTTCAAAAATGGCAGGATTAGCGAAAGATTTTGCGGATGAATGGGAGATTTCAATTTATGAAGATAATGTTTCTGCCCATTTATTTGCTCCGCCCCTGGATAACGAAAAAATGAATGCTTTTCTATTTGCAACTTCCGCATAATTAATGGACATGGATGCATCCATTCAATTTAATTTTGTAAATTGTCCTTAAATAAATTGATTTATGACGACAAGAAGTTTCATTTTAGTATGCCCTGTTTTATTTTTAATCCAGATTGCTATGATTGCACAGGTTGGAAATAACCAGCAAAAGGAATTACTGGATGTTGGTGCAAAGCCACCTGAAAATGTTACCGTTTTATTTGATGGAACAAGGGAAATGCTCGATGAAAAATGGACTTATTGGGAAGGCCCTCGCTTAGCAGCAACACCCCCTATAAAATGGTTTTTGGTCAAAGATCCCAGTGGTATGGGAAATGTACTGAATAGTAATGACCCTACAGCTGCCGGAGGAAAATATGGTACAGCTGATATTGTGACAAAGGAAGCTTTTCGGGATTTTAGATTACATATCGAATTTTTAGTTGTTCATCCCGGTGGAAATAGTGGCGTTTACCTCCAAAATAGATATGAAATTCAGGTATTGGATGGCGATTCCACAAAACACGGTATGGCAGCAATTATAAATGAATCAGATTCACCATATAAAGAATACAGGGGTGTTGGTAAATGGAATGCTTATGATATTAATTTTAGAGCAGCAAGGTTTAAAAAGGGAGTATTAACAGAGAAGGCGTTGGTTACGGTTTATTTTAATGGCAAAAAAGTTCACGTAAACTGGCCTATTCAGCAAGTGTGGGGTGGCCCCAACTCTGGTATTGATGGTGGAAATGACAAAGGTAAAGGGATTACAGATGTTCCCGGGGGCTTGAAATTACAAGCCGAGGGACATGATGTGCTTTACAGGAATATATGGATCGAAAAGAAGAATATTAAAAAACCTGATACTGATTTTTAATAGTTTTTTCTAAGTTACTATGAGATTTATGGTACTCTTTTAAGCTGGATTTTATTTTGCTCATTGGTTATGTTTCCGATTTCCTGAAGCAGTCATTTTATTACAAACTGTTTTGATACCTTTTATTTAGTATTGATTTTTTCAATGTTGATAAGCTAGTAAAAATGTCTGAATCCTTTCGTTCTTTTTCTTTTGCCAATGTGGAACTGGATCTCAACCTGGCCAGTGAATTTCCATCATCTTTTAAAAGCAGCGAAAGCGTATTGGATAAATATCTTCCAGAAGAATTAAAAAGGGTTTATACGCCTGAAGATTTTAAAAAATGCTATCATACAAGCTTTTGTGCTGGTCTGCCTCCTTTTTTGGGAGGTCCACATGCTACCATGTACGTTCAGAAACCCTGGACAATCAGACAGTATGCTGGATTTTCTACTGCTGAGGAAAGCAATGCTTTTTATCGTCGCAATCTGGCGCAGGGTCAAAAGGGATTATCCGTAGCTTTTGATCTGGCTACGCACAGAGGTTATGATTCCGATCACGAACGAGTGAAAGGAGATGTGGGTAAGGCCGGAGTCGCGATTGATACGGTCGAAGATATGAAAATTCTGTTTAATCAGATACCACTGGATGAGATGACCGTTTCCATGACTATGAATGGTGCGGTTATACCAATGCTGGCCTTTTATATCGTAGCAGCAGAAGAGCAAGGTGTAACTCCGGAAAAACTGCAGGGAACTATTCAAAATGATATTCTGAAGGAATTTATGGTTAGAAATACCTTCATTTATCCGCCGGAACCCTCTATGAGAATCATTTCGGATATTTTTGCATATACCTCAAAAAATATGCCTCGCTATAATTCCATAAGTATTAGCGGTTACCATCTGCATGAAGCCGGGGCACCTGCTGAATTAGAATTGGCATATACACTGGCAGATGGATTGGAATATGTTCGTGCAGGTATAAATGCCGGACTTGATATTGACCAGTTTGCTCCGCGTCTTTCGTTCTTCTGGGCTATCGGAATGCAGCATTTTAATGAAATTGCCAAACTGAGAGCAGGCAGGTTATTGTGGGCCAAACTGATCCGGCATTTCAATCCGAAGAATCCTAAATCTTTGTCTTTAAGAACGCACTGTCAAACTTCAGGCTGGAGTCTTACGGCACAAGACCCTTTTAATAATATATGCAGGACCACATTGGAAGCGCTGTCGGCTGTATTTGGGGGTACACAGTCCTTGCATACTAACTCATTAGATGAGGCGATGGCATTGCCAACAGATTATTCTGCTAAAATTGCCAGAGATACTCAGCTATTTCTGCAGAAGGATGCAGGTGTAACGCAAGCAGTTGATCCATTTTCAGGATCTTATTACATAGAAACCCTCACGCATGAATTAGTTATTAAAGCGCTTGATTTAATCAATGAGGTGGAAGAACTGGGAGGTATGACCAAGGCTATTGCACAAGGACTTCCCAAGAGAAGGATAGAAGAGGCTGCAGCTAAAAAACAAGGAAGAATTGATACTGGAAAAGATAAAATTGTTGGCGTGAATATTTTCCCCTCAGAAAATATACCCGATTTTCAATTATTGGATGTTGATATAGAGGAGGTTAGGAATACTCAGATTGAAAGGCTACATTTTATTAAGTTTAACAGGGACAATAAGGCTCTTGAAAAAGCCATGTCAGCGCTTGAAAGAATAGCATTAACAGGTGAGGGAAACTTATTGGAGGGGGCCATAAAAGTAGCCCGATTAAGAGGTACTTTAGGTGAAATTTCTCTCGCCCTTGAAAAGGTCTTTGGAAGGTATCAACCTGTTAATCAAACTATTTCTGGAGTTTATGGTAAGGAATTATCAATGGATAAAGATTTTATAGAAGCTATGCGGCTTTCTGACCATTGGGAGGAGCTGGACGGTCGCCGACCACGAATCTTAATAGCCAAATTAGGCCAAGATGGTCATGATAGAGGTGCCAGAATAATTGCAACCAGTTTTGCTGATGTTGGCTTTGATGTCGATTTAGGTCCTCTTTTTCAAACCCCTGAAGAAGCCGCACGTCAGGCAATCGAAAATGATGTTCACATTTTGGGTATTTCCTCATTGGCTGCGGGGCATAAAACGCTCGTTCCTGAAACGATATGGTCCCTGGCCCTGCAAGGCCGGCCCGATATTAAAGTTATTGTTGGTGGGGTAATCCCTCCTTCCGATTTTGATTTCCTCTACCGAGCGGGCGTTAGTGCAATTTTTGGCCCGGGAACCAACATAGCACAAGCAGCTTGTACCTTATTAAATTTAATGCTTAAGGATAAAGTAATTTAATCTACCTGGCGTAGTATTTAAAATATTTACAACTCTCAATGATTTTTCCATAGTATTCAGTATGCTTATATTTAGTCTTTAACAGGGCAAAATATTTGCGCTTGTTACCGGATAAATTCAATGTGGACATTTTTTGCTCGCATCGTGCAGCCATGAAAGCAGCTCTGGCACTCAATTCATCATTCTTACTTAATTCAAGTGCTTTGTCGAAATAGTTCAGTGCTTTTGATAAATCAAAATTTTCCCTGTTACCATTGGGCAGCAGGGGGTGATATACTATTTCACGATCGGATTCCAACCGTTTGGCAATTAAACTTGAGCCACTGCGGAAATAATCGAGTACATTCCAAGCATAGCCAAAATAAGACATATTATAAATTCCAAGCCCCAGTTTATAGTAATATTGAGGACTTTCAGCTCTGTTTGCCCTAATGTCGTATTGAAGTTTTAAAATTTCAGATACAATTTGAGGTTTTGTTAATTGACGTTCATTCGATTTTACCGGACAATGGATACATTCGCTCAATCTTTCAATGAATGGGTTGGATTTTCCCAGGGATTCAATATCTGCCGACGGCATTTTTTCCCAGGCTTTCTCTGCAGCCTCCCATTCATTTAATTTCATTAACCAGGTTGCATACAAGGCTTGTAATTCTTGATGGAAAGAAATCCGGGGAGATTTAATTAAATCTTTTTCAAAATTATTGAGCGCTTCTTTTTGGTTTAAAGCCAAAAGGTCCTGAATAACCTGTTCATTGGGATTTATATTAACAGCATTAAATCCATATTTGAAAAGGACAGCAAGACCAGGGTTGCCCTGATTACTCAAATGTTGGAAAACCTCCCTGGATAAAAGGGTTTTCAAAGCTGGGTATCTGGGGAAAACTTCATTTTCTGCTTGTAATTCCCAGATGCGTTGAGCCACTTCCTCATTTATTTTTTCCCATGCTTTTATTTCAAGTGCAATATTAAAAATGTCAATCTGTTCTGTTATTGCCTTGGAACCAGTGGCACTGGCTGCAGCTTTGAAAGCCAGTTTAGCCTCGAAATAATCGGCCTTTAAATATTTTAAATAGCCCAAAGCAAGGAGCCAGATTTCTTGATGAGCCACTTTTTTTTCCTCAATTATTTTTTTTACAAAAGCGTCCAGTTCCTGTATATACGTTGTATTTGGATTTTTTTCTTGTTTTTCAATTTCCTGAATCAGAATAGTCTCCAGATAGTTACTTTTTGGATGAAGGGAATAAATTTCAATCATTTCTTCTAATGCTCTGCTATCACGAATACTGGCTCTTAATGCATATAGTGAGGTACGTTCCTCATCATTTCTGCAGAATGCTAAGGCATTCTGCCATTCATTATCTGTTCTTATTTCAAAACTTAAAAAAGCGGATTCTCTTTTTGCGGCACAATAATGAAAGACTCTTGCAAAATAATAAGCAGATTCAGCTCTCTCGCCTAAAGCTTTGAGCGCACCTGCATAATGACCTTCAATCCAGTATTGAACAGTACTTGGGTCATGATCTATTTTAGGAATGAAATAATGATATAATTGTTTCACCTTACTAAATTGACCTGAATAATGAGCTAATCTTATAATCTGATAGGCCGTCCTAAGTCTTACATAGTGTGATTCAATGGTAAGGAATTGTTTAAGTCCTGACTGAATTAATTCCTCCATAGGTTGAATATCACGGTTTCTGCTTTGCCATACATCTTGTTTTTTTACAAATGGTTCACATTGTTTGGCAAATATTAAATATTCAATGGTTTCCAGGCATTTATTTTTTACAAGATGCCTGGCAAATTTATTACTTCTTAAATAAGAAATTAACCCTGTATTTTGAATCACTGCGTATCTTAGTTCTTGCAAATCAGATAAATCAGATTGATAAATCAGCCAATCAATATCTGAAAATGGGGCAACCTCACAAAATCTTTCAAACCATTCATTAATATTTTCATTTGGCTGCAAGATAGATTGCCTGCCAAATTTCAAATATATATCTTTAAAAGAGGTGAAATACGGTGATGCGGGAGCTGTCGGGTTTACAATAAATGACTGAAGTAAGGGATAATAATTTAATTGACGGACATTGAACTGACAAGCAGAAAATCCGGGATTGGAAGAAAAAGAAAGGTTAATAAAAAGAAATAAAAAGACTAACCATCGCATAAGCTTATCTTTTAATAATCATTTCAATTTTATTTCTTCCTAAAATGACTTTTTTTTCTATTTCTAATTGCTTTAATAACCTTGAAACAGCCTCTCTGGAAGCATTCAAGTCATAGGCAATTTCCTGATGAGTGGTATGAAGTATAGTGGTATGTAACTTTTGGGCTTTATGTTGCAGATAGGCAAGTAAGCGTTCGTCCATTTTTTGAAATGCAATACTGTCGATGGTTTTTAATAATTCCTGCATCCGAAGTTCATAACTCTTCATTACCCAGTTGCGCCAGCTTGCATGTTTGGACATCCATTCATCCATATATTTTGAAGGTATGGCAATAAGGATGGTATCTTCCTCTGCGATAGTCCTAATTTCACTTTTCTTATTCATCAGGCAACAAGTAAATGACATGCTGCAGGTTTCTCCGTTAGATAAATAATAAAGAAAAATCTCATTACCCTCGGAATCTTCCCTGACGGCTTTAATTAAACCTGAAATGATTAAAGGCATACTTTTAATATAGCTTCCAATATCAAGGATAATTTCACCACTTTTGAAAGTAATGACTCTGCCTACAGCGGCTATTTCTTCCTGCAGTGGTTTTTCAGCTAATTGAGGATATTCAGTCCTTATGTAGTTTAAAATCATTGAAGTATCCATTAATATGAAGTATTATTTTAAAAACTAATTTTCTGCATCAGGGTCATATTTTACCATCAGACTCAACCATATTGATCTTGATAACCTGAAAATATAAACAAATAATACACCCAAAATAGCGATTAATGTGGCAAAAGACGCCATAGTACTCCAGTTAAAAATCCAGTGCAACAATAAAACGAAGGCAATGGAGAACCAACCGGTAAAAATATAGGAAATGAACATGGCACCGTAATAGAAACCTGGTTCTGGAAAAAATTTTTGTTTACAATGATTGCATGAATCATACATTTCAAATGGTTTTGAAAATGAGAAAGTTGACGTTGGGTATAAATCACCCTTCATACACCTTGGACACTTGAATGCAAAAATGGTATATATCTTGTTTCCTTTTTTTGATGATGCCATTATTTATTTTTTTAAAGCAATTAACTGAACCAATGAGGCTTTACCCTGATGGTAAGAACCTTCGTCTAATTCTCTTTCAGTTTTTGTCAGATGTATGATATCCAACGATTTAAAATCTTCTGATAACTGATCCAAATGCATGAGCATATCCAATGATTTTGGGCCACCGGAATGCAAATGAATCTGATCTGTATGAAATGCTTCCAAACAAATCATTCCACCGGGAATCAATGAATCAACCACTGACTTATGGAGAAAAGATCTGATTTCAGGAGGTTGATGAACAAAAAACAAGCCAACTAAATCGTAATATGCAGGGATATAGTTGAAAGACTGAAGGTCTGAAAGTATATATTCGATACTAACCTTTTTTTCTTCTGCCAGCCGCAATGCCTTTTTTTTTCCATCAGGGCTGAAATCAAAAGCAGTTACCTGATAACCATGGCCAGCTGCAAAAATGGCATTTCTACCTTCTCCTTCAGCGGGTAAAAGTAATTTTCCCGGTGTTTGTAACTTTTGATTGATAAAATTTCTGAAAAAAAAGTTAGGTTCTTTTCCGTAAACATATTCTTCAGCTATATAGCGCTCATTCCAGAAATCTGAATCCATAACATGACATTTAAAATAAAAAAGAGGGCGAAAATTAATTTAATGCCCTCTTTTACTTGTGCCCAGGACAGGATTCGAACCTGCACGCCCTTTCGGGCACTACCACCTCAAAGTAGCATGTCTACCAATTTCACCACCTGGGCGGGTGAATTTTTATACAGAGGTAAATTTAATGAATTGCATGGAGAAAAAGGATAAAATACCTTTCTTTATTTTGATTATAAATCGGTGCCATTAGCTAAAGCTGAATTGCGCAGCCTTTGTAAAAACGGGGATGCAAAGATAAAATCATGTAAAATTTCATTATCACTCAGCATAATTTCATCTTTGTTTCCCTGCCAGCATATTTGCCCTTCATGAAGTAAAATGACATTATCTCCTACCTCCATAACAGAATTCATGTCGTGGGTATTAATAATCGTTGTCATATTATTTTCAATGGTGATGTCTTTTATAAGTTCGTCAATCACCAGAGAAGTTTTTGGGTCAAGGCCGGAGTTCGGTTCATCGCAAAACAAATAGGAAGGATTTAAAACAATGGCACGGGCAATTCCAACACGTTTTTGCATACCTCCACTTAATTCAGAGGGGAACTTTGCATTTATACCATCTAAACTAACCCTGTTCAAACAAGTGTTTACCCTGTCTGATTTTTCTTTTTTAGTCATTTCGGTAAACATATCCAGAGGAAAACGAATATTTTCTTCTACTGTTAAGGAATCGAACAAGGCTGAACCTTGAAATAGCATCCCTACCTTCATGCGTAAGGTCCTTAAATCCTTTTTTTTCAATTGCAGAAAATTGACCTCGTCGTAAAAAATCTGACCTTCATTCGGAGGAACCAGTCCGACTAATAATTTTAACAGGACTGTTTTACCTGCTCCGGATTTTCCAATGATCAGATTTGTTTTTCCCGGTTTGAATTCTGCTGTAATGTTTTTTAGAACAGGGGTATTTCCAAACGATTTATAAATTCCGTTAATTTTTATCATAACTAAAATTAGTACAGCATGTTAAATTAAAACCACAGCAATTAAGTAATCAGCCAGTAAAATCATGATATCACTGATAACCACTGCATTGGTACTTGCTTTTCCCAGTTCGATACTCCCGCCTTTAACCGTATATCCCTGATAGCAGGATATAGAGGTTAATAAAAATGCGAATACAAAGGATTTGACGAACATCATAAAAACATTGTAAGGCATAAAAAAGGATCTGAGACCCATGACAAACTCCTGTCCGGAGAGTAATCCGGTAGGAACAGATGCAATAAATCCTCCACCAATACTTACGAAGGCTGCCACAGCTACCAAAATGGGAATGATAATAATGGCAGCTAAAATTTTAGGCATAATTAAATAAGCAGCTGTATTGACCCCCATTATCTCCATCGCATCAATATGTTCTTTTTGACGCATCCCTCCAATTTCTGAAGCCATGTTGGAACCTACCTTTCCGGCTAAAACAAGACAAGTTATAGTAGGGGCTAATTCTATGATAGTCATATCTCTTACCACATATCCGATATAATAATCAGGTACTAAGGTACCATCCAGCTGGTAGGCAAACTGGATGGCAGTTACCGCTCCTATGAAGAGAGAAATAATAAACACTATAATTAGGGAACCAATGCCTATATCATACATCTGACGTATGACCTCCCTATAGTACATGGTGGTCTTTTCAGGTTTTGAAAAGGCTGTCCCCATCAGAATGAGGTACTTTCCAAGATGACTTAATAATGTAGAAGTAATCACGTTCAAGTTTTAACGAAGGTAGAATAAAGCTTAAAATTAATTAATTTAAACAAATGGAACCTGTATTCAGTTTAAGAAATAAATAGAAATAATGCCAACTGCCATAATCACAGGTGCAACTAAGGGTATTGGTTGGTCTCTGTCTGCCAAATTCGCCGATAATGGATTTGATTTATGGATGATTGCCAGAGATAAAAAGGACTTACAGTCAAAAAGGGATTTGCTCAAACTACGGTTTCCAGGTCAACAGTTTCATATCTTTTCTATCGATCTGATGGATAATTCCCAGCTGATAAATCTTATTGAATTTACCCGAGGTAACCTGGTTGCCATTGATGTTTTAATTCTGAATGCAGGTTTATTTAGAATTGGTGAATTATTTGATTCAGAGATGGACCTCTCCCTGATTGATTTTATGCAATTACATGTTTTTAGTAATCATTATTTATGTGATAACTGGCAATCTTATTTTAAGAAGGGAACACATATTTTTTCTATATGTAGTGTAGTTTCAAATGAACCCCGCTATGATAGTCCTGCTTACAGTATTTCAAAGGCTGCCCAGTTGTCATGGACAAAAATGCTCAGGAGAAACTTCCTGGAAAAGGAAATTAAGGTAACGGCGGTATTGCCGGGACAAACACTAACTTCCTCCTGGGAAGGGATTTCAGTTGCATCCAATAGAATATTAGCTGCTGATGCGGTGACAGAAGCTGTCTGGAAGGCCTGGGCAATGCCTGGTAATGCGGTAATTGAAGAAATAGTTATTCGTCCACAAAAAGGGGATTTATAAGATGTGTAAAATTTTGATAACTGGCGTTAGCCGCGGCATAGGTCTTGAACTCTTAAGCCATTTCCTGGAAGATAAAGAGAATGAGGTTATTTCTGTCTCGAGAAGTGCTCCAGATTTTTCAGCTCCGATTTTTGCAGGAGCTTTGGAGGAGAATCGATTATTCCCCTTTGAAATGGATCTGGTGAGGGGTGAATTTTCCAGCATGAATGCTTCTTTAAATTCGTTTGGACAGCTTGATATACTAATTAATAATGCTGGATTATTAATCAATAAACCCTTTATTGAACAAACGGAGGAAGATTGGCAAAATCAATTTAATGTCAATGTATTTAGCCCTGCCAGGTTGATTCGGTATCTATATCCATGGTTACTTTTAAGTGGTAATGCACATGTTGTAAATATCGGTTCCATGGGTGGTTTTCAGGGAAGCAGTAAATTTTCAGGGCTGAGTGCTTACAGTGCTTCAAAAGCTGCCTTGGGTACTTTAACAGAGTGTCTGGCGGTGGAATTCGGCGGAAAAGGTATTTTTGTTAATGCCTTAGCTTTGGGTGCAGTTCAAACAGAGATGTTAGCGCTGGCCTTTCCAGGTTATGAAGCCCCGGTTAATGCCAAAAAAATGGCCGGGTATATAGCTCATTTCGCGTTGAACGGACATCAATTTTTTAATGGAAAACAGATCCCGGTTTCTTTTTCAACGCCTTAACCCTTTA
>Ga0172376_10008602_pt1 | contig 10650 bp, 4 predicted proteins | sample Lak35m_FD_121114 | JGI IMG/M metagenome (GOLD analysis project Ga0172376, IMG submission 121114) | Freshwater microbial communities from Kabuno Bay, South-Kivu, Congo - kab_092012_35m | ecosystem: Environmental > Aquatic > Freshwater > Lake | place: Democratic Republic of the Congo: South-Kivu... | reverse complement strand
GTGGCTCACGAATTCGATGTGGATGCCGACAATGATGGAGTGCATGAAGCGATCCTGCTGGACTTGAACTTTCCACCACAGGAACGTCCTTCGGACGGCGCGTTGTACGTACCGATTTTCGGCCTCACAGTGTATGACCTCGACGCGCTGATCAATCTCAATGTGCATGGCAATCTGTCCGGCAACACCAGTCCGCCGGGATCGGGCGGATATTTCGGCAGTGGTGTTACTCCACCTGGCGGATATGCACAGACGCTCGATGCCCGGATTTCGAAGTCACTGCAGGGGTTGTCGCCGTCAGAAATCAATCCGCAGTGGGCACTGGATGCCGACCCGTATATTCCCGGAGCCATTCCTGGTTTTACTGGCGACCTGGATGCGTCCTCTCCCACATCGGATTACGTTCGATACTTCGAGCGCAGCCCGATGACGAATGTGAACGCGATCCTGATGAATCGCTGGGAACTGGCCAACATGGAGTGGTGGTGGTTGAACAAGGGGCGGGTTGAGTTCGCGGCCGCCGGTACCGACCATCAGATCTTCGCAGGCCGACTGGGTGAGGCCGAGCGCGTGTTCGCCATTCTGGCTCAGTCGGGAGGCAGTGCTCCCATCACCGCCAATGTGCCGGGCTTCAGCCACCTGTTTCCCTATCCGGGCGTCTGGAATCAGGATGACAATCGGAATGCCAATGAAGGCGGGCTGACGAATACGAATCTCGGGCAGACTTTCGCTTTTCAGCATCCGCTGTCGTTCACGGGACGGGGGCGATTCACAGTCTCCGGCCAGCCCAAGACTCCGAATCTGGTGCAGTCCCTGGGAGCCGGCAATCCCATGCAGTGGATCGGGTATGACGGAGTCGGCATGGGCGGAACGGTGAACTGGGGTCAGGGACTGGTGGCTCTGGTTCCCCCGAACCAGCGACTGATCCAGAACAGTCAGGCGGGCATGCTGTTTCAGGCGTTCGGACCTGATGGCGTGCCCAATAACGCGGACGATTATCTGGTCGATGACATGGATGAGATCACTGTCGATCCCGCCCGTCTGCGCCGGCCCTACGATGAAGTTTTCACATACAGCGATTCCGCGATGCTGCATCTCAGCAAGACGGATATCGATCAGACGGGAACCTACTCGCGGATCCGCGACCTGATGCCGGGGAATATCAACCCGTCCAACGCCACGGCTTCGGCGAACGAGCGACGGCACCGGTTCACCACGGCGTCGTGGGACCGCAAGCAGTTCAGTCTGCCGCGTCTCCTGCATCCCGGCGCCGATGGCCAGCCGGGTCAGGCCGGTGTGGATGACAATCGCAACGGCGTGATTGACGATCCCGGTGAACTGGGCTGGCCAGGCACGGATGATCTGCGGGCCTGGGAATTCAACGTCGATCTGGATCGCGACACACTGCCGGAGTTTCCACCGGAGTTTTCCGCGACGAAACAGGCACCGTTTGAACCTTCCAATGCCTATTACGGCTTCCATCAGAGCCGCCCGTGGAACACCTCTCCTCCACCTACGGGCTATGGACCATTCAATCCTCTGGGCACGATTTGCGTCGATCCGTTCCGGCCGCAGTTACGGCGCCTGCTGGAGACCGAATTCGGCAACCGCGATCAGTTGCGGCTGCAGTTCAAGCTGTCGGTCAATCAGATTCTGGATGTGGTGCGCGGTCAGAATTCCACGGGACACCCCTACTACAGTCCGCTGGAATTCCGCCCGCTGACGCCGCACGCCACGGATTCCTCGCTGACATCCATCACAACGGTCGCGGCCGGCAATGCCCTGCCGGCTCTGCCGCCGGCGAGTGACGCGGACCGTGAATTCTGGGCGCGGTATGACCGCCAGCGGCTGTGCCGGGACATCTATGTGATGCTCTACACGCTGTGCGCCGACGGTCAGGGGCAGGATGTGACATCGGTAGCCGGTTCCATCATTTTCGCCGACCCGGATCTGATCCGGGAAATGGCTCAGTTCGCCGTGAACATGGTGGATGCCATGGATCGCGACAATGTCAGCACGATCTTCGAGTACGACGACAACCTGGAAGACGGCTGGAACCTGGACGATCAGCCGTGGACCGTGGATGGAGGATCTCAGCGGCATGTGGTCGCGGGAGTGGAAACGCAGGAGTTGACTTTCAGCGAAACGCTGTGGGTCTACCAGCCGCAAATGGCCAATGATAATACTTATACTCCTTTCGATGAGACAGTCGCTCCACCTGGAGGCACCAACGCCTATCACTTCACCTATGTGGAACTCCGCAATGTCGCGCCGCGAGCAATCGCACTTGCCGATAATGCGGTCAGTACCGGCAACGGTGAAGACTCTGTCTGGCGGTTGAGATGGACTGACACCAATAATCCATCATCAATCAACGCCGTTGAATCCAGCACTCACAACATCGCCAGTGGCAACGGCATCTTCTTCAAGGCCAACTCCGGCACCATCAATCCCGGCGGATTGTATACGATCGCGTCATCCAACTGGACGTCGGCAGATTCGGCGGATCTGTTCGTCGACTATGATTCTGCGATCACGGATATGGAACGAGTGGTGCCGCGTGTTGCAACTGTGGGCGGTGGGTCGACAAGCAGCCCGAACAGTCCGAGCAATCTAACACCGAATACCAATCTCGATCTGGTTCACAGTCAGGGTTCCAATCAGAATCGTTTCCATCTTGCAAACGGTTCGGCGGGAGATTTTCTGTCTGGCAACTACGAACCCGCCGATCAGAATCCTGTTCTAATTCTTGAACGGCGTGCAAATCCGCTTCTGCCGCAATTGCCAGTGACAGAGAATCCTTGGGTTGTTGTCGATTACACCCAATTTGCACGCCGGGATTTTCTGGATGACACCGGAGCCGCTCCGACTCAGGATCAGACTGTGGAAGCCTTGACGGGGGTCACTGCCATGGGAACACCCAGCGGGCGACAAGGCTTGAGAAGCCGCCAGCGCAGACAACCTTTCGAGGGCGCATCCGATCAGGATTACAGCGCCGCTTCGCCGATGACAGAAAGGATCTGGAACAGCATCGGTACGAATAACCAAGGTGCGAACGTCGTTTCTCCGTTCGACGTCTGGCAGATGCATGCAGACCGGGACTTCGCTTCGCTGGCGGAATTGATGTCGGTTTCGCTGTACGGGCCGGATTATCAGACCCGGTCGATCGCGCGGTCCAACCGTTCGCCTTATAACCAGGTCAATGATGATGAGGGGCCTTATGTGGCGGCCGGCAAATTCCTCCTGCCGAATCCTCCCAACACGACGGCCAGCGGGCTGTCTACTACTGTCGATAAGCGTGTGGGGCCGAAGCAATCCAGTTCGACACGTCAGCGGTTCACGAACAACTGGCACCGGTTGTTCGGCTTCCTGGAAGTGCCGTCCCGGTCGCACCGGCAGCTCGGAGATCCGCTGCAGATCACGCGTCTGCCGGGCAAAGTGAACGTCAACACGGTCCGTCATCCCGAAGTCTGGGCGGGTGTGCTGGATGACCCGGAAGTCTTCTCCCCCCCGGAGCGGGATCTGAACGGCAATGGCACGTATGACGCCTTCGAGGACTTGAATGGAGACGGCTCGCTGCAGTTCGGTCTGCCCGGCCGGACGGCGGACGATGCCAGCCGCGACTGGTGGTTCGACCTGCTCCTGTCGCGGGATGGCCGGCATCCGGATTCGCTGCTGACACTGCCGGGAACTCCATCGATCTCCACGTTCGTGGGGGGTGTCGGCAATATCCGCATCGGTGGTTCGCGGCCGTTCCGGGATCCGGGCCGCATGACGCAGGCCAGCAGCACCAGTTCGCCGATTGAGGACACGATCCTGCGATCTCATCCCGTCGCGGGCGGATCGACCAATGACTGGACGCGGCGCCTGTTCGAACTGGGGACGGAAACCGAATCGGACAACGGCACGCTGCATCCGCTTATCAAACAGCGGATGCTCTCAAAACTGATGGGAAACACGACGACCCGCAGCAACGTGTTCGTTGTGTTCGTCCACGTCCAGTTCCACGAAGCTTACGAAGATCCGGTCACCGGAGCGATTCGAGTCGCCGGGCAGATCGACCTCAACAGCGATGGCCGGCGGGATGACGGGCATCGCGGGTTCTTCATTCTGGATCGTTCGACGGCGGAAGAGGCTTATGACCGGCGGACGGGAACCTTCAACTGGCGGGAGATTGTGAAGCACCGGTTAACGATCCATTGATGGATGCTGCGCTCCAGCCGGAGGCGATACCGGGAGATTTTCAGAAAACGGCTGTTGAGGATGACATTGGTTTTCGTTTCTCTCCATAATGTGAGTCGTCGTTCAAGACCGTTCGGCTGCTGTCGCCTGACAAACCTGTCGTTCCGGAGTGTCGCGGCGGCTGATTCAATCGTCCTGGTGTTGTGAGGAGTGATCGCGAAGGCCCGCCATGTATCCGTGAGTGATCATCCGGCGGCTGAAAGTGATCGTGGAGCGGTTTTTCAGCGGGCATTCAGTCCTGATCAGTTCCTTAATTCGGAGCCACAGTCATGAGAGCGTTGCGTCGTCTTGAAAAGAATCAGCGTCGGGGATTCACGCTGATCGAACTGCTGGTCGTCATTTCGATCATCGCCACTCTGGCCGCTCTGATTCTGCCGGCCGTGCAGCAGGCCCGTGCCGCCGCCCGCCGCGCGGAATGCCAGAACAACATGAAGCAGCTCACGACAGCTGTGACCAATTACGCCAGCAAGAACAACGGCCGCCTGCCAAACCTGTACGAGAGATTCCGTGTGGCGGGTGGCAGTGGGACTGTCAACTACGATTTCTCATGGACTGCGGCCCTGTTGCCGGAACTGGACAATCAGGCTGTCCGGCGGCAACTGGAAGCCAATCCGGCTTCTCTTCACGCAAGCACAGCGGGAGCCAACCGGGTCTCTTTGAAAGCCCTGCAATGTCCTGTTGACACTAACAATTTCAGTGTGAATGGTGGACTGAGCTATGTGGCGAATGCTGGATACGTTAATGCGACAGGATTCCAGACGCCCGGCTGGTCTCACTATTCGGGCGCAATTGACTGGAACGGGGATTCTTCGTTCGATACGACCGACACCAGAATTGCCCATGCGACGGGAGTGTTCTGGCGTCCGGGGCGTTTTACCGCGATCGGTGATTCCGCAGACGATGCCGTCACGGATAATTTCCAGACGTCGCTGGATTTCATCGGTAACGGTGATGGCCAGAGCAACACGATCCTGTTCGCTGAAAATGTGAACGCGCAGAACTGGGATGCCGCCAATGCTCTGCAGGATCTCGCGTTTGGAATTCCAGTCGTCGCAGGAACCGATGTCGGAGCTGTTGGAACGGCCTTGAATACCCGGCTGGCTCTGAATGGAAGCTATGCCACAACACTGCAAACTCAGGAGGCCCTGCCGTCCATGAACATCATTGCCGGTCAGGGCACTCGTCCCCGCCCGTCTTCGAACCATGCGGGAACCTGCATCTACGGTTTCGCGGATGGTGGCTCGCGGCAGATTTCAGATCAGATCGACGAAGAAGTGTATGCCAAGCTGGTCAGCCCGGACGGGCAGCGTTACGGTCAGGACGTCAAGAAGCTGGAAAGCTACTAACCGGACCTGCAGGAGCGGCGCTTACGCCAGTCTCTGAGTTGTAAAAGTGCCTGAGTGACAAAAGCCCGGCCGATTGATGTTCGGCCGGGCTTTTTCATTGGCTCCGGATGGCTATGACTGCTGCGTTTCATACTTCGCACGGTTATGTGTGAGAGATCTGAAGTTCATACCGTGCGCAGGCATCGGCGAGACGTTTCATACAAGCACGCAGCGCCAGCAAGTGTGTTCAAAGCGCCGGACGCATTCGCTGGCGCTTCGAGCTTGTGACGTCTCATTCATGACCAGGAGAGGTATAGCCCCGACGTCATGGGCGCGGGCGATTACACTGATGGAGTCGGGGTTATACGTCACACAGTCGTGATTGAGTTGTTTGTTTGACCGCCAGCCGCAGGCGTGCAAATTGCCCGCTCGGCGCCTGCGCCTCTGGCTGTGAGTCAAACAATCGAAAGTCTCATTCCTGACCGAGCGAGGTATAAATATCTCGTCTCGAACGATTCGAGGTATCACCGATCGCAGATGCGCGCTGGCCGACGTATTTCGCGCGTGCTGACGCCTGCATGGCTCATGACTTTTTCTTGAAGCGGTCCAGCAGCACGGCGGCCAGGATCAGAATGCCGAATACCACTTTCTGTTCGTAGCTGGCGACTCCGGCCATGTTCAAACCATTCTGAATCACGGCGATGATCAGAGCGCCGATCAGAGTTCCCGTGATGCGGCCTTCTCCGCCGGACAGGCTGGTGCCTCCCACCACGACGGCCGCGATGACCTGCAGCTCATACAACTCACCGGCGCTGGGCCGGCCGCCTTCAAAGCGCGAGGCATCCACGATGCCCGCCAGTCCGGCCATCGCTCCGCAGACGGCATACACCAGGATCAGCACGCTGAAGACGGGAACTCCGGACAGGCGAGCCGCTTCCGGATTGCCACCGACCGCATAGATATAGCGGCCGATCGACGTCCGGGTCATGACCAGATGCGCGACGGCATACAGCGCCAGCATCAGCAGGATCGGACAGGGAATTCCCAGCAGCGTGCCATTGCCCAGCCAGCCGAAGGCTTCCGATGTGATGCGGATGGCTTCGGGCGTGCCTTCTGTCGTGCCTCCCGAAAGTACTCGTTGATAACGGACGGCGATGATCAGCGCCAGGCCGCGGGCCACCATCATCATGCCCAGCGTGACCACGAACGCGGGCACTCGAAACCACGTCACCATGAGTCCGTTGAAGACACCGCCCAGCACGCACAGGCCGATTCCCAGCAGAGCGCTGCCGATCAGGCTCAGCGTCCCGGCTGCGGCGCCTCCCACCAGTTCCTGTACGGCAATGGCGGTGGCTACGGCGGACACCGCCAGCAGACTGCCGACCGAAAGGTCGATGCCCGCCGTAATGATCACCAGCGTCATGCCGATGGCGATGATGGCGATGTCCGCGTTCTGATTGATGACGTTGAGCAGATTCTGCCTCGTGAGAAACGTCGGCCAGACATAACTGCGAGGCTGGATGAGCGTCACATCCTTCAGTGCGGGAGCGGACTCGGCGAGGCGCTGCAGGCGGTCGGGCTGCAGCGGTCCCCACTCCGAAGCCGCCTGATTGACGGCGATTGCCGTCAGCGGCTGATCGTTTTCGGCCGCGCGTTCCAGGGCGGCTCGCGCATCGGCCGGAGCGCCATGGATCCGCTCAGTGACGGTGGCTCCGGCAGCCGTCAGCGTCTGTTCGAGAGCAGCGGCGAAGGCGCGATCCTGCAGGGTCTCCCGCGTGATGATCAGGACTCGCGCGTTTCCTCCATGCTGTTCAAGAATGGATGCGGCCACTTCCCGTCCGGCTTCCGGAGTATTCGGATGCTGCTCGCTCAGCGTCGCGAAGCTGTACCACGCGCAGAGAAGTATCAGCACGACGATCGAACCGCGTTCGGCCAGCCAGTTCAGTCCGGTTCTGAGTTTCAACGATGCGGTGCTCATGAGTGGCGGCAGACTCCGGGATGAGTGCAGAGCGGACGGACGTGCCGAGCGTCAGGTGGCAGTCAGTCCCGGCGGGCCGGACTTTTCCGCCTGATGCCGATCACAGGAAATAACACGGAACGCAGAGAATTTCTGCGCGGCCCTCAGTCGCGGAGCGACTGAGCTACGTAGTCGTCTCGCTCCGCGAGACGAACCGAACGACGCACTGCTTTCTTCTGTGATCCGTCGCAGAATGATCCGGATGATGGCAGGACGGCGGTGGCTCGATGGATCAGCATCACTTGTCAGAACAGGGCCGGTCCGGAAGTTTTTCCGCCGGATGCACCGAGATGAGTCAGTCCCGCGCTGGTCAGCACCCGGCCGCGCGGCGTGCGCTGAATCAGTCCGGACCGCAGCAGAAACGGTTCGACTTCATCTTCCAGCGTATCGACCGGGAAGTTGAGGCTGTGGGCGATGGCCTGCACTCCCGCCGGTCCTCCGGCGAAGATGCGGAGCAGCGTCTGCAGGTACTTGCGATCGACTTCGTCCAGTCCCAGGTCGTCGATCTCCTGCATCTTCAACGCATCGCGAGCGACGGAGAGCGTGATTTCCCCGGCGGCTTTGACGGTGGCGTAATCGCGAGCCCAGTTCAGCAGGTTGTTGGCGATGCGCGGCGTACCTCGACTGCGTCGCGCCATCTCGTGGCAGGACTCCGGATCAATGCCCGTTCGCAGTTTGCCGGCATTGCGGCGGACGATCTCGGCGAGTTCCTCGACTTCGTAAAAGTCCAGGTGCAGCCGGTTGACGAAGCGGTCCCGCAGCGGGGCGGTCAGCATGCCGCTGCGCGTGGTCGCGCCGATGATCGTGAACGGTTCCAGATTGATATTGATGGTGCGCGCGCTGACGCCTTCTCCCAGCGTGATGTCCACCCGGAAGTCTTCCATCACCGGGTAGATGAATTCTTCGACAGTCGGCGGCAGGCGGTGGATTTCGTCGATGAACAGCACCGAGCCGCGGGTAGCCTGCGTGAGATACGGCAGCAGATCCTTGGGAGCCGAGAGGATCGGGCCGGAGGTCATCTGGCAGTCCACTCCCAGTTCGCGCGGCAGGACGGTGGCGAACGTCGTTTTGCCCAGTCCCGGCGGACCGTCCAGCAGGAGATGGCCGAGCGGTTCGCTCCGCATCCGTGCGGCGTCGATCATGATCTGCAGACGATCGACAACCTTCCGCTGCCCGACCACATCCACCAGCCGCTGAGGGCGCAACTGCTCTTCGATCTGCTCGTTCTTTTCCTCGAAGACGTGACGCGGCCGGCGTTCCGGTTCGTCCTCTTCGTGATCACTCTGAAAGACTCGATCGCGCGCCACCGTGCGGCTCCTCCGGGCTTCAGCCCTCCGCGGACAGTTCCGCCATCACCGCATCGGGAATCGTGAAGTTCGCGGTGACGTTCTGGACGTCATCGTTTTCTTCCAGGGCTTCCATCAACGCCATCACGCGGCGGGCCTGTTCGGCATCCAGTTCCACCGTCTGGCCGGCGATGCGGGTGACGTCGGCGGAGTCCGTTGGAATACCGGCCGAGTTGATGGCTTCATTGACGGCTTGAAAACAATCCGGAGCGCAGAGCACCTCGAAGGTATCGCCTTCCTGAGTGACATCGTCCGCGCCGGCTTCCAGAGCGACATCCATGAGCCGCTCTTCCGGGATCGCGCTGCTCGGAATGACGAACAGCCCTTTGCGTTCGAACATCCAGGCGACACAGCCGGTCGCACCCAGGTTGCCGCCATGCACTTCAAAGATTTTGCGGACTTCGCCAGCGGTCCGGTTGCGGTTATCGGTCAGGATGTCGCACAGCACGGCCACGCCGCACGGTCCGTAACCTTCATAGACGATGTCGTCGAAGCCGGTCCCGGACTGATCGCCGGAGCCGGTCTTGATGGCCCGTTCGATGTTTTCCCTGGGCATGCTCTGTTTGCGGGCCTTTTCGATCGCATAACGCAGCGCGAGATTCGCGGCTGGATCGGGACCGCCCCGCCGCGCGGCGACGATGATCAGCCGGCTGAGCTTGCCGAACAGTTTGCCCTTCTTCTTGTCGGCCGCGCCTTTCTTGATGGCGATGTTGGCCCAGTGCGAATGTCCTGCCATGTCCTGCCTTCGAGAATCATTCCTGAGTGCCGGAAGAAGTCCGGCGGTGCATTCTGATGAGATCAAGCCCGCTGCCGGATGACGTTCAGGGAGCTTTGCCCGATTCTGTCTTCGCGGTGCCGGTGGCTGCGGATGTCGTCTTCAGTTTCTCCTCGATCCGCTTCACCAGCTTTTCTTCCGGGCGTTTGTCGGCCTTCGCCAGTTCCAGCGCCTTCTGCCATGCGGTGCGGGCTTTGTCGTTCGTGCCCAGCTTGTGATGGCAGTCGCCGAGATGTTCCCAGATGGTGGCGTCGTCACCGTTCTCCAGTTGCGTGGCCTTCTCCAGCCAGGTGATGGCTTCCTGAGTCTGGCCCAGTTTGAAGAGCACCCAGCCCATGCTGTCGAGGTATGCCGGATTCTTCGGTTCGGCCTGCACGGCTTTTTCGATCATAGTCTTCGCCTTCTCCAGGTTCCGGCCCTGATCGGCATACAGGTAGCCCAGATCGTTATTGACTCCGACATCCTCCGGATGTTCGGCAAGGAATTTCTCCAGGACTTCCTCGCCTTTCCGGTTGTCGCCGAGCTGCACGTAAACATTGGACAGACTGAACTTCACCTGCCGGTTCAGTCCGCCGTCTTCGGGATGCTTCTTCAGAAAAGCCTCGAATTTCTCCCGCGCCCGGTCCAGCCTTTGAGCGTGGTAGTAGATCCAGGCTTCGCGATAGTCGATCAGCTCATGGCCACCCGGCACCAGGTCATTGGCATCGGCGACCGCCTGCAGAGCTTCATCGGTTTTGCCGACCATCTCCAGCACGGTGGCCAGTCGGATCAGGTAGTCCGGTTTTGACCCCTGCATGAGCGGGTTTTCCAGTGCCTCACGGTAAAGGGCGATGGATTCCTCATAGCGTTCCTGCTCCAGCAGCAGATCGCTGAGTTGCCGGTAGACGAGTGCGGCCTGGGCGGGATTGACCTGCAGCGCGAGTCGGAAGAACTCGATCGCGATGT
>Ga0172376_10008600_pt1 | contig 10651 bp, 7 predicted proteins | sample Lak35m_FD_121114 | JGI IMG/M metagenome (GOLD analysis project Ga0172376, IMG submission 121114) | Freshwater microbial communities from Kabuno Bay, South-Kivu, Congo - kab_092012_35m | ecosystem: Environmental > Aquatic > Freshwater > Lake | place: Democratic Republic of the Congo: South-Kivu... | reverse complement strand
CGGCATCGCCTACAACGGCGACGAGTTCGAGGAGATCGCCAAGCGCGGCATTGACCTCTCGCCCGTCAACGAAGTCCTCATCGAGGAATCCCTCCTCGGCTGGAAGGAATACGAGATGGAAGTCATGCGCGACCGCGCCGACAACTGCGTCATCATCTGCTCCATCGAGAACTTCGATCCCATGGGCGTCCACACCGGCGACAGCATCACCGTCGCGCCCATCCAGACGCTCACCGACAAGGAATACCAGATCATGCGCGACCAGAGCTTCGCCGTGATCCGCGCGGTGGGCGTGGAAACCGGCGGCTCGAACATCCAGTTCGGCTGCGACCCGCAGACCGGCCGCATGGTCATCATCGAGATGAACCCGCGCGTCAGCCGCAGCTCCGCGCTCGCTTCGAAGGCGACCGGTTTTCCGATTGCCAAGATCGCCGCGAAGCTGGCGGTTGGCTACCTGCTCGACGAGTTGCGCAACGACATCACGCGCGAAACCCCCGCGAGCTTCGAGCCGAGCATTGATTACGTCGTCACGAAGATTCCGCGCTTTGCCTTCGAGAAATTCCCGCAAGCCGACCCCACGCTCACCACGCAGATGAAAAGCGTCGGCGAAGCCATGGCCATCGGGCGCACGTTCAAGGAAAGCCTGCAAAAATGCCTGCGCTCGCTGGAGATTGGCCGCAGCGGATTGGGTGGCGACGGCAAACCGTGGCGCATCGGCACGGAAGTCTATGGCGACCGCGACATCCTCCCGCGCGACGTCATCAGCCGCAAACTGAGCGTGCCCAACGCCGAACGCATCTTCTTCATCCGCCACGCCCTGCGCGCCGGCTTCACCATCGAGGAAATCTTCAACCTCACGAAGATTGACCGCTGGTTCCTGACGCAGATTAAGGAGATCGTGGATTTCGAGGAGGAGTTGGCGGGGGGCCAAAACTAAAAGCGAGATCAACCGCCGTATGAACAACGAGGAATACGTTCGGTCGATCATCAGCAAGTATGCGCTCTCGTCAGCGCCGACGCCTGCGGGCGCTGCCGCTGCGCAGGCCGCGTATCCGCTAATCCAACAGTGGGCTGGGAAACATCTTCTCAAAGTTTCGTATTCCGGTTCGACAGCCAAAGGCACTGCGATTTCGGGCATCACCGACGTGGATTTGTTCATCTCCCTCAGCAACGATACGCCGGAAAACTTGAGCGACATTTTTCAGAAGCTCGCCAAGCGCTTTGAAGATTCAGGCTACACGATTCGCCGTCAGAATGTTTCGATTGGAATAAAGCACAACGGCATCTCGTTGGATTTAGTTCCAGCCAGAAAACACTCTGGCAACACGGGCGACCACAGCCTCTATCGAAGCAAGGCGAGGACGTGGACGCAGACCAATGTGGATACGCACGTCCGAATTGTTACGCAGTCGGGGCGGCTGGACGAAATTCGAGCGCTCAAAATCTGGCGGGCGCTTCACGGGTTGGAATTCCCCTCGTTCTATCTGGAACTGACCGTCATCAACGCGCTCTACCGCAAGCAAGCCGGGCAAGTCGCGTCGAACTTTGCTGCCGTGTTGGAGTATCTCCGCGATTCATTTGAGCGGGCAGCCGTCACAGACCCGGCGAACGCGAACAACAAGATTTCAGACGACCTCTCTGCGGCAGAGAAGCGCGCCGTTGCTTCCGCCGCCGCGACGTGTTTGCAGCGGAATTGGAATCAAGTTTTATGGTAAGCAAATCCAAGTCTCCGAAGCGCATCAATCTCCGACGAGTCTTTCTCGGTTTGCAGACCGAGATGGTTGCCAAGCTCCAGACGGCGCGACGGAACATTCATCACCCGGGCACGAAGGGTGACGTAAGCGAGAACAGTTGGCTGAAGATGTTGGAAACCTACCTGCCGCGACGTTACGCGGTTCAAAAGGCAATCATTGTGGACTCCGATGGCAATCTCAGCGACGCGATTGACGTTGTCGTCTTCGACCGGCACTTCTCGCCGTTTTTGTTCCATCAGGAAGGAGCTTGCTACATTCCGGCGGAGAGCGTTTACGCGGTCTTTGAAGTGAAGCAGAAGCTGGACAAATCCAACCTGAAATACGCTGCGAAGAAAGCCGCATCTGTTCGCCGTCTCAAGCGAACCAGCACTCGCTTCGCTCACTCCGGCGGAATTAGCGAACCAGTCCCACCAAAGGAAATCATTGCCGGTATTCTGACGCTGACGAGCCAGTGGAAGTCCGGCTTGGGCGGATCGTTTAGTTCACTCGTTAAAGGTCTCCCGAAGGAGAGTCGCTTGAATCTAGGATGCGTCTTGAAGGCGGGCTCGTTTGAACTCGTAGATTGCGAAACGGGAGAATCGAAGGTTCGGCTTTTTCCGCGTGAAGAAGCCTTGATCCAATTCTTTCTCGCCTTCTTGGCGAAGCTGCAAAAGGTCGGGAGCGTTCCAGCGATGGACATCCGCGCCTACGCAGGCCGGATTGGAACGGGAACTGAGAGCTGAACCGGCAGGAGCGCGTCACACGCCCTGTTTCAAATGATACCCCTTGTGCGGGTCTTGCGCGCTGCTACCGATGGCAACGAGTTGCCCGAGTTCGACGAGGCGCTTGAGGCGCGTTTGCGTGGCACGGGTGGTGCGCTTGATGGTGGCGGCAATCTGGCTGGTGGACGCGCCCGGCTTGCGGCGCAGAAATTCCACGATGGCGGTGTCGAGTTTGTCGCGCTCGGGCTGGGCGACGCGTTCGCGGCGGAACGTGACGCGGAAGCTGCTGCCGATTTCTTCGAGTTCCGGTTCGGGCAAACCGGCGGCGCGGCAGGCGGCGGTCATGCGTTGGATGCCGCTGCCCCATTGCTCGATGAGTCCCAGTTCATGAAAGACGCGGCCGATGACGCGATTGCGGAGCTTGGAGACGCCACGCCGGATGTCTTCCACGGTGAGGCCGGGCGGCAGGTTGCCGGGGTTTTCGATTTCGATGCGGTCGCGGAAGATGGCGAGGCGGATGGGCGAGCCGCGTTGCGCGTAGTCGGCGTGGACGAAGGCGTTGGTGATGGCCTCGCGCAGGGCCACGACGGGGAATTCCCAGACTTCGCGGTGGCGCACGCCTTTCACTTCGAGTGCGCGGCGGGTGTTGCGTTGCACGAAGCGGATGGCTTCCTCCACCGCGAGCACGGGATAGCTCGTGAGGTTGGCGGAATCGAGAATGATGCTCTTGTCCACGCCCTCGAAGCAGCCGGCGCGCAGCCAGGCTTCGGGGAATTGTTTCAACCGCTCCGTGCCAAACAGCACGACGCCGCCGACCGTTGGCACTTCGCGCTTTTGGTGCGGAACGAGGAGATGGAGCGTGCACAGGTCTTTCTTCCGCAGCCGGCGAACGGGCGCGAAGCACTCGGAAGCAACTCGGAAGTCGAGGGCTTCCGAGTTCAATTCCGGGAGCGGTTCTTCGTCGTAGCTGCGTCCGCGCACGACGCGTTGAAGTTCGGCCACCGCTGCCGCATCGGCCTGGCGGTTCGTCGAGCCGACCCGGACATAGACGCCCGCCGGATAGCCGACGGCTTTCACGTAGTGCGGGCGGCTGGGGCTGGGGAAAAGCTCGACCGCCAGGACGTGCGTCTTGCGGAACGGGATGATGTGAATCTCCGGCACGAGGCGCGGTTCGATGCGGTCGGAGATGAAACTGGCGAGTTGCTCCTCGGCCTTGGCGATGTCCGGCACGCCGCACACCTTGCGTGAGCCGTCCAGCACACCGATGAGCAGGACGCCGCCCGCACCATTGGCAAAGGCCACCAACGTCCGCATCACCTTGTCCGGCGAAGAGAGGTCACGCTTGAACTCCAGCGTCTTGCCTTCGTGCTGGCGGAGCAGGTTGGCCAAATTGAACACGGTCGGAAATCTACTCGGAAGCACCCGGAAGGGACAAGGCTTCTGAGTAGAAGCGGCGCACGGCGTTGGCGGTGCCGGATTCGCAATCGAAGAGGCCTTCAATCTCACGAAGACTGACCGCTGGTTCCTGGTGCAGATCAAAGAGATCGTGGAATTCGAGGAGGAATCGGTGGGAGTGAACTGAAGCAAGGGGCCTGAGGCCCGCATTCTGTGGGTCGGCAGCCCTGTTTGCGGAGCGCCCGCTTGCTAGGCCGGGGGGCATCCCGCTAGGGTGCGCCCACGTTCCATGCGCCGCCTCGTCATCCTCGTCGCTCTGGCCGTCCTGTGTCCCTTGGCTGGCGCGCACGCCGTCAAGCGCCCCAACGTCCTCTGGCTGGTCGGCGAGAACCTCAAGCTCGACCTCGGCTGCTACGGCGAGAAGCTCGTCCGCACGCCGAACCTCGACCGCCTCGCCGCCGAGGGCGTGCGCTACACGCGGGTCTTTTCGACCAATCCCGCCTGCGCGCCGAGCCGCTCGGCGTTCTTCACCGGGATGTATCAGACCACGACCGACACGCACCCGATGCGCTCACACCGCAGCGATGATTTCCGCCTGCCGCCCGGCGTGCGGCCCATCACGCACCGGCTGCGCGACGCGGGCTATTTCACCGCGAACATCAGGACCATCGGCGAGCGCAGCGTCGGCACGGGCAAGCTGGATTTGAACTTTGTCAACGAAGGCGCGATTTACGAGTCGGACGACTGGAGCGCGCTCAAGTCGCGCCAGCCGTTCTTCGCCGTCGTGAATTCGCACGAGAACGAATACGACATCTACGACCGCAAGTCGGCGGGCAAGCCGCGCGTCGAGTGGGTCGGCGAGCGCGAGCACGAGCAGGTCGCGACGCCGGCCAACGTCACGCCGCCGCCGTATTATCCCGACCATCCCGTCGTGCGGCAGGAGTGGGCGCGCTACCTCAACTCCGTTTCCGGCATGGACCGCCGCATCGGCTGGGTGCTGGAGCAGTTGCGCAAGGACGGGCTGGAGGAGGACACGGTCATCCTGTTCTTTGGCGACAACGGTCGGCTCGAAGCGCGCGGCATCCACTGGTGCTACGACAGCGGCCTGCACGTGCCAATGATCGTGCGCTGGCCGAAGAACTTTCCCGCGCCGCCGCAGATCAAGCCCAACACCGCGAACCACGATGTCATCAGCCTGCTCGACGTGACGGCGACGACGCTGGCCATCGCGGGCGTGCCGAAGCCGCCGCTGATGCAGGGCCGGGTGTTCCTCGGCGCGCAGGCCGACGCGCCGCGTCAGTTCGCCTTCAGTGCGCGCGACCGCATTGACGAGACGATCCAGCGCATCCGCTCGGTGCGCGAGGCCCGTTACCATTACCTCCGCAACTTCACGCCCGGGCCGACGTTCGCCTCGCTGAACCGCTACAAGGAAAAGTGCTTTCCCGTCGTGCCGTTGATGCGCGCATTGCAGGTGGATGGGAAACTTTCCGGCCCGCCGTTGGAACTGATGGAGCGGCGCGGGCCGGGCGAGGAGCTTTACGACACGGCGGCCGATCCACACGAAGTCCGCAATCTGGTGGACTCACCCAACCCCGAACACCGCGAGGCATTGCAGCGGCTCCGCGCGGCCTTGGAAACGTGGATGGTCGAAACCGGCGACCGGGGCGCGATCCCCGAACCACCGGAGGTGGTCGCGCCGTTCGAGAAGGAAATGCACGACTGGTTCGGCACGCCCGCGTGGTTCAAGCCGCAACGATGAACTTGGCAGTCGGTCAATCCCTCCGGCGCAGCCGAACACGGCCATGCGTGCGTGCGCTGGCCCGTTGGCAAGCTCGTGCCAAGTGCGCGGGTCACGCGGAAGCGGGCGCAAGCCGCAGTCCTCACGGGAAGCGGCCGGAACGTGGGGCGGGAAGCGAGCGTATCTTGATCTCATTTCAACTTGCTTTGGCCCGGCCCCTTCCTACTTTCGCGCGGTGCTTCGCACGGAACCAACTTGCAACTGACCGATCTCGCCCGAATGACCGCCACGCCCGCCGCCTTTGCCCACCCCGACAACTTCGTCCGCCGCCACAATGGCCCCCGCCCCGCCGAGGCCGCCGAGATGCTCAAGGCGCTCGGCTTTGACTCGCTCGACGCGCTCATTGACGCGCTCGTGCCCGCCGACATCCGGCTCGCGGCTCCGTTGAACATCCCGCCGGCGCTTTCCGAGTTCGATGCGCTGCGCCAGCTCAAGGCCATCGCCAGCAAGAACCAGGTTTTCAAATCCTACCTTGGCCTCGGCTACCACGACTGCATCACGCCGCCGGTCATCCAGCGCAACATTCTCGAAAACCCCGGCTGGTATACCCAATACACGCCCTACCAAGCCGAGATTTCCCAGGGCCGGCTCGAGTCGCTGCTCAATTTCCAGACGATGGTCTGCGACCTCACCGGCCTCGACATCGCCAACGCCTCGATGCTTGACGAGGCCACCGCCGCCGCCGAGGCGATGACGCTCTGCCATCGCGCGATGCCGCCGAACGACAATCGCGCAAAGTTCTTCGTCTCCGAGGCGTGTCATCCGCAGACCATCGCGCTCGTGAAGACGCGCGCCGAGGCGCTCAAGCTCGAAATCATCGTGGGCAAGCACGAGACGTTCGCGTTCGACAACTCGGTCTTCGGCGCGCTGGTGCAATACCCGACCACGACCGGCTCGGTGCTCGATTACTCCGACTTCACGGCGAAGGCCCACGCGGCGGGCGCGCTCGTCGTCGTCGCGGCGGACATTCTTGCGCTCACGGTGCTGCGCGCGCCGGGTGAATTCGGCGCGGACGTGTGCGTCGGCAGCGCGCAACGGTTCGGCGTGCCGCTGGGCTACGGCGGACCGCACGCGGCGTTCTTCGCCACGCGCGACGCCTTCAAGCGCAACATGCCGGGCCGGCTAGTCGGCGTCTCGAAGGACGCGCGCGGCAAGGCCGGTCTGCGCCTTTCGCTCGGCACGCGCGAGCAGCACATCCGCCGTGAGAAGGCCACGTCGAACATCTGCACCGCGCAGGCGCTGCTCGCGAACATCGCGGCGATGTATGCGGTGTATCACGGGCCGGCGGGCTTGACGGCCATCGCCACGCGCGTGCATCGGCACACGCGCTTGCTCGCAGCGGGCATTGCCAAGCTCGGACACGCGGTGCTGAACCCGGCTTACTTCGACACCATCGCGGTTCAGCTCAAGGGCTACACCAGCAAGGAAATCGTCACCATCGCCGAGAAGCACGGCGTGAATTTGCGCGTGCTGGACAAGGCCACGCTCGGCGTCGCGCTCGATGAGACGACGGATTTGGCGGACGTGGAATTGCTCGTCCGCATCTTCAACGCGGGCTTCGAGCCGGCGTTTAAGTTGGAGGAGTTTTACGCGCAGGCCGAGGCCGCCGACTTCGGCGCGCTCGCGCGGACCACGAAGCTCCTCACCGCGCCCGTCTTCAACCGCCACCACTCCGAGACCGAGATGTTGCGCTACTTGCGGAAGCTCGAGTCGCGCGACCTCTCGCTGTGCCAGGCGATGATTCCGCTCGGCTCCTGCACGATGAAACTCAACGCCACGAGCGAGATGCTGCCCGTGACTTGGCCCGAGTTCGGCAAAATCCATCCCTTCGCGCCGCTCAAGCAAACCCTCGGCTACCAGGAGATGTTCAAGCACCTGGAGCAGTGGCTCGGCGAAATCACGGGCTTCCCGGGCATTTCCCTCCAGCCCAACTCCGGTTCCGCAGGCGAATACACGGGCCTGCTCGTCATCCACAAGTATCACGCCAGCCGCGGCGAAGCGCACCGCGACATCTGCCTCATCCCGACCAGCGCGCACGGCACGAATCCCGCCAGCGCCGTCATGGCCGGCATGAAGGTTGTCGCCGTCGCGTGCGACGCGCAGGGGAACATTGACGTGGCCGACCTCCGCGCGAAGACCGCCGCGCACGCCGCGAACCTCGCGTGCCTCATGGTCACGTATCCGAGCACGCACGGCGTCTTCGAGGGCACCATCCGCGAGATTTGCGGCATCATCCACGACGCGGGCGGGCAGGTGTATATGGACGGCGCGAACATGAACGCGCAGGTCGGCCTGACTTCGCCGGGCTTCATCGGCGCGGACGTTTGCCACCTGAACCTGCACAAGACCTTTTGCATCCCGCACGGTGGCGGCGGGCCGGGCATGGGACCGATTGGCGTGGCGGAACATCTCGTGGACTTCCTGCCGGACCATCCGGTTGTCCCGCTCGGCGGCGAAGACCCCATCGGCCCCGTGAGCGCCGCGCCGTGGGGCAGCGCGAGCATTCTCCCGATTTCGTGGGTCTATATCGCCTGCATGGGGGCGGCCGGCCTCACCGAGGCGACGAAGGTTGCGATTCTCAACGCGAACCACATCAGCCGGCGGTTAGAGAAGCATTTCCCCACGCTCTACAAGGGCGCGGGCGGACTCGTCGCGCACGAGTGCATCCTCGACCTGCGCGGCTTCAAGGCCACGACCGCCGAGGACGTGGCGAAGCGGCTGATGGATTTCAGCTTCCACGCGCCGACGTTGAGCTGGCCGGTCGCGGGCACGCTGATGGTCGAGCCGACCGAGAGCGAGCCGAAGTGCGAGCTGGACCGCTTCTGCGACGCGATGATCGCCATCCACGCCGAGATGACCGCCGTGGAGACGGGCAAGGCCGACAAGGCAAACAACCCGCTCAAAGGCGCACCGCACACCGCCGACCAAATCGCCGGCGAGTGGCAGCGCCCCTACACCCGCGAGCAGGCCGCCTTCCCGGTGAAGAGCCTCGTGGACTACAAGTTCTGGCCGCCCGTCGCCCGCGTGGACAACGTCTTCGGCGACCGCAACCTCGTCTGCTCGTGCGCCGGGATGGAGAACTACCAGTAGCCGCTCCGCGCGACCTCTGTTAAGTTTCCACCAATGAAAATTGTCGGCACACGCCCGCATTCGCTCTGCCCCGAGCGGTTGACGCCGGAGGAGGCGCTGCGCCGCGCGGCCGCGTTGCAGGCGCAGGCCGACGCGCTCAATCCGTATCCCAAGCCCCGTGGCTTCGTGTTCAAGGCGAAGACGTGGGAGGAATACGAGCGCTGGCGCAAGGCCCAGTCCAACCCACGGCTCTGGTAGCCATGTCCGAAAGCCACTCGCTCGTGCGCGTCTGCCGCCTGCTCAACGAAGCGGGTGCGCGCTACCTCATCATCGGCGGACAGGCCTGCATCCTTCACGGCTTGGTGCGGACGACGGAGGACGTGGACTTGCTGGTGGAGGCCAGCGAGGAGAACTGCCAGCGGGTCATCAACGCGCTCTCCCTCTTGGCGGACGGTGCGGCACGGGAGCTGACCCCGAAAGACATCTTGGAAAACGTCGTGGTGAAAATCGCCGATGAAATCGAGGTGGACGTGAGCACGCACGCCTGGAAAGTCACCTACGCCGAGGCCGCGCCGCATGCCGAACGCAAGGAACTCGACGGCGTCCTCATTCCCTTCCTTGGACTCGACCAACTGATCGCCAGCAAGGAAACCCATCGCGATCGGGACGGATGGGATCGGGCGCGATTGCTGGATTTGAAACAGCGTCGCGGCGGGCAGGACCGGATTTGAGAAGCCCGCCGGGCGTGTCGTCTTCGCCCGCGTGCGGCCGCCAGCTACTCCTTCACCTGCCGGCTCGGCAGCGTCACGATGAAGGTCGCGCCCTGGCCGGGCTGGCTGCGGGCGGTGATGGCGCCGTTGTGGCGATGGGCGATTTTGCGGCAGACGGCCAGGCCCACGCCGGTGCCCTCGTATTCCTCGCGGCCATGCAGGCGCTGGAAGATGGTGAAGATGCGGTCGAGGTATTTCTCGTCGAAACCGATGCCGTTGTCCGCCACGAGCAGGCGCACGGAGTCGCCGTCGCGCTCGCAGGTCACCTTCACCACGGGCGGCGCGTCGGGGCGGTGGAACTTGAGCGCGTTGGCGACGAGGTTCTGAAACAGTTGCCGCATCTGCGTGGCGTCGGCCTCGATGACGGGCAGGTCGCCGAGTTCCACGCGGCCACCAGTCTGTTCCAGGCGGGTTTCCAAGTCGGAGAGCACCTCGCGCGCGACACGGGCCAGGTCCGTGGGCACGAAGGGCTGCGCGCGGCTGGTGACGCGGGAGAAGGTGAGCAGGTCGTTCACGAGCGTCTGCATCCGCGCGGCGGCGTTCTGCATCCGGTCGAGATAGTCGCGGGCCGTCTCGTCCAGCGCGGGGCCGGAGCGGGCCTTGAGGCGGTCGCTGAACGCCTGGATTTTGCGCAATGGCTCCTGGAGGTCGTGCGAGGCGACGGAGGCGAAGTCCTGCAGCTCGCGGTTGCTGCGCACGAGGCTCGCCGTGTAGAAGTTCAACGCCTCCTCCGCCTGCTTGCGCGCGGTGATGTCGTGCCGGATGCCGACCAGGCCGGTGATGCGGCCCTGGGCGTCGCGCAAGGGAACTTTTGTGGCGGAGTGCCAGCCGGAGCCGCCCTGGGCGGCGTAGCGCTCCTCCCGCTCGATGATGGACTCGCCGCCGCGCAGCAGTTCCTCGTCGGTGGCCGCGAAGCCACGGGCCACGTCCGGCGGGAAGAAGTCAAACACGGTCTTGCCGAGCAGGTCCGACTCCTGCGCGGCACCAAGGAGCCGGGTGTGGGACTGGTTGCTGACGAGGTAGCGGCCCTGCGAGTCCTTGACGAAGATGTGGCTGGGCAGGTTGTCAATCAGCGTGCGCAGGAGCTGGCGCTCCGCCGCGAGCCGCTGCTCGGCGAGCTTCTGCTCGGTGATGTCCAGCAGCGTGCCCATGACGGCGGGCCGG
>Ga0172376_10008597_pt1 | contig 10653 bp, 11 predicted proteins | sample Lak35m_FD_121114 | JGI IMG/M metagenome (GOLD analysis project Ga0172376, IMG submission 121114) | Freshwater microbial communities from Kabuno Bay, South-Kivu, Congo - kab_092012_35m | ecosystem: Environmental > Aquatic > Freshwater > Lake | place: Democratic Republic of the Congo: South-Kivu... | reverse complement strand
CACTTCCACTGCGAAGGTGCCCACCGCATGGGCCACCAATGGATGCCCTGCAAACAGCACGGTCAGCCACAGCACCAGCACTGACAACCCCGAGCGCAGCGGCCCTGCGCACGCCAGCCCTAACGGGGGGAGCAAAAACGTAGCCGCTGTGTCAGCCCTGCCGTAGCCAAGCCGCCGCATCACAGGCGTGGTAGGTGAGGATCAGGTCAGCGCCGGCCCGCTTGAAGCAGAGCAGGGTTTCCAGCACCACGGCACGCTCGTCGATCCAGCCCTTCTCGGCCGCGGCCTTCACCATCGCGTACTCACCGCTCACGTTGTAAGCCGCGATCGGCAGTTCGCTCTCTTCGCGGAGGCGATAAATGATGTCGAGATAAGCCAACCCCGGCTTCACCATCATGATGTCGGCCCCCTCCTGTTCATCGAGCTGGGCTTCGGTGATGGCCTCGCGGGCGTTGGCCGGATCCATCTGGTAGGTGGATTTGTCCTTGGGGATCGGCTTGCTGGCGGCGGCCCGGGGCGCCGAATCCAGCGCCTCACGGAAGGGGCCGTAATAGGCGGAGGCGTATTTGGCGGTGTAGCTGATGATCCCCACGTGCTCAAAGCCCTCCTCATCAAGGGCTTCGCGGATCGCACCCACACGGCCATCCATCATGTCGCTGGGGCCGATCAGATCGGCACCGGCCCGGGCCTGCACCACCGCCTGCTTGCACAGCAGCGCCACGGTTTCATCGTTGAGCACCACCCCCTCCTCGCTAACGATGCCGTCGTGGCCGTCGCAGGAGTAGGGATCCAGGGCCACATCGGTCATGATCGCCATGCCGGGGTGCGCCTGTTTGAGCCGTCGGATCGCCCGCGGGATCAGGCCGCCTTCGTTGAAGCACTCGGCGCCGTCTTCGGTTTTGAGGCCATCGGCCACCTTGGGAAACAGCACCACACAGCGGATGCCCAGATCCCAGGCGCGCCCCACCTCCTTCACCAGGCCCTCCAGGCTCCAGCGCTGGCAGCCGGGCATGGCGCCGATGGGCTCGTTGCTGGCCCCTTCATGCACAAACAACGGATAGATGAAGTCCGCGGGGCTGAGGGAGGTCTCCCGCACCATCGCCCGCAGGGCTGGGGAACGGCGCAGACGGCGGGGGCGGTAGGTGAGCTCCATCGGGGCTGGCGCGGCGGCGGCAGGCTGGGGCGGATCCTACGGAGCCCGGCGAGGCCTTAGGATATTGCAACTCATTCGCAACAAGCTGCGTAGATGCGAGCGCCCCTCCGGCTGGTGGATCTACCCCGCGGCTCGCGCGCCACGGTGGACTCCCTGACGGCGGATGTCGGCCTGCAACGCCGCCTCGAGGCCCTGGGCCTTCGCCCCGGCCAGGCCGTGCAGATGCTGCGCCGTGGTTGGTGGGCAGGGCCCCTGCACATCCGTGTGGGCATGACGGAGCTCATGCTGCGCCGCCGTGATGCCGCCCTCGTGAGTCTGGTGGCGTGAGCAGGATCGCCGTGTTGGGCATGCCCAACACGGGCAAGTCCACCCTGTTCAACCGGCTCACCGGCAGCCATGCCCAGATCGGCAACTGGCCAGGTCTCACCGTGGACCTACTGCAGGCGGAGCTCCACCTGAACGGCCACCAGCTGCAGCTGATCGACCTCCCAGGCATCTACGACCTGCGCGGCCACACCGACGACGAGGCGGTGGTGCGCCGCTTCCTGGAGCAGACCCCCGTCGACCTGGTGCTGGTGGTGCTCAATGCCAGCCAGATCGACCGCCAATTGCGGTTGGCCCTGCAGGTGCAGCGCCTGGGCCTGCCGGCCGTGGTGCTGCTGAACATGGCGGATGAGGCCCGTCGCTTCGGCGTGCACATTCACACCGAGCAGCTCTCCCGTGCCCTCGGGCTTCCGGTGCTGCTTGGCAGCGCCAAATACCGGATGGGGCTAGCCAGCCTGCAGAAGACCCTGCTGCAGCGGCTCGATGCCGAAGCGCCCGCCACCGCTCCAGTGCAGCAGCTCGAGCAACAGCTGCAGGCGATGGACAGCGCGCTGGAGGCCACCCAGGCTCAGCTGGTGCAAGCGGCGGTACAGCTGCCCCAGCACTGGCCCGACCGCTGGACCCGGCGGTTGGATGCCGTGCTGCTGCATCCCCTGCTGGGCATGCCGCTGTTCCTGCTGACGATGGCGCTGATGTTCCAGGCCATCTACGCCATCGGTGTGCCGGTGCAGGAAGGGCTGGGGATGCTGCTGGAGCGGTTTGGCAGTGGCGTGCTGCAACCGCTGCTGGCCCCCCTGCCCGCCTTCCTGCGGGGCTTCCTGCTGGAGGGGATCTACCAGGGCATCGGCACCGTCACCGCCTTTCTGCCGGTGATCGGCCTCTTCTTTCTGGCCATGGGGGTGGTGGAGGACAGCGGCTACCTCTCGCGGGCCGCCTTCCTGATGGATGCCCTGATGGAGCGCCTCGGACTCGACGGCCGCAGCTTCGTGCTCTCCCTGATGGGCTTTGGCTGCAACGTGCCCGCGATCCTCGGCACGCGGGTGATGCGCGACCGCCGCCTGCGGCTGCTCACGATGCTGATCATTCCGTTTTCGCTCTGCTCAGCCCGGCTGAACGTCTTTCTGTTCATGGCGGCGGTGTTCTTCCCGCCGCGGCTGGGGGGCTTGGTGATCTTCGGGCTCTACGGCATGAGCTTTCTGGCCGCCCTCCTCACGGCCTTGCTGTTCCGCGGCCGCTTTGAAAGCAACGAACCGCTGGTGCTGGAGCTCCCCCCCTACCGGCTACCAACCCTGGGCCAGATCCTTGGTCGCGCCTGGGCAGAGATGCGCCATTTCTGGTTTTGGTCGCGCCGATTCATCATCATTGGGGTGGTGGCGGTGTGGCTGCTCAACAACCTCCCCATCGGCGTGGAGCCCGCCTCCAACCTCTCCCTGGCGGGACGCCTTGGGAGCCTGATGGAGCCACTGCTCAGCCCGATCGGCATCAACGCCAAGCTGGCGGTGGCGCTGGTGTTCGGCTTCATCGCCAAGGAAATCGTGCTCGGCGGCCTGGCGGTGATCTACGGCCAGGTGGATCCCACCGCCCTGGGCCGCGCCATCGCCAGCGATGTGAGCTGGATCCAGGCGGTGAGCTTCATGCTGTTCACCCTGCTCTACACCCCCTGCCTGTCCACGGTGGCGGTGATTCGCAGCGAATCGAAACGGCTCGATTTCACCCTGATGAGTGTGGGCTGGTCGCTGCTGCTGGCCTGGGGGGTGAGCTTCCTGTTCTTCCAGGTGGCCAGCCGCCTCAGCTGAGCTCAGGTCCAGTTGCCGCCGAGCATGTCGTCATACCCCTCGTAGGGGTCAAACTCGGCCCAGCCGGGGCTGGCCTCATCGAAAAGCCCGTAGCGGGCCGCCTCGTCGTCATCGGCGGTGTTGCCGGTGGGTTGGGTGTCGCAGGTGATCCCCCCGCCGGAGGCGGGCTGGCAATTGGTGAACTCCACCCCGGCCCTGGCGGCACCGGGCAGCAGCGCCAGTGCAACCATCAGCATCAGGTGCACGGGCATGGGATCAGGCGATGGGGGCGCTGCTGAGATGATGGGCCCTGCCCGCAAGCCTGACAGCGATGTACACCGACTGGACCGCCGTTGCGCTGCTGCTGCTCACCGCGGCTCCGCTGCTGGTGGTGGTGGCCACCGCCACCTTCTTCATCTGGCGCCAGAAATCCAAGCGCTGAAGTCGCCCCGGAAGCCCCGGTTCACCCGTTGCCCCATGGCCCGGGCCATGGCCAGGGAAAGCTCATCGCTGGACTCGAACTGGGGCAGGGACCCCTGGCCCACGCAGTCCAGACAGGTGCGGTAACTGGCGCCATCGGTGCGCAGCACGCCACTGCCGCCGCAACTGGGGCATGCACCCTCCACGTTGTCCATCACCCGCCTCGTTCTGATGGATTCAGTGTGGGCGTGATTCCCCCGTTTGATCCCGAAGGCTTCCTTAAGCCTTGGCGGGGTGGCTGAGCCGCTGCTGCAGGGCCTCCAGGCCCCACTGCCGCTGCAACTCCTGGGGGCTCAGGCGCGACCCCGGCGGCACCAGATCCAGGCTGGCTGCCAGCAGCCCCACCACCGCCGGCCCATCGAGGCCCTGCTGCCGCAGGGGCTCGAGCCCGGCGGCCTGCTCCCGCTTGGAGAGCCGCTGGCCGGTGGCGTCGCACCACAACGGCAGATGCCAGTAGCGCGGGGGCGTGCCCCCCAGCCGGTCGATCACCGCCACCTGCGGTGCCGTGGCGGCCCAGAGGTCGGCGCCCCGCACCACATCGGTGATGCCCAGCAGCAGCTCATCCACCGCCGTGGCCAGGTGATAGGCCAGGAACCCATCGGCCCGCCGCAGCACCACATCCCCCACGTGCTGGCAGGCATCGAGCCGGCCCGGGGGCCCCAGCCGCTCCTCCCAGGTGAGGCCTCCGGGCTGCAGCGCCAGGCGCCAACTGGGCAGCCGCCCCTGCTGGGGCCCCCAGGCCGGGGGCTTGTCGCGGCACAAGCCCGGATACACCGCAGCGGCGCCATGGGGGGCGGAGATGTCCGCCAGCATGCGCCGGCTGCAACGGCACGGATACAGGCAGCCGGTGCGGCGCAGGCTGGAGAGCACCGTGGCGTACAGGCCCCGCCGCTCGCTCTGGCGCAGGGGCGGCCCATCCCAGCTCAGGCCCAGCCAGGTGAGATCCGCCAGGATCGCCGCCTCGGCCCCGGGACGGTTGCGGGGGGTGTCGAGGTCGTCGATGCGCAGCAGCCATTCGCCCCCCTGCAGCCGGGCGATCAACCAGGAGAGCAACGCCGTGCGCAGATTGCCCAGGTGCTGCGGCCCGGTGGGCGACGGGGCATAACGGCCGCGGGGGGCCAGGGGCCGTTGCACCGCCGCCAACCGTTGCTGCAGGTGATCAGGCAGCACGGCGAGGCGCTGGTGCGGAGGGGCCCATCATGCAAAAGGGCGGCCCGAAGGCCGCCCTGGTGGATGCGCTGGACGCGTCTGCGGAGCTGGGATCAGCCCTGAACGCGGTCCTTGAACAGCTTGCCGGCGGTGAAGGCGGGCACGCGCTTGGCGGGGATCTTGATCTTCTGGCCGGTCTTGGGGTTCAGACCCTGACGGGCGGAGCGCTCGCGGGGCTCGAAGGAGCCGAAGCCAAGGATCGACACCTTCTTGCCTTCCACCACCGAGTCGATGATGGTTTCGATGGCGGCGTCCACCACCTGGGCAACGTCGGTTTTGGTCAGCTCGGTGCGGGCGGCCACGAGGTTGACGAGGTCAGCTTTGTTCATCGGAGTGGGAAAGCCTCTGGGATCAGCAGCAGCCGGGCGGCTCGGGAAGTCCGACCGCCACTGGTTTCAGCCCGCCAATCGTATGGGTGTTGGCAAGCAGCGGCAACCAAAACACCCCCCGCGGCAACACGGTTTTGCCACTTTTGTTGCCGAAATCAGCGTCAACGGCGCCGAAATGGCCCGCCCGGCGCCCCTTCAGCGGGGCTGCTGAAGCTCCAGCGCCTCCAGATCCAGCCGCTGCAACAGGTCCCAGCCATGGGGGATCAGCGCCTCGCCCCGCAGGGCCCCCAGGCCGGCGCCACTGGCCAGCCACAGGGTCCGCTGGGGGGGCAACCAGCCGCGCAAACGCTCAAGGCTGCGCAGCCAGCGCCCCCAATGGAAACTGCGCCGGTGGCGCAGGGGGGCCGCCTGCCCCTCGGCCACCGGGCTGAGCAGACGCCCGCAGAACAGCACCGCCGCCGCCCCCAGCGCGCCCCCTTCGGCCAGCAGCACCGAGGCCCCAGGGGTGGGGCCAGGCGTCCACAGAATCTGCAGGCCTGGCGCCAAGGCGAGCGTGTCGCCGAAGGGCTGCAGCCCCTGCACCCCCGGCAACAGATAGGCCTCCTGCTCCTGCACCAGCACCGGCCAGCCCAACGCCTCCTGGAAGCGCCGCACGCGGCCATGGCCCTCGCGGCTGGTGAGCAGGATGCACCCCTCACGGCGGCGGCGCAGCAGCTCCAGGTTGGCCTCGGTGTAGGCCGGGCAGTCGATTAGACAGCCGCCGGCACCCCCGGGGCCAGGGCCCTCGAGCCACCAGGCGCTGCCCCCCTGGGTGTCGCGGTTGGGGGCAAACAGCCACAGGGCATCCAGCACCTGCCGCGCCGGCCGCCCCGCCTCGCTGGGTTGGGTTGGGAGCGATGACATGGCAAGCCAGAACCCAGGGGCCAGATCTAGCTTGTGACAACGGCCTGCAGGACCCGTTGCGCGCGATCCACCTGGGACAGTCGTGGCCCCTGGGGTCGAGCACCACCGCCAAGGGGGTGAACTTCGCCTTGGCGGCGCCGATGGCCACCCGGGTGGAGCTGCTGCTGTTCGCCCATGGCGAGGCACCCGAGCCGGAACAGGTGGTGGAGCTGCATCCCCGGCACCGCTCCGGCGACATCTGGCATGTGGAGGTGGAGGGGGTCGGCATCGGCTGCTGCTACGCCTACCGGGTGTTCGGCCCGCTGCAGCCCGGGCAGCACGGCTTCAACCCCTCCAAGCTGCTGCTGGATCCCTGTGCTCGCGCCATCGCCGGCTGGAACGTCTACCGGCGGGTGGATGCCATCGGCGCGGTGCCCAACACCGCCAGCTGCCTCAAGGGGGTGGTCACCGAGCGCGACCGCTTCGATTTCGGTGCCGCCCCGCGCCCGCGCCACAGCTGGCAGCGCACGGTGATCTACGAGCTGCATGTGGGGGGCTTCAGCCGCGGCGCCGGCAGCCCCATCAGCCCCGAACGGCAGGGCACCTACCTGGGGCTGATCGAGGCCATCCCGCACCTGCAGCAGCTGGGCATCACCACGGTGGAGCTGCTGCCGGTGATGGCCTTCGACCCCCACGACGCGCCGCCGGGTCGCCTCAACTACTGGGGCTACAGCCCCATCAGCTGGATGGCGCCCCACCACGCCTACCAGCAGGGAGACGATCCCTTGCAGATCCGCCAGCAGGTGCGGGAGCTGGTGAGCGCCTGCCACCGGGCCGGGCTCGAGGTGCTGGTGGATGTGGTGTACAACCACACCTGCGAGGGCAACCAGGCGGGGCCCACCCTCAGCTGGCGCGGCATCGACGACCGCCTCTACTACCACCAGAACGCCAAGGGCGACTACCTGGATGTGAGCGGCTGTGGCAACTCCATCGCCGCCAATCGGCCCCTGGTGCGGCGGCTGATTCTGGAATCGATGCGCTGCTGGGCCCTGGAGCTGGGGGTGGATGGCTTCCGCTTCGACCTCGGCATCGCCCTCAGCCGCGGCGAAGAATTGGCCCCCCTGGATCACCCGCCCCTGTTCGAGGAGATCGAAGCCGACCCTGAACTGGCGGAACTGAAGCTGGTGAGCGAGCCCTGGGACTGCGGCGGCCTCTACCGCCTGGCGGACTTCCCGGCCCGGCGGGTGGGGGCCTGGAACGGCCGCTACCGCGATGACGTGCGCCGCTTCTGGAAGGGGGATGACAAAAGCTGCTGGACCATGGGGCAGCGCATCGCCGGCAGCCCGGATCTGTTCGGCGGCCAGCCGGCGGTGCTGGGGCGCAGCATCACCTTCCTCACCGCCCACGACGGCTTCACCCTGGCGGACCTGGTGAGCTACGACCGCAAACACAACCTGGCCAACGGCGAAGACAACCGCGACGGCGACAACCACAACAACAGTTGGAACCATGGCGCCGAGGGGCCCAGCAGCGATCCGGAGGTGGAAGCCCTGCGCAACCGCCAGCTGCGCAACCTGCTCACCACCCTGCTGATCAGTCCGGGGGTGCCGATGCTGCTGATGGGCGATGAGGTGCGCCGCAGCCAGGGGGGCAACAACAACGCCTGGTGCCAGGACAACCTCCTCGGCTGGATGCACTGGCAGCCCGATGAAGGCGACCGGGCCCTGCAGCTGTTCGTGCGGCGGCTGATCCACCTGCGACACCACCTGACGGACCTGCTCAACCCGGAGCTCCCCCACGGGGAGGCCAAGTCACCCCGGTTCGACCAGAGCGGCCACCTGCTGCGCCAATGGCATGGGCTGAAGCTGGGCCAGCCCGACTGGGCCAGCTGGTCGCACACGCTGGCCTGGAGCCTCAACGACCGGCAGCGGGGCCCCCTGCTGTGGTGCGGCATGAACGCCTTCCATCAGGAGCTCTGCTTTGAACTGCCCCGCTGCCCGGAGGGCTGGCTGCAGGTGATCCACACCGGCCAGCCGGCCGGCGCCGACCTGCCGGAGCAGCCCACGGCCATCAGCGGCGGCAGCGCACCGCTCCCCAGCCGCAGCCTGCTGTTGCTGGTGGCGGAACCGCTGATGCGGGGGCATCAGCTGTAAGAGCGGGCTGCGGGAATCGAACCCGCATCATCAGCTTGGAAGGCTGAGGTTTTACCACTAAACTAAGCCCGCATCAGTACAGATGTACTGCGACATGGCCGGCGTGTGCTGGATTTCACGCTGGCTGCAGCATTATGGCCCGCAGCCCCAGACGCCCCTTTGAGCGCCTTGCCCCCCGCGCCACAGGCGATCAACGCGGCCCCCAGTGATGCCGCCGACCTGCGGGGCCTCAGCCGGCTGCGCCTGTTGCTGGCCTACGGCCTCGGGGACGCCGGCACCGGCATGGCCGCTTCCCTGATCGGCTTCTATCTATTCATCTTCTACACCGCGGCGGCGGGGCTGCCCGCCTGGATGGCCGGCCTGGTGTTGATGCTGGCCCGCCTCTGGGATGCCATCAACGACCCGATCGTGGGCTGGCTGAGCGACAAGACCCGCACCCCCTGGGGCCCGCGGCTGCCCTGGCTGGTGGGCAGTGCCCTGCCCCTGGGGATCGCCATGGCCCTGATGTGGTGGCTGCCACCCGGCGACCACTGGGTGCGCTTCTGGATCTTCGTGGCCATCTCGGTGCTGGCCAACAGCCTCTACACCTGCGTCAACCTGCCCTATGCCGCCCTGGCGGCGGAGCTCACCACCAGCGTCAGCCTGCGCACGCGGCTCAACACCTCGCGTTTCACGGGCTCGATCATCGCGGGGTTGATCGGCATCGTGCTGGGGGGCCTGCTGCTGCGCAACCACAACAACGCCGCCAACTACTGGCGTCTGGGGCTATTCAGCGGCCTGATCATCACGGTGTGCACGCTGCTCTGCGCCTGGGGCATCGCCCCCATGGCCCGCGGCTGCCAGCAGCCCACCTCCCATCCCGGCACCACCCGGCGGCTGCTGAAGCGGGTGGGCCGCAACGGCCGTTTCCTGCGGGTGCTGGGCCTCTACCTGCTGCTCTGGTGTGCGCTGCAGATCATGCAGACCGCCGCCCTGATCTTCCTGCCGGTGGTGATGCACGTGCCGGAGGGCTGGAGCAACTGGATCCTGTTGCCCTTCCAGATCAGCACCCTGGTGGGGCTGCAGCTCTGGACCGGCGTCGCCCATGCCAAGGGGCGCATCCGCGCCCTGCATTGGGGGGCGGGCCTGTGGATGGCCAGCTGCGTGGGGGCCATGCTGCTTAGCCCCCTGGATGCGGCCATCCCCCCCCTCGGCAGCCTGGGCAATGGACTGCGGCTGGCGGCCCTGGTGGCGGTGATCCTGGTGGTGGGTCTGGGGGCTTCCACGGCCTACCTGATCCCCTGGGCCCTACTACCGGATGCCATCGACGCCGACCCGGAAAAACCAGCCGGCCAGTACAGCGCCTGGATGGTGTTCACCCAGAAGATCTGCATCAGCTTTGCCCTGTTCTTCTTCGGCAACCTGATGAGCTTCAGCGGCTACGTGGCCAGCCGCGGCATGCTGCAGCCGGAGAGCGCCCTGCTGGCAATCCGCCTGTGCATGGGCATCATTCCCGCAGTGCTGGTGGTGCTGGGGCTGGTGGTGATGCGCCGCTGGCCCGACAAGGGGCTGCACCTGCAGCAGCACCCCACCACCCCCTGATCACCGCCCGCCCCGCCTGTCCACCCCTTGAAGCCCCTGCGCCGCATCCCCGCCTGGTGTCGCCCCCGCTGGCTGCAGCGCCTGGGGCAGAGCTGCCTGATCGGCGGCCAGGCCGTTGCGGCCCTGGCCAAGGGGCGCGTCAGCCCCACCGACCTCACCGCCGAACTGATGGAGGCCGGTCCCGGCAGCTTCCTGATTGTGCTGATCACGGGTCTGGCGGCCGGCACGGTGTTCAACATCCAGGTGGCCGCCGAGCTCACCAAACAGGGGGCCGGCTCCACCGTGGGCGGCATCCTGGCGGTGGGCCTGGCCCGTGAGATCGCCCCGATCCTCACCGCCACCCTGGTGACCGGGAAGGTGGCCACCGCCTACGCGGCCCAGCTGGGCACCATGAAGGTGACCGAGCAGATCGACGCGATCACCATGCTGCGCACCGATCCGGTGGAGTATCTGGTGGTGCCACGGGTGCTGGCGATGTTGATCATGACGCCGGTGCAATGTCTGCTGTTCTTCGCCGTGGCCGTGTGGTCGGGCCAGATCAGCAGCACCGTGCTCTACCAGATCCCGCCGGGGGTGTTCTGGAACTCGGTGCGCACCTGGATGGAGCCCTCTGACCTGCCGGCCATGCTCACCAAGGCCCTGGTGTTTGGCCTGCAGATCGCGGTGATCGCCTGCGGCTGGGGCCTCACCACCCGCGGCGGCCCCAAGGAGGTGGGCACCAGCACCACCGGCGCCGTGGTGATGATTCTGGTCACCGTGTCGCTGGT
>Ga0172376_10008594_pt1 | contig 10655 bp, 10 predicted proteins | sample Lak35m_FD_121114 | JGI IMG/M metagenome (GOLD analysis project Ga0172376, IMG submission 121114) | Freshwater microbial communities from Kabuno Bay, South-Kivu, Congo - kab_092012_35m | ecosystem: Environmental > Aquatic > Freshwater > Lake | place: Democratic Republic of the Congo: South-Kivu... | reverse complement strand
TCAGGGTTGTGGGGCCGCCGCTGGCGCAGAGCTGGCTTGCGGGCTGGCAGTTGGCGCCGGTTGTTTTAGCGGAGGCAACAGGGGCGCGGGCATATTCGGCATGATCAGGCTCGATGGCAGTTCGATGCGTTTCTGCTCGCCGCGAAGATACTCATAACGATCCTGGGTAATGCCTTGATAAGCCGTATCCGTCCTCAACACATAAGGCCGGATAAAAACCATGAGGTTGGTTTTGGTTCGCCTGCGCGTTTCATGCCGGAAAAGATTCCCCAACAAAGGAATATCACCGAGCAGGGGCACTTTATCCTCACCATTGGTCACGGAATCCTGAATCAACCCCCCCAGCACGATGATTTGCCCTTCGTCTGCCAGCACACTGGATTCCAGGGATCGCTTGTTAGTAACCGGGCCGGCAGCATTATTCACGGTCAGGGCCTGAACGCTGGAAACTTCCTGAAAAATTTGCAGCTTAACCGTTCCGCCCTGCGAGACCTGCGGCTTAATGCGCAAAGTCAGGCCGACATCCTTGCGCTCGTAGGTCTGAAACGGCGAGGTCGTTGTTGTGCCGCCCGTTTGCGCGTAGCTGCCCGTGATGAAAGGCACGTTCTGGCCGATGACGATTTTGGCCTCTTCATTGTCCAGCGTCATCAAATTGGGCGTGGAAAGAATATTGGCATTGGCATCGTTTTCCAGAATGCGTGCCAGCATGCTCAAATTCAAAACAGTGCCCAAACCAGGGATTGTGGTTGTGCCTTTCACAATGCCGATATTTAACCCTTGGCCCACCGCTGTGCCAATATTCGCTGTGGCCGTGGTGCCGGCGGCGCTGATGATATTTCCGCCACCTGCGCCCAGCACCCCAAAATTGGTTCCACCTATGACGTTTGCACCCGGCTGGTTGATGCCATTTAGACTTTGCCACTGAATACCAAATTCAGCCGCCTTGTCTGCCGTCACTTCCGCGATAAGTGCCTCCACAAACACCTGAGCCCGCCTAACATCCAGTTGCTCAATCACGGCGCGCAAATTGTTATAGACCGGGTCGGGAACCGTAATGATCAAGGCATTTGAGGCCGCATCGGCCTGAATCATCCCACCGCCACCCGAAGCAGCGGGTGTCATGGCGGATGCCGTGCCGGCAGCCCCGCCGCTCGCCGGCGAAGCTGGGGCTGGCGTCGAAGTATCGCCGCTGATAATTGCGCGCAGGGTTTTGGCCAGTTGTCCCGCCTCCGCGTTCTTGAGGTAAACCACATGAATATTGCCTGGCGCCGAAGTCTTTGCATCCAGCTTTTCAACCAAATCTTTCACGCGGTTAATTTTGTCCAGGCTGTCTGTTCTGAGAAGCAGGCTGTTTGTACGGGCATCCGCTTGCAATACAAATCGCTGGCTCGCATCTCCGGCGGCTGCCTGTGGATTTCCTTCCTGCAGCAACCTGCTGATAATCTGCGCAAGATCCATCGCTGAGGCATGCTTGATCGGGATTACCAGAGGCGCCGACACCATCGGCTGGTCTATCGTTGCCACTATCTGCTCAATCCGCTTGAGATTGCTTGCGTAGTCGGTCACAACCAAGGCATTGTTGTTAGGATAAGCCGTCACCACATTATTCGGCGCAATCAGTGGCCGCAACACGGGGACAAGCTGTGTAGCGGATTCATATTTCAACATGTAAACCCGCGTTACCAGCCTGTCGCCGCGCCCTCCCTTGTCACTTGTATCGGGAATATACAACTTGGCATCTGCCTCGGGCATCACCTTGGTCACGCCTGCCGACTCGACGGCGGCAAATCCCTGCAGGCGCAATGCCGACAACAAAATTTCGTATGCCAATGGCGCGGGCACTGGCTCGACAGAAACAATATTTATTGTGCCTCTAACGCGCGGATCGACGAGAAAATTCCGCCCGGTAATATGCGATACAGCACTAATCACCTCGCTGATATCCGCATTGACAAAATTAAGCGAAATTTTTTCTTCGGGGGCAGCAAACGCAACGCCGGCTAGCAATGAAAAGATAAAAGCCAGCGTCGATAATTGAATGTTCTTCCAAAACCTCATTGATAACCCCTGTTTAGAATCCAGGCGGCTGCCGTGGCATTCGTCGCATGACTGCAGGCGGTGCGATTGCCGGCATTATAATTTCCCTCGTTTTGTCAGTCGCAAAGGGCAGCAGAGTGTCCTCCAACATAACAGCCGGCAGAGCGCCGGGGGGATTGAACAACCATCGCTGTCGCACTGCTGACCGCCTTTTGACTCCGCTCGAGCATTACTTTCTGCCTAACGCTTCCCTTTTCCACAATTACATGATCAGGATTAACTTCCACGAGACGCATGCCCGGCTGAAATTCGCCGCCAAGTGGCACTCCCAACTGTTTTTTCCCATCCAGCTCAAGGACGGCAAAGCCACTTTTTCCGGAAAAAACGCCGACAAGCTTCATGTTCGGAATAGCCAGGAATTGAGATGTAACCCCTGAAGCCGCAACTTCACCAAAAAAGCGCCCGGTTATTTCCAGAGAACCGACAGGCTCCACCACGACCTCGGGCGCTTGCGGCGCAAACAAAACCCAAGTCCACCGCGCAAGCAAAATGGCAGCAACTACGGCAGCGACCCAATGCCAAATAAAATTTTTCGCATTAATTTGCATACACGTTGCCCGTGGCCACAGTCATTTTTTCGATACGTGCATGAAAGAAGACTCTAAATTTTTTATTTAAAACCGCCGGAATGATACCCGAAAAAGTTACGCGGTTTTGTTCTCGCGAGTTTCAATCCACTGGTACGTCCCGAGTTTCATAGACGCTTAACGCTGCCGATTTAAGGCCGCCATTTCAACCTCTACCAGACTTGCGCCACCGAATTGGCCCAACAGTTGCCGAGCCGACGCTTGCTGACCTCCAAGCCATGGGCAGCGCTGAATCGCCGCCAGCGTCCGACCTGCTCCCCACCCCCTTACCTGCTTGAACTCGTCCGTGTATCGCTTGTTGCTCATCGTCCCTCCATTTTCATAAACACCATCTCAGATGTCTACGAAACTCGGGGCGTCCCAGTTTTTCAACGAACTGTTCTGTAACAGAAAAGCGTCCTTGCGACGTTCGGTTGAAGGCTGTACCATCCAACCCCGGAACAGTAAATAAATGTCAGAGTTACGTTACTCATTTACTTTCTGCTTGTCGATTCAGACTAAATTAGCACCCCCTTCAGCTTTAAAGATACATAAGGCTTTTATGAAGCTCCCGGTTTGTCTAATTAAAGTAGTGCCTACACAATGAATACCAAGCTAATCAGGTCGACTCTGATTTTATTTGCCAGCTTTCTCTTGCTTTCGTGTGGCGGGGGTGGGGGCTCAGCTAGACCGCCCAACATTCTTTTTGTAATCATGGACGATGTGGGAATTGATCAAATGGCGGCGTTTGGTTATGGCGGAGCAACGCCACCTGACATGCCTAATATCAACATGATTGCAGCATCCGGCGTACGTTTTCGTAATACTTGGTCTATGCCCGAGTGCTCTCCCGGTCGGGCGTCCATGTTTGTTGGACGTTATCCTTTCCGTACCAATATTTATCAGGCAATTGGACCCAATGATCTTTCCAATTCGCAAATTTCTCCTTATGACATGACGGTACCTAAGCTGCTAAAGCTGGCAAATTACGAAAGTGGCATGTTCGGGAAATTTCATCTGGCCGGGCCGGAGAATAATCCTGCGGGCAATGGCACCCCCGGTGTGTTGGGTTGGGATTATTTTTATGGCTGGATAGGCGGGTTACCCGCTTCCATTGATTCTACGGCGGGCGGAATTGCGCCTGTCAGTACATATTCATGTGGATTCGTCCCCAGCGCGCTTAAAGGTGGGGCCGATACGGGCGCGTGTTACAAATCGGATGGAACTTGCAGCACGATTGCGGGCGCAATAGCCTTAAACGATGCCCCAGGCAAACAGTGCCTTGCAAGCGGTGGCATTTTCGTTCCGAATGGGGTATGTCAAGCCGTTCCTCCCGTCGGACTAAATTTCAACCAACAAAATGCCTACTATGTCTCACCCCTTGTAATTAATTCTGGTCCTACAGTAACGGCAGTTCCGCTCACCGATAGTCGAACTCGCGGTTACAGAACCAAGCTCGAAGCCGATGCCGCAATTAGTTGGATCAATAGTCGATCCGCCACAAAACCATGGATGGCAACGGTAAGTTTCAGTGCCCCGCATACCCCAGTGCAACAAGCTCCGGGTAACCTGACTCCGCTAAGCGGTGCCGGAAGTGATAATTTGGATTGCAAAAATATGCTCGACCAGCGGACATTGCAAAATCAGATGACGGAGGCATTAGATTCGGAATTTGGTCGGATCTTGGTTGAAACAGGGATTGCTACACGCAATCCTGACGGAACACTTGCTTATGATCCTGCGGCAAGCAATACCATGATCGTGATCGTAGGCGATAACGGAACGCTGGGTAATTCAGTAAAGCTGCCATTCAATGCGCAACGTGCCAAAGGAACCGCGTATCAAACGGGCGTTTGGGATCCATTAATCGTGGCCGGCCCACTGGTTAATCAGCCTAATCGCGAAGTGAATCATATGGTGAATATGGTCGATGTGTTTCAACTGTTTGGCGAGATTGCCGGGATTAACGTCAAGGCAGTTGTTCCACGCACCCTTGATTCGGCACCGTTACTGCCTTATTTAACCAATGCCGCACAGCAGAGCATACGCAAGGTTAACTTTGCCATGGGCGGTTACAACACGCAAGCCAATAGCGGGCGTAATGGTCCTTGCGTTATTTCCCAAAATTCATGTACACAAATCCCTATTTCAAAAAGCGTTTGCGAGGATAACAACGGGGTTTGGTGGGGGGCCGGGGCAACCGATATTACTGTCATCAATGCACCAACGGGCTACCAGAGTTGCTGTCAGGTGAATCAAGCGCTATTCAAGGCCGGTCAGCCTCAGATAATTATCAACCCTGAAATATCGACGGCGGTTAGAAATGATAGTTACAAGCTGGTGCAGAATACAGTTCAAACCTATGACTCCGGCGCGGATACCTGTTCAGCCGTGGTGACCAATGAGTTTTATCAGGTGGATCAAGCCACGCCCACCCCCAAGCTGGATAATGTCGATGTCAACCTGCTGCTTCAGCCCTTATCACCCACTTTGCAGACGGTTTATGATGGCCTCCTAGTGCAGTTGAATTCCATCCTGGCTTCGCAGCCGTCATGTCCCGGTGATGGCAATATGGACGGTGTCGTCGATGCTCAAGATAATGCCAATTGGCTGAGCATAGTCGCCAATTGGTTTACATCGAGTGTTTACGATTTCAATTTTGATGGTTTAACGGATAGTGTGGATTCGCAAACAATTACCAACAATCAAGGGGCCTGCGCCAAAGCAACGGCGACTTACTAGATGAAATTCGGACGCCGTTATATTGTTTGGGCCGCTGTCGGTTTGCTGATTGCCATCGGTTCTTATCTGGTTTACATGAAACAGTCGGATCAGCAGGCTGTCAACGCAGCAAAGGCCACCCCCAACGCAGCTAACGCTCCATTAGGGATGACTCTTATACCCGGCGGTGAATTCCTGATGGGGAGTGATAATAAGCAATCGCGGCTTAACGAGCGTCCCGTCCATCGAGTCCGGGTTGCGAGCTTCTGGATGGATATAACCCATGTCACCAACGATCAATTTGCCAAGTTTGTAAACGAGACAGGTTATCTTACAACGGCGGAACAGAAGCCTGACTGGGAAACTATACGGGTACAGCTTCCACCAGGCACACCCAAACCGCCCGAATCGGCGCTGGTTGCTGGGGCAATGGTGTTTACCGGTAGCAGCGAAGTGGTACTGCTGGATGACTATTCCCAGTGGTGGGCTTATGTACCCGGCGCAAACTGGCGACATCCTACCGGACCAGGCAGCAGCATAGAAGGGAAAGGCAACCACCCGGTTGTCCAGGTCAGTTACGAAGATGTAATGGCTTATGCCAAATGGGCCGGCAAGCGGCTACCCACCGAGGCGGAGTGGGAGTTTGCCGCTCGCGGAGGGCTTACTCAGGCCACCTATGCCTGGGGCGATCAGTTGGAAAATAATGGCAAACCACAGGCCAAAATGTGGGACTTGAAAGAAAGCCCCTTTCCCGTGGTCAGCCCCGGCGTTACGGTCGAAACCAGTCCTGTAGCCAGTTTTCCCCCGAATGGCTATGGTTTATTTGATATGACCGGCAATGCATGGCAATGGGTATCCGATTGGTATCGCCAGGATTATTTCGCGATTCAAGCAAAAACACATGGCGATAAGGTAATCGACAATCCACAAGGGCCAAACGATTCATTTGACTCGGCTGATCTTTCTGCACCCCCCTATGCGCCTAAACGAGTCATACGCGGCGGCTCATTCTTATGCAATGAGAATTACTGCCGCTCGTACCGGCCCAGTGCGCGGCGCGGAACAGACCCTTACAGTCCGATGTCACACATCGGATTTCGACTGGTTAAGGATTTGTAGCGCGTCTTTTTATTGCCGCTTTAAATGGCAACGCCAGATTAATCCGGCACTGGGAACTGCTTGATTAGGCTCAACACAAATTGCAAGGATATGCCCGCTATTCCGGTTATATTTGATCTTGGGAGATCAATTAATATTTTCGATGACACCGACCAAGAGCCCCCTATGGATCAAATTGATATGAAACAACTTACCCGTTTCAACCAAGGCTTCACCCTAATCGAAATCATGGTGGTCATCGTAATTTTGGGCGTGCTTGCCGCATTGATCGTGCCCAAGGTGATGAGCCGCCCCGATGAGGCGCGCATCATGGCCACCAAGCAGGACCTCGGCGCAATCTCGCAGGCCCTCAAACTCTATAAGCTGGACAACCTGCGCTATCCCACCACTGAGCAAGGCCTGCAGGCGCTAATCAGCAAGCCTGCTCTCGCGCCGGTTCCGCCCAACTGGCATGGCAATGGCTATTTGGAAAAGCTGCCCAAGGACCCTTGGGGATCTGCCTACCAGTATCTGCAACCCGGCACGCATGGCGAAGTGGACATCATGAGCTACGGCGCGGATGGAGAGCCGGGCGGCGAGGGGAATAACGCCGATATTGGTTCCTGGGATCTGTAAGCCTCTGTTACCCGCAAATCGGAGGGCGTGTTGACTTCCCCGCGCGGTTTCACCCTCATCGAGTTACTGGTGGTGCTGGTCATCGTGGGGATTGTGTTGGGCATGGCGTCAGTGCAACTGATGCCGGATGAGCGCGCCACCTTACGGCGGGAAGCCGAGCGGCTGGCCTTGCTGCTGGAAAATGCCCATCAGGAATCCCTGGTTAGCGGCCATGATCTGGCATGGCGCGGGCAGGGTACGCGCTATGTCTTTTTGGCGCGGGATGATTACAACGAATGGAAGGTTATTGAAGACAGCAGCCCATACCGCCCGCGCGATTTGCCGGACAACATTGCGGTGCAACAGGTGATGGTCGAGAACCAGGTGCTGCCGGCCGAGGATTTGCTGGCCTTTGGCGCGCGCGGGTTGCCGTTGCGATTTCAGATTGAACTGGGTAATCCGGCAGGCAGCCTTTATCTGGCAGGCAATAGCACCGGTGAGGTTACGGTATCCCAAGCACCCGCGCCGGGGAGTGTCCCGTGAATTTGCGTCACAAACGAAAGCAATCTGGGTTTACCCTGCTGGAGACGCTGGTGGCGCTGGCGATTCTTGCGATTGCGCTGGGCGCGGCGCTGCGCGCCACAGGCGCGAGCACCGCCCACGTCGATGCGCTGCGCCTGCGTGTGGCGGCAGACTGGGTGGCGCAGAACCGGCTGGCGCTGCATGCGGCGCGCGGTGACTGGCTGCCGGAAGGCTTGCAGGAGGGGGATGTCACCCAAGCGGGCATTCCCCTGCACTGGGAGGAAAAAATCAGCTCGACGCCCAATCCTGCTTTCCGGCGCATTGATATTCGCGTTTCAACGGGTGATGAATCTCGTCACGAGTTGAGACGACTCAGCGGCTTTCTGGTGCAATTCCGCCGGTGGATTCCACGATGATTTGTTCTTGGCGCGACCCAGATATCCGCAAGGGACCTGCAGGATCGAAGCCCGCATCTTGCGCCGGTTTTACGCTTATCGAGCTTTTGGTAGCGCTGCTCATACTCGCCTTGCTATCGGTCGCAGGGTTCCGGGGATTGAACGCCGTTATTGCAGCGCGAGACCGGGTAAGCGCCGAAACCCGCTTGTGGCAGCATCTGGAAACTTTCTTTGCGCAGATGGAGCAGAATATTTCCCAGGCTATTCCGCGCCGCGCGCGCGATGCCGGGGGGCTTGCCCAGCCTGAATGGATCGGCCATGCCGTGGTTGGCGCCGAAGACGATGCCGAGCTGACCTTCACCCGCGCCGGGATTGAAGGTGACAGTACAGCGCTGCTCGCGCCGCAGCGTATTGCCTACCGGTTTGAGAATGGCGCCATCGTTATGCTGCGCTGGCCCACCCCGGATGCGGGGGAGGGTGTGCGGCCGTTCCGCCATCCACTCCTCGAAGGAGTCAAATCATTTTCCCTGCGGCATATGGATGCCAACGGCAACTGGCTCAACCAGTGGCCGCCTTCGCAGACTCAGGGGGAGTTGCCGAGAGCGTTGGAGGTGACGCTGGTGCTGCTTGATAACAAAAAGATCGTACGGGTGTTTGCCCTGTAATGAAGCCGGTTCACCAAAAAGGCGCTGCCATCATTATGGTGATGTTGATCGTTGCGCTCGCAACCTTGCTGGCCACTTATATCGCACGCCAGCAAAGTCTCTGGCAACGGCAGATTGAAAGCCACTTTGACCGCACGCAGGCCCGGCAATTCGGCATCGCTGGGATAGATTGGGCACGCGCGATTCTGGCGGATGATGCGCGAGTCAGCACAACAGATCATGCGGGCGAAATGTGGGCCGCCAGATTACCTGCCTTGCCTGTTGACGATGGTGAGGTGTCTGGCTTAATCGAAGATCAGCAGGGGCGCTTTAATTTAAACCGGCTGGTGCGAAACGGGGTTGTCAGCAGCAAGGATTTGGCCACTTTTCAACGTTTGCTCGGTTTGCTCGGCTTGCCGGTAGATCTTGCGAATGCGGTGACTGACTGGATCGATAGCGACAGCGAAGTGCGCTATCCGGGCGGCGCAGAGGATATGTTTTATCTGTCCTTGCCCCAACCCTATCGCACGGCAAACCGTCCGCTGGCCGAAATCGGGGAGTTGATACTTGTGCGCGGGTTTAACGAAAAAATTATTGCCCGATTAAAACCCTATATCAGTGTGCTGCCAGTGGTTGCGCCTATCAATGTTAATTTTGCACCGCCCGAGGTTCTGGCTGCAATGCTTGCTGATTTGTCCCTGAGTGATACGCGCCAGTTGGCTTATCAGCGCCGAGGCAAGCCGTTCAAAGATCTGGACGATTTTAAGAATCGCTTGCCCCGTGGGCTCAACCAGGTATTACCGGAGGATTTTGGGGTAGAAAGTCAGTTTTTCATGGTCACAGGCCGCGCAAAAATTGGAACCGCGCAGATGACGACCCAGGCTTTGTTACAACGGGCCGGAGTTTGGCCGATGGTGATATGGCAAACACTCCGGTAAACGTGCAACAATCAAAACTTAAGGCACCACGGTTTGGAAAAGCGGCGGCACATTTTGAGCTATTTGCGGATTTATATCTCTTCCTGGCATGACGAAACTTCGCTGTGCCCGTGGACCTTGTGCAGCGACACCGGAGAAATTCTGGATTCGGGCGCCTCATCACTGGCTCAAATGCCTAAAGCCAAAAACTGTCTGGCCATACTCACAGCCGAGCATGTGCTGGCAACACACATCCCCAGACCGCCCGGCAAACCGCGCCAGTGGCGCAACGCTCTGCCGTTTCTCGTGGAAGAATATTTGCTGGCTGATCCGGAATCCGTCCATGTTGTTCCCTCGCCATCCACTGAAAAAGAACGCGTTGGTGTGGCGGTTGTAGATAAGGCGTGGTTGCGGCGATTGGTGAACGCGTGCACCGCAGCCCATATTAATTTGCGAAAAATAGTCCCCGAGTCGCTGTTGCCGGAATGCGCTTCAGACCAGTGGGTTTTAGTATGGAATGGCCGGCAGGGTTTTCTAAAAACATCGGCATGGACTAGCTTTGCTGTGGACAGTGATGATTCCGGCCAGCCTCCCGTCATGCTGGCATTAACACTTTCACAGACTGCCACTGTCCCGAAAGCAATTCAGTTGCGTACAACGGACGACCTTTCGGGAAAATTTCATTGGGATGTTTCTGTTCCGCTGTTAAATGGCGAACCTTGGGATTGGCGCAATGCCGATATTCCCGCCAGTGCGCCCAACCTACTTTGGGGAGAATTCGCGCCACCGGTTCAGTTTTTTGATTGGCTGCCAAAATTGCGACCTCTCGCCATGATTCTGGCGCTGACGCTTTCAATTGAAATTCTCGGAGCTAATATTTATTGGGCCAAACTGGCCGTAGAGCGGCATTCCCTCAAGTCAGAGATCGATCAAACCTTCCGTAATGCCATAGGGAATCAAGCTTCGCTGGTGAATCCCACGATGCAAATGCAGCGGCAATTGAGCCTTGCCCGGCACAAGGCCGGTTTGCCGGACACAGCGGATTTCATTCCCATGCTCGACAGGATTGCTGCGATTCTG
>Ga0172376_10008592_pt1 | contig 10656 bp, 7 predicted proteins | sample Lak35m_FD_121114 | JGI IMG/M metagenome (GOLD analysis project Ga0172376, IMG submission 121114) | Freshwater microbial communities from Kabuno Bay, South-Kivu, Congo - kab_092012_35m | ecosystem: Environmental > Aquatic > Freshwater > Lake | place: Democratic Republic of the Congo: South-Kivu... | reverse complement strand
TTCCACGGGGCCGGTGTCGGTGGCGAGCTACTTCCCGAACAACTGGGGCCTCTACGACATGCACGGCAATGTTTGGGAGTGGTGCCTGGACTCCTACGCCTCTTACACCGCTGGCGCGGCGACGGACCCGTTCGTCACGGGCGGACCCGACCGGGTCCTCCGCGGCGGCAGCTGGGGCAACGACTCGGTCTACTGCCGTTCCGCGATCCGGTACGACCTCAGTCCCGGCATCACGAGCATCATCATCGGGTTCCGGGTTGTCCTTGCACCAGTTCTCGTCCCCTGAAACCTATCAACCCCAACAAGCGCAGCCAAAGGCGGAGACACGATCGGGCCCGCGGAGCGGCCCGGAGATGTCGCCGCCGCGGGCTGCGCGCAAGCACAATCTAGCCAAAGCCAACGGGAGTTCACACAGCAATCAACTAGTTCGCTCTTCCATCTTCTGTCCGTCCTACTTGCCCTTGCCTATACGCCCCTTCCGACTTCTACCTTCCGGGTGGTGCTCGGGCCGATTCTTGTTCCCTGACTGGGGACGCGGCGCGGGGATGGGAACTGGGCCGAGCAGGGATTCTTGGCAAAGCGCATCAGCGCTGCAATCGGGGACATCCATTCAAGAAAAACAAGAATTGGCGACCCAATGCCATTCTCTGCCTTGATTTAGGGCGATGTCCTTTCCGGCGCACTCTTTCGTATAGAGTATATTTGACTCGTCGCTCGTTTCGCTCCCACGCTGCATTCCCCGGCACGCCCCGGTGATCCCTCACCGTCCTGCTTCCATTCGACTCTCATCATGCAACGCCAACCTTCCATCGCTCCCTCCAGCGCCCTCCTGCTGACCTTTCTGACCCTTGCCGGGTCGGCCTTCGCCCAAAACCCGCTCACTTCCTTCTGCAGTCCGGGTGTGGGGGGCGTGATGCCCTGTCCGTGCAGCAACCCGCCGGCGGGATTGGACCGAGGTTGTGACAACAGCTCCGCGACGGGTGGCGCAGCGCTCTCCGCCACCGGCGTGCCTGCGTTGACGGGCGATACGCTCGTCTTCACGACATCGGGCGAGCGTCCGACCGCGACGAGCATCGTGCTGCAGGCGAGTAGCTCCAACACAACCGGCGTGGCGTTCGGGCAGGGTGTGCGTTGTGTGTCGAACAACCTCTTGCGTCTGTATGTGAAGAACGCGGTCGGTGGATCGATCAGCGCTCCTACGGGGACGGATCCGAGCGTCTCCGCGCGCTCGCAGGCGTTGGGGGACACGCTCACTGCCGGTCAGACGAGAAACTATGCGGTGTACTACCGCGATCCGGTGGTGCTCGGTGGGTGCGTGAGCGGCGGCACCTTCAACATCACGCAGAGTGGATCAGTGACATGGGTCTACTCGCCAACGCCTCCGGTACCGGCACTGCTCACGATTCCGGCCGGTACATTCCAAATGGGCTCGAGCGCAGCATCCGGCGCGCCGTACTTCGGCGATGCGAGCACGCAGCCCGTGCATGCCGTGACGCTCAGCTACAACTTCTGGATGGGGGCGACGGAGGTGACGCAGGCGCAGTACCAGGCGCTGATGGGCACCAACCCCTCGCAGTTCGTGGCACCGAACAACCCGGTGGAGAAGGTCAGCTGGAATGACGCGCAGGCGTACTGTGCCGCGCTGACCACGCAGCAGACGGCCCTTGGGAATGTCCCGGCGGGTTACACCTTCCGCTTGCCCACCGAAGCGGAGTGGGAATACGCCTGCCGCGCGGGCACGACATCGGAGTTCAACGGCGGCACGGGGCTTTTCTGCAGCGACGCGCGTTTTGGCTACTCGTATCACTCCAACTCCAGCTGCGGTTCCACGGGGCCGGTGTCGGTGGCGAGCTACTTCCCGAACAACTGGGGCCTCTACGACATGCACGGCAATGTGCGTGAGTGGTGCCTGGACTCGTATGTGGGATACACAGCCGGCGCGGTGACCGATCCCTACCTGACCGGAGGCTTCGCGCAGGTGACGCGGGGTGGTGGCTGGGATTCGAACTCGAATCTGGCGCGCTCGGCTTACCGCACGGGGAGCAGCACTTCGGGCAACAACATCGGCTTCCGCGTGGTGTTGGGTCCGGTCTTGAGTCCGACGGGTACGGGGCCAACGGCTCCTGCGGTATTCGTGACGATCCAGCCGGGGACGTTCCAGATGGGATCGAATGCGGCCAATGGCGCTCCGTACTACAACGATTCGATCACGCAGCCGGTGCATGCCGTGACGCTCAGCTACACCTTCTGGATGGGCGTCACCGAAGTGACGCAGGCGCAGTACCAGGCGCTGATGGGCACGAACCCCTCGCAGTTCGTGGCGCCGAACAACCCGGTTGAGACGGTCAGTTGGCCCAACGCGGTCGCTTACTGTGCTGCGCTGACCACACAGCAGGCAGCCCTAGGCAATGTGCCCGCGGGCTACCAGTACCGGCTGCCCACGGAAGCGGAGTGGGAATACGCCTGCCGCGCAGGGACGACCACGGAGTTCAACACCGGTGCGGCGCTCTTCTGCAACGATGCGAAGTTTGCGTACTCGTACCACTCCAACTCCCTTTGCAACTCGAGCAGCCATGTGCCGGTGGGCAGCTATGCTCCCAACGCTCGGGGCCTCTACGACATGCACGGCAATGTTGCGGAGTGGTGCCTGGACTCATACGCTTCGTACACCGCCGGCGCGGCGACGAACCCGTTCGTCACGGGCGGCCCCTACCGGGTCGTCCGCGACGGCAGCTGGGGCGACACATCGGACGCGTGCCGTTCCGCGGTCCGGGGCCTCAACTCTCCCGGCGAAACGAACAGATACCTCGGGTTCCGGGTCGTTCTTGCCCCAGTTCTCGTCCCCTGAAACCAACCAACCCCAACAAGCGCAGCCATGGGCGGAGACACGATCGGGCCCGCGGAGCGGCCCGGAGATGTCGCCGCCGCGGGCCTCGATTCCGAGTTCGACACACACAACACCCACTCGCACCGCTCCGACAGGCAGAACGCTGACCGGCAAAGCACGAAGACGCAGCAATTCGTCAAGCGCGGCCTTCACAACCCGCTCACCGCCCCCCCGCTCACTTCTTGGGCTGGATCAGCTTCATCTGCCTCAGGAGATCATCCACTGCTTCCGTCAGATCCGGCTTCGTGCTGAACTTCTTCGCTCGCTCGAGGCACAAAATCGCCACGGCGTGGTAGCGGGCCTCGTGTATGTGCACGGTCGTGCCTTCCGGTTGCTCGCCCAGCCGGTATATGAGGATGGCGAGGGACCCCGCCATGCCCTGCACGAAATAGATCTCAAAGGCCTTTTCCTTGTGCTTGAGGCCGCCCTTGGCGAACTGCTCGAGTTGCTCGATCCTGCTCTCGAAGGAGCGGATGGAGAGCGCGGTGGTATCGCACTCGAGGTAGAAGGTCAGTTCGAGCAGGCCGAGCTTGTTCTTGGGATCGAGCTCCTTGGCTTGCGCGATCTCCTCCGGTGTGGCGGCGCGGTTGAGCAGCAGGGCTTCGAGCGCGAGCTTCTTGCGTCCGCGGGCGTTTTCGGGATCGGACTCGATGCCGGTGCGGACGGCGGCTTCGTACTGCAGGTGCAGCGGGTCCTCGGCCTTCTCGCGGTAGAGCTTGGCGAGCTTGTCCCACAGGAGCCAGCGCGTCTCGCCGGCCGCGGCGTCCCATTCGGCGAGCGCGGTGGCGGTTTGCTGGAGCTTTGGGAACTGGTTCTTCCTGAGCTTGGCGATGGCGGCGAGGGTCGCGGCGGGTTTGGGTGAATTGTCGGCCTCGTGGCGCGCGTAGGCGCTGCGTTCGGCGGTCAGGAGCAGGATCTGTGGCGTGAGGCGGCTGATATCGAATCGGTTGCAGAACTTCTGGTACTCGTCGGCGCGCTTGATCTTGCTGCGCTGTGAGGAGTCCATCGGCAGGTTGAGGAGCACGAGGACGAAAGCATCGGAGAGCTCGGGCGCGAAGTCCTTGCTCTGGAGCACCTGATCGCGGAAGCGCTTGGAGTTGGACTGATCGAGGGCCAGGCAGGCGACGAGGATGTGCTTGTTCTGGGCGGCGGCTTGCTGGGCGGCTTCGTCGATGTCGGTCAGCCAGGTTTCGTCGGCGGATGCGGTGAGGGGGAGGATCCAGCAGAAGAGCAGGGTGAGGAGGTGCTTCATGGGGGGCTCCTGAGGCGGAATGCGAACGGCGGCGAGTATCTCACAGGAAAAGTGGAAAAAGGAGGGGTGGGGAAGCGTGCCTTGGGAAAGCAGTGCTGCAGCGCGCAAGCACGAGTTGCTTCGGTGCCGACGCCCTCCCGCGTCGATTCCGCGTGAAGCCCGTGTCGATTCAGCGCCAGACGCTTCCTACCCACCTTCCGCCCGCGGCCTGTCGCGCTACCTTGGTGGCGTGCGGATCCTCCTGATCGAAGACAACACGGCCGTGCGCGCGAACCTGACCGAGCAGTTGGAGCATGCGGGCCATGAGGTCGATGTCGCCGTCGACGGTCGCAGCGGGCTGCTGCTGGCGTTGGCGGGTGATCACGATGTGCTGGTGCTCGATCTGGGCCTGCCGCGGCTCGATGGGCTGGAGCTGTGCCGCCGATTGCGGGAGCAGCGCGGCGCGGGGCCGCTGGTGCTGATGCTCACGGCGCGCGACACGCTGGAGGACAAGCTGCAGGGCTTTGCGGCGGGTGCGGACGATTATCTGGTCAAGCCCTTCGAGGGCGCCGAGCTGCTGGTGCGCCTGCAGGCGCTCGCACGCCGGGCGCCGCGCGCCGAGTCCGAGATGCTGGTGGTGGAGGATCTGCGTTTCGATCTGGGCGAGCTCCGGGTCGAGCGGGCGGGCCGGTCCGTGGTGCTCAACCGCGTGGGGTTGCGGATTCTGAGGGAGCTGATGAGCGCTGCGCCGCGCGTCGTGACGCGCGAGCAGTTGGAGCGGGTGTTGTGGGATGGCTTTTCGCCGGAGAGCAGCGTGCTGCGCTCGCACATCTATGCCTTGCGCAAGGCGATCGATGTCGAGGGGCTGGTGCCGCTGGTGCAGACCGTGCGGGGCATCGGCTACCGGTTGGCGCGCGAGGACGGGGCGTGAACTCGCCGGCGCGTCTGCGATGGGGTTTGACGGTGCTCTTGGCCGGCTTTGGCCTCGCGCTGGCGCTGACCTATGCCTGGGTCGTGCCGCGGCTGGTGCTCGACACGGAGGACACGATCTTTGCCCAGCAGCTGGAGCGGCTGCGGGTGCAGGCGGCGCGGCCCGGCGCGAGCAGTGCCACGCTGGAGGCGCCCGGCGTGCGCGTGATTCGCGATCTGGAGCGCGAGGGGCCAGAGCTCGCGGGCTTTCTGGGCGCCCTGGCACCGGGCGTGCACGAGTTCTGGGACGAGCCGCTGCCCGGGCTCGACACGACGCAACTGCTCGTCGCCGTGGAAGCGGATGCCAGCGGTCGGCCGGTGCGCTGGCTGCTCTACGATCTCGCCGGGCTCGAGGCGCTGGAGGGGCCCTGGAGCGCGCGCTATCTCGGCGCGGTGGGCGGGGGCTTGGCGCTCGCGCTGCTCGCGACTCTGGTCGGTCTGCTCGCGGCAAGGCGCTTGTTCGGTGCGCTCGCGGATCTCGAGCGGCTCGTCGGCAGCGAGCCGACGGCGCAGGTCTCGGCTGCCGAGCGGCGCGACGATGAGATCGGCCGCATCGCGCGGCTGTGGCGCGACGCGGATGGGCGGCTGCGCTCCGCGCTCGAGCGCGAGCGGCGCTTCACGCGCGATGCCAGCCATGAGCTGCGCACGCCGATCGCGGCCGCGCGCGGGGCGCTCGAGCTGCTGCGGGCCGAGCCGCAGGCCGATGCACGGCGGCGCGGGGAGTTGCTGCGGCGGGCCGATGCCGCGCTGGTCGAGATGGGGGATCTGGTGCAGGCCTTCCTGTGGCTGGCACGCGAGCCTGCGCCCGCGCCGACGGGCTTGGATCGCGAGCTGTTCACGCTGGGCAAGCTCGTGGAGCGGCTGGTGGAGGAGCGCCGGGCACTCGCGGGAGGGGAGGCGAGCCTGGAGTGGGTGCGCGGCGGCGATGCGCTGGTGGAAGGCAGCGAACGGCTCGCGCGGACCGTGATCGGCAACCTGATCGGAAATGCGCTGCACCACGGCGATGGCCGGGTTCGGCTGGAGGTCGACGGTGCCCGGCTCGTGGTGAGCAATACGGCCGTGCCGCGCACGGCGGCGGAGCTCGGCGAGGGCTTCGGGTTCGGGCTGGGAATCGCCGCGGATCTGTGCGCGCGCTTCGGCTGGCGCCTCCAAACCAGCGAGCACAGCGGCGTGTTCACCGTCGTGCTCGACTTTGCGCCGCAGGCTTCCGCCGGGCCGGTCTGATCCAGCGGGTGGCTCAGCGCGGCTCAGCGCGGCTCAGAACTGCCAGCGCAGACCGAAGAGCACGCCCATGTGGTCGTAGTCAGCCTCGAAGGACTGTCCGCCGCCCTCGAGTTCGACGCCGCTGGTGCCGAGGTAGCGACCTTCGAGCGTCAGTTCGATCGCGTCGCTCAGCCGATAGCCGACGCCGCCCAGGACCTGGTAGGCGAACGCGCCGCGGTCGCTGACCTCGCCGATCGCGGGCTGCAGGTCGGCGTCGATCTCCTGCAGAAAGCCCAGTCCTGCGCCGACGTAGGGCCGCCACGCGCCGCTCGTCGTGAAGCTGTAGATCGCATTGCCCGTCACGGCGACCGAGGCGTAGTCGCCGCCGTTCGCCACCGAGCCGCCGGCGCCGATCGAGTCGACGTCGCCGCTGCGGTAGGTCCAGTCGGCCTCGACGCTCCAGTTTTCATCGAAGTCGTAGCCGATGGCGGCCCCGCTGACCATGCCTGCGGAGTACTCGCCGTCCGCGCTCGACCCGCTGGGATCGAAGGCGCCATCGAGCGTCTGTCCGTAGCCGATGTTGGCGCGCGCGTAGAGTCCCGAGGGCCCGCGCGGGGCTCCGCTGGAGGCACAGGAGGCGAGAGGGAGAAGCAGGAACGAAACGAGGAGGAGTTGCTGGCGCATGCGAGCATGTTCGCGCGTCCGGTTCGGGCTGGATCGTCGAAAGTTCGTCAATTACGACGCGTGCTGGCCAGCGGGGAGGGCCAGCGGGGAGGGCCAGCGGGGAGGGCCAGCGGGGAGGGCCAGCGGGGACCGGGCAGCATGGCCCGGCCCCCGCGTCCTCCACACACACCGTGGAATCAGAACTGCCAGACGAGCGCCAGCGAAACCTCGCTCTCGTAGTAGTCGCGCGCGATCGGGCTGTCACCGATCTGCGAGTTGTAGAGCTCGACGCCTGCGGAAGCGATGAGTTGCAGGTGGTCGGTGAAGCGGTGGCGGTGCACCAGTTGCAGCCCCGTGGATCGGTAACCGCCGTCGAGCTTGGCCTGTGCGAGCCCGGATCCCGCCGAATCCTCCGCGCTGACGCCGAAGTCCTTGTTCAGGAAGGCACTGTCGCCGAAGGTCGAGAAGGCGTACACCTCGGTGCCCATGCCATCGAGCCGATCCCCGAAGCGATGGCCGGCCGCCAGCACGCCGAGCATGCCGAAATCGCTCTCGCCCGCGAGCACCCGTCCGCCGACCCAGTTGCGCCATTGGTTGTCGAGGGCCGCCCGCAACTCGACAAAACCGACCAGGTGCGAGTCGCGCTCCTCGATGCCGTCGAGTGCGCCGTCCTCGGAATCGGAGGGATCGAGTCCCGCTTCGTAGCGCAGGCCCGCCTGCACCAGCCAGCGCTGGTCGAAGACCCCGCGCCAGCCGAGTTCGGTGCCCTCGAAGAACAGCATGTGATCGCCCGAGCGCCACTGGATCGCGCCCGCCGGATCGAGCTCGAACTCGTACTCGTCCGAGCCGTCGTACGCGGCTTCGTACTCGACGCCGAGGCCGAGTGCGAGGCCGAAGCCGCCGCCGCGCGTGAAGTCGAACACGCTAGGTAGCGGCACCAGCGCCTGTTCCATGGACGAGGCCTGTTCGGCCGCGAGTGCTTCCGACGGCGGTGCGGCTTTCGCGGGCGCCTGGAACTCGCCGGGCGCTGCGGACGGCAGCGCAGTGGTAGCCGGTGTGACGGCAGGTGTGACGGCAGGTGTGACGGCAGGTGTGACGGCAGGTGTGGCGGCAGGTGTGGCGGCAGGTGTGGCGGCAGCCTCGGTCACGACCAGCAGCGGACGGCCTGTGTCATCGCCGGTGGAAATGCAGGATGCCGCGCCGAGCGCGGCGAGCAACGAGAAGTGCAGTGAGGAATTCATGGAGGTTCAGCGTAGGTGCGAGCGCTGGAGTACCGCCGTCGATTCGGCGTCGATGTGGCGTGGAATCGCTGACCTGTGGATCGCTGCTGCGTCGCGGCGCTTGGTAGCTTCTGCAGCATGCAAAGGTCTGCGCTGCCGAGTCTGATCGTGCTCTCGCTCTCTTCTCTCGCAGGGGCTCAGGTCTCGCCAACGCCAGCCGCCCAACCCGCAGCAGTGGCCCTCGCCGGATCGATGGACGGCTACCTCGGCGTACCGCAGGAGCGCGTCGCGCTTGAGTACGGCGGCGGTTTCTCGATGCATGTCGCGGCGTGGCCGCTTTTGAGCGCTTGGCCGGGCTCGGATTTTCAGACCGGCTTGTTCGGCACCTGGATGTTCGCGCAGTTGGGCGCGGACAAGCCTGAGGGCGGGCACTACTCCGACATCGAGGGCGGGCTTGGCTGGTGGCGCGACACGCGCTTTGCGACGGCGACGCCCAAGTTCATCATGGGCGGCGTCGCGCTCGAGTTCTGCCAATGGGCCAACGGACCGGGCGCGGGTCAGGGCCGCGATTGGAATCGGCCGGCGGGCAAGTACGGCGTCGCGCAGCTGAGTCCTTGGGTGCTGTGGCCGCCCGATGGGCTCAACCTCAAGCAAGGCACGTGCGGCGAGCTGTTCGGGTACGGCTATCTCGCGCTGCCGCTGATCGAGGCCAAGGCGCAGACCGCGGGCGCGGATGTGCCGAGCGGCGGCCAGTGCTGGACGCTGTTTCTGGATACGCAGAACTTCAAGGGGCCGGTGGCGTTCTTCACGCCGTTCTTCTTCAGCGAGGCGACGCTGAAGAAGCCGGAGTTCGCCGGGCTGTTCCTCGACTCGCGGCCTGCGGATCCCAACCGCGCGCTGCAGATGGAGACGCAGCATGTGCCGGCCTTCGTGGCGACCGACGAGACCGGCGTCGTGCACGCGCGCGTGGCGCCGACGCGCTTTCCATCCGACGAGACGGGGCGCTCGACCTTGGTGCATCGGATTCGCTCGTACCAGCGCGGCACGCTGTGGACGGAGGTCGGCGCGTGGTTCGCCGGCGGTGCGGCGAGCGATGGGAAGATCGAAGAGCGCGAGAGCGTTGTGCACACGATGACGGGCCAGGGCTGGTCGACGTGGCGCATCACCGCGGACGGGACGCCGAAGGACGAGCGCATCGACATGGATTGGTCGAGCTTCGCGAAGGCCGAGGTGCGCGAGGGTAACACGTTCGGTTGGGTGTGGGACAGATCACGGGTCGATGTCGGCAACGATGGGCTGGCGACGCTGCCCGAGCACTACATCGTGGTGCCGCGCGAGGGCAAGCAGCCGCTGTGGCGGCCGGCGCCGGCGGACGCGCAGCTTCCGCCCGCGCTGCGCGAGGTCGTGTTCACGCCGCCGACGAAGCGCACGCCGGAGCCGTATGTGACGCCGGGTGATGGTGCGTGGAGCAAGCCCGGCTCGGTCGCCGGCCCGTTCCGCGCCGAGCTCGGCGACGGCAGCGTGGTGACCTACAGCTGGTACCGGTTCTGCGATCAACCCGCGTTGCAGCACGCGGATCTTTCGAGCGAGGAGCGCGAGCGCCTGCAGCAGCGCGTCGAGCTGCTGCACCGGCACTGGACCAAGGACCGCGCCTACCTGCCGCCCGCGACGACCGGCCAGCCGGCGGCGCTGGATGCGGGCGTGCTCGTGACGCCGCCGAAGGGCCTGGAGGTCGGGTATGTGCCGATCGTCACGCGGCAGGCAGCGAAATAGAAGTAGTCGCGGCTAGAAGGTGAGGCAACGCCTTTGTCGTCACCCATCCAACGAAGTGAATCGAGCTGTTCGCGTCAGCGGGCGGGCGCGGGCCGTGGAGACCTGGTGGGCAACCCGAGGTGCTCGTTGGTCTTGTGCACGACGATGGGGTCGATCAGCTAGGAGATTAGGCGGCGGGGTCCGCCGCAGAGGGGGCAGGTGAGCACGTCGACAGCGAACACTCGGCGCAGGAGCTCGACCCAGGTCGAGCGCGCTGAGCGCGACGAGCGCTAGCTGGCGGAGGTGCTGGGCGCGGTCGGCGAGTTGGGAGCGGAAGCTGCGTGCGAGTGTGCGGCGGGGACCGGCGCGCGCTTGGGCACGACGAGATCACGCCAAGCGGAGGCGGGCGCGAGCACGCCGTGGTAGGTGAGCTGGTGGGCGCGCGGGGGCGGGAGGTAAGCCTCGGTTCGTCGCGTAGCGACGAATCGCAACGACGCCTTGGCGTCGTTGCGAAGAGGATCCGTGCGGCGAGCCGCTCGATGAAGGTGAGGGGGTCGAAGGAGACCGCCGACGTGCCGTCGCGCCAGTGGCGCTTGAGGGCGTAGATGACTCGGCCGTCCGGCGCGAGCACGAGACGCTGCGTCGCGATGGGTGGGCGGGCGATGTAGCGACAGAGATGTTCGAGCCGCTCGAGCTCGCCGGCGGGCACGAGCACCTTGGCGTGCAAGGAG
>Ga0172376_10008590_pt1 | contig 10658 bp, 13 predicted proteins | sample Lak35m_FD_121114 | JGI IMG/M metagenome (GOLD analysis project Ga0172376, IMG submission 121114) | Freshwater microbial communities from Kabuno Bay, South-Kivu, Congo - kab_092012_35m | ecosystem: Environmental > Aquatic > Freshwater > Lake | place: Democratic Republic of the Congo: South-Kivu... | reverse complement strand
GTCACTCGATCCGACTTGAACGATCTGGTGTCGATCCAGCGACGCGTGTTGTCGGCCAGCTCCGAGTTGGTGCGCCCCGGCGGCGTGTTGGTGTACAGCGTGTGCACCATCACCGCGGCCGAGTCGATCGATCACGCCGTTCCCGACGGCTTCGATGTGGTCGGTCGTGACGGCGACGATCTCCTTCCCGCTCTCGGGCCGGATTGGCGCGCGTTCGGGCACGGTCATCGCGTCCTGCCCCACCACGCCGACACCGACGGCATGGTGATCATCCGTTACCGTCGTCGCAAAGGAGCATGATGAGCGCGACGAGCAACACCCCCGACGGCCCGCTTCTCGCCAAGGTGCTCACCGTCAGCGACGGAGTGGTGCACGGCACCCGCGAGGACACTTCGGGAGCCGGGTTGGCGGCCTGCCTCGAACGTCACGGCTTCACCGTCGTCGAGCGCGCTCTCACCGCCGACGGCGCCGACGAGGTGGCCGCCGCCCTCGCTCGCCTGTGCGACGGGTTCGCCGGTCTGGTGGTCACCACCGGGGGCACGGGTTTCGCGCCGCGCGACCAAACCCCCGAGGGTACCGGGCGGGTGATCGAGCGCGAGGCCCCGGGTCTGGCCGAGGCCATGCGACTCGTCAGTCCGCTCGGCCGACTCTCGCGCGGGGTGGTGGGCATCCGCGGTTCGGCGATCATCTGCAACACTCCCGGATCACCCAAGGGGTGCGTGGAGCAGATCGAAGCCATCATCGATGTGTTGCCACACGCGTTGCGTCTGCTCGACGATCGACCCACGTCCCACTGACGGGCCACCGACGTCCGAAATCACGGTCATCGGGTCGGGTCGCACCGGTAGCGTCAGGGACGTGTTGCGCCTCGTCCTCCCCAAAGGCTCCCTCGAGAAGGCCACCTTCGAATTGTTCGAGGCCGCCGACCTCCCGATCAAGCGCTCGTCCAGCGTGGACTACAAGGCCACCATCGACGACCCCCGCATCAGCGAGGTGCGCATCCTGCGTCCGCAGGAGATTCCGCAATACGTCGCCGAAGGCCTCTTCGACATCGGCATCACCGGTCGCGATTGGGTGGAGGAGACCGAGAGCAGTGTCGAGAGCCTCGGTGAACTGAAGTATTCCAAGGCCACCAGCGATCCGGTGAAGGTCGTCGTGGCCGTGGCCGGCGACAGTCCGGCCCGCAGCGTGGCCGATCTGCCCCAGGGTGTGCGCGTCAGCACCGAGTACCCGTCGCTCACGCGTCGCTACTTCGCCGAGCGCGGTATCCAGGCCGACGTGCGACTGTCGTACGGAGCATCCGAGGCCAAGATTCCCGACATCGCCGACTGCATCGTCGACATCACCGAGACCGGTCGCGCGTTGCGCGCCGCGGGACTCCGCGTGATCGACACCATGCTCGTCAGCTACACCGAGATGATCGCCAACGCGTCCTCCCACGCCGATCCGGCCAAGCGTCACGCGATGGACCAGTTGATGACGCTGTTGCTCGGCACGCTCGACGCGCGCGGCAAGGTGTTGGTGAAGTTGAACGTCGGTAGCGACGACCTGCAGAAGGTGCTCGCAGTCCTTCCCTCGGCGAAGTCTCCCACCATCAGCGAGTTGGCCGGAGGCGGTTTCGCCGTCGAGAGCGTGGTAGAGAAGCGTTCGATCAACACGCTGATTCCCGAATTGAAAGACGCCGGCGCATCCGATCTGCTCGAGTTGCCGATCTCCAAGATCGTGGCCTGATCATGGGCACCGTGATCGAGTTCGACGCCCACGTCGGGCTCGGGAGGGTGCGAGCCGACGGCGGTGGCGAGTACCTGTTCCACTGTGCCGAGATCGCCGACGGGTCGCGCGACATCGCGGTGGGGGCACGGGTGTCGTTCCGGGTCGTGACGAAGTTCGGTCGTGACGAAGCCTTCGCCATCGCGGCCGTCTGACGAACGACGTCGCGACGACATCGTCGCGGTGTTGCTCTCGGTCCCCGAGGGAACCGTGGTGTCCTACGTTGAGGTGGCCGACGATGCCGGACATCCGCGGCAGGCCCGACTGGTGGGACGAATTCTGTCGCAATGGTCCGACGAACTCGACCTCCCGTGGTGGCGGGTGGTGAACGCGGCGGGGCGGCTGGTGCCCGGACAGGAGGTCGAGCAGGCGCGATTGCTGGCGGCCGAAGGAGTGTCGTGTCGTGACGGCCGGGTGGTGCGGGTTCGGCACGGGGGCGACTGAGCGCCGACTACGAGGTGCTCTTCACCTGCACGAAGGCCATCCGGATGTTTTCCAGAGCGTCACGGAGCACCTGGTGGTTTTCGCCTAGTCGTTCGCCCAGGCCGTCCACCAGACAGCCCAGGGCGTCGATGGCCAGAGCCGCCTCGACCAGATTCGGGGGAGCGGCGGTCAGATGAATGGCGGCCAGTTCGTAGAGGCCCATGGCGTGGTTGGACACCACCAGATCGGCGGGCGCCTCGGCCAGGCGCTGGCGGGCCTCGGCCAGAACCTCGGCGGCGACGTCCATGTCTGAGTCGAGATCCGGGTCGGAGTCGAGGGCCGGGTCGTCGGCGCTGGGGTGATGGGGGGCGGAATTGTCGGTCATCGGGGGTCCATCGGAGGTTTTTGCTGGTGGGAGCGGTTACCCTAGCGGTCACAACTGAGGCGAAGTGGGGCGTTGCTCCCACCCGACCACCACCGGTTCGCCGGCACCGTGCGTTCGGGTCACTGCGAGAAGGCCACCGCCACGTGCGGTGCTGACCCGTGATGACTTTGCGTCGTCATGTATCCACACACCATGGGAGGTCAGCCCATTGCACAGGAGTGAACAGCCATAGCACCGCCGACGAACGAACCTCGCTACAACGAGCGCATCCGCGCCAAGGAAGTGAGGGTGATCGGTCCCGATGGATCCCAGTTGGGGATCAAGGCGGTCCCCGACGCCTTGGCCCTGGCCCGGGAGCTCGACCTCGATCTGGTCGAAGTGGCCCCCATGGCCACGCCACCGGTGTGCCGCATCATGGACTACGGCAAGTTCCGTTATGAGGAGTCGCAGCGGGCCCGCGAGGCGCGCAAGAAGACGGCCCACATCACGGTCAAGGAAGTCAAGTTCCGGCCCAAGATCGGCAAGGGTGACTTCGACACCAAGGTGCGACACGTCCAGGAGTTCCTCGCCGACGGCCACAAGGTCAAGGTGACGCTCCAGTTCCGCGGACGCGAGATGGCTCACCCCGAGCTCGGAAGCAAGATTCTGGACGAGGTCATCGAGGCGATCACCGCGGTCGGCAAAGTGGAGACACAAGCCCGACTCGAGGGTCGCAGCATGACGATGGTGCTCGTCCCCGACAAGAAGCCCGTCAAGAAGAAAGAGGAGTCCGGAGAGGCCGTGGCGGCCGAAACCGTGGCTCCCGAGTGATTCACAACATCCGGACGCCCCGCGTCGTAAGAAAAGGATCAGAGCAATGCCCAAGATGAAGACCAGCAAGACCGCCGCCAAGCGTTTCCGCAAGACCGGCACCGGCAAGCTGCGCCGCCTACAGCAGAACCGTCAGCACCTCTTCGAGAAGAAGCCGTCCACCCGTACCCGTCGTCTCGACGGAATGGTCGACGTCCACTCCGGCGACGAGAAGAAGATCAAGCGCCTGCTCGCCGAGCGCTGATCGACCGGTTACTCACACAGGATCAAGGAAAGAAAGAGAAGAGTCATGGCAAGAGTCAAGCGTGCAGTGAATGCCAAGAAGAGCCGCCGTCAGGTTCTCGAGCGCGCCAAGGGTTACTACGGCAACAAGAGCCGTTCCGTCCGCGCCGCCAACGAGCAGGTGATGAAGTCCGGTCAGTACGCGTTCCGTGACCGTCGCGCCAAGAAGGGCGAGCTCCGTCGTCTCTGGATCCAGCGCATCAACGCGGCCTGTCGACTGAACGACATCAGCTACAGCCGCTTCATCGCCGGCCTCAACGCCGCCGGCATCGAAGTGGACCGCAAGATCCTCGCCGATCTCGCCGTCACCGACCTCGCCGCGTTCGGTCGTCTCTGTGAGGCGGCCAAGGCGGCGCTCGCCTGAGCGAGTTCATCTGAACCACGAACTGGTTCTCAGCAATCCAGCGGTTCAACGGGTGCGGCGCCTCGCAGGGCGCCGCACTTCGCGTTCCGAGGAGGGTGCCTTCATCGTGGAAGGGGCCGTGCTGGTGTCCGAAGCCGTGGACGCCGGCTGGCACGTGATCGAACAGTTCGTGGCCCCCGGCGCGGATCCCATCTCCGGCGCGGGTGCGGTTCGGCATCTGGCGCCCGGGGTGATGGACAAGATCGCCACCACCGAGACCCCCCAACCCGTGCTGGCCGTCGTCGAGCGCGCGTTCGCCGGTCGCGAGATTCTGGACACCGCCGGATTCGTGGTGGTGGCCGACGGCGTCGCCGATCCGGGGAACTTGGGCACGATGTTGCGCTCGGCCGAGGCCGCCGGGGCCGACTGCGTGGTGCTCACCCCGGGCACCGTCGATCCCTCGAATCCCAAGGTGGTGCGGGCCTCGGCGGGCGCGGTGTTCCGCGTGCCGGTGGTCGAGGACACGAACCTCGACGAAGTGGGCCTCGCGGGCATCGTTCGATTGGGAGCGTCGTCGCATCGTGGGGCCTCGCACACCGACACCGATCTTCGGCGTCGGGTCGCCGTCGTGCTCGGCAACGAGGCGCACGGACTGTCCGACGATGCCGACGTCGACGAGTGGATCACCATCGCGCACGCCGGACGATCCGAGAGTCTGAACGTGGCCATGGCGTGCACGGTGCTGTGTTTCGAGGTGGCGCGTCAACGGCGGTCAGGGTCCTGACCGTGCGGGGTTCGTGTCGGAATTGCTCCGCGGCCGACGGGGCGCGCTGCGGTACGGTTGTCGGGTCATGATCGAAGCAATCGACGCCGCTCGTTCCGCCGCCGAGGCCCGCATCGCCGCGGCCTCCACGGTCGACGAACTGCGAGCTCTCGACACCGAACTGTTGGGCAAGAAGAGCGATCTGGCCGACGTGAAGGCCGGACTCGGAAAGTTGGCCACCGTCGAGGAGAAGAAGTCGGCGGGGCAAGCGGTCAACGAGGCCATGACTGCGGTGCGCTCCGCGCTCGACGCGCGCATCGCCGTCGTCGCCCGCGCCGAACGCGACGTGCAACTGGCGGCCGAGGCCCTCGACCTCACCGAGCACTTCGTCGCCCCCGGTCGTGGACGCCCGCACATCGTCACCCAGGCGTGGCAACGCCTCGAGGACGTGTTCGTCGGTATGGGTTTCCAGGTGGCCGAGGGTCCCGAGGTGGAAACCGACTGGTACAACTTCGAGGCGCTCAACATGCCCCCGTCGCACCCGGCGCGCAGCATGCACGACACCTTCTACGTCGATCACGGCACCCACGGCAGCACGGTGTTGCGCACCCACACGTCACCGGTCCAGATCCGCGTCATGCAAACGGTGAAGCCACCGATCTACATGATCATGCCCGGTCGGGTCTTCCGTAACGAGACCACCGACGCCACGCACCTGGCGGTGTTCCACCAGATCGAGGGACTGGTCATCGACAAGGGCATCACCTTGGCCGATCTGGCCGGCACCATCGACGCGTTCACCAAGGCGTTCTTCGGGGAGGGCTTCGGCAGTCGTCTGCGCCCCAGCTATTTCCCCTTCACCGAACCGAGTGCCGAGTTCGACATCCGCACTCCCGACGGATCGTGGCTGGAGCTGGGAGGCTGCGGCATGGTGCACCCGAACGTGTTGCGCGCGGGCGGCCTCGACCCCGAGGAGTGGAGTGGTTTCGCCTTCGGCTTCGGCATCGATCGCATGGCCAAGGAACGCCACGGGGTGGGCGACGTTCGCGAGATGTACACCAACGACATCCGATTCATCGAGCAGTTCTGAGGACCGACCATGAAGATCGTCCACTCCTGGCTCCTCGACCTCGCCAAGTCACTTCCCGACGACGTCGACGCCATCGCGGAAACTCTCAGCGACATCGGTCTGGCCTGCGAGAGCGTCGACCGGGTGGGCGCCACCGTGGCCGGGGTAATCACCGCGCGCGTGATCAAGACCGAGCGTCACCCCGACGCGGCCAAGGTGCATCGCGTCTTCCTCGACTGTGGTGACGGCACCGAGCATCACGTGTGGTGCGGTGCGTTCAACATGCAGCCCGGTGACGTCATCCCGTGGGCCACTCCCGGTACCACCATGCCCGACGGTCGGGCTATCGAAACCAAGCCCATCGTGGGCATTCCCAGCGAGGGCATGTGCTGTTCGGCGCGCGAGTTGGGCCTCGGTGACGATCACGGTGGCATCCTCATTCTCGATCCGAACACTCCGGTGGGAGTTCCCTACGGCAAGGCCCTCGGCCTGTCCGAGGAGGTGGTCTACGACCTCGACGTGTTGCGCAATCGCCCCGACGCCTACGGACACGTCGGCGTGGCCCGCGACCTGGCCGCCCGGTTCGGGGTCCCGTTCTCCGCCTCCGACGGATCCATCAAGGCCACGGGGGCGTTGAAGTCGGCGCCGGTGGAGATCGTGGCCGGCGATCGTTGTCCGCGCTTCACCACCATCGTGCTCAGCGGCGTGTGCGTCACGTCGTCGCCGGACTGGATGGCCAGTCGACTCGCGGCGGCGGGGATGCGCTCCATCAACAACGTCGTCGACGTGTCCAACTACGTGATGCTCGAGACGAACCAACCCAATCACGCCTACGACTTCGAACGACTGGGCGGCGGGGGCTACCGCATTCGTCTGGCACGCGAGGGCGAAACCATGATCACCCTCGACGACGTGGAGCGAACGCTCACCGCCGACGATCTGCTCATCTGCGACCTCGACGATCGCCCCATCGGACTGGCGGGCATCATGGGCGGACAGAACACCGAGATCTCGCCGGACACCACCGTCATCGCCCTCGAGACCGCGTGGTTCGAGCCGCTCGGCATCATGAAGAGCGCTCAGCGCAACGGTGTGCGTAGCGAGGCCTCGGCCCGTTTCGAACGCGGTATGGACCCGTACGGCATCGATGCTTCCGTCTCGCGGTTCATCGAGCTGCTCCGACTCACGTGTCCCGATTTGGTGGTGCACGAGGGAGCGGTCGACGCCCGCACCGAACACCTGCCCAAGCCGGTGGTGATCGATGTGCGACCTTCGCGCGTGGGGGCCCTGTTGGGCGCCCAGTTCAGCGCCCAGGAGATCGTCTCGCTCATCGCCCCGTTGGGTTTCGTCGGTGCGCTGCACGGCGACACCGTCTCGGTGACCGTTCCCACCTGGCGACCCGACTGCACCCTCGAGGTCGACATCATCGAGGAGGTGGCCCGGCACTACGGCTACTCGCGACTCGGCACCACGGTCCCCAAATCGACGCAACCGGGCGGTCTGTCGCCGGTTCAGCAACGTCGCCGCCGAGTGCGCGACGTCGTTCTCGGTCTGGGGGTGAGCGAAGCGATGCCCCACCCGTTCCTCACCGACGGTGATCTCGACCGTGCCGGACTCTCGAACGAAGCCGTGCGCCTGCTGAATCCGTTGGCGGTGGGCGACGACGTGTTGCGCACCTCGTTGCGACCCGGGTTGTTGAAGGCCATCGCGTTCAACGAGAACCATCGTCGTGCGGGGGTTTCACTGTTCGAGGTGGGCCACGTGTACCCGCCCAGCGACGATGTGCTTCCGGCCGAGTACGAGGTGCTGGCCGTCGTGTTGGCGGGTCGTGAGGCGCCGGCGGCAGTGGCGGTGTGGCGCGAGCTGGCGACCGCCATGGGATGGGGAGCGCGCCTCGATCAGTCGGTCGTGTCGGCGGGCCTGCACCCCACGCGCTCGGCGACGTTGTCGGTCGGTCGTGACACGGTCGGCGTCGTGGGCGAGGTGCATCCCGACGTTCTCGACGCCTACGGAATCTCGCAACGGGTCGCGGTTCTCGAGTTGAATCTCTCGGTCCTGCTCGCCAACGAGCCCAAGGTGCCGCAATGGAAACCCACGAGTCGCTTTCCCTCCAGCGACATCGATCTGGCCTTCAACGTTCCGTCGTCGGTGACCGCGGAGAAATTGGAGAAGACATTGCGGCAGAACGCCGGAGCGTTGCTGGTGGATCTCGCGCTGTTCGACGTGTACCGAGCCGATGTCGCCGCCGAGTCGCGCAGCCTGGCCTTCCGTCTGCGCCTGCAGGCCAACGACCGCACGCTCACCGACGCCGACGTGGCCGCGGTGCGGGACAAGTGCATCGCGGGAGCGGAGAAAATGGGCGCGAAGTTGCGTTGACCCGCTTCAGTTGAGCGAGGCGTCCGCGGGACAGTCCGCTAACCACGACACCTCGCCCCGTTGACGCGCGAGCACCGTGCGCCACAATCCGTCGGGATCGGTGGTGAACACGTCACTGGCCAGCGCCGGCACCACGATCCAGGCGCCCATCTCCAGCTCACCGTCCAGCTGTTGCGGACCCCAGCCGGCGTACCCGTTGAACACCCGCACCTTGGACGGGGCCGTGTCCATGGCGGTCGGGTCCTCGTCCAGGTCGACGGGTTCGATGCATTCCACCGACTCGATCACCTGCCCGTCGGGGGTGGTGGAGGGAATGAGACCCAGACCGATCAGGGCCTGCGGTTCGACCGGACCGCCACCATGCAGAACCCGCGGTTCGATCAGGTGCATCCAGGCGTCGATCTCGATATCCAAGTCCCCGGTGACCCGATTGATGACCAGCCCGAGGGCCCCTCCCTCGTTGTGGTCCAACATGAACACCACGGTGCGGTCGAAGTGGGGATCGCTCAGGGGTGGCGCAGCCACCAACAGGCGCCCCCGGGTGGACGGCAGGGAGAATCCCGAACTCACCCGATCATGTTCCCACGGCGGGGTCCCCGACAGCCATCGTTGTATTCCCATACATGATTCCGTATGATCATACGCATGGCCTCGACCATCTCGTCCATCCCGTCCGTGACCGCCCCCCAGCGGGCCGGCATCATCGGCGCTTCCGGGTACACCGGGGTCGAACTCATGCGTCTCATCGCCGGCCACCCCGGACTCGAGCTGGTCATGGCCACCGGCGACACCCAGGCCGGAACCCGGGTGGCCGACCTGTACCCCAGCGTGGCGGCCCGGTATTCCGATCTGGTCTTCGGTCCGTCCGACGTCGACACCGTGGTGGCCGCCGCCACCGGCCTCGACGTGGTTTTCCTTGGTCTGCCCCACGAAGCGAGCATGGCGATCGCTCCGGCGCTCGTGGGAAAGGTCGGATGCGTGGTCGATCTGTCGGCTGCGTTCCGGATGAAGGACGCCTCGGTGTACCCCACGTGGTATGGCTTCGAGCACGATCAGCCCGAGTTGTTGGCCGAAGCCGTGTACGGACTTCCCGAGTTGCATCGCGATGCGCTGAAGGGTGCGCGCTTGGTCGCCACCCCGGGTTGTTACGTCACCGCGGCCACGTTGTGTCTGGCGCCGTTGGTTCGTCACGGATTGGTTCGCGACACGGGGATCATCGTCGACGCGGCCAGCGGTGCCTCCGGGGCCGGTCGCGCGCTGAAGCACGGCAGTTTGTTCGGTTCGGTCAACGAGGACTTCAACGCCTACGGACTGCTCGATCATCGCCACACGCCCGAGATGCAGGATCAGATCGGCGCGCAGTTGTTGTTCACGCCGCATCTGGCGCCCATGAACCGGGGCATTCTCGCCACGTGTTACGCCACACCCGTGGCGGGCACCTCCACCGATGAGTTGTTGAACGCGCTCGCCGACTTCTACGCCGACGAACCCTTCGTGGTGGTGTCCGATCGTTCGCCGTCCACCAAGGCCACGTTGGGATCGAACGCGGTGCACGTCACCGCGCGGTACGACGCGCGAACCAACCATGTCGTCGTCATCGGTGCTCTCGACAACCTGTGCAAGGGGGCGGCGGGCGGTGCGGTGCAGGCGGCCAACGTCGCCCTCGGTCTGGTCGAGACCGCGGGCCTGACCTCCATCGGGGTGTACCCATGAGCACGAGTCCCATCGGTTCCGACGTTCGGGCCTCGGTCCTCATCGAGGCTTTGCCGTACATCAGGCGATTCGCCGGTAAGACGGTCGTGGTCAAGTACGGAGGCAACGCACTGGCCGGCGCCACCGAGTCCGATGCCTTGGCTTTGTTCGCCGAGGACATCGTGCTCATGCGGCTCGTCGGCCTGAAGCCCGTCGTGGTGCACGGCGGAGGACCGCAGATCAGCGATCTCATGACCCGGCTCGGCAAGGTCACCGAGTTCCGCGACGGGTTGCGCGTCACCGATTCTGAGACTGTCGACATCGCCCGCATGGTGTTGAGCGGTCAGGTCAATCCCCAGATCGTGGCGGCCATCAACGTGCACGGCCGTTTCGCGGTGGGAGTCAGCGGAGAGGACGCTTCGTTGATCACCGCCTCGGCCAAGAACCCCGACCTCGGATTCGTCGGGGAGGTCGACCGCATCAACCCGGGCATTCTTCACCGCTTGCTCGACGACGAATTCATTCCGGTGGTGGCCACCATCGGAACCGACGCCGATGGACAGGCCTACAACATCAACGCCGACACCGTGGCCGGGGCCATCGCCGAGGCGCTGGGCGCGGAAAAGCTGGTGTACCTCACCGACATCGAGGGCCTGCGACGAGTGGTCGACGATCCGACCAGCCTCATTCGTCAGAGCAGTCCCGACGAGCTGGACGCGCTCATGGCCGACGGCACCATCGCCGG
>Ga0172376_10008589_pt1 | contig 10658 bp, 9 predicted proteins | sample Lak35m_FD_121114 | JGI IMG/M metagenome (GOLD analysis project Ga0172376, IMG submission 121114) | Freshwater microbial communities from Kabuno Bay, South-Kivu, Congo - kab_092012_35m | ecosystem: Environmental > Aquatic > Freshwater > Lake | place: Democratic Republic of the Congo: South-Kivu... | reverse complement strand
CGCGTACGCCGCGACGTGAGCGCGGTCGATCGCGCCCCCGCGCCGGACCAGCGTCACAGCCGGCAGGTCGCCACCGCTGCGGCGGACCCCCGGCAGGCTCCCGACCACGGGGAGGGTCGGCAGCGCGGCCTTGACCATCATCGGCAGGGTGGCCGGCGCACCGGCGAGCTCCCGGACCTCGGCGGCGGCCATGCTCAGGCTCCGAGCATCATCTGGCCGCAGACCCGCACCACGTTGCCGTTGACGGCGGTGGAGCCGGGGCTGGCGTACCAGGCGATCGCCTCGGCGACGTCGACGGGCAGCCCGCCCTGCGACATCGCGTTGAGCCGGCGGCCGACCTCGCGGGTCATGAGCGGCACGGCGGCGGTCATCTTGGTCTCGATGAAGCCGGGCGCGACGGCGTTGACCGTGATGCCCTTGGTCAGGGTCGGGGCGAGTGCGTCGACGAGGCCGATGACGCCGGCCTTGGAGGCGGCGTAGTTGGTCTGGCCGAGGTTGCCGGCGATGCCGGCGATCGACGAGACGCCGATGATCCGGCCGTTGTCGTTGATCAGCTTCTGGGCGAGCAGCTCGGCGGTGATCCGCTCGGGAGCCGTGAGGTTGACCGCGATGGTGGAGGTCCAGCGGTCCTCGGCCATGTTGGCGAGTTTCTTGTCGCGGGTGATGCCGGCGTTGTGGACGACGATGTCGACCGCGCCGTGCTGGTTCTTCACGTGCTGGGCGATGCGCTGCGGAGCGTCCTTCGCCGTGATGTCGAGGGTGAGGTGGTCGCCGTCGAGCTCGGCCATGACCGTCTGCAGCTCGCTGGCGGCCTGGGGGACGTCGATGCCGAGGACGGTCGCGCCGTCGCGGTGCAGGACCCGCGCGATCTGCTCGCCGATGCCGCGGCTGGCCCCGGTCACGATGGCGACCTTGCCCGCCAGCGGCTTCTCCTGGTCGGTGACGGGCACGGCCTTGGTGCTGCCGACGGTGCCGAGCCGGACGACCTGGCCGGAGACGTACGCGGACTTGGGGGAGAGGAAGAAGGCGAGCGTGGAGGACAGCGACTCCTCGGTCTTCTCGGCGACGTAGACCAGCTGGCTGGTGCCGCCCCGGCCGATCTCCTTGCCGAGGGAGCGCGTGAAGCCCTCGAGGGCGCGCTGGGCGATGCGCTCCTCGGCGCCGCCGGTCTTCTCCGGCGGGGTGCCGAGCACCACGACGCGGGCGCAGGGCTGGAGGCTGCGCATGAGGGGGGTGAAGAAGTTCCGCAGCTCGACCAGGTCGGCGGAGGTGGTCAGGCCGGTGGCGTCGAAGACCAGGCCCTTGTAGCGCTCGCCCTCGGTCGCCTCGCGGGTGTTGGCGATGCCGAGTCCGTCGAGCTGCGTGACGACCGCGTCGGCCAGGCGGCCCTTGCCGCCGACCACGACGGTGCCGTCGACCAGCGGGGCGCCGGGGGACCACCGGTCGAGGACGACGGGGTTCGGCAGGCCGAGGTTCTTCACCATCAGGCGACCCACCGGGGTCTGCGTGAAGAACTGGTAGCGGTCGCTCATGGGATCCTCCGGGGCAGGCGTCGATCGAGGCGGAAGGGAATGTAACTTTGCGTGTAACTCAGCGTCCACATTTCGTGACGTGGCCCTCATCGGGTTGGCGTACGACACGCTTGTCGCGCACGATGTGACCAGCGGGTAACAAGGCTACCCGTCTTCTCGACACGCCAGGAGCCCCTCATGGAGCAGTCCATCCGCCGCGTCGCCGTCATCGGCGGCAACCGCATCCCGTTCGCCCGGTCCAACACCGTCTACGCCACCGTCTCGAACCAGGACATGCTGACCGCGGCCATCGACGGACTCGTCACGCGCTTCGGCCTCGAGGGCCAGCGGGTGGGCGAGGTCGTCGCGGGCGCCGTGCTCAAGCACAGCCGTGACTTCAACCTGACCCGTGAGTCGGTGCTCGGCTCCAAGCTCGCGCCCGAGACCCCGGCGTACGACATCCAGCAGGCCTGCGGCACCGGCCTGCAGGCCGCGATGCTCGTGGCCAACAAGATCGCCCTCGGCCAGATCGAGTCCGGCATCGCCGGCGGCACCGACACCACCTCGGACGCCCCCATCGCGCTGAACGAGAAGCTGCGCAAGATCCTCCTCGAGGCCAACCGGGCCAAGACGACCCAGGGCCGGCTCGCCGCGCTCGCCAAGATCCGCCCCGGCCACCTCGTGCCGGCCATCCCGCAGAACTCCGAGCCGCGCACGCGCCTGTCGATGGGGGAGCACCAGGCCCTCACCGCGGTCGAGTGGCAGATCGGTCGCGAGGAGCAGGACGAGCTCGCCGCCCGGTCGCACCAGAACCTCGCCGCCTCGTACGAGGCCGGCTGGCAGGACGACCTCATCACGCCCTGCGGCGGCCTCGAGCGCGACCAGAACCTCCGCGCGGACTCCACCGCCGAGAAGCTCGGCAAGCTCAAGCCGGTCTTCGGCAAGGGCGAGGCGGCCACCATGACCGCCGGCAACTCCACCCCGCTCACCGACGGCGCGTCGGCCGTCCTGCTGGCCTCGGAGGAGTGGGCCGAGCAGCAGGGCCTGCCCGTGCTGGCGTACCTCACCTTCTACGAGACCGCGGCGGTCGACTACGTCCACGGCGGCGAGGGACTGCTGATGGCGCCGGCGTACGCCATGGCGCGGATGCTCGAGCGCGCGGAGCTGTCGCTGCAGGACTTCGACTTCTACGAGATCCACGAGGCGTTCGCCTCGCAGGTGCTCTCCACGCTCAAGGCGTGGGAGGACCCGATCTTCTGCAAGGAGCGCCTCGGCCTCGACGCCCCGCTGGGCTCGATCGACCGCAGCAAGCTCAACGTGAAGGGCTCGTCCCTGGCGGCCGGCCACCCGTTCGCCGCGACCGGTGCGCGGATCGTGGCCAACGCCGCGAAGCTCCTCGCCGAGAAGGGCTCGGGCCGCGCCGTCATCTCCGTGTGCGCCGCCGGCGGCCAGGGCGTGACCGCGATCCTGGAGCGCTGACCCGCGCGAGCCGCGTCTGACGCGCGACTACAGGAGCGCCCGCAGAGTGTCGATCCCGTCGGCCTCTGCGGGCGCTTTGTCGTCGCGGTAGCGCACGACCCGGGCGAAGCGGAGGGCGACGCCGCCCGCGTAGCGCGTTGAGCGCTGGACACCGTCGAAGGCGATCTCGACGATCTGCTCGGGGCGGACGTGGACGACGTGGCCGTCCCGGTGGGTCTCGAGGCCGAGGAAGCGCTCGGTCTGCCAGGCGAGCATCTCGTCGGTCATGCCCTTGAAGGTCTTGCCGACCATCACGAGCCCGCCGTCGGCCCCGCGGGCGCCGAGGTGGATGTTCGACAGCAGGCCCCGGCGGCGGCCGCTGCCCCACTCGACGGCGAGCACGACGAGGTCGACGGTCAAGCGCGGCTTGACCTTGATCCAGCCCGCGCCACGGCGCCCGGCGGCGTACGGCGCGCCGGCAGCCTTGAGCACGACGCCCTCGTGACCGGCCGCGACCGCCGCGGTGGCGTAGGCCGCCGCCTCCTCGGGGTCGTCGGTGAGCAGGCGCTCCACGCGCAGGCTGTCGGGCACGTGACGCTCCAGGGCCGCCCACCGGTCACGGGCGGGGGAGTCGAGGAGGTCCGCGCCGTCGGCGTGCAGCAGGTCGAAGAAGCGGTGGACCAGCGCGGCGTGACCGGACGCGGTGTCCTGGAACGCCTTCGCCCGGCCGGTGCTCTCGTCCAGCAACAGGGCCTCGCTGTCGAGCACGAGGCGGGTCGAGGCGAGCCCGCGCACCGCCGCGACCACTCCCGGCAGCCGCTCGGTGACCTCGTCGAGCGACCGCGTCCAGACCCGGACCTCGTCGCCGTCGCGGTGGACCTGGACGCGGATCCCGTCGAGCTTGGTCTCGACCGCGTGGGGGCCGGGCTCCTGCTGCTGCAGGCGGGCGAGGGCCGCGGGCACCTCCGGCTCACCGGCGGCGAGCATCGGGCGGAGCGGCCGGCCAACCTCGAGCCCCACGGCCCGCAGCCCGGTCTCACCCTCGCGGACGGCGGTCTCGACCACGGTGACGCTCGACCCGGCGAGCATCGCCGCGCGGCGGACCAGCTCGGGCTCGACGCCGGTCACCTGGGCGACGGCGTCGAGCAGCAGGGCGTCGGAGGCGCCCTGCCGGACCTCCCCGGTCGCCACCGCGCGCAGCCACGCCTGCTCCGGAGCGGTGGCGGCGCCGAGGAGGGCCGACCACGCGTCGCGGCGCGCGGTCTGGGAGCCGGCGCCGCTCAGCTCCTCCATCGCGGCGAACGCCGCGTCGACCTCCTCGACGGTCAGCTGCGCCTCGGCCGCCGGGTCGGCCCGGACCTCCGCGACGGTGCGCCACCCGAGGCCCGTGCGCCGCTGCCGGAGCGCCCCGCTCAGGTAGAGCGCGACCAGCCCGACCTCCTCGTCCTCGGCGCGTCCGAGGAGGTCGGCCACGGCCGCGGTCTTGGCGAGGCGTGACCGGGTGGCGGCCATGGCGGCGGAGGCGGCGACGACGTCGGCGAGGAGCACGGCAGCCATCCTGCCCGTCGGTGCCGACACCTACGCTGGCGCCGTGGAGGGTGCCGAGGTCGAGCGGACGCGCGTGTGGCGGCCCGGCCGGCCCGTGCCGGTCGGGGCCATCTGGAGCGTCCTGCGACGGGGCCCGGGCGACCCGACCTACCGCGTGCTGCCCGACGGCACCCACCTGCGCGGCCTGCGCACCCCCGAGGGTGCGGCGACCCTGGCCGTCCGCCCGGTCGGCGGTGACGTCGACGCGCACGCCTGGGGTCCGGGCGCCGACTGGGCGCTGGCGCGCCTGCCGCGGATGCTGGGGGACGACGACGACCCCACGGGCTTCCGGCCGCACCACCCCTTCCTCGTCGACGCGTTGCGCCGGCACCCGCACTGGCGACTCGGCGCGTCGGGACTGGTCATGGAGGCACTGGTCCCGGCCGTCATCGAGCAGAAGGTCACCGGGCAGGAGGCGTTCCGCGGCTTCCGCAACCTGGTCCGTCGCTTCGGCGACCGCGCTCCGGGGCCGGCGGCCGTCGCTCACGACCTCTGGCTGCAGCCGCCCCCGGCGGCGATCCGGCGGGTGCCGTCGTGGGAGTGGCTGCGGTTCCCCGTCGACCATGCGCGCTCGCGGACCGTGCTGGGCGCCTGCCTCGTCGCCGACGCGCTCGAGCGCACCGTCGCGGTCGACGGCGCGGAGGCCGACCGACGGCTGCGCTCGGTGCCGGGCATCGGCGTCTGGACGTCGGCCGAGGTGCGTTTCCGCGCCCATGGCGACGCCGACGCGCTGAGCGTCGGCGACTACCACGTCGCGGCCAACGTGGGGTGGGCCCTGACCGGCACCCCCTGGAGCGACGACCAGATGGTGGCCGAGCTCGAGGCGTACCGCGGGCACCGGCACCGCGTCCAGCGGCTCGTCGAGCTGATGGGCGCTCATCGGCCCCGCCGCGGGCCGCGGATGGCCCCGCGCCGCCACCTGCCGTCCAGGTGACGGAACTCACCCGACGGGCCGGGTGATGGGGTAGCGTCCCTCCGAACCTACGCACGTGTAGGAATGGCGGGGCCGGGCGGCGCGAGGCGTTCCGGGGGCACGGAGGTGGTCATGGCCGGGGTCGCGACGGGCCTCGTCGAGGCGGACGGGGCAGCGGCAGCGTCGTTCTGCCGGACCGCCCCTCCCGAGCAGGTCGTCATCGCGATCCGCTCCGCCGACGACGCGGCGCTGGCCGCGCTGCTGGAGGACCCCGGCTGGCGGCACGACGTCGTCGTGGCGTTGCTGGACCGGCTCGAGGAGCTGGCCGACCCCGACCGTCTCGCCGCCCTGCGGGGCACCGTGGCCTTCGACCTCCGGACGGCGCGCGGGCGGCACGACGCCGATGCCGCCGGACGGCACGTGCTCGTGTTCGACGACGCTCGGGTCACGCGGGTCCCGGACGCGGGACTCCGGCCCGACGACCCGCCCGACGTCACGATCACGACGACCCCGCTGCACCTGCTCCGGATCGTCAGCGGCGAGGCCAACGCCGCCCTGCTCCTGCTCGGCGGCTCGCTCGCGGTGGACGGTGACGCGCTCCTCGCCCTGGCGGTGGGCGGCGTGTTCCGCGTCCCCGGCTCCTCCGGCGCGGCGGTCGACCCCACCGCGCTGGACCCGGTGGACGTCGGCCGGGCACTGGTCGGGGTCAGGTCCGACCACCTGCAGGCGGTGATGGCCGGCGGGTTCCGCCCGATCGTGCTGAGCGAGATCTTCCGGCGCCTGCCGGACTACCTCGACCAGCAGAAGGCCGCCGAGCTCCGCTGCACGATCGGCTTCCGGATCGGTGGGCGTCCCGACGGCGGTCACGACCGCTGGCTCGTCCGGGTGGCTGACGGCCGCTGCACCGTCGAGCCCGAGCCGTCCGCGGGCGCCGAGGAGTCGCGCGACGCGACCATCTCGATCTCGGGAGCCGACTTCCTCCGGCTGGCCACCGGCCATCTCCACCCGGTCGCCGGGGTGCTGCGTGGGGTGATGAAGGTGCGCGGCAGCCGCACCCTCGCGCTCGCCTTCAACGCCGCCCTCGACATCCCGGCGGTCTCGTGAGCGCGCCGGTCACCGCCGCACGGTTCGTCGGGGAGCGCTGGGACCGCGGCGTCACGACGACGGGCGCGATGATCGTCCTCGCACTGGAGGCGACGTACGCCGCCGCGACCGACATCGTCCGGCGCCGGTTCTCCTGGGAGGAGTTCTTCTTCCAGGCCTGGTTCATGACCCGGGTCTCCCTGCTCCCGACGATCCTGGTCGCGATCCCGTTCGGCGTGATCGTGTCGGTCCAGATCGGCGGTGTCGCGGAGCAGATCGGGGCCGCGTCGTTCTCGGGCGCCGTCAACGGGGTCGGGGTACTCCGGCAGGGTGCGCCGCTGGTGACGTCGCTGATGATCGCCGGCGCGGTCGGGTCGGCGATCTGCTCCGACCTGGGCGCGCGCACCATCCGGGAGGAGGTCGACGCGCTGAAGGTCATGGGCATCTCGCCCGTCCACCGGCTCGTCGCGCCGCGGATCGTCGCGGCGGTCGTGGTCGCCCTGCTGCTCAACGTGATCGTGGCGACCACCGCGATCCTCACCGGATTCGCGCTCAACGTGGGCTCCGGGTCCGTCAGCAGCGGGACCTACCTCGGCTCCTTCGTCGGGTTCGCGCAGCCGTCGGACCTCTTCCTGGCCGAGCTGAAGGCGGCGGTGTTCGGCTTCATCGCCACGATCGTCGCCGCCCACAAGGGTCTCTCGGCCACCGGCGGCCCAAAGGGCGTGGCGGACGCGGTCAACCAGTCGGTCGTGCTGAGCTTCATCCTGCTCGCACTCGTCAACGTGGCGATGACCCAGGCGTACGTCATGCTGGTCCCCCAGAGGATCGCCTGATGGCCACCCCCGTCCTGCGACCGCTGAGCCGCGCCGGCCGCTCGGTGTCCGACGCGCTGGTCCAGGCGGGCGACCTGCTGACGTTCCTCGTACGCACGCTCGGGTCGGTCGGCTACACGCTGCGGCACTACCGCGCCGAGGTGATGCGCCAGCTCAACGACATCAGCTGGGGGAGCGGCGCGATCATCGTCGGCGGCGGCACGATCGGCGTGATGGTCCTGCTGTCCCTCTCGGCCGGCACCTCGCTGGGCATCGAGGGCTTCAACGGCCTCGAGCTCATCGGTCTCGCCCCCCTCACCGGCTTCGTCTCGGCCAGCGTCAACACCCGCGAGCTCGCGCCGCTGATCGCCGCGCTCGCCCTCGCCGCGCAGGTCGGGTGCCGGTTCACCGCCCAGCTCGGGTCGATGCGGATCCACGAGGAGATCGACGCCCTCGGGGTGATGGGGGTGCACCCGGTGCGCTACCTCGTGACGACGCGCGTGATCGCCTCGATGATCGCGATCCTGCCGCTCTACCTCATCGGGCTCCTGGGGTCCTACCTCGCCTCCCAGCTCTCCGTCGTCGTCATCTTCGGCCAGTCCGGAGGGCTCTACGAGCACTACTTCCAGACGTTCATCGACCCCCGCGATGTGGCGTTCAGCGTCGTGAAGATCCTGGTGTTCGCTCTGCTGGTGACCGTGCTGCACTGCTGGTACGGCTTCAACGCGAGCGGCGGCCCGCAGGGCGTCGGCGAGGCAACCGGCCGGGCGATCCGAGCCAGCATCGTCGTCGTCATCCTGGCCGACATGCTGCTCACCCTGGTCTTCTGGGGTGGCGACTCCGGCTTCCGGGTGTCGGGGTGAGTGCGCGATGACGCCGATGCGCCGGTTGGTCGCCTTCACGGACCGCGACCCGACCCGGGCCACCATGGTCGCGCGCGGCGTGGTGCTGCTGGCCACCGTCGCCCTGGTGACCGCCGTCCTCGGCTTCGTCGGCGGTGGCGGACTGGCCGACCGGGTCCGGGTCACGGCGTCCTTCGACGACGTCGGCGGCGCGCTCGTCCCGGGCGGCGACGTGAAGCTGCGCGGGGTGATCGTCGGGTCGGTCGGCCGGATCGCCTCCGCCGGCACCCCCGGCGGCGGGATCGAGGTCGACCTCGTCCTGCGTCCCGAGCACGCGGAGCGGATGCCCGCCGACCTGGTCGCGCGGGTGCTGCCCGCCACCGTCTTCGGGACGACGTACGTCGAGCTCATGCCGGGTGCCTCCGGCGAGGCGACCGCGGGGACCCTCCGCGACGGTCAGCGGATCCCGCAGGACACCTCCCGCGAGACCCTCGAGCTGCAGACGATCCTCGACGGACTCGACAACGTGGTGACGGCACTCGGGCCGGCGGAGCTGGCCGCGGCGCTGGACGGCCTCGCCGGGGCGCTCGACGGCAACGGCGAGCGGCTGGGTCGCACGATGGACCAGGTCGTCGACCTGCTCGGCCGCCTCAACCCCCGCATGCCCCTGGTGCGGGAGAACCTCGACCTGCTCGCCACCAACCTCGAGGTGCTCCGGTCCTACGGCGACGACCTCTTCGACGCCGTCGACGACCTCTCCGTGGTGTCGGCGACGCTGGTGGGCCAGGAGGGTCAGCTGACCGAGCTGCTCAGCGGGAGCACGCGGCTCTTCGCCGCCCTCTCGCGGCTGGTCGAGGAGAACGACCGCGCGCTCGTCGACGCCCTCTTCCAGACCGCGATCTCGGTGGAGACGCTGTTCGAGGGGCGGACGCAGCTCCCGCGGGGCCTGGTCGGCACCTTCGACTTCGTCCGGGCCTTCTCCGGCGCGATGGACGAGGGGCCCTACCTCAAGCTGCGCTCGATCCTCAAGGGTCCGGCCGACCGCCGCTACACCGACGCCGACTGCCCGTCGTACGGCGAGGCGCGCGGTCGCGGATGCGGAGGCGGACGATGACGGCGATGCGGTCGACGATCGCGACGGTCGCGGCCTTCGCCACCGTGTCCGTCGTGCTGTTCGTGCTGCTGTTCAACACGCTGAGCAACACCGTCGCGGGCGAGACGCGCACGCACACGGCGACCTTCGACCACGTGAGCGGCCTCCGCGTCGGCGACGACGTCCGGGTCGCGGGCGTGAAGGTCGGTCGGGTCGAGGCGATCGGGCCCACCGCCGGCGAGCCGATCCGCGCGCGGGTGACGTTCTCCCTGCGCCGCGACCAGGACCTGCTCAGCGACACCGAGATGGTGATGCGTTACCAGAACCTCCTCGGCCAGCGGTACCTCGCGCTCCTCGCCGGTGGCGGCGAGCCGGGCCGACCCCTGCGCGCGGGTGAGGACATCCCGGTGGAGCGGACCGACCCGGGATTCGACCTCACCGCGCTGCTCAACGGGTTCGAGCCGCTCTTCGCCGTCCTCGAGCCCGGCGACGTGAACGAGCTCGCCGCCAACCTCGTCGCGGTCCTGCAGGGGGAGTCGGGCACCGTCGAGGGGCTGCTCCGCCAGACCGCGGACCTCACGCGCTTCCTCAACGACCGGGACGTGGTGTTCACCCGGGTGCTCGACAACCTCACGCCCGTCCTGGAGAACCTCGCCGCCCGCAACGACGACATCGACGCCACGGTGCGCCAGCTGCGCCGGCTCATGACGGGACTGGCCGACCAGCGCGAGACCATCGGGTCCTCCCTCGATGGGATCGCCGCGATGCTCGGGACCACCTCCGACCTGGTCGCCGACGCGCGGGAGCCGTTCGCGACCGACATTGCCCGGCTGCGGCGGGTGGCGCGCACCCTCGCGGCCGAGCGGGAGCGGCTCGGCACCGCGCTCGTCGCGCTCCCGCAGGGCATCGAGGCGTTCGCCCGGTCGCAGAGCTACGGCGCCAAGCTCAACGTCTACCTGTGCCACCTGGCCGTCGAGGTCGCCGGGGTGACGGCCAACGTCGGTCCGACGTCGGGGCCGTACTCGGAGGTGTGCCGATGATCGCGTGGAGCAGCTGGGACCGCCGCCGCGTGGGCCTGATCGGCATCCTCGTCGCCCTGGCCGTGGGGGCAGGGGTGGTGGCCTTCTCGGCCGTCTCGCTCGGCACCAGCACCTACACCGTCGAGCTCGAGCACACCGCCGGGCTGCGGGTCTCCGAGGAGGTCCAGGTCGCCGGCGTGAGCGCGGGGGAGGTCACCGGGATCACGCTGGGCGAGGACGCCGTGTCTGTCCGCTTCACGCTGGACCGTCGCTACCACCTGGGCCGGGACACCACGGCAGAGGTCAAGGTCGCCACCCTGCTCGGCACCCACTTCCTGCT
>Ga0172376_10008584_pt1 | contig 10659 bp, 8 predicted proteins | sample Lak35m_FD_121114 | JGI IMG/M metagenome (GOLD analysis project Ga0172376, IMG submission 121114) | Freshwater microbial communities from Kabuno Bay, South-Kivu, Congo - kab_092012_35m | ecosystem: Environmental > Aquatic > Freshwater > Lake | place: Democratic Republic of the Congo: South-Kivu... | reverse complement strand
ATTATATATATCAAAAGAAATACTATCCTCAAACAACAAATTTGCTTTATTAATATTATAAGCCTCAACCTTATCAGCAATAGTATAAATAATTTTATCAAATGTTATATTATTTATAGGGTCTACATTACTTTTCATGTTAGTTAAAGTATATATATAAGTACTAAATAATAAAAATAAAAGTATATATTTTTTCATAACTATAAAACTCCCTTATAGGAAAATAATAGGTTCTGTAATTTATGTTTAGTATCTAAATCTAATAAATCTAAACTTAAATTATTATTTAAAGAGATCTCAGCATAGATTGCAATACTATAAAGATTCTTATCTTTATAAGGATATAAATTTTTACTACAATGAGTATCTAACATATAAGAATCGATGCATAGAAATTTATTTAAATCAATAAGATAGCCAATCTTGGTGAAATCGTTATATGATATTGGAGAATTTTTAGAAAAAGGTATAGCTTGTAACTTAATACGTTTATTATCTCCATTATTATTACATTTTAGGTAGTTAAGACTACCAAGGTTAACTCTGCTTTCTTCTATACATATATCAACTTTTTTAAATAACAAATAAGTAAAAAATAAAGATGTTGCATTACCATCATGAGTGAAAGTTTTAAAAATATTACCATTTGTGTCGGATAAATTTTTACAATCATTATTTATTGTTAAAGCACAGATATCAATTTTATAACTTTCCTTACTAATTTTGGAAATATATTCATCGGAAAATAATTTATAATTTATCATTTTATCAGATATATTATAATTAAAAACTAAATAAAATAAACCTATCATTAATAATATTGGTAAATATTTAAAATTAGATAAATTTATTATAAATAATGATATTATCAAACCTGATATAATTGCAAGGTGATTGTATTCGTGGGCTCTTGAGATGACTAATAGAGAATAAATAATAGAGAGGATAATAAATATATTAAAACTAGGAGTTAGTTTCTTGAAATTAAAAACAAATTTTGAAAACAAAAATAAGAAAAAACCAAATACTAATAACGGAGTAATTGATGTGAAATTACACTTACTATCGCCTTCACAGAAATATTGTATTGGAGTTATTGAATAAATTATATCAAATAAGAGATTTTTATCATTTATATAATATCTCCCACCCTGCAGACCACTACTTTTTATTGAATCGAGTAAAAAAAACGGATCGCTAAAAAACCTGATAACTAATGGTAAGTTTAATAAAAGTGTAAAATATTGTAGTACTCTAATTTTTTTATCATATAATTTATTCTTAGCAATTAGATAAATTCCTAATAAGAGCCCTAACCCACCAAACCCAATCCCTAAAAAATGACTCTGTAATAACAATCCTGAAGAGAGAAGTAATGGTATATGACTACTTCCTCTAACCTTATAACTTAAATATAAACTTGAACCAAAATATAACGCTAAAAAGGATAAATGATTAGTTCCAGCATCAATACGCTCCGAGCCAACCACAAATCTAGAACCATCAGTAAAAAAAGTTGAAATAGCTCCCAGAAAAGAGGCCGTCAACAAAAGATTTATCCCGCCAGCTAAGAAAAAATTGCGTAATGAAAGAAGAATTAAAGCTACCACAAAAACATGAAGCAGAGTATTAAATAAGTAAAAAACCGATAAATTAGTAATGTTGCTAATTGTAAAGGCCAGTTCTAAAAGATAGTAGTAAGGGAAAGGCCCTGGTTGGTAATTTTCAACCCCAAAAGCAGGGTAACCTAAAATAGATAAAAACATATTATTCCCATTTGCAATTAAATAATTAAATAATGTTGAATCAGAATGTAGCGGGAAGTAATCTAAATCCCTATTAAGAATTAAGTATATATTATTAATAATAAAAAAAATAATAAAAATATAAACAAAAAAAGTTTTATAATTAGCTAATTTATTATAAGTAAAGTTTTTGTTAGATATAAAACTATTTGTCATAAAATTATTATATAATAATTTATTATAATGTAATTAAGGTTTAATAAATATTAAATCAATGAAACCTTAACTCTAAAATCAGCTAATATTTTACCTAACTCTTGATCAGATAAAAGTATCTTTTTTCCATTACTGTTTTCATATATATTTTTATCTTCATAAATTAATTCTTTATCATCATAGGCACATCCGCCTTCTAAGGATGCGAATAATAAAGAAGGGTTATCTAGATCTACTGTAAAATAATAACTATTATCTGGCTCAATTAAGATTGCCTCACGATAAGTATATATATCACCATCATAACCTGAAATATTAATATAAAAGGGCTTACTTTGTTTAAGTGAATCTACTTTAATAATAGAACCTTTCTCTATTTTACTATCAAAATTTAATCTTACATGCTCTCTATCGATAGATGAACATAATGTATTTTCAACGGTAAATCTAATAAAATCAACTTCAGCATTTTTATCATCTATAAATCTAACTCTCAGCTCTATAGGTAGACCTTCGGTTATGAATTTACTGTTGTCATAATCAAAATTAGCATCTAAATTATTAGGAAGTATATCATTATCAAAAATTTTATCAACTATATTATTGATGGCTAAATCAATTAATTGGTTCATATAATTATAATTATAATGATAATCATACGGATTAGGAGCAGTGGAAGTGCAATCATTAGAAATCTTTACAGTTTCTAATTTAGAACCTAGTGGACCACGGTTACTACAAAAATCATTATATAAATCAGCTGCAAATAATTCTAAATCAAAAAAATTAAATCCATTTTTTATTAATTTATTTTTAATTATACTTCCAGAGTCACTCATTTTATGATCTAACTCAAAGAAAAAGATTGGAACATCGGTAAGTTTATTAAAATTATTATAAGTATTAACGACATCTTCTACAACTATATTTACATCTGCATTCTTATTGTTAACTTTACGAAAATCGCATTGATAAAACTTTATCATATCACCTAAAGATTTAAAAAAATAGAAAAATTTGTCAAAAAAATTACTAGAGTTAAGACAATCAATAAATTTAATACTGCTAGGATCAATAACTTGAGCAAACTGGTTTGATCTTTCTTTTAACATCAAATCATAAAAATAAAAATCATTTTCAAAAAAAGATAATATTAAAATATCAGGTTTTATTTTATCAAGTACACCACTTCGCATCCAATTATCAAAATTCCTATATCCTGCACCATGTTGAGATATTAAATACACTTCAAAATCGCCAAAAGAGCTAAGTTTATTCTCAAGTAATCTAGGCCAACTCTCTTCAATATTAACTAATCCATTGCCTGCACCATACGAATCAGCTAAAATTAAAATTTTTTTACCTTTTTTGGTATCTGAAATTTTTTCAATAATCGGGTTAAAATACTGGTCTATCTCTGAAATCTTATCAATTTTTCTACCAGATGTAATAGTATTTTCACGAATCCAAGCTTTAAAATTATCTTTTGGCGTAAAATCGTATTTAGGTACTCTAGTATTCAAATTTTTAGGTTTAATATACTCCAAATTATCAAAATGTGTATCGTATAAAGTATCATAAATTAAATTAGATTTTTTATAATCAAAACTCTGATCGCCCCGTACACAACTATGAGGAAATAAACCAGCATTTTTAGCACAAAATAAAAATTTATCCACATCGTTATCTAAGAGACTATTTTTAAGTTTAGTAACTGTCTGATTCATATCTAAGTCACCACTTACTTCTAAACTTTTAAGATCCTCAATCATCTCTTTATAATATCTATTTCTCAAATTATTATTCTTAGCATATATATCTAAAAAAAATAAAAAGATAAATAAAAAGGTAAATAAAAAAATAAAATTACGAAATAAAGTAGGTAATTTCATCATAAAATAATTATACATAAAATAAAGAAGAGTCAAAGAAATGAAAATATAATTTTTTAAATTAATATGTATAATTATCTTTTCCACACACATTATCCACAACCTTTATCCACAGAGTTATCCACATCCTTTATCCACAGAGTTATCCACACCCTTTTATCCACAGAGTTATCCACACCCTTTTATCCACAGAGTTATCCACATCCTTTATCCACAGAGTTATCCACAACCTCTCTATCTAAACCCTTTATCCACAGAGTTATCCACATCCTTTATCCACAGAGTTATCCACACCCTTTATCCACAGAGTTATCCACACCCTTTATCCACAGAGTTATCCACATCCTTTATCCACAGAGTTATCCACAACCTCTCTATCTAAACCCTTTATCCACAGCACTTATCCACAGAGTTCTCAGCAGAGTTATCCACACCCTTATAATAATAAATTACTGGATAAGTATAATGACCCTAATATTAAGAATATAAAAATAATATCTATATGGTGAAGTAAATATTATAGTAACAATTATTAGTGATTGGATACGTAAGATAAAAATGAAAAATAAATCAACTATTAAAATAAATAAAGTAACAACTAAGACTGGCGATACAGGGTATACTATGATTGGAGACCTTTCAACAGTTAAGAAAAATACACCTAGAGTGAGAGCTTTAGCATCTGTAGATATGGTTAGTTCAGCACTTGCTCTTTATCTAGAATTTAGCACAAATAAAAATAAAGATATAAAAAAAATACTTAAAACAATACAGCACCAACTTTTTGATTTAGGAGCAGATTTATCGTTGCCCATTAAGAAAACAGAGAAAGATAAAATAAGAATAGACTATAATTATATAATATATCTTGAAAAGTATACAAAAAAAGTAAATAAAAAACTAAAAAATATAAATTCATTTACCTTACCGTCATCGGGGAAAGATTCTGCTCTTTTACATAATTTAAGAACAACAATTAGAGTTGCGGAGTTGGATACATGGACCGCAATTAACGAAAACAATGAAAAGTATAATAACCTTACAGCCATTTATCTAAATAGATTATCAGACTTGGTGTTTGTACTATCTAGAGCAGTAAGTAAAAAAGAGCAACTATGGGTTCCAGGCTTAAAAAATGAACAAAATAATAAATGAAATAAATGTAAGAAGCTTTTTAATAAATGAACTATTAAAAGCAGAATCTCTAAAAAAGGATATCAAAGATAAGCTCGAAAATTTAGAAATGCTCTCTAGAGATCACCAAGAGATAGAATATCAATTAAATTATGTAAATGGTTTAATAGCAGGATTAACTATCGCATTAGCCAATCAATAAAATCATAATATAATAACAAAATGCAACAAAATAAAATAATTTATGCTTAAAGATTATAAATAATAACAAATATATAATATAAATAAGGGAGAAAATATGAGTCGTGTTGTAGGAATCGATTTAGGAACTACAAATAGTTGTATAGCTATATTAGAAGGAGGATCACCAACAGTTATAGCTAACGCTGAAGGTGCAAGAACTACACCTTCAATAGTAGCATTTGCAAAAAATGGTGAAGTTCTGATTGGTGAGATAGCAAAAAGACAATCAGTAACAAATGTTGATAGAACAATTAAATCAGTAAAAAGAGAGATGGGTACAAACTGGACAATATCAATTGACGATAAAAAATATACTCCTCAAGAAATAAGTGCAAGAATATTACAAAAACTAAAAAGAGATGGCGAGGCCTACCTAAACGAAAAAATTACCGATGTCGTGATTACAGTGCCTGCGTATTTCAATGATGCTCAAAGACAAGCTACTAAGGAAGCGGGAGTGATTGCTGGACTAAATGTACTTAGAATTATAAACGAGCCAACTGCCGCTGCATTAGCATATGGATTGGATAAGATCACAAAAGACGAAAAGATTTTAGTATTTGATTTAGGTGGCGGAACATTTGACGTATCACTATTAGAGATAGGTGAGGGTATTGTTGAAGTAAAAGCAACAAGCGGCGATAACCATCTAGGCGGCGACGACTGGGATCAAGCAATAGTAGACTACCTTATTAACAGTTTTAAGGCAAAACATGGAGTTGATTTAAGTAAAGATAAAATGGCATTACAAAGAATTAGAGAAGCCGCCGAAAAAGCTAAAATAGAATTATCATCTGCCATGCAAACCTCTATAAACCTACCTTATATCTCAGTAGATTCAGATAAAAATCCCCTATTCTTAGATGAGACAATGACACGTGCTCAATTTGAATCACTAACAGCAGATTTACTAAATAGATGCAAAAAACCAGTAACGCAAGTTCTAACTGATGCATCCATAAATATAAATGATCTAAATCATGTTATACTTGTAGGAGGATCAACAAGAATGCCAGCCGTTGTAGAGCTAGTAAAATCTTTAACAAATGGAAAAGAACCAAATAAATCAGTTAACCCAGATGAGGTTGTTGCATTAGGAGCCGCTCTACAGGGAGGTGTTCTAAAGGGAGATATCAAGGATGTATTACTATTAGATGTAACACCTCTATCTCTTGGAATAGAAACATTAGGTGGCGTTATGACTAAACTAATTGAGAAAAATACTACTATACCAACTAAAAAAACACAAATTTTCTCAACTGCTACCGATAATCAGCCAGGTGTAGATATAAATGTATTTCAAGGAGAACGTGAAATCGCCCAATATAATAAACGCCTTGGAAACTTTGAATTAACTGGAATAGCACCAGCTTCTAGAGGGGTCCCCCAAATTGAGGTCTCGTTTGATATAGATGCAAATGGAATAGTGAACGTATCTGCTAAAGATTTAGCAACAAACAAAGTTCAATCGATAACTATAACAGGACAGAGTTCACTTAGCAAAGAAGACATTGAAGCAATGATCAAAGATGCGGAAAAACATGCAAACGAAGATCAGATAAAGAAAGAAGAAATTGCTAAAAGAAATGAAGCAGAACAAGTCTTACACCTAGCAAAAACTACAAAATCAAAGTCAGAAGATATCTCAGACGATCTAAAAACTAAACTTGATAACGCAATAAATTCTTTAGAAAGTAGTCTAGCAAAAACAGAAGTAAAAGATTATACAGATGAAATAAAAGAAATGTACTCAATCCTTGAAGAGATAACTAACTTAAATAATAATAATGAAACAAAAACAAAAGATGATCAAACAGAGGTTATTGATGCAGAGGTAGTTGATAAGTAAATGTCAATAATAGTTACTAGAGTATATGGTAAACTAGATAATAATAATGAGTTTGATAAGGCCGACCATATACTCTCTATTATCGCTAATCAAAATACTGCTATTTACTTAGGAGAAAAAAACAATAAAGATATTGAAATCTATAAAACTAGTTTTGATCAAAAAATATCAAAGTTAGCAAATGATTTAATTCCTAATTCTTCACAAAATTGGACAGATTTGGCATTACTTTTTTTAAAAGAGTTAATTAAAAAAGAACTATATTTAGATACTTTAGTCCTAGATATAGATATAAAAACAGCAACTGAACTTGAACAACAAATTTTGGATGAAAATAAAAATATAGATTATAATACTAAAAATGATTCTCAAGTCGATCAAGAAAAATATGTATTAAAAATTGCTGAATTAACTAATGATATAAAAAAAATTCAAGCAGATTACATAAATTACAAAAAAAGAGTTGAGAAAAACAGTGAACTTATTCTTCAAAATATAACAACTGAATTAGTACTTTCATTAATACCGCTAATGGATGATATATATAGAATAGAAAATATAAATAGTGATCCAATAGTAAAATCATTTAAACTACATCTAGAGAGTATACTAAGAAAGTATAATGTAAAAGTATATGCAGAAGAAAATATAATTTTTGATCCTAATAAGCATGAAGCACTATTGGTATTAGAAAATAATAACTTCCAAGAACCTACCGTAACAAAAGTGCTACAACCAGGATATATGCTAATTGATAAGGTGATAAAAGCAGCTCAAGTTGAGGTAACTCAACAGCCTAAATAAAAATATTTACTATTTATAAAATATTATAAAATTAAGAATTTGTAATTGTTAAAAAATCATTAAATAATTATATTTAATAATTAACCTACTAAATATATATTTTGACTCTTTAATTGTCATACCTATAGGTTTATATATAATATAAGAAAATCTACTAACGATATAATAAAAATAAAATAAGAATACTTTCAAATAATTACTATATAGTAGACATATTTCAGCCTTGTTATTATATGATACCAAAATACCACTATATTCAAATCCAGAGCTGTAACTAACAACTATAAACTAAAACAGCATATATAGTATAAAATATATATAAAAATAACTTACCCTGCTAGAAAGGCAGTTATGAAAAAGTTTAAAAAAATAATTATGTTTTTAATTGCATTATCTATAGTTTCACCAAATTATAAAGCATCTGCAATTTTAAACCCAGATAGACCAGTATATAATAATGAAGCGCTATGGACCGCAAAGATCTCTATTCTAAATCCGTTCTTTGGACAGAGATTACATCTTTGTAGCGGAGTTCTAATTAATGAAAATCAAATATTAACAGCAGCACACTGTGTTGATCCTGACAATATGGATTTATTTTTTACAACAATGCAAATAGAGCTCGGCGTACATCATCTATCTGATCCAAATAAGATAATTAGAAAACCATCAAATATCGTTTATCATAATAAATTCTTTAGAACAATGCAATATAGCAGTTATGATGAAGAAGATAAATTGATAGAAGAGGTAAAAGGCCAACTACTAAAAGGTGAGAATAGTTATGATTCAGATATCGCAATTATTACACTAGATAAGCCAGTTTTAACTGTAAAACCAGTTGCTCTACCAAAGCAAGATTATCAACCAGTTGGAGATCTAAGAACATACGGCTGGGGTCTTACCGAGGATGATGGATCAAGTAGCGATGAGCTAAGAACGGCGATCCAATACAATCTTACCGATGACGAGAAATCTAGAGAAATTTATAAGAAAACTTATAAAAAAGACTTCTCAAAAATTATTATCGCAACAGCTTTTGATAATAATAATAAAGTAATCGGAACTTGCTATGGCGATTCTGGTGGGCCACTACTTGATAGTAACAATATACTTGTTGGTTTAACAAGTTGGGCTGATGCATCAGATTGTGATAATGAGATACCTACTGTCTTTACAAAAGTTTCAGTATTTATAGATTGGCTTAAAGCCGTTGATCAGAAAATAAATATTCTTCGTGCAGATAAATCAATTTGTGATAATTCTGAGAATTTAAAAAACACAAATAAAATTATTGAAGACGAATCTTACGCAAGAATGATTATCAAAGAAGCCAATGGCTTAGCTGCATTTACTATAGCTGATGATATAAAAGATACGCTAAAGAAAATAGCTAATGAAAATTACTCTAAATATGATAAAAATACATTAACTGGACCAAATGGAAATAAATTTAATGTAAAAATTAAATCTGATTATGCAGAACTAGGTACTCTAGTAAAAGCAAAATCATCCAAAAAAGTTCAAATTAATAAAGAATTTGATATACTAATATTTGGTTATGAGCATAATATCATATCTAAAAAAATTAAGCAATCAAAGAGTAAAAGCAAGCCTATAGAGTATAAGCCAGTAAATTGTCTTAATTACAGCAATTATAAGGAACCAAAAAAGGAAGAAATTTCAAATAGTAAACCTACAATAACAGATTTGCCTTATACCTGGGAAACCCCATGGGAAACCCCTGGTAGCGAATTTATTGATGAGGTATTTACAAATAGCTCAGAATACAATAAAGAAATTTCAGATCTTAGCGATCTAACTTATAGTTGCTATAGTAGCATAGTAGATTTTCTAGATCTTTCTAATAATGTATACTCAGGTCTCTTGCTAACTGAGCAAAGTGATCTTGATATCGTTGATGATTTTATCAGATCGCTTTACAATGAAAATTATTGTACCATAAATGAAAAAAACTATCTATATGATAAAATATTTCTACCTTGGAATAATAAAGTTGTTGTAGATGATAAAAAACCTCCATTAGAGCCTAGAAAGCCAACTGAACAAACTTACAATGAGATACCTAGAATACCAGGAACCTCAAATAACCAAACTAATATAGTAAATGACTATTACGAGCTTTTTACCTGTGGTTTTGGTTACAATATAATAAATAATTAAAAAACTAGAAGAGAGATTTAAAATATCTCTCTTCTTTTTTATTTAAATAAATTATATACTATATTTTTATAATACTCAATATTATTATAATGATTTATCGATGTATCAAGATAAGTAGGATAAATAATACCAATCTCATGGCGTGGTAGATATTGAACAAAATATTTATTATCAATGTAATGGAAAACTAAATTATATGAATAATTATATGAAATATCAATGGCGTTTAATAAGTTAGAGAGAGCTGATGCAAGTTATTTGATATCTTCAGCTAAAATTCTAATCTCACCACCTACCAGACCTGCATATGGAATGTAAATAACGCTACCATTCTCACCAGATAATACTAATCTCTCAGTATATGAATTACCTATATCAAGTAAAATATTATCCAAATCACGAAAACTCTCGCCAACTTTTGATAAATTTTCATTAACACCAACAACCTGACCATGTAAATGTTCTATCGAACCACCTGAAAATAAACCTACATTTATAAAGGTTAATACATTCTTATAAATATTTTTATTTAATTGATACCTATCATATAACATAGATAAAAAATTAATAATTTCTTCCATATCTAAATGAT
>Ga0172376_10008582_pt1 | contig 10660 bp, 2 predicted proteins | sample Lak35m_FD_121114 | JGI IMG/M metagenome (GOLD analysis project Ga0172376, IMG submission 121114) | Freshwater microbial communities from Kabuno Bay, South-Kivu, Congo - kab_092012_35m | ecosystem: Environmental > Aquatic > Freshwater > Lake | place: Democratic Republic of the Congo: South-Kivu... | reverse complement strand
CGCTCGGAAGCGGACCGCGTATCCCTCCTGACCGGGACCGGCCGGCAGCAACTGAGCCTGCATCAGTCCGGGCAGATCGATCAGCGATGTGACGCGCGGATTCGGCGTATCGCTCGACATCCCGCCCGATGAGCCGCTTCCCGAAGAACCGCTGCCGTTCGACGGAGCCGTTGGAGCCTGCGGCGGAGCAGCGACCTGCACGACGTAATCTTCGACCTCCCCGTCGAGCGCCAGTCCGGAAACGCCGTTAATCGGCTGCGAACTGATCCGCACGCGAACCGCCATCGGACCGGGCGTCGTCGTTCGCGGGATCGCGAATGCGAGATTGGTCTGCGATGCGACCGTCATGAACGTTTCCCGCTCACGAAGATCGTCCCAGTCTCCGTCGCGATTCAGATCGACAGCCACAAGCGCATGACTTCCCGCCGTTCCAGTGACGGTGACCTGCAGCAGTCCGCCCGGAATCAACGCGCCGCTAAACGTGACGCCGTCTTCGTCATCGGGAGACGTTCCGTCGAATCCCCTGTCATCCCCATCAGCCAGCAGCGTCGGCTGGCCGTCGACTTCGGCGTCTCGCACGGTCCCGAGCACCGGCCCGACCGCCAGATGCCGGGCACCATTGCTGGCCAGCAGTGTCGGGATGTCCGAACCGTTTGCCGGGTCATCCGCAAGATCACCGAAGTCCCGCAGCGCCTCCGGCACGAAATGCACGCTGCTGAGCGTGAAGCCGCGATACGGCAGGCCCGTCGAAGCGTCGATCAGTGGCACATTCAGAATTCCCGACGAACTCAGGACCGCGTTGATGTGAGCGATGGCCTCCGTGACGTTGGACTCGACGCGAATCGGCTGAGCCGTATGCAGCACCAGCGCCCCGTCATACAGCTCAAGATGCAGGTCCAGCGTCAAATGCCCGGTTCCGCTGGCCGCGTACGGCACCAGATCGAGAGTGCCCGGAGTGTTATTGGTCGTTTCTTTCAGCACGCCCGAGCTGACCGTTCCCGGCCGCAGTCGGACCGAGAAGCCGCCAGGTGCTGACGTCAGGTTGAGGGATTGAAGCACGACTTCGACATCATCCAGTCCGTCTCCATCCGAGTCGTTGGCGCTGCCGCCAGCCGAGCCGTCAAACAGGACGCTGAACTGTCCGGCTCCGTGAAAGTCGGACGCCCCGTTCAAGCTGTCTAGTTTCAGTTCGATATTCGGAAACGTTTGAATGTCGCGAGCCCGCGTCACGGGCGGCGTCACTTGATGCGACTCGATCCGGTCGAAGCTGACGGGACGAGTTCCGGTCGCCGAGTACGCGCCTTCGTCGTTCTGCGGTCCCGCGAAGAACGCTGCTGCTGGCGCGACGATGTTGAGTACATCGCCGAAACCGATCGGATTGTCGCCGTCGATGAAGAAGCTCGTTGTGGCGGACGGCGTCACGTTGAATGTGTCGAGACCGTTGCCTCCGAAGACGCCGACGCTGCCGATGCCGGACAGCGCGATGGCCTTCAGTCCGCCGCCGACGTCAACGCCGGTGTCCGAAACCGAGACCGTGTCGTCGAAGATCGTCGCGTGAATGTCGAGCTGCCTCAGCGGCAACTGCGAACCGGCGGTCGGGGCGGCTCCGGCAACGGTCAGCGTTCCCGTTGTGAAGACGTCATAAGTCCGGCCCGCCGCGTCGAGATGCACTCCCGCAGCCGATGTCGGCGTGAGCGACACGCCGCTGACGGCATCCGGCGCACCGGTGATGACAACGTTCTCGCTGCCGGCATTCAGAGCGAACGCTTCCACCGCGACGCTGGTGATCGTGCGAGTGTCGATGATCGTGCCGGGCAGAGCCAAACCAACCGGCGAACCGCTTGGCGACACCACCGACAGCAGATCGCGTCCATCGCCGCCGTCGGCCGTGAACGCCCCGCTCAAGCCGCTGGAGACTCCGATCGCGTCGTCGCCTGAATTCCCGAACGCCGCGAAGATTTCCGTATTCGCATGGCCAAACGTCTGCCCTTTCACGGTCAGCGTCGCCGCGTCGAACGTCAGCACGTCCGAGTTCACCGTGCCGAAGACTTCGAGTTGATCGACTCCGTCGCGCGGATCGACCGTCACGTTTTCAAAATCGACCAGTTCCAGCGGCGTCGAGTTGTTGAACCGCAGCCGGGCCTCCTTGTTGCCGCGAGGCGTCAGCTCGACGACGTCGTTGCGGACCGTCGAGCTGATCGAGCCCCGGCCGTGCTGCGGAGCCGTGTAACTGATGCCGGTCTGCGGGCTGCTGTTCTCCGCTCCGGCATCCTGAGCCTGCGAGTTGAACACGCCGAAGATGACGATTTCGTAGTCGGCATCGCCGTCGGGCGCGCCGTTGGTCAGCTCAAGGAAGTACGTTCCCGCCGCCAAGGGAGCCGACAGCAGCGACGTCGAAGCGGCTCCGGGAATGTTGGACCCGACCAGCAGCTCCGTCTCGCCGTCCTGACCGAGCAGCCGCAGATTGACCGGAGTGAATTCGCCGTTGCCGTTCGGATCGCGGTTCACGATCGCGGCGATGCGGTCACTGTTGTTGATGTTGACCGCGACTTCGCCGCCGACCGTGCCCGTCACGCTTCCGCTTTGATCGATCGTCACCGAGATCTGCCCGCTGGTGATCAGGCCGTTGTCGTCGATGTTGAGCATCACCTGACCGCCGTCCTGCAGCGTCAGCGTGACCGTGCCGCCGCCGATGACGCGACCGCTTTGATCAATCGTGACAGCGATGTCACCGCCCAGTACGCGACTCAAAGTGCGTCCGCTTTGATCGATCGTGACCGCGACAAACCCTCCGACAACGCGGTCGCTGTTGTCGATGTTGACCGCGACCTCGCCGTTCACGACACGATCACTCTGGTCGATTGTGACAGCGATCTGACCACCAAACACGCGGCCGAGATTCACCGCGATCAGATCCACGTCGCCGCTGAGCGGAGCAATCTGACCAAGCTGCGCAATGCGATCACTGTTGTTGATGTTGACCGCAATCGGATTCACGGTTCCGGTGGAATTGTTGTTCGCCTCATCTTCTGGCAGGAACTCGCTCGGCGCGACGATGCCGCCAATCAGCTCGAACCGGCTGATATCCGATCCGTCGCCGCTGCCGACGACAAACGTCACGCGCGGTTCTTCACCGGGGACGACAGCCCCGGCAATGACGGCAGCTCCCAGCGGTCCCGAATCATCATTCTCGCCGGTGAGCACGTTGACCGTCGGACTCGAGCCGCCCGCTCCGGCGATGAGATCCGGCCCGCCATCCACCGCCCTGAAGCCGTCGCTGCCGACCGCTCGCAGGATCGTGTCCGTCCCGCTGGCGCTGTTCGTCGCGAAGGCCGCCGCGAAGATCTTCGACTCCGGCTCGTCGGGAACCGGCGTTGTGAAGGACCGCGAACTGCCGGACGAGTTTCCCAGCGTCGTGATCGCATCACTGCCCGTGCCGCCCGCGACGGTCACGTCTTCGATGCCGAAGAACAGCAGACCGCCGCCGAGTCCCGTGATAACTCCCGCGTCCGGCAGTTCCGGATGCGGCAGGTAGCCGAACGTGTCGTCGCCCGCCGTGCCGGACACGATGAGCCGATCGCCACCCGCCGGATCGCCGCCGCGCAGCACGACGATTCCGCCCGTCGCCAGGCCACTCGACAGGTTCGACACGCCGAACACATCCTGACCAGCGCGGCCGTTGATGGTCACGACCGACTTGTTCGCGAACTCGAACGTTTCAAACCCGTCGACTGAAACAACGCCGGTCGCTGCGCCGGCCGGGTTCGCCGCGTTCGTGACCCCGCTGTTCGGCCCGATCGCCAGGTTGATCGCATTGTCGGCGTTCGTGCCGATCACCGTCAGCGTGCCAGGCGTCGTGTCGATGACCGGCTCCAGTCCGGTGAACGAAATCCGGGTGGTTCCTCCGCGTCCGGTTCGTTCGATGAACCCGCTGTCGGCTCCCGGCCCTGCCTGATAAGTGGCATCGACCGCCACTCCGCCCGTGAACGCGAGCGAATCCTGTCCGTCGCCGCCGTTGAACTGAACGCCGCCGGGTGCGTCGATCAGGCCGTTCGATTCATCAATCGTCAGCGAGTCGTGACCGCCGAGCGTGCTGATGGCGATGGCGGATGTGCCCGACCGGGCCAGCGATGCCAGCACACTGCTCGAACCCGCGCCCACGATCTCAAAGACGTCGCCCGCCGCGTTGCGTCGCAGAATCAGGTGGTCGCTGCCGCCCGTGCCGGTGAAGGTCAGCACGGCCGGGACAATCGCGTAACTGATTGCGGACGACGTGCTGCCGGTGAAGCTGCCCGAGTCGCTGGTGTACTCGGCGGAAACCGTGTGCGAGCCGACGCCGAGCTGATCGGTGCTGAAGCTGGCCGTTCCCGCGCCGCTGACGGCCACCGGGCTGCCACTGACACCATCGACGGTGAACGTCACCGTTCCGGTCGGAATGCTGCTGCCCGATGCCAGAGTCACCGTCGCCGTGAACGTGACCGTTTCGCCGAACGTCCCCGGGCTGGCCGGACTGGCGGTGACGGTCGTCGATGTCGCGACCGCCGACGGCTGATTCAGCAGGTTCAGCGTTTCGATGCCACTGTAGATGATCGTCCCCGTCCCGCCGGCGAGCGTCACGTCGATCGTGCCGCTGCCGCTCGCTCCGGGAGTGTGCGTGAACGAGCTACCCAGCAGATCAACGTTGAGCGTGTCGCCGGGCGAGCCGCCGGCCGGGTCAAAACCCTCGATCGTGCGCGTGACGTTTGCCAGGGGACGGACCGAGATCGTGTCGGAGAACTGCGAGCCGATGAAGTTCTCGATCGTCCCCTGAAACTGAAACGTTCCGCCGCCCGTTGCGAAGGATTGCGCCGACGTGCTGTCGAGATCGACCGTCACGCCGGTGCCGTCGCCGTTGTCATAGGACGTCAGGTCGAATGTGTCCGAACCGCCGCTCGATGATTCGTCGATCAGATCGGCTCCCTGAGCACTCCCGCCGAGCACCAGATAAACGTCGTCTCCGTCGCCGCCGACGAGGGAATCGTTCGAACCGTCCAGGCCGAACAGCGTGTCGTTGCCGAGTCCGCCGTTGAGCGTGCCGCCGCCGTTGAGCTGGTTGTCGAGGTCGTTGCCGGTCAGCAGATTGCCGCCGAAATTCGCGCAGGCGTTTTCGATCGTCGAACCGCTGCCGAGCGTCAGCGTCAGCGACGGCGTGCCCGACACAACGGTTTGCGCACCAGCGATGCTCAGGTCGAGCGTCGCGCCGCCGGCCGCCGTGAAGATGCAGACAAAGTCGATGCCGCCGCCCGATTCGTCAATCACGTCATTCTGGCTGCCGCTGCCGAACATGAAGAACTCGTACTGATCGTCCCCCGCCCCGCCGATCAGCAGGTCGTCTCCTTCGCCGCCGTTGATCGTGTCGCGGAAGTCCGAACCGGTGATCGTGTCGTTGCCCTCGCCCCCTTCAATCAGGTTGGAAAGGAACGCGCTGAACCCGGCCGCCGCCGTCACGCCGCTCAGGTCGATCTGATTCGAAAAATTTCCGCTGGCCGTGACCGTGATCTGGCTGATCGACCCGGCCGCCAGCGTGCCGCTGTCCGGATCGGCTCCGTTGATCTTCACGTTGCCGCCGCTGGCCGTGACCGCCACGTTGTCGGCCGCGTCGGCGGTGACGGTCAGCACGCCTAACATCGCGTCAAAGCTGGACGAGACCGTCAGCAGCGTCCGGTCATCGAGTCTCTGAACAGCAGCCGGAAGGTTCCGGCGAGAGATGCGCCGCGTTCCTCGCCGTGTATGATTCGACAAACTCAGGATCCGGGCAGACAAGGACTGAAGCCAGTGAGGACGTAGCATGGGGGATCTCCTGCGTGCGAAACCGGGGTTCTCTAACAATGTCTACTGCCGGATGGAGACGAATCCGGACAGCCGTTTCTGGAGAATTCATCCGACCCGGACGGAATGAGTGTCCGACGATTCGACCGTCGCGCAGTAGAGTTTCCGGCTGCCTGGCCTCATCGGGAGACCAACGACGAACGCGGACCGGCCGGGATTCTGCAGATGAGAGTTTCCGTCGCCCTGCTTCATGTACCGGCAGCGAGTTCATGAACCGCAGCGACGCAAACGGGTGAGCAAGAGGTTTGTCCATGAGTCAGCTCGATCCGCCACTGACCATGATGTTTCAGCAGCATCGGGAGAGGTTGCGGAAACTGGTTCAATTGCGAATGGACGAGCGTGTCCGGGCTCGGATTGATGCCTCGGATGTCATTCAGGAAGCTTTCATCGAGGCAGCACAGAGATTTTCCGAGTATGACCGGGACCGGGAAGTTTCACCGTTCGTCTGGTTGCGGTTTCTGACGGTCCAGAAACTGATGCAGTTGCAGCGCCGGCATCTGGGCGCGCAGGTCCGGGCCGTTCAGCGCGAGGTGCCGATTCGGAGCGGATTCGCGTTCGAAGCCACTTCGGCTGTTCTGGCAGCGCAGCTGGTGGGCGACCTCAGCAGTCCGTCCCGAACTCTGGCACGAGCCGAAGAGCGACAACAGGTCGAAGAGGCTCTGAACGAACTCGAAGACCTGGATCGTGAAGTGCTCGCGCTGCGGCATTTCGAGCAGTTGACGAATACGGAGACGGCCGAAGTTCTGGAGATCACACCGGAAGCGGCTTACAAGCGATACATTCGAGCGATCAAGCGTCTCCGTCAGTTGCTGAAATCTTTCGGCGAGGGGTCCGATGAGCAGTGATTCTCCGCTGGCTGGCGGCCGCGGTGACGAGCGCGGCGGCGCATCAGACGGGCAGCTCGGCCCGTTGATGGATGAGTTCGTTGAGCGATACCGACGCGGAGAACGTCCCGGACTGACAGAATTCATCGCCCGCTGTCCGCATCTGGAAGCGGACATCCGCGAGCTGTTTCCGGCGCTGGTCGCGATCGAACAGGCAGACCCCGGCAGTTCCGCGGCGCGAGGTCAGCCGATCCCGGAACGGCTCGGCGATTTTCGCATCGAGCGGGAGGTTGCGCGCGGCGGCATGGGCATCGTTTTCAAGGCCGTGCAGGAATCGCTGGGACGGACAGTGGCGCTCAAGGTGCTGCCGGGACTGGCGATGCTCAACGAACAAAGCCGGTTGCGTTTTCAGCGCGAAGCCCGCACCGCTTCCATGCTGCATCATTCCAATATCGTTCCCGTATTCAGCGTCGGCGAACACGAAGGATTGATGTTTTATGCCATGCAGTTCATCGAAGGCCGGCCACTGGATGGCGTTCTGAAAGAGCTCAGGAGATTGCGCAACACACAGGCATCCTCCCGGCCGCCACGGGGATCGCCCGATGAACCGGCCCCATCCACTCGCGAAACCACCGATGAAAGCTCCGCGGCGATGCGGCAGGTCGCCACGCTCGTCCGCACCGGTCTGTCTGAAGATCGCGAGGCCTCTTCAGTCACCCTGCCGGAATTCGCCGCCGCGACATCGGAACGCGACTCAAGCGCCCATGCGATTCAGAGCGGGAACTGGACTCGCCTGGACTCCTGCACCCAAAGCCGCCAGTACTGGCTCGGAATCGCGGGGATCGGGGTGCAGGCTGCGGAAGCGCTGGCCTACGTGCACGGCCGCGGCGTTCTGCATCGGGATATCAAACCATCAAATCTCCTGCTGGACCGGCACGGAACGATCTGGGTTGTCGATTTCGGGCTGGCCCGCACATCGCAGGACGGCATCACGGAATCCGGAGATCTGGTCGGAACATTGCGGTACATGGCTCCCGAACGGTTCCAGTCCGAATGTGACGAGCGCAGCGACATCTACTCTCTGGGGCTGCTGCTGTATGAGTTGCTTGTCCTGAAACCCGCTTTCGACGAACCAGACAGAGCGCGTCTGATCCGACTGGTGACGCAATGCTCGCCAACCCCGCCGCGAATGATCGACCCCCGGATTCCCCGGGATCTGGAAACCATCGTGCTCAAGGCGATCGCCCGCGAACCGGCATCGCGCTATCAGACTGCCCGGGATCTGGTTCGAGACCTGGAATGTTTCCGCAGCAGCCGACCAATCATCGCAAAGCGGATCTCGTCGGTTCGTCGCGTCTGGTTATGGTGCCGGCGCAATCCCGTCGTCGCGATGCTGCTTCTGGCGGTCCTGCTCCTGACTGCCAGTTCCGTGGTCGCGTCGTTCCTGCTGCGTAACGAGCAGGTCGCCACTGTTCAGAATCTGAACCGGGCACTCGAAGCGGAAAGTACCGGACAGATGAGGCTCTATCAGTCTCTGCTGGCGCAGGCGGAAGCCATTCGTTCCACTCACCAACCCGGGCGACGCCGCCGGGGACTGGAGGCTGTCCGCGCCGCGGCGGAACTGCGGGACCGACTGAAGACCGGGCCGGAGGATCTCGTTCAGCTCCGAACGGAAGCCATCGCCTGCCTGAGCCTGTTCGACATCGAACCGGGGCCTGCCTGGAAGCCGGATCGGCGGGAACCACCGCGTCACTTTCCAGCCTGGGGTGTCGATCAAAACGCCCTGCGATTCGCGTATCCGATGCCCTCAGGTGAGATTGTCATCCGCAGTCTGACGGGCTTTCAGGAGCAGATGCGTCTTCCTTCAACGGGACCGTTTATTCTGCATACCTGCGAACCGACAACGTGCTTCAGTCCGGACGGACGATATGTCGCAGCGTCTGGACTCATCAGAAGGGACGACCGGTCACTCCATCTCCTGCAGGTCTGGAATACGATCAGCCGGCGTCTGGTGCTGAGCGTCGCGCCGGGGACGCCCGAAGGACGATCATCCGCCTGCGGCTTCGCGTTCACAGCCGATTCCCGCTCGATGCTGTTTCCCTCCCGTGAGGAACCCGGTCTGCTCCGCGCCGACCTGCCCGAGACCGGTCAGGCTGAGGTCTCCATTCGACCGTTTCTGAGTCTCAAGGAAACGCCCGGTTTGATCGCTTTGTCACCTGATGGAAGCCGACTGGCCGTCGATTACGGCACCTGGAAGATCGACAAGCCGACGGACCCGGTCGGAGTACGGATTCTCGATACGAAATCCGGACGCGAACTCGTCCGGCTGCCACACGAGCACAATGTGCGGGCAATCGCATGGAGTCCGGATGGGACTCATCTGGTAACCGGAACCAGCGACAATGACCTCCTGCTCTGGAACACAGCCAGTCCGAGCGCTCCAGTGAACCGGATCATGGGACATTCTCTTCCCGTGTCGCATGCGACCTTTCACCCGGATGGAACACTCCTGCTTTCCACGGCACAGGATGGATCCAGTTGTTTCTGGACTTTGACCGGCGACGAACTGCTGCGAGCCGGTCCGGGGCTGTCCGGCTTCAGCGCGGACGGCCGTTATGCGGCATCGATTGTGCCCAATCATGCCGTCTCCCGCTGCGAACTGCGCGGCTTGAACATGTGCCGCACGCTGGGACGCATTGACCAGCGTGAAGCAGTGCGTTTTCCGTACGCCTTGAAGTTCAGCCCTGACGGGACTCTGCTGGCTGTCGGCACACATAACAGCGCGCAGTTCTGGGACTTGTCATCCAGCCGGCTGCTGGTCGAGTCACCTGTCCGGCGCGGTCTGGCAATCTCGTTTCATCCCGCCGGACAGACCGTGCTGGTCGGCGGCAGTTCCGGTGCTCAGCAATGGAGCGTCCCCGCAATCCGAGCCGGCCGTCTGGAATCATCTCCGTTGAAAATCCTGGAGTCCGCGCTGCCGCCGCACGATGTTCTCTCGGACCTCGCCTGGTCAGAGAACGGCGAACGGCTCCTGGTGATCCGTCGTCTGACTTCGGTTTTGTCAGCCGGCCCGCCGTTTGCCGCGGAGTCGCCGAGAAAAGAGTGGCAGGCTCAACGCTTTGTTCATAACGGCGCCGTCAGTCCGAACGGACAGTGGATTGCCACCACAACGCTGTTCGCCCCCTCTGAGCAGCATGTCAGCTCAGGCATTCTGATCTTTGATGCGGTCAGCGGCCGCGAACAGGCACGACTGCCGAAACTGGAAGGTCGGGTTGCCGGAGTCGCGTTCAGCCCCGACGGCAGATGGCTCGCGTCTTCGGAAACAGACGGGCAGACCATCTGGAGCGTCCACGACTGGCAGCAGAAGGTCTTTCTATCTGCCGCCGACGATGGTGCGGGACTTCTGACGTTTTCGCCGGATTCCCTTCACGTCGCTGTTTCCAGTCGTTCGTCGGTGTCTCTGTATTCCACTCGTGACTGGAGCCTGATCGCGAAACTCAAGCCACCGGTGGACGTGCTGCTGAGCAGTACCTCGCCGGGAGCGTACGGCCGCGTGGCGTTCAGCCCCGATGGCTCCCTGCTGGCGGCAGGAAGCTCGAACGGAACGATCATCCTCTGGAATCTCGGGGATATCCGCCGCTACCTGGCCGGCCTGAGCCTCGACTGGCAGTGAACTCCGATCTGCCCCAGCAAGATCAAGCGGCATGCAGATCGACTCCGTCACGCCGCCGGGCGGGTCAGGCGTTCGCGGAGGAGCGCGGCGCGGGCTTTGTTGCGTTCGGAGGAATCCAGCTCGGAGTGCTTCTGCTTCTGCAGATGAGCCGGCTGGATCTGGAGAAACAGTTCGTTGACGGTCTGCAGTGTCAGACCGGGCAGCAGGTCGAGACACACTCCCATCCGCACTTGCGAGAGCAGATGCATGGTTTCCTCGGAGCTGATGATCTGAGTGCTCTGCAGGATGCCGTGCG
>Ga0172376_10008579_pt1 | contig 10662 bp, 11 predicted proteins | sample Lak35m_FD_121114 | JGI IMG/M metagenome (GOLD analysis project Ga0172376, IMG submission 121114) | Freshwater microbial communities from Kabuno Bay, South-Kivu, Congo - kab_092012_35m | ecosystem: Environmental > Aquatic > Freshwater > Lake | place: Democratic Republic of the Congo: South-Kivu... | reverse complement strand
CTACGACGAGCGGCTGGCGACCCTGAGCGAAGGCGGCGATCCGGTCTACGAGACCCTCTGCTGGCGACTGGTGGCGCGCCCGTGAAGACGCGCGCTCGCATCCTGGCCGGCCTCTGGGCGCTGGGCGCCCTCGGGTCCGGCGTCGGCGCGCAGGAGCCGGCTGCACCCGCCGCGGACGTGTCCGCGGGGCTGGCGGTGCCGCGCTGGAGCGCCGAGGAAGAGGCTGCGCTCCGGCTGCTGCGCTCGCTGCGCAGCAAGCAGCGGCCGCCCGAGGACGAGCTCGTGGCGAGCCTGTCACTGCCCGGCGAGGTGCTGCTCCCGCTGCTCTTCGAGGTGCTGCAACGCCGCAACGTCCCGGTGCTGGACGAGGGCGAGGACCAGATCCTCTCCGAGATCCAGGAGAGGGTCGTGCTGCGCACGTTCGAGAGCTACGACCGCGAGTTCGTGCTGGCGCACCTCGAGCCGAAGCTCGTGGTCGGTGCCGAGGCGCGCCTGCGCCACGCGGCCCTGCTCGCGCTCGGCCACGCGGGCCGTGCCAACGACCTCATGCAGCTCTTCGAGCTGGCGCTGCCGACGGGCGAGCTGGCCCTCGAGCGGCCGATGGCGAAGGCCCTGGAGCGCGCGGTGGCGGCCCTCGTGCGGCGCGTGCCGGCCACGCTCGACATGCTCATCCAGCTGCGGCGCATCACGCGCCCGGAACTCTTGCCGAGCCTGATCGAGGCCGTCGGCGTGGCAGGTGATCCGCGCGGCCTCGCCTTCCTGAGCGACGTGCTCTACTGGTCCGAGCCGCTGGCTCTCGACATCCTGAGCCAGATCCCGCGCCTGGGTCCGAGCGGCGACGTGGCCCTCGACGAGCCGATGCGCGTGCGTCTGCGCGTCTTCCTGGCCAGCGATCAACCCGGTCACGGTCGCGCGGCGATCACGGCCCTGACCGCGCTCGGCGACCTGGAGTCGGTCGGCGCCTTCATCGGCCTCCTGGCGAGCGAGGACCGCGGCCTGCGCGAGAACGCGCACTGGGCCCTGAAGCAGCTCACGGGTCTCTCGTTCTCGCCGACGGTCGAGACCTGGGCGCGCTGGCACCAGTCGGAGCTCTCCTGGATGGTCCGCTCGCGCGCGCCCGAGTTCCACCGCCTGCAGCAGGGCGACGCGGGCGAGGCCGCCGCCGCGCTGCGCACCCTCCTGCAGCACCCTTTCGCGCGCAACGAGCTGTGCGCGACGTTGCCCGAGCTCCTGAAGAGCCGTCACGTGCCCCTGCGCGAGCTGGCCTGCAAGACGCTGGGCGAGCTCGAGGTCGTCGCGGCCACCGAGAAGCTCGTGTGGGCCCTCGAGGATCCGATGCCCGAGGTGCGCCAGGCCGCCCACGCGGCCCTGCGCCGGCTGACGCACCTAGATCTGCCGCTCGAGCCGATCGCCTGGCAGGGCGCCACCGGCGCCGATCCGCGCGGCAACGAGCTGTAGCACTACGCGGGCGCGACGAGGCGCGCCGCGAGCAGGCGCGCCTCGCGCACGAGGCAGGCGAGCCCGATCCCGCGCGTGTAGTTGCCGAGGAGATGCACTCCGGGCGTGAGCTCGCGCTGCAGCGCCGCCTGGCGCGCCGGATGGGCCAGATCGAAGCGCGGGATCACCGCCGGCCAGCGCGCCACGCGCACGAGCAGCGGCTCTCCTCTGAGTCCGAGGCGCGCGCGGGCTTCCTCGACGGCCAGCGCGGCGAGCTCCCCGTCGGAGCGCGCGAGGAGCTCCGCATGGCGCGCGCCGCCGAGGAGCGAGCGCACGAGCACGCAGCCCTCGGGCGCGGCGCCGGGCCACAGCGTCGACGAGAACAGCGTGCCGAGCACGGGACTCCCGAGCGTGGACGGCACGAGGTAGCCGAAGCCGTCGAGCGGGTGGGCGACGTCCGCGCGCCGCGCGCCGAGCGCCACGCTGGCGAGGCTCTCGGCGACGAGATCCTGCAGTGCAGATGCGGCCTCGGGCGCGAGCGGTGCGAGCAGGGCGCGGGCCGGCGCGGCGGCCGTGGCGAGCACGAGCGTGCGCGCCGTGAGCGCCGGACCGTGCTCGCGCTCGACGCGGAAGAGCGCACCCTCGCGCGCGAGCGCGCGCACGGGATTCGCGAGCTCGAGGCGCGCTCCGAGCGCCGCGGCGAGCGCGCGCGGCAGCGCCTGCATCCCTCCGGCCGGCTTCCACAGCGTCGGACGCGGCGCTCCGGGTGCGCGCGCACGGGCCCGGGCCTTCAGCGCACTGACCACGCTGCCGTGACGCTCGACGAGCTCGACGGCCTCGGGGAAGCAGGCCCGCAGCGACAGCTCCTCCGGCCGTCCGGCGTGGATCCCGCCGACGAGCGGATCGACCAGACGCGCGAGGAACTCGTGCCCGAGGCGTTGGCGCGCGAAGTCGGCGATCGAGCCGTCTAGCGCGCGACCGCGCGCGCGCAGGGGCTCGCACAGGAGCCGCAGCTTGCCGAGCGGCGAAAAGAGCGGGCTCGCGAGCAGTGCCGGCGGCGAGGCGGGCACCTCGAGCAGGCGCTCGCCGCGACGCACGTAGCGCCGCGCGGCGGCGGCGGGGACCTCGTGCACCGGCAGCGCGAGCTCGCCACACAGCGCGCGCACGGCGTCCGCGTTCGGCGGCAGCGCCTCGGGGCCTTCCTCGCGCCGGAAGCCGAGCTCTTCGACCGTGCGCACGAGCCCGCCGGCCTGCGGCGCCGCCTCGAGCACGCGCACCTCGCGCGCCGCCGCGAGCGCGTGCGCGCAGGCCAGGCCCGAGACCCCCGCGCCGACCACGATCACGTCCGCGTCCGCCATGCTCACACCGTCTGGCTGAAGCGCGGACGCTCGTCCGTGGGCGTCGCGAGGTAGGCGTCGAAGACCATCGCCAGCGGACGCAGGAAGAGGCGCCCGAGGGGCGTCACCTCGAGCCTTCCCGGCGCGAGCCGGCACAGGCCCTCGGCCGCGAGCGGCTCGAGCCGGCGCCACTCGGCCGCGAAGTGCGCGCGCGGGTCGGCGAGGCCGAAGCGCGCTCCGAGCGCGTCGAGGTCGAGGTGCATGCGGCACATCACGTCCTGGATCACCGCGCGGCGCAGCTCGTCCTCGGCCGAGCGCCGCATGCCGCGCACGGTGGCGAGTTCCCCGCGCCCGATGCGCTCCTCGTATCCGGCCGCGTCGCGCGCGTTCTGCAGGAACGCGCCGCCGAGGTCGCCGATCGCGCTCATGCCGAAGGCGACCATGTCGCCCGCGCGCTGGTCGGTGTAGCCCTGGAAGTTCCGGTGCAGGCGGCCGGCGTGCAGCGCCTCGACCAAGGAATCGCCCGGCAGCGCGAAGTGATCGAGCCCGAGCAGCTCGTAGCCCTCGGCCGAGAGCCGCGCGACGGCCAGCGCGAACATGCGCGCGCGCGCGGCCGCGTCGGGCAGACCGTGGGGCTCGAGCGCGCGCTGGGCCGGCTTCAGCCAGGGGACGTGCGCGTAGCCGTAGAGCGCGATCCGGTCGGGACGAATCGCGGCCACGTCGTCGAGCGTGCGCGCGAGCGTCTTCTCGCTCTGCGCCGGCAGGCCGTACAGCAGATCCAGGTTGACGCTGCGCACGCCGCGCGCGCGGCAGTGGGCCACCAGGGCCGCGGTTTCCTCGACCGTCTGGTCGCGGTGGATCACGGCCTGCACGTGCGGGTCGGTGTCCTGCACGCCCATCGAGAAGCGCTCGAAGCCGAGCCCGACCAGCGTGTCGACCTGCGCGAAGCTCGTGACGTGCGGGTGGACTTCGATCGAGACCTCGGCGCCCGGCTCGAAGGTGAAGTGTCGCGCGAGCGCGGCGTGCACGCGCGCGAGCTCGTCGCAGGAGAGGTGCGTGGGCGTGCCGCCGCCCCAGTGCAGCTGCGCCACGCGCCGGCGCGGCCCGAGGCGCCCGGCGACGAGCTCGAGCTCGCACTCGAGGGCCGCGAGGTAGCGCTGCACGCGCTCGGGCTTCCTCGTGATCTCGACCGTGCAGCCGCAGAAGAGGCACAGGCGCGCGCAGAAGGGCAGGTGCACGTAGAGCGAGAGCGGCTCCGCGCTCGTCGCGGCGCGCGCCAGCGCCGCGGCGGCCTCGTCCGGACCGAAGGCCTCCGTCCAGGCCGGCACGGTCGGATACGACGTGTAGCGCGGGCCCGCACCGGCGAAGCGCAGGACCTGGGCCTCGTCGACCACGAGGCGCGCCGTCACGCGCGGAACTCCTGCGCCGTGGCGACGAAGGCGGCCACGCTCTCGGGCTCGGTGGGCGGCAGGACGCCGTGTCCGACGTTCAGCACGTGGCCGCGCTGGCCGCGCACGGACTCGAGCAGCGCACGCGTGCGGCGCGCGACCTCCGGCGGCGGCAGGAACAGCGCGCCCGGGTCGAAGTTGCCCTGCAGTGCGCAGCGTCCGCGCGCGAGCTCGAAGGCGCGCGCGAGCGAGGTGCGGTGGTCGACCGCGACGGCGGTGGCGCCGAGCGCGAGCTGCGTCTCGAGCAGGTGCTCGGCCTGGCCCGCGAAGAGCACCAGCGGCGCGCGCGGCAGGACCTTGGCCACGATGCGCCGCGTCCAGGGCTCGGCGAAGCGCCGGTAGTCCTCGCGCGTCAGGGTCCCGGCCCAGGTGTCGAACAGGACGAGCGCCTCGGCGCCGCTCTCGGCCTGGTAGAGCAGGTGGCGGATCACGACCTCGCTCAGGCGCTCGAGCAGGGCCTCGAACGTCTCCGGATCGCGGTACAGGAGCTTGCGTACTTCCAGGAACGACTTCGAAGTGCCGCCCTCGATCGCGTAGGTCGCGAGCGTGAAGGGCGCGCCCGCGAAGCCGAGCAGCGCGACCTCTTCCGGCAGCCCGGCCTTCACGCGCCGGAGGGCCTCGCCGACGTAGGCGAGGTCGCGCGCAGGCTCGGCGACCCGCAGCGCCTCGACGTCGGCGCGCGTGCGGATCGGGCGAGCAAGCTCGGGCCCGCCCTCGTCGAAGGCGAGCGGCAGGCCCATGGCCTCGAGCGGCAGCAGGATGTCACTGAACAGGATCGCGCCGTCCATCCCGAAGCGCCGGATCGGCTGCAGCGTGACCTCGGCCGCGAGCTCGGGATCGCGCACCATCTCGAGGAACCCGCCGGCCTGCGCGCGCACGGCGCGGTACTCGGGCAGGTAGCGCCCCGCCTGGCGCATCAACCACACCGGCGTGCGCTCGACGGCCTCGCGCCGCAGCGCCCGCAGCAACAGCTTCTCGCGCGTTCGTTCCGTCATGCCCGCGAGCCTAGGCCCGCGCCCCGCCGCCGTGTCACGGCTGCGTCATGCGCGCGCTCCCTCCTGCGCTCTTCCTCGGCTGCGACTCCGACGCGCCTGGAATCAGTCCGCGTTCAGGGCGGGTAGCGCGCGGCCGAGCTTGGCGGAGACGGTCGCGAGCAGGTTGGCGGCGAGCTCGTGGCCGTCGCGGTCGTCGCGCCACTCGCCGCGGGCGGCGTCCCAGTCGTAGTGCCAGGCGCGCGCGCCGGCCGCGTACCACATCTGGTGCGCGCCGGCCTGGCGGTTCAGGACGTAGCGCGTCCGGTCGGCGAACTCGAGCGTGAGCACGCCGTCCGACTCGCGGAAGTCGAGCTCGTCGGGGTCGAAGTCCGCGAAGTGGCGCGCGAAGAGCGCCAGGGTGCGGTCGGAGAGCTGGCGGAAGGTGGCTTCGTCGAGCGTCGAGCGCATGGCGAGGACACTCTACGTCCGGGCGCGGGCCTTGGTGGCCTTCTTCTTCTTGCCGACCGCCTCGAGGGCCGTGCCGAGGTCGCGGATGATGTCGCCCGGGCTCTCGAGTCCGATCGAGAGGCGGATCGAGCGCGCGCCGGTCGCTTCCTTCGATGCGTAGGAGGAGTGCGTCATGCTCGAGGGCATCTCGATCAGCGTCTTCGTGTGCCCCAGGCTGACCGCGAGTGTCACCGAGTAGGCCTCGGCTGCGATGCGGTCGATGAAGTCCTCGGCCTCGACCTTCCCTGGATCGAGCTCGAAGAAGATCATGTTGCCCGGCGCGAAATCTCCGTCGAAATCGACCATCTGGCGCCGCGCGAGTTCCTTCTGCGGGAAGCTCTCGAGCCCCGGATAGACCACGCGCGCGACGGCCGGCTGGCCCTCGAGCCAGGTCGCGACCTTCTGCGCGCTGTACTGCTGGCGCTTCAGGCGCAGGGCCAGGGTCGGCAGGCCGTACACCAGGATCGCCCAGGCCGACTTCGAGGACAGGATGCCGCCGAAGTCCTTCCGGTAGAGCAGGAGGCGCGGGAGCATCTCCTTCGGGCAGATCACGGCGCCGCCGAGCTCGGTGCCGAAGCCGCCGAGGTTCTTGGTCAGGCTGTGCAGCACGACGTCGGCGCCGTGCTCGAGCGGGCGCTGACCGAAGGGCGTCGCGAAGGTGTTGTCGATGTAGACGAGCAGGCGCCGCTCGCGCGGGCGCGACTCGTTGACCTCGTCCGCCAGGCGCCGCAGGGCGGCGATGTCGACGAGCTCGAGCGTCGGGTTGGTGGGGGATTCGAAGTAGAGGATGCGCGTCCGCTCGCTGATGCGCCCTTTCAAGGCGGCGAGGTCGTTCAGGTCGAGGCGCCCGACCTGGATCCCGAAGCGCGTGCACCAGTTCTCGAACAGGGAGTGCGTGCAGCCGTACAGCACCGGGTGGGCCAGGATCTCGTCGCCGCTGACGAGCTCGCACATCAGCGCGGCCGAGATCGCGGCCATGCCCGAGGCGAAGGTCACGCAGGCCTCGCCGCCCTCGACCTCGGCCAGCTCGCCCTCGAGGATCGAGCGCGTGGGCTCGTCCAGGCGGTCGTAGATGTAGACCGGCGACTCGCCCGTGTCCTTCACGTGCTGGCCGAACTCGCTGAAGCCGCGCGCGCCGCGCCGCGCCGAATCGAGACGGTAGGTCGTCGACGAGGAGAGCGGCGGCGTGACGTGGTGCGAGAAGTCCCACTTGGCCGAGTGGCCGGGGCCGTGGACGAGGCGGGTGGTGGGCTTGTAGCCGTCGTTCGTGTTCATGGTTCGAGCCTGCGGTGGAGGACCGTCCAGGCTATCGGTCGGAGGCGCCCGCACCCACGGTCTGCAACACGAATCGTCCGCTCCGGATGCGACGAAGCGTCGGCGATCTACGGCTCGCGGAAGGTGCGCGTGCGCGCGGCCTCGCAGATCGCGAGCACGGCCGGGTTCTTGATACGGCGCTCGACCGAGATCGCGTAGAAGCGCTCGCGCACGTCCTCGATGCGCCCGACGAGCTCGACGTCGTACTGGCGGCGCACGTCGTCCTCGACCGCGCTCGGCGCGGGGAAGATGCCGAGCCCGTCCGCGCCGAAGGACTTCAGCAGCGCACCGTCCTCGAACTCGCCCTCGAGCACCGGCCGCAGGCCCTCGCGCTCGAACCACAGGTCGAGGTTGCGGCGCAGGCTCGTGTTCTCGGTGGGGAGCAGGAAGGGCGCGCCGTCGAGGCCGCGCGGGAAGCTCTTGCGGTGGCGCTGGGCCAGCTCGCGCGTGGCGAACAGGCTGACGCCGCACTCGCCGAGCAGATGGTTGTAGGCGCGCACGGAGCTGCCGGGCGGCACGGGCGCGTCGGACAGCACGAGGTCGAGCTGGTGCGCGGCGAGCTCGGCCAGCAGGCGCTCGCTGCGGTCCTCGACGCACACGAGGCGGATCTTGCCGAGCGTCTTGCCCAGCGCGAGCGCGGGCGCCACCAGGCGGCGCGCGACGAGCTTCGGCAGCGCCTGTCCGACGCCGACCACGAGACGCAGCGGGCCGACGCCGGGGCGCCCCTTCACGGCGTCGACGAGCTCCTGGCCGAGCGTGAAGATCTCCTCGGCATGGCGGAAGGCGACGCGCCCGACCTCGGTCAGGACCAGGCGGCGGCCCTGCTTCTCGAGCAGGCGCTCGCCCAGGGCGCGCTCGAAGGCCCGCACCTGGGCGCTGACGGTGGGGGGCGCGAGGCGCAGGCGCTGGGCCGCGCGCACGACGCCACCCTCGCGCGCCACGAGCCAGAAGAGCAGCAGGTGGTGGTAGTTCAGGGCCTCCGCGGCGGGCGTGCTCATGCTTAGAGAATATCGAAGCAAAGTCGTCAAACTATCTACGTTTTGTCGAGGCCCGGACGGCCGTAGAAGGGTCACCCGCAACGCGCGGGCAACCCTCTCGCAAAGGCACTCCCATGAAGATCCGGACCCGCTGGAAAGGTATGCCCTCCTCCGACGCCCTCGAGGCCCACGCCCGTCGGCGCCTCGACTTCGCCCTGGGGCGCTTCACCGGCGCGCTGCGTGGCGTGCACCTCTCCTTCGAGGACACGAACGGTCCGCGCGGCGGCCTGGACAAGCGCTGCGTGCTGCGCCTCGAGGGTGACTTCGGTCGCCGTCACGTGGAGGCCCACGACGCGGACTTCTACGCCGCGGTCGACCGCGCCGTGGACACCGCCGCGCGCGTCGTCGCACGCGCCGCCGCGCGCGCGCGCCAGCTCACCGGCCGTCACCCGCTCGTGCCTTTCGAGCACTGGTCCGTCGCCTCGCTGCCCTGAACCGCCTCACGCGCTGGTGAAGCTCGCGCGCGGGGCCGAGCTCGTGCCGAGCGCGAATCCGGTGCCCGCCACCGCCAGCCTCTTGATCGTCAGTCCGCTGGCCGGCGCCGGCGGGCTCACGAACCTCTTCTCGACCCACCCGGCGATGGAGGAGCGCGTGCGCCGTCTGCGCGCGCTCTCCCTGACCCGCGAGCGCGTCGAGCGCCCGCGGCTCGCCTTCACGCGCTGAAGCGCGGCGGCGGTCAGCCCAGCCCGAGCTCGTCCACGCCATCCTCGTCGAAGCCGAGGGCGTGGCCGAGCTCGTGGTAGAGCGTCGTGCGAATCTCCTCGACGAGCTCCTCGCGCGTGCGCGCGGCGCGCTCGAGGTTGCGCTGGAAGAGGTAGATCGTGGGCGGCAGCTCGGGAGCCTCCAGGCTCGGGCGCTCGCCGAACGGCGTGCCCACGAAGAGGCCCAGGATGTCGGGCGGGTGGCCGCTCTCCGGTGCGCCGACGAGGCGCGCGGTCGGCATCGGGTCGATCACGACCGCCAGCACCTCGAGCGCCTCCTGGAACTCGTCCGGCAGCGCGCGCGCGGCCTCGGCCACGACCGCCTCGAATTCCTCGGGCGAGAGGCGCGGCGGCAGCGGCGACTGCTCCGGGTCGAGGCGCGCCGCCTGCGCATAGAGCTCGTCGGCCCGCGCGGGTTGCCCTTCCAGATCGGCGAGCAGGGCGAGGTTCTCGAGCAGTGGCGCGCCCTCCTCTTCCGGATCGAGCCTGGCGAACGTGTGGCGGGCTTCCTTCAGGCGCCACTGCACGAGGTACAGGCGCCCTTCGGCCCACAGAACATCGGCGTGGCGCGCGCCGAGGGCCTCGCGCGCACGGCGCAGGGAGCGCTCCGACTCCTCGAAGCGCCCGAGCTCGAGCTGGGCGTGCGCGGCGGTCGTCCAGCGCTCGCCGCGTGCGGGGTCGACGTCCTCGAGGTGGCCGAGGGCCTCCTCGGGAGCGCCGGCGGCGATGGCCTCCAGCGCCGAATCGAGTGCGGCATCCTCGGCGTCAGCGGCTGCGTCCACGTTCCGCAGCATACGCGAGTTCCCGTACCTTGAAAGTCCCTCTCCGCGCACCCAGCAAGTGCGAATGAGCCACCTGCACGAGTTCTCGGACGACATCGCCGCCCTGGTCGAGCACGCCAGTCCTGCCGTCGGGCACGTGCGCACGCTGCGCGGCGGAAAGGGGCGGATCGGAGGGGGCTCGTGCGTGCTCGTCTCGTCGAGCGGGCAGGCCCTGACGAACAGCCACGTGGTGCGCGGGGCGACCGCGGTCGAGGTCGAGCTCGAGGAGGGCAAGGCCGAGCTGGTGGACGTGCTCGGCGACGACCCCTGGAGCGACCTCGCGCTGCTGCAGCTCGCGCCCGACCGGCGTCATCCGTTCCTCGAGCTCTCCGACTCGAACACCCTGCGCGTGGGAGCGGTGGTGCTCGCCCTCGGCGCACCCTTCGGTCTGGCGCGCACCGTGACGCTGGGCATCGTCGGGGCGCTCGGGCGCACGCTGGTCGGTCCGAAGGGGCGCGTGATCGAGGGCGTCATCCAGACCGATGCGCAGCTCAATCCGGGCAACTCGGGCGGACCGTTGCTCGACACGCTCGGACGGGTGGCCGGGATCGCGACCGCGGCCCACCCGGGCGGCGCGGGGTTGTGCTTCGCCGTGCCGGCCAACACCGCGCGCTTCGTGCTCGACGAGATCCGCGCCCACGGGCGCGTGCGGCGCGGCTACCTCGGTTTTTCGGCCGAAGAGATCCTGTTGCCGCGCAGCCTGGTGGCGCGCCACGGGCTGGCGGGGACGCGCGCGATCGCGGTGCGCGCGGTCGAGCCGGAGTCGCCGGCCGACGAGGCGGGTCTGCTGGACAATGACATCCTGCTGCAGCTCGCGGGGCTGCCGGTGGCGACGCTCTCCGACGTACCCCGCCTGCTGACCGGTGAGGTGATCGGGCGCACGCTGACGCTCGACGTCCTGCGCGGCGGCGAGTGGCGCACGCTCGCGGTCGAGCCGATCGAGCTCGAGGCGCGGCCGTGAGGTGCTAGTGGGGTGATTCAGAAGTTCCATACCTATGTCGGCCCCTCGCTCGCGCCAGCGTCGTTGCTCCTCCTCGGCGTAGTACCCTGAATACGCGGTCGTCGTCGCGCCTAGCTGGCGCGGCT
>Ga0172376_10008578_pt1 | contig 10664 bp, 11 predicted proteins | sample Lak35m_FD_121114 | JGI IMG/M metagenome (GOLD analysis project Ga0172376, IMG submission 121114) | Freshwater microbial communities from Kabuno Bay, South-Kivu, Congo - kab_092012_35m | ecosystem: Environmental > Aquatic > Freshwater > Lake | place: Democratic Republic of the Congo: South-Kivu... | reverse complement strand
TACTCGATCGATCCCTCCGATACCGAATCAGTTCGCTGGATGAGTCGAGTCAACATCGACACGATCCGTTTCAGGTTGGTCTTGCCAACCCGATTTAGTTCAAGATCGATCGCCTCGAATGATACGAGTATATCGTGAATCGCAGCGCATTCCAAAGCTGAGCCGCGCGCGATCTCGAAAAATCGATTCTTGTCCTTGAGACTTTGTTTCCCGTTGCCCTCGGCGATGTTGAGCGGAATGGATTGTGCAGCTCGCAGCCACTGATCCCGAGCATGGCGTTCCGCACCGTTTAATGATTTCGCGATTCGATAAGACGAAGCAACGTACTCGATCGCAAGTCGATAGACGTCGAGTCGTTCGTGGTCAAAAACTGGTTCGGTCATCTGCGCCCCTTCGAGTACGAGTACGAGTACCGTTTCACTGAGTACGAGTACGAGGAAATCCGACCTGAAGCACGAACGCCAGCCGTAACCGGGCACGCGCCAGTTCAGCTTCCATTTCAAAAACGCCGGATCGCGTGCTCCGGTTCACGGCTTTGTTCGGCGTTGCCTCAATCAGTCTCGTTTGCCCATGTACGACTCTACAGCATCTTTTGCCTCTTGGAGTTCGAGGCCGGTCTGTTCCATATGGAGCTTGACGGCTTCAAGTTTTCGGCCGTCGTCGGCCATCGCCTTAACCGAGTCGGATAAATCGATGAGCGTCGCACCGGGGTTGTACTCCTGCCCGAGTCGTTGAGGTTGCGGACATGCTAGAACCGCCGCAGGTCGTCGTCCGACCCAAATGCCTAGAAAATATCCAATGCTGACCCCGAGGAGAAGCCATAAGGCTTCGGCAGGCAACACTACCTGCAGACCTGCCCACGCCAGATTCATGCCCGTGAGCAACAGAAACGACATCATCAACCCGATGATTAACGCAGGTGCATCGCGCCATTGGAATCCAGTGAGTTGAAACGACGTGGCGTTGGGGTCGTAGAAATACGAACCCTCATTCACCTTTTCGAAAAGCTTGTCGTTGTCATTTGTCACGTGCAATGCCTCCCATGCCGAACGTTGGCGGTAACCGGGCCGCCGCCAATAGCCTATGGCTCACAATTCCGCGTCATCGGCGGCTCCGGTTCACCGCATTGTTCGGCACTCGCTTCCTGATCCCTGCCCTTCTTATCGGTAACCTCGCAGCATCGGCCCGGTCATGAGTGCCGCGAGACCAGCTATGGCGACGGCAGTCGCCCACTCGGGAACTCGCCCTTCAGGCGTAACCACTGCAACGACGAAGAAGCTGATAAATACGGCCTGGAGCCCGCAAATATGCGGGTTGACCGGTATACGATTGAGTCGAGGAACGATGAGGGAGAGACCAATAATAAACCACGGCAAATACAACAACAGACGTAAGTGCCACCGATAGTCCGTCGTGGTGCTCATCGCATGAGAGGGGCCAAGGTAGAGCAGAAAAAAGAGGACGCATGCAATGGCACGACCCGCTAGGGAGAGATCATTCCATTGCAGGTTGCGGCGAGGCTTGCTCGGCATTTGACAGGACCCTGACACCTCTTCCACTCGCTTACCTCCGTTGCCGAACTTGTTTTTATACGGATCAGCCTAACCCCTGTAGACCGCACCAATGCAGCCTATCACGCAAGCTAGCTTCGATCCGAAGCTGAATGATATCAGGCACTTGCGAGCGGATCAAGAATTTTGTGGAGTGATAGGCTGTTTCGGCCCAAGCACCTTATATCGAGGGACGACGCGAGCATTCCTGATACCTCTGTTCCGGCAGGGAATTCTACTACGATTCGAACTTACCTAGTTCGAATCCTACCACCTCTGCTGCAAAACCACCTGTTTCCCCTGAAAAACGAGGGTTTCGAGGCGACTCTGACGACTCATTGGACGACTCACCAGGGGGCAAGGCAGCGCACTAGACGACGCAGCATGTGCAAGCATGCACGTGCATGGACGTGCAGGAAAGCCAAAGCAATTGGCCAGATATGCGAAAAACCCTGGGAAAACCTTTGGTTTTGCAGCGGAGAGGACAGGAACCGAACTTTTAAGTGTTTTCCCAATGTTTTTGAGGAGTTCGAGAGGTGCTTGTTGGAGACTCGGATATTGCCAAAAATCCGACTGGTGCGTTTTGCCTGGACTAACTCACTGTCGGGGCAGACGTGTCTGTTCCGCTTGGAACCGACTCAGGATCCAAAGATACAGGTTTTGCCAAGCTGGCATCTGGTACTCGTTTCGGTCGCGATACCGTCCTGACACCAGATGCCTGCTGACGCTTTCTCGCGGCCTCGGCGATTGCATGAACGTCGCATCCCGACTCCTCCGCAATCCGTTCGCGGGTGGCTCTGATCTCTGCAACAATTGGATCGATCATTTCAATTCTCCAGTAAATCAAATGGTGTACAGATCAATGGCGGTTCCATGCCTAAGTCTCGACACGCCCGCTCAATCTTTGGGCGGTGCTCAGGGTTTGCCGCAACACGTAAATCACGGCTTGCACGCATCGCCATGTAGCAGAAAACCGTTTGAAATTTAGTTTACCAACTTTTATGTCTCATCCGTCAAATTCGGGTTTTATCCCTTTGATTCCATATTTCCCGATCCTCAAAGAGTACACGCCCGAGGGAATCCGGATCAACCCGATCTACGAGACGCTGGATCGGTCGTAGTAAGCCGATAGACGATTGAAAAAAACTGCAACAATCGCCGATGCGCCCGCATAAACCAGCGGCAGATAGGAATATACTTCCTCCTTGGGATTGATATAAACTAGGATGAACAGTGCTGTCGCCATGATAGCGGTCAACGAGAGACCCAGGTATGCGACCTGTTTGGCTTGGTTCGCAGTGCAAGGACGAACAGATGAATTGGAATCGGATGATTCGCTCATGGAAAACTCCTTCAAAGGAAATAGTATACGATCCATGACGCTACGCAGAGTCATGGCAATAGTGTTTCTTGTCGATGACAACAAGGCTCGGGCTGCAACCAAGGCCAAGCGTCCCTTGCTGATGATTGTCCGTCCGCCCATCACGGAGTATTCTTTTCGCTGAATCTCGCGACCGATCTCGCGGTAGACTTCGAGAGCGACACGGATGGCAAAGCGGCAACGCCATGGCAAGTAGTGAAGCCCCTCGATTGCGACGTTGTAGCGTTCCTCAGCCAGAGCAAGGATCTTGGCAACACCTTGAGAGATTTGATCCGAGTTCGCGTCCAACACATTGGTGATTCCCGGCAAATAGGATCGACCTCGCTCGGCATCCTCCCGGACATCGCGGGCAATGTTGGTCATTTGCATGGCGACTCCCAATGCGATCGCATGTCGATAGGCGCACCGGTCCGTAACCCCCATCAAGGATGTCATCATAAGACCGACCGTCCCGGCTGCATGGTAGCAGTAACGTTCCAAGTCTTCGTTGTTGCCAACGGAATACCCGTCCAAATCCATGTGCATGCCTTCGATCAGTTCCCTTGCGTGGCGGGGTTCAATGTCACCAGCGACGATCAGGGGTCGGATCCACTCGGAGGCCCGATGCGCAGGGGATTCACCCCGTTGGCATCGCGCGAGATCTTGTTCCAATGTACGCAAAGTCTCTGCCGCCTCGACCGGACTTTCTGCATGGTCTACTGAATCATCCACGCTGCGGCACCATGCGTACAGGGCCCAAACCTTGGTCCGGATCGGATAAGGGAGGAACGCGGAGGCCAGTGTAAAGGATCGGCTCGAACGAGCGATCACTCCGTTGGAGTCCTTGATAGAATCGATCCACTTGTCGGCATCGATGAGATTCTCGGTTCGCTCGCTCATTTCAGCACCTTTGCAAAATCGCTAGCGATGATTCCAACAGTGGCCTTGGCTGTGTTCACAACGCCAGGTACACCCGCTCCTGGATGCGTGCCACCACCGACAATGTAGAGGTTCGGAATGTGCTCCGACTTGTTATGAGGTCGAAAGTACGCGCTTTGCGTCAGTTTGGGTGCCACCGAGAAAGCAGATCCCTGATAGGCGTTCAACTGATCGCGAAAATCGTTGGGGGTGAAGTGCCTTCGCGTCACGATCGATTCGCGCAAACCGGGCAAATGCTGTTCGAGCGATTCCAGAATCGCATCGCCGTAACGAGTCGCGGTCTCTTCCCAATCAACATTCGCTCGCCCCAGGTGAGGGACGGGGCTCAGCACATAAAAAGCCTCTCCACCGGGCGGTGCCATGCCTGGATCGGAAACGGTCGGCGCATGCAGATAGAGGCTGAAATCTTCAGGTAGCTTTCGACCATGGAAGATCTCCTTCAGCAAACCCTGAAAACGATGGCCGAATAGGATCGTATGGTGTGCCAAGTCTGGATACCGCCGCTTGGTCCCAAAATACATCACGAACAAAGACATCGACCAGTCCATCCGCTCGAGTCTGCGCTGCATGGTATTTCCAGCCCCATTTTCTCGATACAGCTTCGCATAGGTGTGATGGATATCGGCGTTGGATACCACCAGATCAAATCGCTCCGTATCGCCCTTTGCATCACATACACGATGAACGGTTCTGCCGCCAGCATCGCTCTGAACAGAGATCCGATCGACCGGGTTCGATAACCTGAGTTCTCCTCCGAGCCGCTGGAATAGAGCGACCAGTGCTTCGACCAAGGCCCCAGTGCCACCTCTCGGAAAGAAGACACCCCACTGCCGTTCAATCCAATGGATGAGTGTGTAGATGGCGCTCGTTTCCATTGGATTTCCACCCACCAACAGCGGATGGAAACTAAACGCTTGCCGCAATTGCTCGCATTGGATGAATCGGGAGACTGTCGAATAGACACTCCGGTCGGCCCGCAATCGCATCAGGTCCGGTGCGCAACGGATCATATCGCGAAAATTCAGAAACGGTGTTGCACCGAGTTCGACGTATCCCTTTTCGAAGACCCGCCGGGTATATTCTGCGAAACGATAATAGCCATCCACGTCGGTCGGTGAACACTTTCTAATTTGCTCAACCAATCGGGACTCGTTACTGCTGTAGTCAAAGCTCATGCCATTAGGCCATTGAAGGCGATACATCGGATCGACCGAAATCAAATCGACATGATCCGACATCGATTCGCCAGCTAAAGCGAAGAGCTCTTCGAGGCAGTGAGGAGCGGTGATGACGGTTGGTCCCGCATCGAAGGTGAAGCCAGCATCTAGGTAGACATAAGCCCTGCCGCCAGCTCGGTCGCGCGATTCATAACAAATGGTTTCAAAGCCCATCGCTTGCAATCGAATCGCCGCTGCCAAGCCACCGAAACCGCTACCGATCACCGCTGCGCGACCGCGATTCGATCCTGTTCGCGCTGGAAAGTCATCTACAAAATCCGTAGTGGCGGCCGACGCTTGGGTCATCGGATAACCTCGGAAGTCCGTTCGGCTCGGATCTCTTCGATGAGGGAAACCGGACAACTAGGTCGTTCAATCGTCTGCAGGATTTGCTCAACGCCATCGAGCAAGCGTTGATCGATGACATGTTCGGCCATCAACTGCAACTGCTCAGAGATCAAGGTCGCGATGACCTGATCGCCATGCTGTCCGATCCGCTCGAACAACTCTCTTGCGACCTGACGCCGATCTTCGGGCGATCGAACCAATCGCAACGCCCATTCCCAGCAACGCGCATGATCGGTACATTGGCTTGCCCAGACCCATGGCCAAGTCATTCTCGCGTTGCGGAGATCATCGTCGCGAATCGTATCGTCCGTTTGCTCGCCCGGTCGACACAGGGCGATCGATGCCAACTCGTCAAGGTCGTTGCGCATCTGGAGAGCGATACCAATCCGACGCCCAAGACCTGGCAACACGGACAGAAGTCGATCGGGAGCGTTGGCAGCCAAGCATCCCATCCGCACCGCCAGTTCGACCAACGAGCCAGTTTTCATGAGGCTGATCGCGCTGGCGGTTGCTTCCCAATGCTCGACGGGAACTTCATCGACTCGAGCCTGGATATCGATCGCTTGACCTTCATGGCATCGACGTGCGGTATGGATCATGGCCTCGAGTAATCGCGAGCGAGTCTCGGAAGGAAGAGGGGAATTGCTCAAGCATTCCAGGGCTTGAAAGTACATCCAGTTGCCAGCGTTGATGGCGAGCGGCACACCGATGCTGTGGTGCATGGTGGCATGACCGCGCCGCGAGCGCGAGTCGTCCTGCACATCGTCGATAACCAACGAGCCCGCATGCAAACTTTCGATGGCATCGCTGACCGAGGCAGGTACGTCGCCGATGCCACCCCCCATCTCGAAGCTGATCTGAAGGAGGGAGCCGCGGATCCGTTTACCTTGTCGGCATTTGAAATCGCGAACCGGCTCAAACAGGGAGCGATCCAAGAGTTGTTTTACGCGAGGATTCATCCCGGCACCTTGATCGGTTGATTGGATGTAGGAGCGACCACCTGTTGGGAAGGGAGCCGTTTGTAGGATCGAATGAACTTCAGTGGCTGTAGTCCCATCGGAGGGACACCGACCACAATGCGAAACGCATCCAGGGCTGTGAATCGATGGCCGTAGAAGCGAGCGATGGCAGGCTCGCCGAGGACCCGATAAAACCTTCGAAAGATTTGGTAGCGCGTCTGCGGTTTGACCAATTCAAAAAGCAAGCGATTGAGGAACCGCGAAAATCGCGCCCTCCATGCGTGTTCCTGACTCAGTCGTTGCAAGGCATCTGCCAGTTGATCGATGGGATTCGTCGCAACGGTATGGGCGACTCGCAATGCCATGGGGAACGAGTAGCCGGTCGCCGCATGAAACCATCCGCCACGATAGCCACCCGCGAGCAACGGCAGGCCGCTCCCGGGCATGAAACCGCTGATTGGCATCGGCAGTACGCCATGCTCTTCACGAACGATCCGCCAATCATGGCAACCGCGTGATATCACATAGGCTCGAATGTTTTCAAGGCACTCGTCCCGATCGATCGAAGTCGTGTTCGAGAAGCGAGTATCCTCGACCAACACGCGACGACGTTCCATCGGCAGGGTGTAGATGAACCGAAAGCCATCCTCCTGATCGATTTGGTCGTCCATGACGATCGGATTTGCATGAGGCCAATCCTGATTCAACTCCAACTCGAATCCCCAAAATTTTTGGAAGCCACCCGCGAACGTGCCCGCGTTCCTCGGGGCAGGGCCGCGATTGTCGATCACGACCGCTGCATCCAACCGTCTTCCATCACCGAGGACCACGCAGTTTTTTTCTACATCGGCTACTGTGGTATGAGTGAGGATTTCACCGCGAGCCTGCTGCGCCGTGCAAGTCACGACTTTTTCGAAATGAGATGACGAACAGGTTCGGTAGGGAATCTCCACCGTTCGTACTCGACCTCCCACTCGAATCTGGTAACGCGGCCAGCGATGTTCCGCGATCGGGTCGGCCCAGGGGGCACATTCGTTGGCCAAATCGGTTTCGTGAAAGGACCAAGTGTGATTCCCAGCCAGTTTTTCCTGTTGCTCGATGATGATCCAATGAGCGTTAGGTTGATGATGGCAGATCGCGAGCGCCATCAGCCCACTTTGCAGTCCCCCTCCGACCAGAATGTAGTCAGTCCGCTCGCCGTTGAGGGAACTTGGATTCGCAGTCGATACCGAAGGATGATTCACGACATCACCTCCGCCATCGGTTGCTTTCGCTGCGCAAGATCAGACCACTCGTGCAACAAAAGGTGTGGGACTGCGATCGCGGACAACCCGATGAATAACGTCTGAAGCGAAGCACGGATCGCATGGATCGCGGGTCCGCCATCGCCGAATCGGACCAGGAACCCAAGTGCTGCCACACCTCCGACTGCCAACGCCGATAACGGCAGAATCGCCATCATGAACCGAGGCCGCGTCAACCCTTCCTGGCTTCGCAGTCGCGATAGGCCAAGCATGGAATGCCACAAACAAAAATAGGCAGTGAAAGAAACCAAAATAGGAGTGACTGCGGCTATCCCCGCCGTTGCCAAGGGGACCCAAACACGCCAATCAATCGCTCCGTTGCCAGCCTTCGAGCCGATCTTGTTTGCACGATCACTTATCAGTTGCCTGACCAGGAACAGAACCGACATCGGGGACAGAACCATCGCTCCCCATTGTGTCCAAAGAACGATTTGTGCAGCATCCTGCGAATCGTTGGAGGGGACAATCATCCGAAGCAATTCTTCCATCTCAAGCGGACGAATGATCGCAGGGATCCAGATCACCAGCCCCCCCAACGCAATCGCTGAAACGTGTTCGATGAATGATGAGGATCGGTTCTTCTCTTGAATGCTTGCCATTGGATGTTGATCTTCGCGACCGAAGTGCCAGGCGGAGAGGAAAAAAAATCCGAATACGGTCAGCACAGGAAAGGCGAACCAAGCCGCCGCGACCGCTAAACCTACGGCAAGATATCCGGGAAAGAACACCAACCACCAACGGTCTGGAAAGTGAGATGCGAGCAATCTGCGTCCGGTCCAGTGGTCCAAGCCCCCATGCGGAACTCCGAGTACCGCGACCAAGGTCGCTGCTGATAAAACCAAGGCAGAAAACTCGGGTGCTCCGAACAGCCACACTGCCGTCATCAGCATGATGCAGATCGCAATGTAGAGCAGGGGAAATGGCACTCGAGCACCTGACCTTTCAAACGGATGCAGGCGACCGCACTCTTTTTCCGTGACTGCGGTCGCCGCGAACAAAACGATGGAACTAGGCTACCGCTGGTTCCAGGGAAGCATGGCTGTGACCCTTACTCTTTGCTCGGGCAATCAGATAGATCAGCACACCAAAACCAGCCTTGGCGGTCATATCGGCGATCGCATAGCCAACTTGGAGCCAGACAATACCGGAAGCATCGCCTTGTCCCGAAGCCTTAGCCCTCAAAGCTTCTTCTGTTCCGCCAAGCGCATAAGCGATCGGGTAAACAGCCCAGGTGATCAAAATGACCAAGCGAGCGATCTCGATCAGTTTGCGAGCGGCTTCAGGCTGATTCGCGAGCGACGCGGTCAACTCAGTCCACAGGATGTACAAAATGTAGAAGAAAGGTATCGAGGAGAGAGCACCCCAGATCACGCGCTGGGTCCAGCCTTCTGGACTGGAGATTACTTCGCCCGGGTAACCCAAGGCGATCATCAACGCTGCCGCGATCACCAAGCGGGTCAACAGCGAACGAGACTTGCTCGCTTCCAATCGCAAGACCGCGACTAGCTCAACCATGAGCAAGGGGACGGTCAGAATCCAGTCCGCGTAACGATAGAAATCGTTGAACGCAGCGTTGGTTCCCTTGTATACGTTGCCCGACAAGTCGTAGGCATCGTGCCAAGAATGGCGAATCATGAAGTAGTGATAACAGGCGATCGAAACGACCAACCCGCTGATCAACAACGCGGGACGATAGGGCTCGTCTACGTGCGCGCGAGACAAAAATAAGAAAATCGCCGCCGCACCCATGGTGGCGACCGTCATGGAAAAAATGTTATCCACGATAGAGTACTGGAAAATCGACAGATCCGGCATAGATGCCGCAAACAAAAACACAGACTCAAGCATAATCCAAAACCCTTGAAAAATAGACACGAATTGCCACTCGCGAGCCAATAGTAGTAGGCGCCACGCAGAAACCGATACAAGGTTCCTAGGTGCGACCTATTCACTTTAGCTAGGTGTCAATGCTGAATTTTTCCCAATTGCGCGGAATTTCTATCGACATCTTCTGTTCATCGCGCTACCCACTCATCATGGATCAACTCCGTCCAGCGGGCGAAAACTAAGCCAGACTGTGCAATGCGAAGAAATAGGTCTCGAATAGGTGCTGGGTAAAGGACATTCGTGTCGTAAATCGCAGTGACCGGGTGATCCATCAGTAGCCCAACCCTAGTTCTTGAGCCTCCTGCGCAAGCTGATCTAGGACTTCGGAGCGGGCTTGGTCATCCTTCTTCTTGAAAGCCATTAGGTCGTCGAAGCGAACTCGCCGGTATTTCCCAACGAGCCGAGAGGGAATCTTTCCTTCGTCAAGCAATTTGACCACATAGGGCCTCGATACATTGAGCAAATCGGCAGCCTGCTGCGTTGTCAACTCCGCATGCGTAGGAATCAATGTAACTGCATGACCTTGTGACATCTCGACCAGTAGACGAAGGAATAATCGCACCGCCGAAGTGGGGACAACAACCCCTTCAGATGAATCATCATCACCCAATCGGATTCGGACGCTTGTTTTTTTCCCTAGTTTGCAAGAGGCGAGCCTCCGACTCGACTCAAGAGCCAAACGGGCGTCCGAGTCGGTTGGAGAAACGGTTTCAAAATTATCTGGCAGTAACGTCGTCATTCTCTTATCTTCTTAAGCAACTGCTGAGATTATAGTGCATGAGAAGCTACTCGAACCAGTCGAAAAAGTCGAAACACTCGAAAATTTTAATCTTGGCGGTTTTCGTCTACATTCAGACTCTCGCGGCTCCCGAGTACCGAGCTGCCGCCCAAGGTAGTAGGCACACTCCGCTGTGCCGTTCTTAAGGTTTAATCAGTCGTACATCGATCCCTGGCGGACGGCACAGCGGAGTGTGCCCGCGACTACCAGCCGAGCCACCAAGCTATTATTCGCCCATCAGATAGCAGTCCGATGCGCAGGAATCTTGGGTAGTCCCTGAAAAAGTATGGTTGGCACAGCACTTGAAATGACCATGCCAAAT
>Ga0172376_10008577_pt1 | contig 10664 bp, 9 predicted proteins | sample Lak35m_FD_121114 | JGI IMG/M metagenome (GOLD analysis project Ga0172376, IMG submission 121114) | Freshwater microbial communities from Kabuno Bay, South-Kivu, Congo - kab_092012_35m | ecosystem: Environmental > Aquatic > Freshwater > Lake | place: Democratic Republic of the Congo: South-Kivu... | reverse complement strand
TCGTCAGCTCGAACTTGTCGAGCTTGCCGAAGCCCGAGAAGTCGAGGACATAGCGGTGGCGCGTGAATCCATAGACGCGCGTCCCGCCCGTATAGCCCGCCGGCGCGCTGAGCTCGACCGTCTGCGCCGCGAGGTTGACGGCGCGCACATAGGTCTCGCGCGCGACCCCGGGCCCGGTCACCAGCGCGCCGACCGCGACCCCCGCGATGTTCTGCACCCCCGTCAGCAGCGTCGGCTGCGCGGTCGAGAAGCTCGCCTGCGAGGTTGTGGTCGCGCTCTCCCACGCCGGGCCCGGCACGACCGAAAGCTGCCCGTTCGTCAGCACGCGCCGGCGCGCGAACTCCTCGCCCCGTCGCCCTGCGAGCGTCGCGACATCCATCGGCGCCGCCACATCCACCGTCCGCCCCCCGAGGTCGAGCACGACATGGTCGGTAAAGAAAAAGAGCGCCTGAATGGCCTTGCGCAGCCCCTCGGTCTCGTTGCCGAAGGCGCGCGCATAGGTCGGCAGGTCGAAGTTCTGCGTCAGGCTGAGCCGCGCCGTCTCGGGCATCGACAGCCGCCCCTCGAAGCGCACCTGCGCGTTGAGGGTGATGTTGCCGTTGAGCCGATAGGTCCCCGCCGAGATGACAAGGGTCCGCCCCGCCGCCGCCGCATCGGCCAGGAGGAAGGCCGCGCTGTCGTCCGTCACCCCGTCGCCCATGGCGCCATAGTCGCGCACATCGACCCAATCCATCATCACGCGGTGAAAGACATCCGTCCCGTCCAGAACCTCGATGTCGTCGATGCGCACGATCCCGCCGTTCGGCCCCGTGAGGTCGATCCCGACATGGGCATAGACGGGCACCGTGCCCCAGACCATGTCGACCCCCGCCCGCCGGCCCGAGCCGATCACCGCCTCGAGCGTATAGACGCTGCCATAGCGCGTCAGCGTCAGGGGCTGCCCCTCCTGGATCACGCCCGCGACGTTGCGCCCGGCCGCATCCCCCGCCCAGGCCGCGATCCGCACCGTCGGCAGATTGCCCGAGATCGCCTTGATCCGCACGCGGACGCGCAGATACATCCCCGGCACGATGGGCGTCTGGCCCATGTGGCGCAGCTTCTGGCGATCCTGGGTCTTGATGAGGTCGAGCGAGCCGCCGAAATCGGGGTCGGCCGGCACATAGGCTGCGTTCGCCGCCCCCGCATAGCTGGGCGAGCCGGGCGTGCCGTCCCCGCTCGACCACACCCCGAGCCCCGCCGAAAAGGGCGGCGGCATCAGCACCAGCCCGTCCGTGATCGCCTTGTTCATCGCGCACCCCCATCGTCGCGCGCCGCACCCGCGGATCGGGCCGGCAAACGCGAGGAGGGGTATCAACGAAGCGTTAACGAAACCCGGCTGCCGCGCACGCTCGCATGCAACGGCCGCTCAGCCCCGGCCGATGAAGGGCATCGTCGTGGCGATCACGGTCATGAACTGCACATTCGCCCCGGGCGGCAGCGAAGCCATGTGCAGGACCGACCGCGCCACATCCGCCACATCCATCGTCGCCTCGACCGCGAGCCGCCCGTCCGCCTGCGGCACGCCCTTCGTCATCGCATCGACCATCCCCGTCAGCGCATTGCCGACATCGATCTGCCCGCAGGCGATGCCATGGGCGCGGCCATCGAGGGACAGCGCCTTGGTCAGGCCAGTGACCGCGTGCTTGGTCATGGTATAGGGCGCCGATCCGAGCCGCGGCACATGGGCCGAAACCGAGCCGTTGTTGATGATCCGGCCGCCCTTCGGATCCTGCCGGCGCATGATGCCGAAGGCCGCGCGCGCGCACAGATACATCCCGTCGATGTTCACGGCCGAGATCGCGCGCCAATCCTCGAGCGCGATCTCGTCGATCATCCCCGAGGGCAGGAAGATGCCCGCGTTGTTGAAGAGCGCATCGAGGCGCCCGAAGGCGCGCGCGCAGTCGGCGAACCCGCGCGCGACCGCGGCCGCGTCCGTCACGTCGAATGGCAGCACCAGGGCATCGGGATGCCCCCCCGCCGCCTCGCGCAACGGCTCCGCGCGCCGCCCGACCAGCGCCACGCGCCAGCCCGCCCCGAGGAATTCACGCGCGGTCGCCCGCCCGATGCCCGCACCTGCACCCGTGATCATGATCGTCTTCATCGCCCGCCCTCCGCCGCGCGGGCCGCAAGCCGCGCGCGCATCTCCGCCAGCCAGCCGAGCCCCTCGGCCGTCCGCCCCGACCGCGGGCGGTATTCGGCCCCCACATGCCCCGCCCAGCCCGCCGCGGCAAGGGCGGCCAGAACCTCGGCCAGATCGACCTCGCCCCGCCCCGGCTCGCCCCGGTCGGGAACGGCCGCGATCTGCACATGCCCGATCCGCCCCAGATGCCGCCCGATCGCGGTGATGAGGTCGCCCTGCATGATCTGGACATGATAGCAATCGAACATGAGGCGCAGGTTTTCCGCCCCGACCGCCCCGATCGTCCGCACCGCCCCCGCGAGGCTTGCATAATGATAGCCCGGCACGTCGCGCCGGTTGATCGGCTCGATCAGCACCTCGAGGCCGCGCAGGGCGGCCTCGGCGGCGGCAAGGCGCAGGTTCGCGCGCAGCACCGCCTCGGCCGCGCGCCCGCCGCCCGACTTGCCCGCCATGACATGCACGGCCCCCGCCCCGATCCCGGCCGCATGGTCGAGCGCGCGCAGGATCGCCTCGCGCGCCTCGGCCTCGCGCCCGGGCAGGGCGGCAAGTCCGAAATCGCCGCGCCCGAGGTCTCCGGGCGGGGTGTTTATCGCGATCATCCTGATGCCGGCATCCCGCAGCGCCGCGCGCGTGTCTGCCACTGGCACGTCATAGGGAAAGTGGCATTCGACCGCGTCGAACCCGTCGCGCGCCGCCTGCCCGATCCGCGCCAGGAACGGCAGGTCGAGATAGAGAAACCCCAGATTGGCCGAAAACCGCATCCCCGCCCCCCTCGCGCGCCCGTTCTGCGGGTGCGGGGCCGGGGTTGTCAACGCTTGCCCCCGCGTGCGGGCCGGGCCAGTGTCGGAGGCGGCGGGTCGGGCGCTGCGGATCTGGGCGGGGTGGCATGGGCATCTGGGCGGAACTGGGCGGGCTCTTCGCGGCGGCGTTCCTCTCGGCCACGCTGCTGCCCGGATCGTCCGAGGTGGTGCTGGTGGCCCTCCTGCAGGCCGAGGGCGGGGCGGGGCCGCTGCCCGCCGTCGCGGTCGCGAGCCTCGGCAACACGCTCGGCGCCGTCGTCACCTGGGCGATCGGGCTCGGCCTTGCCACCGCGGGTGCGGCGCGGATGGGCGAGGGCACGCGCGCCCGCCTCGCCCGGGCCGAGGCCTGGCACCGCCGGCTCGGGATCTGGTCGCTCCTGCTGTCGTGGGTGCCGGTCGTGGGCGACCCGATCGTGCTGCTCGCGGGGGTGCTGCGCACGCCCTTCTGGCCCTTCCTGATCCTCGTGGGCCTCGGCAAGACGGCGCGCTATGCGGCCCTTGCCGCCATCGCGGGCGGCTGAGGCTGGCGCAGGCCGCGCGGCCGGTGCATCCTGCGCGTCATGCAGAGCGCACCGAACCCCGGCCGTCTGATCGCGCGCGGCGTCTGCCGCGCCCTGCCGGGGCACGGATTCGTCCCCCTCGAAGAGGTCGTGCCGACCCCTGGCCTGCGCGTCGATGTCATGGCGCTCGGCCCCGACGGCGAGGTCTGGGTGATCGAGTGCAAGTCCTGCCGGGCCGATTTCGTCGCCGACCGCAAGTGGCAGGGCTATCTCGGCTGGTGCGACCGGTTCTTCTTCGCGGTCGACCCCGATTTTCCGGCCGATCTGCTGCCGCCCGAGGCGGGCCTCATCCTCGCCGACCGGCACGACGCCGAGATCCTCCGCCTGCCCGAGGCCCGCCCCCTGCCGCCCGCCCGGCGGCGCGCGCTGGTGCTGCGCTTTGCCCGCCTCGCGGGGCAGCGGCTGCTGGCGGGCACGGGCTAGAGATAGCCCGCGGCCTTCAGGCTCACCTCGCGCGATTTCCCGATGATGAGGTGGTCGTGCAGCACGATGCCCAGCACCTCGGCGGCGTCGCGGATGCGCAGCGTCATCTCGATGTCGGCCCCCGAGGGCGTCGGATCGCCCGAGGGGTGGTTGTGCACGAGGATGATGGCCGAGGCGTTGATCTCGAGCGCGCGCTTGACCACCTCGCGCGGATAGACGGGCACATGATCGACCGTGCCGCGCGCCTGCGCCTCGTCGGCGATGAGGACGTTCTTGCGATCGAGATAGAGCACGCGGAACTCCTCGGTCTCGCGGTGGGCGAGCGCGGTCTGGCAATAGTCGATCAGCGCCTGCCAGCTCGAGAGGACGGGGCGGTTGATGACGCGCGCACGCGCCAGACGCTGCGCCGCCGCCTCGATCAGCTTCAATTCCACGATGACCGCCTCGCCCACGCCCGCGACATCGGCAAGCCGGGCGGGCGGCGCGCTGATGACGCGGTTGAAATCGCCGAAACGCTCGATCAGCGTGCGCGCCAGCGGCTTCACATCCTGCCGCGGGATGGCGCGAAAGAGGACAAGCTCGAGCAGCTCGTAATCGGGCACGGCATCGGGCCCGCCGGCCATGAAGCGCGCCCGCAGCCGCGCCCGATGGTCGCGGATATAGGACGGCAGCCGCGCCCCGGGCGAAAGGGCGGCGGGCGGGGCATCCCCCTCGCCAAGCAGCGGCAGCGCCGCCTCATCGAAACGATCCGAACCAGTCATGGGCGGATCGTCGCCGAGCGATGGTTGACATCCGGTTAACGCGCCCCTCAACGCGATTGACGCGGGCCGGGCAATCGCGCGATGGTGCAGCCGGTTTCGCCGTGGCTGTCTGGGGAGGGACGCCGCGGCACAGGCGGCGGGCCGGGCCGGCAGGGGAGGTGCCGGGATCCGGCCCGCCGCCGGCCTCGCACCCGGCGCAGGAGCGGACGACGACGGGATGCTGCGTTTTGCCCTTCTGCGCCTCGGCTCGCTGGTCGCGGGGATCGTCGCCGCGAGCGTGATCGTCTTCGCCGTGATCGAGGTCATCCCCGGCGATCCGGCGCGCGTGATGCTCGGCCTCAACGCCAGCCCCGAGACGCTCGCGGCGCTGCGGGCAGAGCTCGGCCTCGGCGGCGGGCCGGTAGCGCGCTACCTCGACTGGGCGGGCGGGCTGATCCGGGGCGATCTCGGGATCTCCTACACCTACCGCGTGCCGGTCGCGGATCTGGTGGCGCAGCGGGCCGGGGTGTCGGTGCCGCTCGCGATCCTCGCGCTCTTGCTCGCGGTGGCGATCGGGCTGCCGGCGGGGCTGATCGCGGCGGCACGGCGCGGCACGGCGGGCGATCTCGCGATCATGGGGGCGACGCAGATCGGCATCGCGCTGCCCAATTTCTGGTTCGCGATGCTGCTCGTCTCGGTCTTCGCGGTCGGGGCGGGCTGGTTTCCGTCGGGCGGCTTTCCGGGATGGGATCAGGGCATCGGCGCCAACCTGCGCGCCCTCGTGCTGCCCGCCATCGCGCTCGCGCTGCCGCAGGCCGCGATCCTGGCCCGCGTGCTGCGCGCGGCCCTGCTCGAGACGCTCGGCCAGGACTACATCCGCGCCGCGCGCGCCAAGGGGCTGAGCCGGGCGCAGGCGATCCTGCGCCACGGGCTGCGCAACGCGATGATCCCGGTCCTGACCATCCTCGGGCTGCAATTCTCGTTCCTGATCGCGGGCGCGATCATCATCGAGAACGTCTTCTACCTGCCGGGCCTCGGGCGGCTCGTGTTCCAGGCCATCACCCAGCGCGACCTGATCGTGGTCGAGTCGGTCGTGATGCTGCTGATCCTCGCGGTGGTCGCGGTCAATTTCGCGGTCGATCTGGCCTATGCCGCGATCGACCCGCGGCTGAGGCGCTGAGATGGCGCCCCCCGCCCCGATCCAGCCGCAGCCGTTCCGCCCCGCCGCGATGCGGATCGGCGCCCTGCTCGCAGGGCTATGCGTGCTGGCCGCCCTCCTCTCCCTGGTCTGGACGCCGCATCCGGTCGAGGGGATCGACATCTCGGCCCGCCTGCAACCGCCCGGGGGGGCGCATCCGCTCGGGACTGACCAGCTCGGGCGCGACATCCTCTCGATGCTGATGGTGGGGGCGCGGACCTCGCTCGCGGTCGCGCTGATCGCGGTCGGAATCGGCATGGCCGCGGGCGTGCCGCTCGGGCTGCTGGCGGCGGCGCGGCGGGGGGGCATCGTCGATGCGGTGGTGATGCGCCTCAACGATCTCGTCTTCGCCTTTCCGAGCCTCGTGATCGCGATCCTCGTCACCGCCATCCTCGGACCGTCGGCCACGAACGCGATCCTCGCGATCGGGATCTTCAACATCCCCGTCTTTGCCCGCGTGACCCGCGGCGCGGCGCTGAGCCTGTGGACGCTCGATTTCGTCCGCGCCGCGCGGCTGGCGGGCAAGGGGGCCGCGCGCATCTCGGCCGAGCACATCCTGCCCAACATCGCGGCCCTCCTGATCGTGCAGGGCACGATCCAGTTCAGCCTCGGCATCCTCGCCGAGGCGGGGCTTTCCTATGTGGGCTTGGGCGCGCAGCCCCCCGTTCCGAGCTGGGGGCGGATGCTTGCCGATGCGCAGACCCTCATCGCGCTCGCGCCCCATGTCGCGCTGATGCCGGGGCTTGCCATCGTGCTGACGGTGCTCGGCCTCAACCTGCTCGGCGACGGGCTGCGCGACCGGCTCGATCCGCGCCTCGGGGGGCAGGGATGACGCTCCTGTCGGTGCAGGGCCTCAGGCTCGCGCTCGGGGGGCGCGAGATCCTCGCGGGCGTCGATCTGGCGATCGCGCCGGGAACGGTGACGGGCCTCGTCGGCGCCTCGGGCTCGGGCAAGTCGCTCGCGGCGCTCGCGATCATGGGGCTCGCGCCCGAGGGGGCCGCGACGGGCGGGTCGGTCCGCCTCGGGGGGCGCGAGATGCAGGGCGCGCCCGAGGCCGATCTCTGCCGCATCCGCGGCCGCGACATCGCGATGATCTTCCAGGAGCCGCTCACCGCCCTCGATCCCCTGCGCACCATCGGCGATCAGGTCGCCGAGACGCTGCTCATCCACCGCGCCTGCCCGCGACCCGAGGCCCGCGCCCGCGCCGGCGCGATGCTCGCCCGCGTCGGGCTCCCGCCCGAGCGCGTGCCCCCGGGGCGCTATCCGCACGAGCTGTCGGGCGGCCAGCGCCAGCGGGTCGCGATCGCGATGGCGGTGGCGCTGCGGCCGCGCCTGCTGATCGCGGATGAGCCGACGACCGCGCTCGATGTCGTGACACAGGCGCAGATCCTCGGGCTCATGCGCGGGTTCGTCGCGGCCGAGGGAATGGCGCTCCTGCTCATCAGCCACGATCTGGCGGTGGTGGCGGGCATGGCCGACCGCGTGGCGGTGATGTCGGAGGGCCGCATCGTCGAGGAGGGGCCCGCGCGCGCCCTGATCGCGCAGCCCGCCCATGCCGCGACGCGGGCGCTGGTCGCCGCCGCGACCCACCGCCCGGCGCGGGCCGCACCCCCTGCCCCCGGCCCCGATGCAGCGCCCCTGCTCGCGTGCCGCGAGGTGTCGCGCAGCTACCCGCTCCCCCGCCCGCACCCCTTCGCGGCGCGTCCCCGCCTTCTCGCGCTCGACCGCGTCAGCCTTGCGCTGGCGAGGGGCGAGAGCCTCGGCATCGTCGGGGCCTCGGGATCGGGGAAATCGACCCTCGGGCGCGCCGTGCTCGGCCTCGACCCCATCGACGGGGGCGAGATCACGCTCGGCGGGGTGCGGGTCGATCCGGCGCGGATGCCGCAGGCGCTGCGCGCGCGGATGCAGGCCGTCTTTCAGGATCCCTACGCCAGCTTCGACCCGCGCCAGAGCGTCGGCCGGCTGGTCGCCGAACCCTTCCACCTCGCGCCCGACGTGCCGGCCGCCGAGCGGCGGGATCGCGTCGCCGAGGCGCTCCGCGACGTGGGCCTTTCGCCCGACGATGCCGGCCGGCGCATCCACGCCTTTTCGGGCGGGCAGCGCCAGCGCATTGCGCTGGCGCGCGCGCTCGTGCTGCGCCCCGACCTCATCGTGCTCGACGAGGCCGTCTCGGCGCTCGACCCGGCGGTGCGCGCGCGCATCCTCGATCTGCTGGCCGCGCTGCAGGCGCGCCACGGGCTCGCCTATCTCTTCATCGGCCACGACCTCGAGGTGGTGGGCGCGATCACCGACCGCGTGATCGTGCTCGAGGCCGGCCGCATCGTCGAGACGGGCCCGACCGCGCGCCTCCTCGCGGCACCCGCGCACCCGCACACCCAGGCCCTCGTCGCCGCCGTCCCGCGCCTGCCGCCCTAGCGTCCGGGCGCGACGGCAGGCAGGGGGGCAGCGCCCACCTGCCGATCGAGGACCCCTCGACGGGGTCCGAGATCGTTTCCGGCCGGGCGCGCCGGCCGGTCAGAACGCGACCTTGTCCCCGCCCTTGAGCTTCAGGATCTCGCGCGCATCGGCCGGTGTCGCGACCTCGAGGCCCAGCCCCTCGATCAGCGCGCGCGCCTGCGCCACCTGCTCGGCGTTCGACCGCGCCAGCCGCCCCGGCCCGATCCAGAGCGAATCCTCGAGCCCCACGCGCATATGCCCGCCCATGCCGGCCGACATCGCCGCGATCCGCATCTGGTTGCGCCCCGCGCCCAGCACCGACCATTCGTAATCATCCCCGAACAGCCGGTCGGCGGTGCGCTTCATGTGCATCACGTCCTCCGGGTGGCCGCCGATGCCGCCGAGGATGCCGAAGACGCTCTGGACGAAGAAGGGCGCCTTCACGAGGCCCCGGTCGACGAAATGCGCCAGCGTATAGAGGTGCCCGATGTCGTAGCACTCGATCTCGAAGCGCGTGCCCTGATCGGCGCAGGTCACGAGGATACGCTCGATGTCGGCGAAGGTGTTGCGGAATATCCGGTCCTTCGAGCCTTCCAGATAGGGCCGCTCCCAGTCGTGGCGGAAATCCTTGAAGCGCTCGAGCATCGGATAGAGCCCGAAGTTCATCGACCCCATGTTGAGCGAGGCGACCTCGGGCTTGAAGGCGACGACCGGGGTGATGCGCTCATCGACAAGCATCGTCGGCGCGCCGCCCGTGGTGATGTTGACGACGCAATCCGACCGCTGACGGATGACGCGCAGGAAGGGTTCGAACCGCGCGGGCGACTGGTCGGGCGCGCCCGTCTCGGGGTTGCGCGCGTGCAGGTGCACGATGGCGGCCCCCGCCTCGGCGGCGCCGACCGCGGCATCGGCGATCTCTTCGGCCGTGATCGGCAGGTGGGGCGACATCGAGGGGGTATGGATCGCCCCCGTGACCGCACATGTGATGATGACCTTGCGCCTTGCCATGATGTTCCCCCTCCGCGAACGCCCCGGACCGACGCCCGGCGCATCAGTTGGCATGACGCGCGCCCCCGGTGCAACCCGCGTCGATTTCGCGCCGCCGCCGGCCCAAGCGGCACGTTTCGTGCAGGCAACCGCCGAGCTCAGACACCGGATCCTTGCCGATGCCGCAGACGAATTCCCCTCCGCCGGGCCCCCGCCGGGGTCGCCGCCACCGCGCCACCCCCGAGGTCGTCACGCCCTCGGCGCTGCTGCTGGCGGGGCTTGCGCTTCAGGCCTGCGGGGGCGGCGGGTCGGCGGGCTCGGGGTCGGGGTCGGGCACGGGGTCGGGCACAGGCTCGGAGTCGGGGTCGGGCGGCACCGCCGCCGCGGCGCACAGCATCGCGACGACGCCGATGGCCGCGCCCGCGCCGGGCACGACCGTCACGATCGGCCGCACGGGCGGCACCTACACCCTCGCCGGGCCCGGGAACTTCGCCCTGGCCCCGACCGCGGGCGCGCGGCTCGAGGTCGCGGACGCGATCGGGAACGGCTACGCGATCACGCTCCGCGCCAGCGGGACCGGCACGCTCGAGGTCGATTTCGTCGATGCCGGCGACACCATGACGCTCGAGGCCGGCAGCAGCTTCAGCGGATTCACGCTTCTGCGCGTCCGCGACGGCACCCTTGACGTGACGGACGCCGACCTCGGGGCCGTCACGCGGGTCGAGGTCGCCTCGGGCGTCCGGCTGAGCGTGCCGCAATTGCGCACGATCCCCACGCTCTACACCGCATCCGAGGATGGCCGCTTCGTCATCGAGGTCGCGAGCGCGGCCGAGGCCGAAGAGTTGCGCACGCTCCTGTCCTCGGACAGCCTGCTCATCTATGGCGGCACGGTCGATCTGGTCGCGGCCCCCTCGGCCAGCATCAGCCCGCTTGCCCTCAATGCCTTTGAGGTCGAGGCCGCAAGCTTCGTGCGCGACCCCGACGCCCCGCCGCCCGGGGCGCTGCTGCTCAACCCCGACCGGGCCGGGAACCTCGCGCTCGGCACCGGGTTTGGCGACATCGCCGTGACGCAGGAGGGCACGCGCTACGTCTTCACTGCCGCGACGGGCGCCGCCGAGCGGATCGAGGCGGCCGATGTGGGCAGCATCATCGTGACGGGCCGCACCCTAACGGGCGATGCGGTCGTGCTCGACGAGGAGACGGTGACAGGCTCGGGCAATGTCGTCATCACGCGGCTCGAGGGCGACGGCTCGGCGATCCTGAGCAACATCTCGGTCGCGGGCACCAAGCGCGCCTTCGTGACGGGGGATGTGACCTTCATGGGCGATCTCGGCTCTTTCG
>Ga0172376_10008576_pt1 | contig 10665 bp, 10 predicted proteins | sample Lak35m_FD_121114 | JGI IMG/M metagenome (GOLD analysis project Ga0172376, IMG submission 121114) | Freshwater microbial communities from Kabuno Bay, South-Kivu, Congo - kab_092012_35m | ecosystem: Environmental > Aquatic > Freshwater > Lake | place: Democratic Republic of the Congo: South-Kivu... | reverse complement strand
TGGTTATTGAAGAATTTAACCGAAGTGTGGGGATTTTGATTTCAGTGTTTAGGCAATCCAGTTTCGATTCTTTGGTGGTGTTGCTTGCCAATCCTTTTAGAATGATGATACTGAATTTTTTAATAGGCATTTTAAGAGGGCTGGGCTTTGCCATTGGATTGTTACTGGTTTTTGGGTTTTTGGCCTATTTGTTTTTTAGCTATTTCCCATTGCCATTATTTCATTATTACCTAAAGTTTTTTTCTTAAGCGGTTGTCTTTTTTTCTGGACGATTTTTTTGGGGGGATTCTTCTATCAAGAAAGTGGTTTGAAAGAACAGTAATATCAACACAAGGGCTCATTTAAAAAAGAATGAAATGGTCCTATGGGGGGCACCATACTCTTTAAACGTTTTGAAACGTTTTGAATCAATAAAAAATCTCTGCTTTAAAAACATTGTTTTTTGTCAATTTTAAATAGAACCTTATTTTCAATAAGGGGCGGTATCCAAGTGACTATTCAAAGCCAACACGAAGCTTGTTTTTAAGGATTTACGTTTTTGATGCTTAAGGTTTTTCAATGTAAATATCGTCAGCGGCAATAAGAAAATCTTAAAAGAATGTCTGAAAAAAAAGAATTTAAAATGTTTCTAAAAACAGACTGCTTTTTTATTTCACAAGAAACTTCACTTTGTGGTATGGTCAAAATCCTTATGAAAAAATATGATTTTTCCCCTTCTCAACAAAAAGCCATTCAATCACTTTTAAAAACATTGCCTTCTTTTGCCGCAAAATATTTCGATTTAATTTTGAATACCTATTTCTCTTTGGCCACTTATCCTGCAAGAAAGAAAGATTTTAAAATGATGGGAACCACATTAAAAGAATTGGCCCAGGCAGTGGCTGTTTTTGCACCTTATCGCCGATACAAAAAAGTGTGTTTGTTCGGGTCTGCCAGAACAGAAACCAAAGACCCAGATTATGAATTGGCAGAACAGTTGGCAAAAGACTTAACAGAAAAAGACTTTATGGTGGTGACAGGCGCGGGTCCTGGCATCATGGAAGCAGGAAATAAAGGGGCAAAGCCAGAATCCAGTTTTGGCTTAAATATTATTTTGCCTTTTGAGCAAGAAGCCAATCCGTATATCCAAAACAGTGACAAACTACTTTCTTTTAAATATTTCTTTACAAGAAAAATTAACTTTATCCGAGAATCTCATGCAACAGTGATCTTGCCAGGAGGATTTGGCACTTTAGATGAAGCCTTTGAGGTGTTAACGTTGGTTCAAACAGGCCGATGTTCCCCAAGACCTATTGTGTTGTTATCCGATAAAAAAAACAATTACTGGGATGCCTTTATCAAGAACTTAAAGCAACAATTGGCAGACAAAGCCTACATTGCCCCAGAAGACATCGATTTACTAAAAATATCTTATTCCGTTGAAGAAACCGTTAGATATATCCAAGAGTTTTACAGTGTGTATCATTCTGTTCGCTATAAATCTGGACATGCGTTAATCAAATTAAATCAAAATTTGTCCCCCAGTATTTTAAAAACCCTTAATGAAGAATTCCATTACCTTATGCAAGAAGGTCAGATAAAACTTCTCTCCCAAATAGACCCTTTGGCAAAAAAATATCCTTCCAAAAAACCACGAATTAAGTTTAAATTTAATCGGTCAAATTACGGGGGATTGTGCAGGCTTATTAATCGAATGACAATGCTTTGCTTAAAGGAGGGTTAGATGATAGCGCTTTTTGCCCACGCGGGAATGATGAAATACCCGCTTTTGATTTGCTCCCTTTTAAGTGTTTATATTTTTGTTTATAAATGGATTATTTTAAATAAGGCCACTTTTGACAGGCTATTGTTGTGTCGGGCCATCAAACAGCGATGTTTAAAAAATGGCATGGAAGCCACCATTCAAGATTTACAGCTAGACAGAACTGTTCCTGCTAAAATAGCTTCAGAAGTGTTAAAAATAGCCCATCTTCCTGGCGATTTAAAAGAAGATGCCATCAAAGAAATTTTAACCCCAGAAATACGTCGATTAGAATCACAATTGCCTGTCCTTTCTTTAATTATTTCCGTGGCGCCCATGTTGGGTTTGTTGGGAACCGTGATGGGGTTAATACAGATTTTCAACGTGCTTGCTGGGGGAGGAATTGGAAATCCCATGGCCCTTTCTGGGGGAATTGCAGAAGCCTTGATTACCACGGTCAGTGGCTTGGGCATTGCTGTTTGCACCATGTTTTTTCATCATTTTACCCATCATAAAGCAGAAAAAATCATCAGCGATCTTGAATTAATGGCATTTCAGCTCATTGTTTTTGTAGAAACAGAAAAAGGATAATCAGTTGCATGGGATTTATAAAACCCCGACCCAAATTAAAAGAGTATAAAATAGAGTTAATTCCACTCATTGATATTGTTTTTACCCTTCTTATTTTTTTTGCAGTGACATCCACATTTATTTATTTTCAAAAAGGCATCGAATTGGATTTGCCCAATTCAGAAACATCCAACACCCTTGCAAAAACCCTCACCTTGTCATTGGATAAAAACGGAACCCTTTTTGTTGACCAAAGCCCTGTTTTACTTTCAGAAGTCAAAGACAAGCTAACTCCTCTTTTATTGAAGGGAAATGAACTTACGGTCATTTTAAGTGCAGACAAACAAGTGTCTTATGAAAAGGTCATTCAAGTGATGGACGCTATTCGATTATCAGGTTCAAATCGAATTGTACTTCAAACACAAGACCATGGGAATTGACTTAAGCCTTAAAAAAGACAAGAGCCTTAAAAGAAAAGCGGCTTTTCTGGCCATATTAACCCATGTGTTACTTTTTATTATTCCACTGCCTCAAAAACAAGCCTATTTAAATACGGCTTTAATTCCGCCCACCTCTGTGGTCATTGAGTTTCAAAAGGGAAACACCGGCCAAGAAAAACCCGCCATACAAATAAAACAGCCCGAAATGAACACGGCAAAACCACTGGGCCGCATTTTGGAATCCAAAAAAGGAAAAATACCGCTGCCTATTCAAAAAAAACAAACCCTCACATCAGAGGCCGTTGCTCAACCCCCTGTAAAAGAAACCCAGCAAAAACAGGACTCTGGATTGCCAGATAGACCCAAGGCAGAAGTGCTAGGAAGCATTCAACCCATTTATCCTAAAACAGCACTGAATCAAGAATGGCAGGGCAAAGTTGAGTTGGATGTCACCATTGATGAAAATGGCAAAATGAAGACTTATGAAATCATCAAATCTTCAGGATACCCTATTTTGGACCAGGCCCTTGTTAAAGCGTTAAAAGACAATACCGTATACGTTTCAAAGCGAATCAACGGCATTAACCAATCTTCTACCATTCGCATTTCATATACCTTTGCCTTGTGATGTCCTAATGAAAAAAATTTGGACTTTAACCCTTTTTTTAATATTGCCAGTTAGTTTATGGGCGGACTCTTTGGAAAATGAATTTTTGCGTATTGTTGTCAATCCAGGGCCGGACCATAAGGGCAGATTCGCCATTGAAACCACAAAGGGGGATCCCACACGTGCCTCGGATGATGACCAGCCCTTGATTTATGGCAGGCCTGTTCCTTGGACCTCTTATACCACCATTTTAATTGATGGGACCCCTTTTGTGTTTGGGGGAGAAAGCACGAAAAAACGTGGTAACACCAGTTATCAGTACGGCAAATTTATTTCTCAAGAATTAAAAGACGAAAAAATTCACACTGTCTATCAATTTAACCAAATCACTGTAAAACAAACGCTTTCTTTTGTTAAAAATCCCAGTAGCCAAGTTAAAGATTTGGTCAATATTGGGTACCTTGTACAAAACAATGACACCGTGACCCATACCCTGGGGCTTAGAATCATGCTGGACACAAAATTGGGAGAAAATGATGGGGCCCCCTTTCGATTAGGAACCCAAGCGGTGGTTTCAGAAGAAGAATTTAAAGGCAATGCCCTTTTAGAGTATTTTCAGGTCTTCGATAGCCTGGTCTCGCCCAATGTGATTGCACAAGGATACTTTAAAGGGATTCATGAAAAAACAAAGCCCATTGATAAAGTCTATTTGGCAAATTGGGGGACCTTATTCGATTCACCTTGGGAGTATACGTTCGTCAAAAACAGGTCTTTTTTAAGAGAGGGCGAAGATGAACAAGACACCGCTATGGCCTTGTACTTTGACCCCCAACCCCTGTCCCCAGGACAAACCGAGCTTTATCAAACATCTTATGGCTTGGGTAACGTGTCCGTGGCCAAGGGAGCCCTGTCATTGGGCCTTACAGCCCCGTCTGAAGTTGGGGTTAACCAGAAGTCTACCATTTTAATGGTGGGCTATGTGGTGAATTCTGGAGGCTATGACGCCTATAACACCCAAGTGACTTTTACATTGCCTGAAGGATTTGAAATAAAAGAAGGTAAAAAAACGGTATTGATTGGCACATTGCCTGTAGGTGCCACTTACCAGGTCCCTGTAAAAGTCGCTGTTAAAAAAGCGGTGCCCGGTAAACAAATGGTCACATTCGAAGTCAGCTCTTCAACATTGGACCCCAATAAAATTACCAGAAAAATAGATGTCCTGGCCCCTTTACCCCTAGGCATAGAAGTTAAATCGCCAGAAAAAAAAGAAAAAGGCTATCACCGATACCTTCCAATAGAGGTTCTCATTCAAAACCCATCTTCTATTCCAGTGGAGGATATTGTGGTTGACGTAAAGCCTGGACCAGGATTGCTTTTATCAGAAGTAGAAGATCAATCAAAAAAAGAAATTAAAAAATTAGATGGCTTTAAAACGCTTGCCTTGCCTTGGGTTTTAAAGTTGAACGATCAAAAAAAAGTGGCTGAAGAAACCCTTCAAGTCGAGGTGTCTTCCTCAATTCACTCCAAAATCATTCGAAAGAAAAAAATTTCATTAATAGACCCCTCCTACCAATGGACGCTTGCCCTGAGCAAACCCACACTGATCCCTATGGATTACTTTTTTATCGGCCTGGATGTCTCTTATTACACAGAACAAGACATCCCAGACATCACCCTCTCTTTTGACCCTGATTATTTAGACTTTAAAAGACTTTCAAAAGAAGCCCCCATTAAAACAGCCGATACCCAAATAAAAGAAAAAACCATTCACATCCACTCTGTTCCTTTGGATAAAACACAAACAGAACTTCCCATTGCAAAATGGCATTTTCGTGCAAAAAAAGTGGGAGAAACCACGGTGATTGTGACCATTAATAAAGACAGCATTCGCTTGCCAGTGCTTATTCAAGAGCCTTCAAAAATTCAAGATGTTACTGATTGACATTGGGAACTCAACCACGGTAATCGCAGATTACCAGCATGCCAAAATAGAAGAAAAATGTTGCTTAAATACCCCCTTATTTGCCGAAACCTTTGATGCCAGTCAGTTTAAAAAAAAACACCTTTGGGTGTCATCTGTGGTACCCTGGGTAGACCCTTTATTTAAATCCTTGCCACTTGTACACATGATGACGTATCAAACCATTCCCAAATTGAAAATTGCAGTTAAAAAACCAGAACAAGTGGGCGCGGATCGATTGGTCAATGCCCTCGCTGCCCATTATTTATACCAAAAAAATACCTTGATTATTGACCTTGGAACAGCCTTAACATTTTGCTATGTCTCTGAAAATGGGGTATACAACGGGGGGGCTATTTTTCCTGGAACAGCCATTTCTGCCAAGGCATTAAACCATTACACCGCCAAAATTCCCCTCATTTTACCTAAAAAAATTTTAAAAAAAATAGGACAAAGTACAAAAGAAGCCGTACAAATAGGACTGTATCAAGGATACATTTACTTAATGAATGGCTTTATTCAAGATTTTCGAAAACAATACCCCAAAGGGCTTGTCATTGGGACAGGGCAAGGATTACACATGCTAAAAGACAAACTGGATCTAAACCATTACGATCCTCAGTTAATTTTGAAAGGGTTGGCATTCTGTGCCGATCACCACGCTTTATGACCCTGGTTATTAAAATTGGAACCAATACCTTGACCACCCCTCAAGGCAGCTTGGACCTGAATTTACTGAGACATCTGGTAGACCAAATTGCAAGCTTCCATGAACAACACGATTGTCTTATTGTGACCTCTGCTGCTGTCACTTGCGGATCTCAATTACTAGGCATTACGCCAAAATCTGTACAAGAAAAACAAGCCGCGGCGGCTGTGGGACAACCCCGATTAATGTATGAATATGAACGGTTTTTCGAAACAAAGGGAATTCTTGTGGCCCAAATTTTACTGACAAGAGATGTGTTTGAACAAAAAGAAAGGTCTGAAAACACATTCAATACCATGACCATGCTACTGAAAAAACGGGTTATTCCTATTATCAACGAAAACGATACCGTCGCCATTGAAGAATTAAAATTTGGGGACAATGATGAGTTGTCTAGCAAAGTGTCTGTTCTCATGAAAGCAGACCTATTGGTGCTGTTAACCGATATCGATGGCTTGTTTACGGAAAATCCCAAGCTAAACCCAAAAGCCAAACAAATTTTTGAAGTCAAAAAGTGGGAAGACCGTATTCTTGACATGGGGACAGGCCCTGTAGGAACCAGAAGTTTAGGGGGCATGACAACCAAATTAAAAGCCGCAAAATGGGCAACAGAACATGGCATCAAAACCGCGATTGCAAACGGTAGAATTGAAAATGTTTTGATTAAAATTTTAAATCAAGAAAAAATAGGCACCCTTTTTTACCCGCAAACCCTTATTAAAAGGAGAAAAAAATGACCCTCAAACAGCAATGCCAGTGGGCTAAAAAAAATGCCAGTATTTTGGCAAAATTATCAAGTTCAGAGAAAAATCAAGCCCTTTTAAAAATGAAAAAGGCCTTGCTACAAAACACGCAATACCTGCTCTCAGAAAATGCCAAAGACATTCAAAATGCCAAAGACCAACCCAATGCACTCATCGACCGGCTAACGTTAACTGAAAAACGCATTGCCGATATGGCAAACGGCTTAGAAACCTTAATTTCTTTGCCAGATCCTGTCGGCCAAACCATCGAAGGGTGGGTTCGGCCCAATGGCTTGTCTATCTCAAAAATAAGGGTGCCCATCGGGGTCATTGGCATTGTCTATGAAGCCAGGCCCAACGTGACTGTAGATGCCGCAGGATTGTGCTTAAAATCAGGAAATGCGGTTGTCCTAAGAGGAAGCTCTACCACCCTTCATTCTAACCAAGCCTTGGTACAGGTCTTAAAAATGGCTGTGGACTCTACCCCTTTTCCTAAAGATGCCATTCAATTTATTGCCGATACCCATAGAGAAAGCGTACAGGAATTGATCAAAATGAACGGCATTCTAGACCTCATTATCCCAAGAGGCGGGGCAGGGTTAATTCAATCTGTTGTGGCCTCAGCCACCGTGCCTGTCATTGAAACAGGCGTAGGCAATTGCCATATCTATATCGATCAAGACGCGGATATCGAAAAAGCAATTCCCATTGTGGTCAATGCAAAAATGTCCAGGCCCTCTGTATGTAACGCCTGCGAAACCCTATTAATCCATGAAAAAATCGCAGTCAAAATTTTGCCTTTATTACAAACAGCCCTTCAAGGCGTTTTACTTAAAGGATGCCCTCAAACTTGTGATATTTTACCCCTCACACCTGCAACACCAGAAGATTGGAAAACAGAATATCTGGATTTAATTTTGGCCATTAAAATAGTGAAAAATGTAGAAGAAGCCGTCCAACACATTCAAGAATACTCTAGCGCACATACCGAAGCCATACTGTCAGAAAATTACAGCACAATTGAATATTTTTTAAACAGCGTGGACTCTACCACCCTCATGGTCAATGCCTCTACCCGATTTACCGATGGCTCTGAATTTGGGTTCGGCGCTGAAATGGGCATCTCAACACAAAAAATACACGCAAGAGGACCTATCGGATTGCCAGAATTAACCACTTATAAATATATTGTCAGAGGAACAGGTCAAATAAGACCCTCATGAAAGGAGTATAAAAAAATGCCATTATTAATCTGCCTATGCTTATGCCTCATCCTAAGCCCACTGTCAGCCCAAACATTTAAAGACGTGACCCCACAAGACCCTAACTATCAGGCCATTGAACAGGCTGTTAAAAAAGGCTATCTCTCTTTTTACCAAGATCAACAATTTCAACCTGATAAACCCCTCTCTAGAAAAGAAATGGCCGTTGTCATTCAAAAAATATCCACAGAATTGGATAAATTTTCACAAAGCGACACGCTGCTAAACCCTCAAAATCCCAACACCCTTAAACTTGCCATAGGAAAATTTGATGAAAAAATATCCTCCTTGAACGCACAACATTCAAAGTTGAACGAAGAATTTAAAACACTACATGAAGACCTTTCAAAAACAAACGATGACTTAAAAATAGAGGTCGCAAAACTAAAGGCAGATAACGCAAAACAACAACGCTTACTTTGGCTAGGAATCGGCGGGGCAACCATTCTGGGCATACTCTTTAAATAAAATACCCTATAGAAATTGTTAGTAAAAAACAGGGGGGCGAAGCCCCCTGACATCACTTTAGTGATGTCAGGGCGGGGGAACCCCGCGCGGCCCTTCGGGCCGCGGGCTTCGCCCCGTCAAGCCGAAGGCTGCTTAAAAAGTGGGGGTATTTTTTAGAATATTTTGATAGAGGGACAGCGTTTTTTCGAATCCCAAATAGAGAGATTCGCAGACAAAGGCATGACCGATAGACACTTCTTTGATGGTGGGGATGGCGTGAAGGAGATGGGGTAGATTTTGAAGGTTAAGGTCATGTCCTGCGTTGATATCAAGCCCGACGTCTTGAGCTTGTTTTGCGCAGTCGATATAAGTTTGGACAATTTGGGGGTTTTGGTAATGTTGGGAGAACGTTTGGGTAAAAAGCTCAATGCGATGGCATCCCCATTTTTTTAAGAGGGAAAGTTCTTCTTTTGAGGTGTTAAAAGGGTCTATAAAAACAGAGAGTCTAATGGGGTAATCTTGAAATTTTTTAAGGGTTTGTTCTAAGAAAGGCTGTTGTGTTGTGACATTCCAGCCGGCGTTGCTGGTCAGGGCTTCTGGTGGATCTGGCACAAGGGTACATTGGGCGGGTTGTGTGCGAAAAACTTGATTTAGCCATTCTTTTGAGGGGTAGCCTTCGATATTAAGTTCGATAGGATGGATGGTGTTTTTTAAGGGGAGAAGGTCCTCAAAGAGGATGTGTCGACCATCGGGTCTGGGATGAACGGTGATGCCTTCTGCGCCGAATTGAATGAGGTCTTGAGCGACGGTGAGGATATGGGGTTGGTTTTGTCCCCGAGAGTTTCTGATAAGTGCAATTTTATTAATATTGATGCTTAATGTTGTCACTGGTTTTGGTCTATTTCAGCGAGAATGGCACGAATCAATTCTTGGCTAGCAAGGGCCAGTGCATCTTTGATGGTTTGGTGTTTATCGATGGGAATGGGGTTATCTCTGAGTTGGGTGTAATCAGAAGGATATTGAATTTGTAAGGCGTTGGCAGGGACCATCATGGGTTTTCCTTTAAATAGGCTGTCTCTTTTGATGGTTTTTTGAATTTTGAAGGTATTGATGGTTTTTTGAGAGGGGCTTAATAGGGTGGCTGAAATGGAGATGTTGCATTCATAGCCTGCGGACAGGATTTCATAGTGGCTGATGGTGCTGACCCATTGTTCAACCCCACCTTCTTTGACCAGGTATCTGAGGGTGTCTTGTTTTATTTCTTTAATGGGGTATAGCTGAGAATCAATTTCTGTGATGAGAAATTCAGTTTGGAGGGTGTAGTGTGCATTTTTTGAAGAGGTAGTGACAGAGAGATAGTGTGATTTTTCTTGGCGAAGGCTGTTGGCAAGAGCCAGTGTCAGTTGGTCTGAGATGTTTAAGCCTTGTAAGAGGAACTGTGATTTGGTGATTTTATGTTGGCTTGGCACGAGGTAAAGAACGCGTTTTGCTCTTTTTTCGGCTTCTTCTTTTAAAGAGGCCATGGTTTTTTGATGGGGCAAATAAGCAAGGACATGATTGGCATAGGTAACGGCTTCTCTAAATTTTTCTTGAGAAAAAGAAGCGTTTGCTTTTTTTTCTTCTTGATTGAGGTATAAAGACAGTGCGGCGTTGTATTTTTCTTGAAAGCGTTTTTGTTGTTGTTGAATGATGTCATGAGAAAGAGGGATCTTGGTTTTCAAAATTTGATGATAGATGTTGATGATGGCGTAGGTGTAGCGTAATCCTGCATCGGTTGTTAAATCTGAGAGGGCGTTTTGAACGCTGAGGTCTATTTTTTCTAAGAATCGAGGCCCTTGTTTTTGTATAAAGGCAGATAATTGGGGTTTTAGTTCAGGGTTTTCATAGGATTTTAGGGCCAGTTCCAAAGTGCTTAAATAGCGTCCTGCAAAGTATTCAGCCTCTAGTTTTTGAAAGTCATTGGCGCAGGCAGAAAGCAGGGCTATTGAAGAGAAAATAAGAAGAGAAAGGTATTTTTTAATCATTCTGAATAGTGGTCCCGAATTGGGACAAAATATTAAAGAAATTGGGGAACGATGTTTGAATGCAAAGGATATCGTCCAAGCTGGCCTTGACTTGAGCAATGCATGCGGCAATGCATGCAGACATGGCAATGCGATGGTCGTGAAAGGTATGGGCATGAAAGG
>Ga0172376_10008574_pt1 | contig 10667 bp, 6 predicted proteins | sample Lak35m_FD_121114 | JGI IMG/M metagenome (GOLD analysis project Ga0172376, IMG submission 121114) | Freshwater microbial communities from Kabuno Bay, South-Kivu, Congo - kab_092012_35m | ecosystem: Environmental > Aquatic > Freshwater > Lake | place: Democratic Republic of the Congo: South-Kivu... | reverse complement strand
TAGGCGGCGGCGCTCGGAGCGGTGCGCGTAAGCGCCTCGGCGGCGTTTGCGGCCTCGCGGTAGCGCTTCTCGGCGGCGTACGCGTTGACAAGCGCGAACATCACGTAGACCGGCGGGTCGATCAACTCGCAAGCGGTCTCGTACTCGCGAATCGCGTCAGGACCGCGGCCAGACTTCGAGTAGGCGCGGGCAAGCGCAAGGTGCGCCGGGCCACTGGCCGGGTCAACGCGAATCGCGCGCTCGGCGAAGGCGATGGCGCCGTCGGTCTGATCGGACAGAAGCAGCAGCCGCGACATCGCGAGGTTTGACGCGAGGTCGCGCGGGCGGATCGTGAGCGCGCGCTGGAGGGCGCGGATCGCCTCCTTGCTGCGTCCGAGCGCCTCAAGCACGCGGCCGTGGCCGCTCATGGCGCTGAAGTCGGTCGGGTCGAGCGACACGGCGCGCGCGTAGGCGGGCTCGGCGAGCTCGATCTCACCCTTGTTCTCGAGCACCTCGCCGATGCCGGTGTAGGCCGGCGCCAGCGTGGGGTTGTCCTGGAGCAGCTCGCGGAAGATGCGCAGCGCGGTGTCGTAGTCCTCGGAATCGGCGGCGGCGCGCGCGTCGGCGAGGCGGTTCGTCTCGGCCTCGTTCGGATCGATGCGCAACTGCGGACGGACCTGCGTCACCGGAGTGACTGGGCTCACACCACCGGTCGAAGCGCTCGGCGGCGCACTCCTGCTCGCGCAACCAGCCGCAAGCAGCGACCCCGCGACGGTGCCGAGCGCGATGCTGCGGGCCGCGGTGATGCGAGGCTGCTCCGACCGATTGAAACTAGAGGGTCTCATGGGCCCTCTATCTTCGGGTAAGTGCAGATGGAGCCTGTAATTCGGGACTCGATTCGTCGCAAATGAGGGGGGATACCGCGACATGGCTCGCCCTCGACGCCGGATCGGGCGCTTCCTGCGCGCAGGCGCTGTTTTGAGGAGCGCGTTCCGCGAGTCACTTCGACCCGCAGAAGGCGGCCAAGCGCGCGGCGTTTACCAGATCCCACGCACGACCGTCGGGAGCGTCGCCCTTCTCCGTCTCGAGCACCTTGGGAACTTCGGCGAATGCCGGGTGGCGAAGGACGGTGCGAAACCACGCGTCGCCGCAGAGCCCCTCACCGATATGGGCATGCCGGTCCTTGCGCGACGCGAACGCCCCCTCGGAATCGTTCACGTGGATCGCCGCGACATGCGCGAGACCCGCCTCGGCGTCGAAGCGCTCGAGCGTGGCTTTCGCGCGCGCCGGTGTCGAAACGTCGTAGCCCGCGGCAAAGACATGGCAGGTGTCGATGCAGTACGCGATCCGCTCGGGCTCGGCCACGAGGTCGCGGATCACCTTGAGGTGATGGAACGCGTAGCCAAGATTGGTGCCCGAGCCGGTCGTCGTCTCAAGCGCGATCCGCACGCGGCAGCCGCGCAGATCGCGGTGGATCCGGTCGATGGATTTCGCGATCCGCTTGAGGCCGTCGAGTTCGTCGGTGGTCGGTTCGCCGTCGAGGTCATTCGGGTCGGCTGGTTTGCGCGGCTTGCCGCCCGAGGCGCAGAGGTGGGCGCCCGGATGGGCGACCGACACGGGTACGCCCAGGAGTTCGCAGCGCTCGAGTTCCTCACGCTCGCAGGCGATCGACTTCTTGAGGTTCTCGGCGTCCGGCGACGCGAGATTCACGAGGTAACTGTTGTGGCTGACGATGCGGCGGCCGTCCTCGAAAATCGTGCCCGCGCAGGCCGCTCGGAAGTCGGTGACTTCGTCCTTCGCGAGCGGCTTTGGCGTCCACTGCCGCTGGTTGCGCGTGAAGATCTGTACAGCGCCGAAGCGAAAGGCGACCGCTTCGTCGATGGCAGCGCGCAACGCACCCGCCGTCGACAGATGCGAGCCGATCCAATGCTTCCCGCAGGGCTCGAGCCTCGCGGTGGAAGCCTGTCTCGCCGGTGCCGTCGCCACTACACCATCCTCGCGCCGGCCGCACGCGCAGCCGCGACGATGCGTTCGGCGGTTCGCACGGCAGCGAAGCCGTCCTCGGCGTTCACAAGTGGCCGCCGGCTCGTACGCACAGCGTCGAGGAAGTCGAGCAACTGCAACTTCAGCGGCTCACCTGCGCCAACCGCAAGCGGTTCCATCGCGATCATCTCAAGGTAGTTGACGCCCGACAAATCCTCGCCAGCCTTGAGGCGTCGGCGCACGTCCTCAAGTTGCGAAGCGTTCGCCGTCTTGCGCACGACCGTCCCCTTCTTCTCAACGAAGTCGGCAGACACATACGCATCCTCGCTAATCAAGCGAATCTTGCGCTCGGTCTTGAGCGCGAGGCGGCTCGCCGTCACATTCGCAGTGCAGCGAATGCCGTCCTTCCCGGCTGGGAACACCAAGCGCGCGTTGCACACATCTTCTGCTTCGCCAACGACGCACACTGCGTTCGCGTGGATCTCTTCAGGTTCAGAGCCCATCAGCGCGAGCAGCACATCGAGATCGTGAATCATCATGTCGAGTACGACACCCACGTCGACCGAGCGGAACGTCATCGGGCTCACGCGATCGATCTCGATGAAGCGCGGTCGGATCGACCCAGCGGCGACGAGTTCGCGCACGGCGACCATCACCGGGTCGTAGCGGACGACGTGCCCGACCTGCAGGAGCGCGCCCGTCCGGCGCGCGGTATCGGCGATCGCACGCGCCTCGGCGACGTCGGGCGCGAGCGGCTTCTCGACGAGACACGCAACGCCCGCTTCAAGCAACGGCTCCACGATTTCGCGGTGCGTCACCGTTGGTGTGGCGACGGTCACTGCATCAACGCCGTGCGCGATGAGTTCTGCAACCGATGTGAACGCGTGCCCGCCCCACTCCTCGGTGATCTTCGAGGCGCGTTCGTGATTGCCATCAACCACACCCACGAGATCGCATCCTTCGGTTTGCGCATAAAGCCGCGCGTGATGGCGGCCCATTTTGCCAACACCGATCGTGGCGCAGCGGAGCGTCTTCTGAGCAACGGTCATCGTCTTCCTCCGGTCACGGTGCGCGCAGCCTCAGCGTGCGCGACGGCCTTCCTGAACATTTGGAGTCCGGGCGTTTCACCCGTGCGCTGCGCGGCCGAGAGCCGCGTCCAGCGCGGATGCTGCGTCCAGTGGAGATAGCGCTCGGGATGCGGCATCAGGCCGAACACGAGGCCGGTTGCATCGCAGATACCCGCGATCCGGTTGATCGAGCCGTTGAAGTGGTCGGACGCGCCGTAGCGCACCGCGACCTGTCCGTTCGCCTCGAGGAGGGCGACGGTCTCCTCGTCGGCAACGAATCGACCCTCTCCGTGCGCGCACGGCATGAGCGCGGTGTCGGCGTCCATGCGGAGTCCGCTCGTCCACACGCAGCGCGTGTTGGCGGGGACTTCCATCGTGGTCCAGATGTCGTTGAAGCGCGCGGTCGCGTTCTGCGCGAGGGCGACCGTCGGCTCGGTGGGCGTCGAACTCCACTCCTCGCCGGCCGCGGGTCCGGGTAGGAGCCCCGCCTGCACCGCGATCTGGAAGCCGTTGCACGGTGTGATCATCGGCACGCCGCGCGCGATCGCGGCCGCAAGTGCCGGGTAGATCGACTCGCGGATGAGCGCGGCCATGATGCGTCCTGCGGCGATGTCGTCCCCGTAGCTGAAGCCGCCGGGGAGACCGATGAGGTCGAAGCGGTCGATGCGCGATGGGTCGCGCGCAAGACGCGAGAGGAGATCGCTCTCGACCGTGCAGCCCGCGAGTTCGAACGCCTCGCAGAGCTCGAGATCGCAATTGATGCCGGGGGCCGTGATGACGAGGGCCTTCATAGATGATTCCTTCGCGCTTACCACGCGAGGCCTCCTGACCACGCGCGGCCGAGATCGGCGGTCTTCGCAGTGCCACCCGCGACGCGCAGTTCGCCCGTCGCGTCGAACGTGCCGACGACCGCGTGCGGCACATCGCCAAGCGCCTTCGCGAGCGCGGGGAGATTCTTCTCCTCGACTTCGAGGAGGTAGCGTGACGCATCCTCCGCAAAGAGCCGGGCGACGAGCGGCACGTCGCCTTCTGTTGGCATCCCGGCCGGATCAACCGTAAGACCAAGCCCACCACTGAAGGCCATCTCGGACGCGGCAACGAGGAAGCCACCTTCCGAGCAATCGTGCGCCGAGCGCACGACGCCCGCACGGATCGCGCGCGCGACCGCCGCGGCGTGCTTCGGCCCATCGACGAGGCTCGGTGCCGCGATCTTCGCGCTAGTGATCCCCGCAAGCATCGCGAAGTGCGAGCCGCCAAGGCGATTCGTCGTCTTGCCTACAAGGACGAGACGCGAGCCCGCGGATTTCGCATCCATCGAGATGGCGCGCGTGTCCTCTTCAACAGGCGCGAAGCCCGAGATCAGGAGCGTCGGCGGAATCTGGATCGTGCGACCGTCTTCGGTCACGAACTGGTTGTTGAGCGAGTCTTTGCCTGAGATGAACGGCGTGCGATAGGCCTTCGCGGCGTCGTAGCAACCCTCGCAGGCGCGGACGAGCGCGCCCATGTTGCGCGGGTCCTTGCAGCTCGGCCAGCAGAAGTTGTCGAGGATCGCGATGCGCGTGGGGTCGGCCCCCACGCACACGAGGTTGCGCACGCATTCGTCGATCGCGGCGATCGCCATCGCGTACGGGTCGCTTCCGATCCCCGTCGCAAGACCGTTTCCGATCGCGAGTGCGCGCGTCGAGTTCTTCTTCGGACGAATGACCGCGGCATCGCCGGGGCCGCCGCCCGAGTTTCCGACCGGCACGCCAACAAGCGGCTTGAGCACGCTCGAACCTTGGACCTCGTGGTCGTATTGGCGGATGATCCACGACTTGCTTGCGATGTTCGGATGCGAAAGCAGCGCCTCGAGCGCCTTCATCGCTTCTGCACCGCTCGCGACCTCGCGCGCGATGCGTGGTGCACGCTTCGGAGCACGCTGCTGCGCAGCCCACGACGCATCCCACACCGCCTCACGCACTGGCATTGGGATCGCGCCGTGGAGGAACTCGCACGAAAGCCGACCAACCTCCGTGCCCTTCCAAAGAAGCGCGATATCGCCGTCGTCCGAGCCGAAGGTGCCGAGATCACACCACTCGACGCCGTGGTCGGTACAGATCGCGGCGAGTTCGCCGAGATTCGCGCGCGGCACGGCGAGGACAAGTCGCTCCTGCGCTTCGCTGATCCACACTTCGGTCGGTGTCAGGCCGTCGTACTTGGTCGGCGCTCGCTCGAGGTGCACCGTTGCACCGATCTCGCTCGCCATCTCACCAACGGCGCTTGAGAAGCCGCCCGCGCCGCAGTCGGTGAGCCCGTGGTAGAGCGGCCCACCTGCGCGGTCGCGCATCGCGATGATCGCGTCGAGCACCTTCTTCTCGGTGATGGCGTTGCCGATCTGGACGGCGTGACTGAACTCATCGGCGTGCTTGTCGGTGAGCTCGGCGCTTGAGAACGTGGCGCCGTGAATGCCGTCGCGACCAGTGCGGCCACCGACCGCGATGATCGCGTCGCCCTTTCGCGTCGCACCCTTCACGCAACTGCGCGGCATGAGGCCGATGCAGCCGCAGTAGACGAGCGGATTGCCGACATAGTTGTCATCGAAGTACACCGCGCCATTGAGGGTGGGGATGCCCATTCGGTTGCCGTAGTCACGTACGCCAGCAACAACCTGCGTGAGGATGCGTTTCGGATCGAGGCATCCTTGCGGCACCTCGGCGACATCTGGGTAGGCGACGCAGAAGACATCGGTCGCGGCGATCGGCTTCGCGCCGAGGCCTGTGCCGATCACATCGCGGATGCAGCCGCCGATACCGGTCGCGGCGCCGCCGTAGGGCTCGATCGCACTCGGGCGGTTGTGCGTTTCGCACTTGAAGCAGACGGCGTGCTCATCGTCGAAGGCGACGACGCCCGAGTTGTCGACGAAGACGGAGAGGCACCAGTCGATGCCATCCTTCATGAGTTCGTGCGTGCTCGCGGCGACAGTCGACTTGAGCAGGTTCTTGACGAGCACCGTGCCGTCGGCCGAAACCTCGTGGTTCGGGCGCGACTTCGCATCGGCCAAAAGCGACCACTGGCCCTCGAAGGCCGGGTCCTGCGAGAGTTCTCGGTAGCGGACGGTCGACTTGAGCGTCTTGTGGACGCAGTGTTCGCTCCACGTCTGCGCGAGCGTCTCGAGTTCGATCTCGCGCGGCTCGCGGCCGAGGCGACGGTACTCCGCCTGGATCGCCTTCATCTCATCGAGCGAGAGGAAGAGGTGTCCCTCGCGCGAGAGCTTCTCAAGACCGGCATCGTCGAGCTTCGTGATCGCAACCGAACGGATCGCGAGTTCGTAGGGCTTGCCCACGGGAAACGCGCTCGGGAAGTAGGGCTCTGTGTGGATCGCGTGGATGACGTGGTTCGCGAGAAGCCGCTCACCGACCGTGCGCGCGACGACGGCATCGACGCCCTGCAGGTCGAAGCGGTCGCCGGTGCGCACTTCGACCGAACGACCGGTGAGCGCCTTGATCGCCGTCTGCACGCTCTCGGCCGCCGGATCGGTGACACCCGGCAAGGGATGCACCTCGACGATCGCGGTTCCGGGGGCGACGGACGGGCGCGTCGCACGGTTCGCCGGCGCGTTCGACGAGTGGATCTCGGCCGATTGGGTGACGCAGTCGGCGAGGAGTTCGTGCGCAACGCGATCGAGCTCGGACGACGAGAGGTCGCCCTGGATCAGGTAGACGGCCGTGTGCTCGACCTTCTTCGGGGCGCGCGCGAGGCCGAGGCCTTCGATCGCACGCTGTACCGCCGCGCCGCGCGGCTCCGAGTGACCGCGCCGGGGGCGCACCTCGATGCGGTGGACGACGGGGGCTGCGGCGGCATCGCCGGCGGAGGTTCCGCTGTTGGTGCGCGCGTTCGAATCGGTGGCGGTGGGCATGGGCTCGGCTCGTTCCGGCGGCACGCGGCCGCAGGACGGCACACGCGCCTTGGGGGAGCGGAGAGTGTAGGAAAACGGCCCGCGGCGGGAAACGCCACGGGCCGTCTGTGTGCGATGAAAGCGAGGTTTCTGGCTTCGGGGAGCGTCCGGCGCCCTGCCGCGACCAGTCAACTTGGTCGGTCGGCGGGTTCGGCCGGAACGGAGCAGATCAGAAGGACATCTGCAGCATCGTGCGGATGACGAACTCGCTCTCTTCCTCTGCGGCGCGCCAGCCGTTCTCACCGTTCCACCAGATACCGTCGACCGGGCTGAAGGCGATGCCGCCGTCGAAGGCCCACTTCAGATCCTCGCCGTCGATGTACCAGTTGCCGCCGAGGGTCAGGATCGACAGGTTGTTGTCGTTCCAGAGCGAGCTCGTGCCCGTCGGCGAGGTGATGTCGTTGATGCCGTCGATCGACGCCTGACCGAACTCGAAGCGCGCGAAGACCTCCCACTTCGGCAGGAAGTAGTACGAGCCTTGCAGGACGGCGCCCCACGAGCTACTGTCGCCGATATCGAAGAAGTTCGGTACTCCGAAGCCGTTTCCGCCCTCGACGAACGCCGCGTTCGAATCCATGTACGAGTAGGTGAAGCTACCGAAGATCGAGGCGCCACCGTACATCAGACTGATGTCGGCGGTGCCGATGAGCCATGTGTTCGGATCGGTGTTCGAATCGTCGTTGCCGAAGTTCGGGTCGCCCTGCTGGAAGTTTCCGGCGACGCCGATCATCACGGCGTACTCGTCGCCCGGCGGGCTCGTCATCGAGTCGAACTGCTTCCACTGCCCGGCAAGCTTGAACTCGACGCGCGCGGTGGCCGCCCAGTCGACGGTGTCGTCATCCCAGGCGCTGTTGATCGGGTCGCTTCCCGCGCCCTTGAGGATGCCGTAGACGTTGTCGTCGCCGCCGTTGGAGTAGGCGACCGCCGCGCGGACGTCCTCGGAGATCCACGATAGTTCGACGCCCTGCGAGATGCCGACGCCGAGGTGCTCGACGATCGTCGAGCGAGCCACGCCGAGCTGGTACTGCGCGTCGACGAGCTGCTCGCGCGCAAAGGGCAGCTTGAACTGGCCCACGCGCAGCGCGAAATCGTCGGTGAGCTGCGTGCGCACCCATGCGTCGATCAGCGTGAAATCGCCCGATCCCGAACCGAGGTTCGAAAGCGGATACTGGCCGAGCGCAGCCTCGCCGTTTGAGGCGAACTCGCCGCGGATCTTGTACTGCCAGTCCGGACCGAACGCGTGACCCTGCAGCCAGAGCTGCGTGTTGGGCATGTCGAAGCCGGAGCGATTCTCGACGTTGTCGGCGACGTAGTTGTTGGCGATGTTGACGCCTGAATCGCCGTCCGGCACCGACGAGAAGATGTAGCGGGCCTGAAGCAGTCCGCCCGCTTCGAGCAGGAACCGCTGGTCGGGGCTCATGAGGAAGAAGCCGTCGTTCCAGCCGGCGGTCATCCCCGAGCTCTGCAGGCTTGCTCGCGTGTCGCTGTCGGCGAGCACATCGGAGACGATGCTGCGGATCTCGGCGGCGCGCTGCTCAGTCAGCCACGCGTCGTCATCGCCTGCGCGGAGCGTCTCGACCTCGGTCGCGAGCGCGCGGTTCGATGCCTCGAGTTTCTCGATGCGCTTGAGGAGGTCGCCGACATCCGTCTGGGCGGGCACGTCCGCGGCCCGCGCGACGCCCGCGATACCCAGCGCCGCCAGCATGAGCGGAGTCCAGAGAGGCCCAGGCATGCGGCCAAGGCGGGGAGAAGAGCACGTCCTGTGCGTATGGGTCGGCATCCTGCCTGCTCCTTCGGTTGATCTGCGGATAAGCGCAGCGTCCGGATATCGGCAGCGATGGAGGACCTGCACCACATTTCGCGACCTCCTCCTCGCGGCGATGACGTTGCGCGTCGCGCGCCGGAAAAGGAAAACCGGCCGCTCCTTGCGGAGCGGCCGGCTGAGCCTCTTGTCACAGGCACCGAAGTGCCCGATGGGTGGATGCATTCTCTGTCAGGTGGGCCAAGGCCCAGCCCGAATCAGAAGCTGAACGACATCTGGGCCTGGATCAGCCACTGGCCGTCTTCGCCATCGGCGTCGTCGAGCCAGTTGTTGCCGCTCGCCACGCCGCCCCACACGCCGCCGATCTCGTCGAAGGCGTAGCCGAAGTTGAGACCGAGCTTCGCGGTGTTCTGCGCCATGTACCAGTTGGCGCCGAAGGTCAGGGTCGAGAAGCCATTGTCGTCAGCATCGGTATCGGCATCGCCGTACTCGAAGCGGGCGACGACTTCCCAGTCGTCGGAGACGAACACGCCACCCTGGAGGGTGAAGCCGTAGGGGTTCTCGCCCGCGCCCGCGTCGTCGTTGTTGTCCCAGTAGAAGGCACCCATGACGTTCGCGCCGCCGAAGTCGACGGTGACGTCCACGGTGGCACCGAAGATGTCGCCAGCGCCAGCGGTGTTCGAGTCGGCCCAGTTGACGCCGGCGCCGATGAGGACGCCCATCTCTTCGCCACGGAACGACATCGCGTTGTTGAACTGATCCCACGTGCCCGAGAGCGTGAACTCGGCGCGACCGGCGAGCGCGTACTCATCGGACGGCGAGCCAAGGTCGAACTCGGCATTGGTCTCTCTGAGGGCGTTGACATACGCAACGGCAGCGCGGAACGCATCAGCGCTGTAGGTGAACATGAGGCCCTGGCCGTAGCCATCGGCGAACGCGTTGCTGATGGTCGAGTAGTCGTTGAACTGGAGGTTGCCGGCGTCGGTGCCGTACTCGCCCGAGAAGGGGAGCTTGAACTGACCGACGGTCAACGAGAGACCGTTGCCGAGATCCTTGGCGACGTAGGCGTCGGCGAGGACCGGCGAATCGCCGTCGAACTCGACGTCGTTCGAGTACGCGAAGTAGTAGGCGACCTTGTACGACCAGGTCGAGTCGACCATGTTGCCGCCGAAGGTCAGACGGGTGCGCTTGTTCTCAAAGCCCCAGGTCTGATCTTCGCCAAAGGTCGCGTCGTTGCGGTTGTTGAAGGTCCAACGAACCTGCTCGAGGACGTTGAGCTTCATCGAGTAGTTGCCGTCAGCCGACGACAGGAAGAAGCCGCCGTTGTAGCCGGCGCCAGCGCCGCTGCCCTGGAGGCTCGAGCGGGTGTCCGCGTCCGCAAGGACGTCGGTCACGATGCCGCGGATCTCGGCCGCGCGCTGCTCGGTGAGCCAGGTGTCGCCCTGCGAAGCCTTGAGCTCAGCGATCTGAGCCTTGAGGTTCGCGATCTCAGAGGCGAACTCGTTGTTCTGATCGGCGCCGAAGGCCGCGCCACCGATGGCGAGGGTCGTACCGGCGAAGAAGCCGACGGTCTTGGTGAGACTCATGTATGAAACTCTCCGTACTAGTTTTGGGACCAGGTTCAATGGTCCACGTCATCCACCCGTCCGCCTATTGCCGTAACCACCAAAGGCCACGACCGGACGGTCTTTCATCATCGGCCGACTCTGGCCTAAATGATGAGCGGGAACCATACAGACTGGAGGGGAAATCGTCTAGTCGCCGGGGTCGCCCGGCAGCGTCTGGCGAACCTGCTGGGGCTCGATTTCTTCGTAAGTGCAATATGGATAGTTACTTACGGACGATGTCCGCCAGGGATTTCCCGATCAAAAACTCGGCCAGAAGTGCCGATTTGCGGGGACCGAAGACGCTGCGGCGTGACCGACCCGCCGTCACACTCGGC
>Ga0172376_10008571_pt1 | contig 10668 bp, 9 predicted proteins | sample Lak35m_FD_121114 | JGI IMG/M metagenome (GOLD analysis project Ga0172376, IMG submission 121114) | Freshwater microbial communities from Kabuno Bay, South-Kivu, Congo - kab_092012_35m | ecosystem: Environmental > Aquatic > Freshwater > Lake | place: Democratic Republic of the Congo: South-Kivu... | reverse complement strand
GCTGCGCTGCTGCGCTGCTGCGCCCCCCTCACCCCCACCCCCCACGCGCCCCACTCGCCCCACGGCCCACGACGAGACTGCACCCATGACCCTGGCGACCACCCTGGACCCGATGACGCAGCTGCTGGGCATCGTGCCCAGCATGAACACGCCCTTCCTGGACGACGGTGGCATCGACTTCGACGGTGTCGGGCGGGCCGTCGACGCCGTCATCGACGCCGGCGTGGCCGGGATGCTGATCCTGGCCGTGGCGGCCGAGACCGGCAGCCTCGACCTCGACGAGAAGCACGTCGTGGCCAGCGCCACACTGCGCCGGGTGGCTGGCCGCGTGCCCGTCATCATGGGCTGCAGCGCCGCGCAGCAGGCCGACCGCGTCGCGCTGGCGGCGATGGCGCGTGCACTTGGCGCGCCCGCCATGCTGTGCCAGGCGCCGCAGGGCCTGGGTGGCGCCGCGCTGGTCGAGGCGATGCAGGAGATCGCCGAGGCCGGCCCGCCGGCGCTGATGCTGCAGGACCTGGACTTCGCCGGCCCCGGCCTGCCGCTCGAGGACATCCTGCGGCTGCGCGAGCGCGTCCCGTCGTTCAGGTGCCTGAAGATCGAGGTGACGCTGCCCGGGCCCAAGTACAGCGCCGTGCTCGAGGCCACGGGCGGCACGCTGCACGTCAGTGGCGGCTGGGCCGCCAGCCAGATGATGGAGGCGCTGCACCGTGGCGTGCACGCCTTCATCCCCACGGCGATGGACGCCGTCTACGTGGCCATCCACCGCCTGTTCACCACCGGCCGCCACGCCGAGGCGCGTGCGCTGCACGGGCGTCTGGCGCCCATCCTGGCGTTCTCCAACCAGCACCTGGACGTCAGCATCCGCTTCTTCAAGCACCTGCGTCAGCGCGAAGGGCTGTTCGCCAGCGCGCGATGCCGCGCCGGCGTGCGCCCGCTGGATGCCCACCAGATGCGCGAGCTCGAGGCCTGCATCGACCAGGTCCTGGCCTTGCAGCAGGCGGTCCGGGCGCACGGCCGGGTTTGACCTCGTCCCTGCGATCACCCGTCCTGCCGCCTGCCTGCCCGCCCTCGAGCCCGTCCCCGTGGGAACCGTTGTCCTGCACTGTCAGCCCGGCGCGAAGCACACGCGCTGCGTGGGCCTGCACGACGGCAAGCCCAAGGTGCAGCTCAAGGCGCCCCCAGTGGACGGCGCGGCCAACACGGCCTTGATCGCCTTCCTCGCCGAGATCTGCGGCGTGCCGAAATCAGACGTCACCCTCGAACACGGCGCTTCGGGGCGCACCAAGCGGGTGGCGGTGGCTGGTATGGACGACGAAGCACTGCTCGCACGCCTGCTCGCCACGGTCGCCGCCAGCTGAGGCGCCGGGTCTCGGAGCATGGACGGTCTGGCTTGCAAGGCGGGCCTGCGGCAAGGACGCTCAGGCTCCCACTCCCCGACAATCCCGCAATGGCGCGCGACGCGAAGACCCTCTACACCTGCCGCGACTGCGGCGGCACGAGCCCGAAGTGGCTCGGTCAGTGCCCGCACTGCCGGGCCTGGAACACGCTGGAGGAGACGGCGGCGGAGCCGGCCGGAGGGTCGAAGAACCGCTTCCAGGCGTTGGCGAAGAACCAGCCCGTGGCCACGCTCAGCGAGATCGACGCGGCCGAGGTCACGCGCACGCCCACCGGGCAGGAGGAACTGGACCGCGTGCTCGGCGGCGGCATCGTCGCCGGCGGCGTGACGCTGATCGGCGGCGACCCCGGCATCGGCAAGAGCACGCTGCTGCTGCAGGCGCTGGACGCGCTGTCGGGGCAGATGAAGGTGCTCTACGTCACCGGCGAGGAGAGCGGCGCGCAGGTGGCGCTGCGCGCGCGCCGGCTGGGGCTCACGGGCGCGCGGGTGCGCGTGCTGGCCGAGATCCAGCTCGAGAAGATCCTCGCCACGCTCGAGGCCGAGTCTCCGGCCTTCTGCGTCGTCGACTCGATCCAGACGCTGTACTCCGACCAGCTCAGCTCGGCCCCGGGCTCGGTGGCCCAGGTGCGCGAGTGCGCGGCGCAGCTCACGCGCGTGGCCAAGACCTCGGGCTGCGCCACGGTGCTGGTGGGCCACGTGACCAAGGAGGGCGCGCTGGCCGGCCCGCGCGTGCTCGAGCACATCGTCGACACCGTGCTGTACTTCGAGGGCGACACGCACTCCAGCTTCCGCCTCGTGCGCGCGATCAAGAACCGCTTCGGCGCGGTCAACGAGATCGGCGTGTTCGCGATGACCGAGCGCGGGCTCAGGGGCGTCAGCAACCCGAGCGCGATCTTCCTGTCCACCCACGGCGGCCCGGTGCCGGGCTCGTGCGTGCTGGTGACGCTGGAGGGCACGCGCCCGCTGCTGGTGGAGGTGCAGGCGCTCGTGGACAGCGGCGGCCCGAGCCCGCGCCGCCTGTCGGTGGGCCTGGACCGCGACCGCCTGGCCATGCTGCTGGCGGTGCTGCACCGCCACGCCGGCGTGGCCTGCGGTGATCAGGACGTCTTCGTCAACGCGGTCGGCGGCGTGCGCATCGCCGAGCCCGCGGCCGACCTGGCGGTGCTGCTGGCCATCACCAGCTCGCTGCGGGGGCGCGCCTTGCCGCGCGGCTTCTTCGCCTTCGGCGAGGTGGGCCTGGCCGGCGAGGTACGCCCCGCACCGCGCGGCCAGGAGCGCCTGCGCGAGGCCGCCAAGCTGGGCTTCAGCGTGGCCGTCGTGCCCAGGGCCAACGCCCCGAAGAAGGCCATCGAAGGCCTGACCATCCACGCCGTGGACCGGATCGAGGAGGCGATCGAGGTGGTGCGCGGGGTGTAGCCCGGCCGTGCAAGCCAAGGCCGGCCGAGCGCCGCCCCCCGGCCGTGGCCTGGCCGGGTCACGGGACGGCGGTCGACCGGCGCTCGGTCATGCGGCCCTCGGGCGTTGCGGCTACCTGCGGATGCGGAAGTCGTTGCGCCCGCTCAGATCGCGGCCGCGCATCAGGTAGACCGTGCGCTCGGCGTGGTTGGCGCCGAGCTGCTTCTCCCTGAACATCGTGTCCGCGAGTTCGCGGTCGAAGACCGAGCTGGTGGGCATGAAGCGCAGCGTCATGCCGCGGCGCGGGTTCGGCGAGCGGTTGGGCTCCGAGCCGTGGATCAGGTAGACGTCGTGCAGCGACACCTGCCCGGTCTGCAGCACGATGTCCACCGCGTCGCGCTCGTCGTATTCGCTGTGGTCGAGCTCCTGGTTCAGCGCCAGCCCCGGGCCGTCGTTGCGGTTGTGACGGTACAGCGACTTGCGCCGGTGCGAGCCGCGGATCACGCGCAGGCAGCCGTTCTCGGGCGTGGCGTCATCGCAGGCGATCCACACGGTGCAGGTGGCCAGCGGGCGGATGGGCCAGTACTCGCCGTCCTGGTGCCAGGGCGTGCGCGAGCCCTTGAAGGCCGGCTTGGCGAAGAAGCTGGAGTTCCACAGCGCGAAATCCGGCCCGATCGCCTGCTCGACCATGTCCAGGATGCCCGGCTCGCGCGCCCAGTTCAGGAAGGCGGTGTCGTGTGCCAGCACCATCGGGCAGTAGTCGGCGAACTGCGGCAGGCGGGCCACCAGCCGCTCGTGCGCGGCGCGGATGTCCTGCACCGTCTGCAGCGGCAGCCGGAAGCCCGCGGGGACCACGTAGCCGTGGGTCTGGTAGTGCTCGATCTCTTCAGCAGTGAGCATGGGAGGGTCTCCTGAATCTTCGGATGTGTCGGATGTGTCGGATGTGTCGGATCGGGTGCCGCGCCGGCCGTGCCTCGGCCTTGTCCTGCCTTCCGGGACGCCCTGGCGCTCGTGACGGCAGGTGCCGACGATTGTGCTTCCCACCGCGCCCGCCGCGGCCCCTTTGCCCACCTGGACCTGTTCCATGCCCACCTTCCACCCCGTCGATCTCGCCCACGCCAGCCGCCTGCTCAACCACGGCCCAACCGTGCTCGTGACGAGCGCGCACGGCGCGCGGCGCAACGTCATGGCCGCGGCCTGGTCGATGCCGGTGGAGTTCACGCCGCCGCGCGTGGCCGTGGTCATCGACAAGCGCACCTGCACGCGGGACCTCGTCGCCGCCTCCGGCGCCTTCGCGCTGTGCGTGCCGGGCGCGGCGCTGGCCGACCTGACCTACGCCGTGGGCAGCCACAGCGGGCGTGACCTGCCCGAGGGCGAGGACAAGTTCATGCGTCATGGCCTGGCCCCGACGCCCGGCCCGGTGCTGGGCCTGCCGGTGCTCGAGGACGGTTGCTGCGCCTGGCTGGAATGCCGGCTCATCCCCGAGCGCCACACCGAGGAGGCCTACGACACCTGCTTCGGCGAGGTGGTCGCCGCGGCAGCCGATCCGCGGGTCTTTTCGCGCGGGCGCTGGACCTTCCGCGACGACCTTCCCTCGCTGCACACCTTGCACCACCTCGGCGCCGGGGCTTTCGCGGTGGCCGGGCGGGTGGTGCAGGCGCGGGTGGCTTGAGGACACGCGGCGGCCGCGGGCGGGGACGTCCGGGCGGCCGGTCTTAACATCGAAGATCGACCGACCCCGGAGACCCTGTGTGACCCCGCTGCCCACCGCCTCCCCCGAAAGCCAGGGCATGAGCGCCGAGCGCCTGGCCCGCATCGACTGCTTCCTGAACCAGAAATACGTGGCCCCCGGGCTGCTGCCCGGCGCGCAGCTGCTGGTGGCGCGCCACGGGGCCGTCGTGCACCACAGCGTGCTCGGCCATGCGGTGCTGCCTGCCGAGGGCGTGGCCCCGCGGCCCATGGCCGACGACACCATCGTGCGCATCTACTCGATGACCAAGCCCATCACCAGCGTGGCCTTCATGATGCTGGTCGAGGAGGGCCTGGTGGCGCTGGACGACCCGGTGCACCGATTCATCCCGTCGTGGCGCGACCTCGGCGTCTATGTGGGCAGCGGCGCCGGCCTGCCGGGCGCGTCGGGCGGCAGTTGGCTGACGCGCCCCACCGATGCACCGATGCGCATGATCGACCTGATGCGCCACACCTCGGGGCTGACCTACGGCTTCCAGATGCGCACGATGGTCGACGCGGCCTACCGTCGGCTGAAGATCGACCCCTTCGAGATCGGCAATGCCGAGGGCGGGCCCGGCCTGCAGGGCTTCGTCGACGCGCTGGGCCAGATCCCGCTGGAGTTCTCGCCCGGCACCGCCTTCAACTACAGCGTGTCCGCCGACGTGCTGGGCCACCTGATCGAGAAGATCTCCGGCCAGCCGCTGGCCGACTTCCTGCAGCAGCGCATCCTGGGCCCGCTGGGCATGGTGGACACCGCCTTCCACTGCCCCGACGACAAGGCCGAGCGCTTCGCGCAGTGCTACGTGGCCCGCCCGCAGGGCGGCCTGGCGCCGCTGCCCGGCCGCACCTTCCGCGAGCCGACGAGCGCGCCTTCGGGCGGCGGCGGCCTGGTGGGCACCGCGGCCGACTACCTGCGCTTCTGCGAGTGCCTGCGCCGGGGCGGCGCGCTCGACGGCGTGCGCCTGCTCGGCCCCAAGACCGTGTGGCTGATGCGCCAGAACCACCTGCCCGGCGGCCGCGACCTGGCCGAGTTGTCCAAAAGCCTGTTCAGCGAGGCGATGTACCACGGCGTGGGCTTCGGCCTGGGCTTTGCAATGACCACCGACGTGGCGCGCACCGGCGTGGCCGGCTCGCCTGGCGAGTACTGGTGGGGCGGCGCCGCCAGCACGGCCTTCTGGATCGACCCGGTGGAGGACCTGTCGGTCGTCTTCCTGACCCAGTACATGCCGTCCAGCCAGTACCCGGTGCGGCGCGAGCTGCGCACGATGGTCAACGCGGCGGTGGTCGAGTCGAAAGTTTGAGAGCCTGAGCGCTTGTGGCGGCCCCGGGATTTCTCCTGCGCCAAGATCGATCCAGCCAGACAAGTTTTGAACTGGCCATGATCAGCGTGCCGCTTGCCCAAGCCAAGAACCAGCTCTGAGAACTGACTGCGCCAAGGAGTCTGCCTGGAGGGGGATGTCCGCGCCACCTCCCGTGAGGGTTTGGAGTGAGTGCTTTCGTCCTCTGACGTCCCGTAGGCTCCGGTGGTCGCCATCATCGTCGGACGACAGGAGCTACCCCAGCCCCCCGCGCCCGGGCAAATTCGACGTACCAGGCCACGCAGTCGGCATTGGCCATCGCGTCGCGGTTCATCACGCGGGCTGGGTCGGCGCCGAGCAGCAGCTTGCGCACCGGCAGCTCCATCTTCTTGCCCGACAGGGTGCGCGGCACGGCCTGCACCTGCAGGATCTCGCTGGGCAGGTAGCGCGGGCCCAGCGCGCTGCGGATGGCGCCGTTCAGGCGCGCGCGCATGGACTCGTCCAGCGCCAGGCCTTCGCGTAGCACCACGAACAGCGGCATCCAGCTTTCGCGGCCGAGGTACTCCAGGTCGACGACCAGGCTGTCCAGGACCTCGGGCAGGGACTCCACGGCACGGTAGAGCTCGGACGTGCCCATGCGCACGCCGTGGCGGTTGATGGTGGCGTCGCTGCGGCCGTAGATCACCGCGCCGTGCGCGCCCGGCTGCACGCCGTCGGGGCCGGGGCGGTCCTTCGGGGTGATGCGGATCCAGTCGCCGTGGCGCCAGACGCCCGGGTACATGTCGAAGTAGCTGTCGTGCAGACGCCGGCCGTCGGGGTCGCCCCAGAAGTACAGCGGCATCGAGGGGATGGGCCGCGTGCACACCAGCTCGCCCACCTGGTCGAGGACGGCACGGCCCTGCTCGTCCCAGGCCTCGACCGCGGCGCCGAGCCAGCGGCACTGCATCTGGCCGCGCACCTGCGGCAACTGGATGTTGCCGCCGACGAAAGCACCGGCCAGGTCGGTGCCGCCGCTGATGGACGCGATCCAGATCGGCTGCCCGTCCACGCGCGGGCAGCGCGCCCAGATCCAGTCGTGGCACTCGTCGGACAGCGGCGAGCCGGTGGAGCCGATGGCCCGCAGTGCCGACAGGTCGGCCGCCTGCATCGGGTACACGTCGGCCTTGAGGCAACTGGCGTAGAAGGCGGCGCCGGCGCCGAAGAAGGTGGTCTTCGACAATGCGGCGAAGCGCCACAGCGTGGTCCAGTCGGGAGCGCCGGGGACGGTGGGGGCTGCGGGGACCGTGGGGACAGTGGGGACACCGGCGCCCGGTGGGCAGGGCCCCGGTGCCGCCGCGCCGGGAGCGACCGCGTCGGGCCCTGCCGCAGCCGGCGAGCCCGCGCCCCGCGGCGCGGACGGGCTGCCGTCGAACAGGCAGGCCGTCGTGCCGCCCAGCAGCGCCGACACCTGGATGTTCCACATGATCCAGCCGGTGGTGCTGAACCAGTGGAAGCGCTCGCCGGTCTCCACCGTCGGGCCGAGGTCATTGTGCAGGTTGGCGTTCAGCAGCACCAGCATCAGCCCGCCGTGGCCGTGGACGATGGGTTTGGGCAGGCCGGTGGTGCCGCTGGAGTAGACGATCCACAGCGGGTGCTCGAAGGGCAGCCACTCGGGCGTGAAGGCCTCGGGCGGCGGCGGCGCGGGGCCGTCGTGGCCCGGCGCCGCCCTGTCGGGCGGCACCGCGGTCCAGGCGGCGGGCTCGCCGGCCAGCAGCGCGTCCAGCCGGGTGCCCCGCACGGCATGGCGCACGCTGGGCAGGCCGGCCAGCAAGGCGTCGACCAGCGGCCGGCGGTCGTGCGTGACGCCGCCCCAGACCACGGTGTCGCAGGCCAGCAGCACCACCGGCTCGATCTGGCGGAAGCGGTCCAGCACCGCCATCGGCCCCATCTCGGGCGAGCAGATGCTCCACACCGCGCCGATGCCCACCACCGCCAGAAAGGCGGCCGCCGTCTGCGGCGTGTTCGGCAGCACGGCGCAGACGCGGTCGCCGCGCTGCACGCCCATGCGCCGCAGCGCGGCGGCGAAGTGCGCCACCTGGCGGCGCAGATCGGGCCATGAGCGCTCGCCCACCCGGCCCTGCGCCAGCATCGCCTCGTCGGCGTAGACGATGGCCGGATGCCCCGCGGCGTGCGCCGCATCGGCGTGGCGCAGCACCTGTTGCGTGTAATTCACCTGCGCGCCCGGGAACCAGCGCGCGCCCGGCATCCGGTCCTCGGCCAGCACGGCGGCGTGGGGCGTCGGAGAGGCGACGCCGTGGAAGTCCCAGATCGACTGCCAGAACGCGTCCAGATCGCGCACCGACCACTGCCAGAGCTGGTCGTAGTCGTCGAAGCGCAGGCCTCGCTCGCGCTCGAGCCAGCGCTGGTAGACGGCGAGACGGGGTTCGGGCTGGGGCATGGCGGGGCTCCGCATCGGCAAGGCGCAAGGCGAAGTGTGCGACAGCGCCTGTGCCGCGCGGGGACGCCGCCGGCCCGGGGCGTTTCGCGGCGGGTTTTCGCGGGCCGCCCGCCGCAGGGGCTTCAACCCCCGAAGAACTCGCGCAGCGCCGCGGCCGTCTGCTCGGGCTGCTCCTCGGGCAGGAAATGGCCGCAGTCCAGCGCCCGGCCGTCGACCGTGCCGTCGCACTGCGCGCGCCACAGCGCCAGCGGGTCGAACTGCCGCTGCACGACGCCGCGCGCGCCCCACAGCACCCGCAGGTCGCAGGCCAGGCGCTGTCCCTGTTCGCGCGATGCGCGGTCGTGCTCGAGGTCGATGCCGGCGGCGGCGCGGTAGTCCTCGCAGGCGGCGTGGATGGCCTCGGGGCGGCAGAAGCAGCGTTCGTACTCGGCCAGGGCGCGCGGCTCGAGGTGCGCCAGGCCGCCCGTGCCCCAGCCGCCGAGCTTGGCGTGCAGGTACTCGCGCGCGCAGCCGCCGATCATCGTCTCGGGCAGTGGCGCGGGCTGGATCAGGTGGAACCAGTGGTAGTAGGCGCGGGCGAAGGCCATGTCGGTGGCGGCGTACATGTCCAGCGTGGGCGCGATGTCGAGCACGCAAAGCCGCTGCACCGCCTGCGGGTGGTCCAGCGCCAGCCGGTGCGCGACCCGGCCGCCGCGGTCGTGGCCGGCCACGGCGAAGTGCTGGTGCCCCAGCGTGCGCATCAGGCCGATGAGATCGCCGGCCATCGCGCGCTTGCTGTAGCCGGCGTGGTCGGCCCCGCCGGGCGGCTTGCCCGAGTCGCCGTAGCCGCGCAGGTCGGGCAGCACCAGGCGGAACTGCGGCGCCAGCGCGCAGGCGACGCGGTGCCACATCGCGTGCGTCTGCGGGAAACCGTGCAGCAGCAGCACCGGCGGCGCGCCCGCGGCGCCCCCGACGCGCGCGTGCACGTTCACGCCGCCGATCTCGACATCCACCGTCTCGAATCCGTCGAACCAGGCGTCGGTGTCCATCTGCAGGGTCTCCTTGTCGATCGTGTACGCAAAGTCGGTCTCACCATCCACCCCGGCCTGGCCGAGGTGCTGGGAGGGCCCTCGAGTCCGGCCGCGGTGACCGTTGCCCGCCCGTCTTCTGGGGGACGGGGTCCCGGGACGGCCGCACCCCCGTGACACCGTGCCGTCCCGACGGGACCCGAGGTGCCCGGGACGGCTCGCGGCCGTCCCGCGTGCTCCCGGGCCTTGCCGGTGCGCAGCCGCAGAGTCTCCGACGAGGATGGGGGCAAACGATCCGCGGCATTCTCCGTCCGGTGCGGTGCGGTGCCGTGCCGAGCCGTGCCGTGCCGTGCTGCGCGGCACCGCATCTGCCCACACAAATCCCGCCGCCCAGGAGTCTCCATGAACACGGCTGCCGATGAAGTCTTTGACCCCGCCCGCCGCCGTTACCTGCGCTGGCTGCAGCAGGCCTCGCCCGCGTCGATCGAGCGCGCGCACGCCCAGATCCTGGCCCGGCTGTCGGCCGATCAGCGCCTGGCCCTGATGCGTGCCGCGTCCACGGCGGCGCACCTGCCGCAGCGGGCGCTCGAGGAGCCCGGCATGGCCACACCGGCGCGTGTGGCGCGCTGCCTGACGCAGGCCCAGGCGCGCGTACCCGGCCTGCTGCCGCAGTTGCTCGGGCTGCTGCCGGGGCTGGCCCTGCTGCGCCGGCTGGCGCTGCCCGCGCTGGCGGGCGCCCTGGCCGGTGCGTTTGCCGCAAGCGTGTTCGCCGGTGCGCCGGACAGTGACGCGACGCTGGCCGCTGCCCCGCCAGATCTGGCGGGGGAGGTCGACACGATGGGCTTGGCCGAGGCGGATTCGGGCGGCCTGGACGCGACGGGCGATGATCCGGCGTGGTCGGCCGCCGACGCGTCCTTGCCGGACCCGGGCGCGGCCTTCGACGACGGTGGCGATCTGCTGTCGGTGGTCGGCGATCTCCTGGCTTGACGCGCGAAGGCCCGCGGCCGTCGCGGCGTCTTGGCCGACCGGCCGGTCTGAGCTCGCAGCACACAGAAAGCGCAGGTCTTGCTGTTCCAAGAGCGCCCGATCCCTGGCGCAGGGCTTCGACAGGCTCAGCCCGAACGGTTTCGTTCCGAGGTCTCAGCGCGAACGGCTTCGTTCCGAGGGCTCGGCGCGGACGGCTTCCTTTCGACAGCTCGGCGTGAACGGGTTGCTTGCCGACGGTCCATTGCAACTGGGAGGTGGCAGGCGAATGTGAAGACGAGCCGTCCCGGACCATATCTCCGTTCGCGCTGAGCTTGTCTACAGGGACTTCCCCTCGCGTCAAGCGCCTTGCGTCAGTGTCAATCATTGGTCATCGCGGTTCCTTGCGTTCGTGCTGCTGGCCAGGGTCAAGGGCGGGCG
>Ga0172376_10008570_pt1 | contig 10668 bp, 12 predicted proteins | sample Lak35m_FD_121114 | JGI IMG/M metagenome (GOLD analysis project Ga0172376, IMG submission 121114) | Freshwater microbial communities from Kabuno Bay, South-Kivu, Congo - kab_092012_35m | ecosystem: Environmental > Aquatic > Freshwater > Lake | place: Democratic Republic of the Congo: South-Kivu... | reverse complement strand
TCCACCACGGCCTCGCCAGCATCAGGGCGAAGCAAGGTCGCGAGCATCCGCAAGGTCGTCGACTTGCCGGCGCCGTTGGGTCCGAGCAAACCGGTGATGCGACCATCGGGCGCCGTGAAACTGACCCCGCGTACAGCCTCCACCTTGCCGAAGCGTTTGCTGAGGGCATTGACGGTAATCATGGTGCCGGCCCCGCGATCGAAACCCAGAACGGAGGTTGCATACGCCGGTCAAGGCAACTCACATCGAGCACCTTCACATCAGGTGTTGCAAAGAAATCTGCAATGACGCGGTCCATGCAAGGGACGGCTAATTGCCCGTGACCCGAGCCCGCCAGGGCGACATGCCGCGCATTGCGCAGCGTTCGGGCAGCGCGGTCGGCATCGGCAGGCGGGGTAACGGGGTCGAGCGTGCCCGAGAGCAACAAGGTCGGAACGGTGCTGACGAGCGGCGCGAACAGATCAGCATCAACGGGTCCCCGCGGCCAGCTCTTGCAGAGCAGCGGCAGTGCATCGACGAAACCCGTACCGAGGTATGTGGACGTCAGCGCCGCACGGTCCACCGCGACGTTGGCAAAACGCGGCACGTCCTCGCTGCACACCACGCTGTTGTGCATCCCCATCGCCAACATCTCCTGCACGTTTTCGCTGGTCAGCAAAAACAGCGTCGCGATTGGGCGGTAGTCGCCGCGTGCCGCCTCACTGACGACGAGAGGTAGCATTGCCGCGAAGTGCGCCTCATAACTTCCAAATAGAAGCACGATGGCTAACTGCTCGACACCGAATTCGACCGAAGCCATCACGGCCGTGCGCGGGTGAGCGACCTGGACGGGTTGAGGGCTGCGCTGTAATCGTGTTCGCAGCTCGCGCGTCTTGGCCGCCACATCACCAAACGCCGTGCGACACGCAGCATCCGCAGCGCAACGCTGCCAGATCCCATCGAGAGCCCGTTGTGCGTCGGTGGCCATGGTAGGTCCAAGCACCGTGGGCGAGGCCACGACACCATCGAGCACCATGCTTCGTACCCGCGAGGGGTATCGCCTCGCATAGTGCTGCGCCACACGAGTACCGTAAGACCCGGCGTAAAGATTGAGTGATTCGTAGCCGAGCAAGGCCCTGACCGCCTCAAGATCAGCGACTGCGCGACTCGTGGTGTACTCGCCGAGATCGTGCCGGGCTGAGAGGCGCTTGAGGCAATCCTCACCGAGTCGGAGGAACGCCGCACTGTCGGACATCGAGCCACTGCGATCCGCACCGTTCTCGGCATCACAGGTCAGCGGATTGGAGCGGCCGGTGCCGCGCTGGTCGAGCAAGAGGATGTCTCGCTGTCTGCCAGCGCGTGCGAAGGCAAACGACTGCGCGGTGTAGGCCAACTGTGCGCCCTGCCCCGGGCCTCCCGCCAGCAAAACGATGGGATCGCTTTGTTTGCGCTGGTTGATGGCGGGCACACGAGCGACGGAGAGCATGATCCGCCGACTGCCGGGTTTAGCGCTCTCGGGGATGCTGATCTCAGCGCACTCGGCCTCGATCGAACTCAGCCGCATCGGGTCGGTCAGCCGGCATGCTGCGAAGGGCTTGGCGAGTTGGGCGCCACCCGCAGCCGACGCGGTTGGGGTCACAAGCCAGAGGGAGGCACAGAGAAACAGAGTCGTACAGATCGTTCGCATCATCATTCCGGGCACCACGCAAAGGGACAAGTGGGCGTCGACGTATGATGAATGCTATGTCCTATGTATGCTATGTGTCAACAGACAAATTGTTTTCAGCCTCGACAATCACTGCTCGAACGCCCGCCGATAGAAGTCCCAGTATTGATCGCCCAGGGTCTGCAGGATGCCGAGCGGGTCGTGTCCGACGCCTTCGACAACGACCCACTCGTGCGGAATGCCCAATTGGGTCAAGTGCCGGTGGAAGTCTTCATTGTTCTGCAGCGTCTCGTCACGGCTGCCGATCACCATTCGCACGTTCGAGCCTTGCGCGATGCGTGCGGCATTGGCGACGGCTTGCTGCCTCGGACTCACTTCAGTGAAGTAGTCGAGGTCACCACCGTAGACCTCTTGCATGAGGTCAGCGGCCGTCCGACCACTCGCCCGCGGCGCATACTTCAGCGTTCGCTGCAGCGGCCCCGCGCCAACGATCGACACGGATGCAAAGAGTTCGGGGTACTTGAATCCCAATCGCGCCGCGCCGTATCCGCCCATGCTGAAACCATCGAGCATTCGGCCTTGGCGGGTGGCCACGGTCCGATACTGGGCGTCGATATGCGGGATGAGTTCGCGAACGATGATGGTTTCCATCGGCACGGAGCCGTCTTTCCAGTCGACGTACATCCCGAGGCGCAGTCCGTTCACAAATACGACCATGAACGGTGGCACGCGCCCTGATGCAATCGCTTCATCCACCTGCGCGGCAAGCGGGCGAATGCCGCGAACGCCACCGCCGGAGCCATGCAGCCAGTACACGACCGGATAGCGTCGAGTGGCGTCTTGGTCGTAAGCCGCAGGCCGGTAGAGGTGGTAACTGATTCGCGTGCCCGCCGCGCGACTCTCGAAGCTGTGGTACGACACGCCGGGTGCGTCGACGATCGGCGTCAGCCAGTCGGCACGTTTTGGGGCTGCGTTACCACTCACGCCCCATAACGCTGTGATCAGTAGCAGCAGTACGGCATTCCCGGAACGCGTGGTCATCGGGTGCACCTCATTCACCATCAGTTGCCGAGCAGACGCCCAACTATGAAACTTGTGGTGACAATGCTTCCGGATCGAGGTCAATTAAAAGACATTTGCCGTTCAACGGGTGTCAAGATTGGCAAAGAATTCGCGGGCCCGCGGACTACCCGGCTGAGGCGAATCCCGGTACGCTGCTGAGGCGTCAACGGTGGAGCAATACAGATGAAGAATTTGTTTTCGGTTGCTGGGATGACTGTCCTGGTCACCGGCGGATCTCGCGGCATCGGCGAGATGATCGCAGCGGGCTTTCTCGCCAACGGCGCTCGGGTGTACATCAGCTCGCGTAAGGCGGACAGTTGCCATGCCACTGCCGAACGACTCGCCCGTGAATACGGCGGTCAATGCATCGCCCTACCGGCGGATCTGTCGAAAATCGAGGGCGTTGCCGCGCTTGCGAGCGCCCTCACCGCTCGCGAGAACGCACTCGACGTGCTCGTCAACAATGCAGGCGCTTCCTGGGGCGCCAAACTCGGCGAGTTTCCCGAAGCAGGTTGGGACAAGGTCATGGACACCAACGTCAAGGGCGTGTTCTTTCTAACCCAAGCGTTGCTGCCTGCCTTGCGAGCGGCGGGCACTGCCGAGTCCCCGTCGCGTGTCATCAATATCGGCTCTATCGACGGTATTGGCACGCCGACCTTCGACACCTATTCCTACGGACCCTCTAAAGCGGCGCTGCATCATTTGACGCGCATGCTGGCTGCGAGGCTGGTCCGCGATCACATTCTCGTCAACGCGATTGCACCAGGGCCATTTCCGACATGGATGCTGAGTACCGGCGTCGGCTTTGGCGGCAAAGTAGAAGGCGATGGAGTGGATTGGGCCGCGGTCGGTCGCACCAATCCCCGCGGCCGGGTGGGCACACCGGAAGACATCGCGGGCCTCGCGATCTTTCTCGCCTCACGCGCGGGCGCCTACACGGTGGGCGAGGTCATCACCTGCGATGGCGGGCTGTTGGTATCGCGCTGAGACCGTTTACCGCAAGTTCGTTACAGCAGGTCGAGCGGGATCTTCAGATAAGCCGCGCCGTTAGCTTCTTTAGGCGGAAGCTCGCCCGCACGAATATTTATTTGGACAGCGGGCAAGATCAGCACCGGCATCTCCAAGGTCGCATCACGCTCGGTACGCATCTTCACGAATTGGGCTTCGCTGATGCCATCGTGAACATGGATGTTGGCTGCGCGCTGCGCAGCGACAGTGGTCTCGAAGGATACCGGACGATGGGACGGTGGGTAGTCATGACACATGAACAAACGCGTGTCCGGCGGCAGACTTAGCAACTTTCGCACGGAGGCGTAAAGAGTCTTCGCATCGCCGCCCGGAAAGTCGCAGCGAGCCGTTCCCACATCGGGCATGAACAGCGTATCGCCGACGAATACTGCATCACCAATGACGTAAGCCACGCAGGCCGGGGTGTGCCCAGGTACCGCCATCGCCTTCGCCTCGAGTTGCCCGATCTGAAACGTCTGCTCATCGCCCAGTAAGGCATCGAACTGCGATCCGTCTTCGCGAAACTCCGGCTCGAGGTTGAAGACTCCTTTAAAAACGCGCTGAACGCGGGTGATTTGATCGCCAATAGCGGTCTTCCCGTCGAGCTGTCGCTTCAGATACGGCGCTGCCGTGAGATGGTCGGCATGTGCGTGTGTCTCGAGGATCCATTCCAACTGTAGTCCGTGCTGCCGAACGTAGGCGATGACCTTGTCGGCAGACGTGGTGCGAGTACGCCCCGATTTAGGGTCGTAATCGAGTACTGAGTCGATGATCGCACAAGCAGTTCCCGGGCCATTGTGGACAATGTAGGTCACCGTCCAAGTGGCCGGGTCGAAGATACCGTGGACTATCGGCTTCATTGTTGGTTGTTTCATAGTTCAATATTATATTGACTTATATATTATTAGTCAATATAGTAAAAAAATGAAAAAGAATACTGCCAGCCTAGCGCTTGAGGACATGCAGGCGGCCGCCGATCAGGCCTGTGACCTGATGAAAGTTCTCGCCAACCCGGACCGTTTGCTGATTTTGTGCCAACTGTCGCAAGGCGAGCTATGCGTAAGCGATCTCGAAACCTCGCTCGGCATCGTACAGCCCACACTCTCTCAGCAACTGACGGTACTGCGTAACGCAGAGTTTGTGACCACGCGCCGCGAGGGCAAGAATATCTTCTACACACTGAGCAGCGCACCGGCCTTGGCCGTAATCAACACCCTGTACCAGCACTTCTGCGCGAGTAAGTCTAAGAGGTACAAGCGATGACCATCGACTGGATGCAATTTACGCCCTGGTCTGCTCTGGCCGGGGGCGTCTTGCTCGGCGTGGCGTCGGCGGCGTTCATTCTTGTGAACGGGCGAATACTCGGCATTAGCGGCATCCTCGGCGGCCTACTCATACCTCGCCGCAGCGACGCGAGTTGGCGGGTGTTCTGCTTGCTCGGCCTGATCCTGGCACCGACCAGTCTGTCACTGCTGGCACCCGAACTTCTCAGCGCACCGCGAATCGATGCGGGCAACGCCACCATCGTTGCTGCAGGGATATTGGTCGGCCTCGGTACGCGTTATGGGTCAGGTTGCACCAGTGGTCATGGGGTATGCGGTCTGTCGCGCCTTTCGCCCCGCTCACTGGTGGCGACGCTGGCCTTCATGGCCTCGGGCTTTGCCACGGTGTATCTCATCCGCCATGTTCTCGCGTGACAGGAGTGAGTCATGAACCGACTGTCTGAGTTCCTGATCGGTTTGATCTTTGGCTGGGGACTGCTGATATCCGGCATGACGGATCCCGGCAAAGTACTGGGCTTTCTCGACGTGGCAGGTGCTTGGGATCCGTCGCTCGCCTTGGTGATGGGTGGCGCAGTGCTTGTCAGCGTAGTGGGTTTTGCTTTGGCCAAGAAGCGCGCCCGTAGTTTCCTGGGCACAGCGATGCATCTGCCGACCGCGCGCGATATCGACCGCCGCCTGATACTCGGCTCGCTGACGTTTGGTGCCGGATGGGGTTTAGCCGGTTTTTGTCCGGGTCCTGCTCTCGTTGCACTGGGCGCGGGCAGCCCGAAGGCTGCGCTCTTTGTACTCGCCATGATTGGCGGGATGCTGATCTTCGAGATCCTGGATCGGCGCGCTGCGCGCTCGGTGTGATGTCACGCACCTTGCAACAACTGCTCGATCAGCACCAAGCGGCCGATGTCGACGAGGCGCGCAGCCTTGCTGAAATGCGCAGACTCTGGCCGCAACTCGAGCAGCCGTTCTCGCGACACCAGGCCATCGCACACTTCACTGCGAGCGCCGTCGTAGTCGATGTCGGTGCAGGCAAAGTGGCGCTGTTGCATCACCGTAAGTTACGTCGCTGGCTGCAGCCGGGCGGTCATGCCGAGCCGGACGATGGTGGGTTCATGCATCTAACCGCCCTGCGCGAGGCGCGCGAGGAAACAGGCTGCGAGGTCCGCCTGCACGAGGCGATGCCGACCCTGCTCGATGTGGATGTCCATCTCATCCCTGCGCGCAGCGGTGAGCCTGCCCATCATCATCTTGATCTACGTTTTTTGATGGTGGCCGAGGAGCCGCGGCGTCTCACAGTGAACGTCGATGAGTCCTCGGCGATTGCATGGTTCAGTTTCGACGAGGCCAATGCGCTCGTTGATGACGAGGCGCTCAGGCGTTTACTCGCGAAAGCACGGCGGTTGACCTCAGGCAGAGCCGGCGATCAGTAACTTCAGCAATGGGTTAGCAAACCGACGGGAGGCCGTTACGGCGTAGAACGTTTCTTTCAAGCCCGGCACACGCGCCCACTCGACAAGTACTTTCCGTTCTAACTCGTCTTTAACCACGACCGGCGGTACCAGCGCCACCCCGCGGGTTTCTCTGGCCATCAAGCGCAGCATGGCCATGTCGTCCACCTCGGCGGCTACCAGGGGTCGTACACCAGCCTGCTCCATCAGCGTATCGAAGGACTCACGCAGACTGCTCTCGGGACCTGGTAGCACGATGGGCGTATCCCTCAAGCTTTCAGGAAAAACAAAGCGCTTGCGAGATTTGTGCGGGTGCCCAACAAGACTCGCATCCTGCTCCCCGATCTTGGAAATTCGCCATGGGGTCGTCTTGCCGAGCTGAAAGTTTCTGGATAGTGTGGCGACTGCCGCTGTACCTGCGGGTCATCGAGCAGTGGTGGGCTGTCGGCTAATGGAGCGAGTGGACGCGACTACGATATCAGTTCAAGGTCGTGCTCGAACCGAACTGACTGATCAATGCCGGTTGACGTCGGCGACTGACGGGAACCTCGAGATCGTTAGTCATCGTGAGCAGGTAACGCGCGCCCCGCCGTCGCAGGGTCCGCACGTGTCGATTCGCCACCCACCACGACCGATGCACCAGCTGACCATCGGCCCCGCACTGCTCGGCGATATCCTTCAGAGCTCCGAGCACTAGCGCATTACCGCGCGTGGTGTAGATGCGAACGTACTGAAGCTCTGATCGCACAGCGATCAAGTCGGTCCCGAGGGCGGGCGGCAAGCGCTGCAGACACGAGCCAACGGCAAGCGCTGGCTGCACGTCGATGTTCGGTGTCGGCGGCGCGTTCCGGCGAGACCACCATGCCGGCAATCCGAGCAGCAGCGCGACCAGCAGGGACGGACCCAGAACCCGGGCCCATTCCGCGAAGATTCCGATCGGCCATTGGGCGAGATCGGCGAGCGGAGGGTCGTCGGTTACAACGCCACGAGCCGTCAGTACCTGATCGATCGCCAGGGAAAAGGGTGCCAGTACGAATGAGGTGAGCAGGCCTGCCATCGCCAACAACGGCGGATCCGACCATCCCGCCGTCACCCGCCAGCGCGACAGACCGATCACGCCGAGGCGAAGGGCCATAAGGCCCACCGACAGATGCAGCGCCCAAATGATGCTGATCAACAGCAGCGGCGCCGTCAGACCGAGATCACCGCCCAAGGAGATCACCGCACCCAGCAGCACTACACCCACGGCGAACAGGTACGTCGGCTCCAAAAAATCAAAACGAATCAGTGACTTATCTTCGGTGCCCACGTCTTCTCAACCGGCTACTGCAGCGGGCGCGCAGTGTATCAACCGATCGTCAAGCCGTTCCACCATCGCCGCTCGTTCACCGCCGCTCGTTCACCGACGCGACCACTCGTTCATACCTGCGCGACAACCCGCAACCCCAACCCTAAGGTCGCGGTCTATCGCCGCATCGTTCGCATGGTGCGGCGATGTCGTTTCGATCAATCAAGTCACATGGAGTGAGTTTATGTTCAGTGATTCGGTGTCGGGTTCGGTGTCCGCGAAGGCTCTGCGGAGGGCAGGATGGGGAGTGATCGCCGTAGTGGCCGCAGGCAGCGCCAGCATGGTCGCTGGGGCGCAGGGGTGGTACGCGACGGGTACGGCCGGCGTCGTGTCTCAATCAGACCAGACACTCAGCTACTCGCGGCCCGGCGTCGCGGGGGTGACATCGCCCACTCTCCCCCTCGATACCGGCTTTCTCGCCGGAGGCTCGTTCGGTCGCTATTTCGGCGACAGGTGGCGCGTTGAAGCCGAGTTCGCGTATCAGTCTGTTGACCACCCGGTGTTCACACTCGCGACGGGCGGCCCCTCGGGCGATGGCAACTATGCCTCGACCAGCATCGCGGTGAACGCGCTGCGTGAGTTTGATCTTCTCGGTTCTTCGCGCGCCCGAACGTATGCGGGCGTCGGCGCCGTGTACCTCACCGAAGTGGACGTCGATTTCGAAAACGCCGGAGTGGAGCGCTCGTTCAGCGGCTCGGGGACGGGGTTCCACGCGCTCCTCGGCGCACGCTATTCGCTTGGTGAGCGCGCCTTCATCGACGCGGGAGTTCGCTATCTGCTCGCATCAAACGTCGATCTCGACGGCGAGGCCGGAACCGTGGGTCGCATCACTGCGGACTACGAACCGCTGGCTGTCACCGTGTCTTTTGGCTGGCGCTTTTGAGCCTGTGCGAGATACTCGGCGTGTGGTCGACCTTAATTAGTCTTGGCGCCGGCTAACCTTTCTTCACACGGTCGAGACTTTGTATCCAATATATTCGGAGCGTGGATTTTTTGGAGTGACCCATGAGGCGTTCCATAATCATGCTCTGCGCGATGTCTCTCGCGACATACGGGTGTGGCGGCGGTGGCGGGGTATCCGCACCGCCACCACCACCCTCACCAACTCCTCCAAACATCACGACCCAACCGTTAGCGGTCAGCGTGAGAGCAGGAACGACGGCGTCCTTTGCAGTAACGGCCGCAGGGACGACGCCGCTGTCGTATCAATGGCAGCTCAGTACGGATGGCGGTGCGACGTGGGCAGACGCGTCAGGCCCTGCGACGGCCAGCAACTACACGACATCGGTCACGACGAGCGCGTTCAGTGGCTATCGGTACCGAGTCGTGATTTCGAACGTCGCAGGGTCAATCACTAGCGACGCGGCGACGTTGACGGTGACTCCTGCAGCGTCGACCGAACGACAAATCAATGCGACCACTACGGACAGTGCCATGACGGCTGCGCCTATTAGCGGCGAAGCGCCGCACGTCACGATCAATCCGTCTCCCGCCGTCGCTTCGAAAGGTAGGCTGCTGGTCTTTCTACCGGGTACGCAAGGTCGTCCCACGCAATACACCTATATTTTGAGAGCCGGGGCATCCCGCAGTTTTCACGCGATCGGTCTCAATTACCCAAACCAAACCGCCATGGGCACGCTCTGCCAAGTCAGTGCCGACCCAGAGTGTTATTGGAACGCGAGAAATGTCGTTATCTTTGGCGCGGGAGCACTCGTCGCGGGCCAGAGTCCCGTCACGAAGGCAGATTCCATCGTCAATCGACTCGAAAAACTGCTCAGTTGGATGCAGCTCACCTACCCTTTCGAAAACTGGAGCCAGTTCCTATTGGCCAATGGAACGGTTGATTGGAGCAAGGTCGTTTTAGCGGGGCATTCGCAAGGCGGTGGCCACGTTGGCGTGTTGGCGAAGTCCGTGGCGTTGAACCGGGCCGTGTATTTTTCGGCGCCTGAAGACTGGTACGAAAACACCAATACGCCGGCGAGCTGGCCTCGCACTCGAGCGAATGTCACGCCGAGCAATCAGCAATTCGGGTTCGGATCCGACGACGACACCTTGGTGCCGAATTCGCATGCGTTCACGCATTGGGACAATCTGGGTTTGGTGAAACCCGCGGCGGGTCCCGTGCTCGTCGACGGTAACGCCCCGCCCTACTCCGAATCGCGACAGCTACGCACTCGCCAGCCGTTCAACCCCTCCAGCACTGCGCTCACTGCCGCGCTGAAATACCACGGCGTCACGGTGGTAGATACCTCAACGCCCGTGGATGCCACCGGCATTCCCTTGTTCGATGCCAATGGCGTTTGGGCCTACCTGTGTTTTCAGTAAAGAGTCTTCGTGCTAACGCTGCTCCATGAGTGCACGCACGGTATCGATCTCGATCGCGCGGGCGGCCTCGTCGACGGGCGGTGGCAAGAAAACGTCTGGTGCAATGCCTACCGCGTCGACAGGCATGTAGGGCAGCCGCTTCGATCGTGAGGTTGCATAGAGAACGATGCGCCTACCCGACGGCAGTTTATGCGGTCGGAGGTTGGAGTAGTCGAGCGCCCCGGCGGTTCGGCGACCAAAGATTTTGACGTTCCAGGCCTGCTTCATTTCCAACACGAACTGCTCGCACGAACTGCCGCATCCTTGATCAGTGAGTACCGCGACACGCGCCGGACGCCTCCGCCGAGGCTCACTGGGATCGACTTTAGTCACGACATTGCCGAGGCGCGGGTGCGGCACGTAGGTGCCGGGCTTGGCCGCCCGCATCAGTGCCACCAGCGATCCAACCTGGGCCGCGCAACGGGCATCCCCGGGAGCATAAAGATCACAAATACCTGCTGTGCCCTCGATGTTGGCCGGCGTCGATAGAAACTCAACGCCCGCCATCAAGATGGG
>Ga0172376_10008569_pt1 | contig 10669 bp, 7 predicted proteins | sample Lak35m_FD_121114 | JGI IMG/M metagenome (GOLD analysis project Ga0172376, IMG submission 121114) | Freshwater microbial communities from Kabuno Bay, South-Kivu, Congo - kab_092012_35m | ecosystem: Environmental > Aquatic > Freshwater > Lake | place: Democratic Republic of the Congo: South-Kivu... | reverse complement strand
TCGACCGTGTCGAGCCGGGTGCGCAGGCCGGAGAAGGTGAAGAACATGGGCAGCAGGAAGACCACCGCGAAGGGCTCGACCAGGCGCTGCAACTCCCGGGTGAGCAGGCCGCGGGGCAGCGAGGCACCGAGGAGGAAGCCACCGAACACGGCGTGGATGCCGACGGCGTCCATCGCCCAGGCCCCGAGCGCGAAGAGCGTCATCAGGATCGCGAGATGGGCCTGGGTCAGGCGGCCGGCGCGCTCGACGGCCCGGCCCAGGGGAACCAGCAACCGCCGGCCGACCAACACCAGGAACATGGCATAGGCGATGCCCCCACCGATGGCCTGATAGGCGAGGTGGGCCCCCTTGCCGAAGCTGGCCAGCACGACGGCGAGCACGCACCACGCGGCCGCGTCATCGATGGCCCCCGCCGCCAAGGCAAGGGTGCCGAGCGGGGTACCGCCCAGGCCCCGTTCGTGGATGATCCGCGCCAGCATCGGGAACGCGGTGATGGCGATCGCGGCCCCGAGGAAGAGCGTGGCCTCCCAGAGGGTGGCCTTCGCCGAGAACAGGCCCGGGATGGTCATCAGCCAGGGCGTGAGCAGGGCCCCGAGGAGGAAGGGCACCAGCATGCCGGCAAGCGACACCGAGAGGGCGCTGCGCACCCGGCCCTGAAACAGGTCGACCCGGAACTCGGCCCCGACGAGGAACATGTACAGTCCAACCCCGAGCTGCGCCCCGACATAGAGCACCCGCAGCGACTCGGGCGGGAACAACTGCGCCTGCAGCCCCGGCGCAAGCCACCCGAGCAGCGAGGGCCCAAGGCAGACTCCGGCCACCATCTCGCACACCACCTGCGGTTGACCCAAGCGCCGTCCGACGAGCCCGGCGACCCGGCAGGCCGCGAGGATGATCGCCATCTGCAGGAAGAACGCGGCGGCGAGTTTTTCGAGGGGCATATCGTACGCATGCGTACTAATTCACCTCCCCGGAGAAGTCAATCCCCCAGCCCGAGGCGGCGATCCATCGACACCGCCCCGCTCCCATTTCTCCCGCCCCAGTGCCCGCCGAGCGGTCGACCCGATCCGGCCAGGCGATCGGAGATTGGCGGAACCGGGCGGAGCGGGCACCATCGGTCCGTTCACCGAATGTTGCGATGGCCCATCCCTCCGCCTCTTCCGATCCGTCCTGGCGTCGTCTGCTTCAGACCGCCGGCCCCCTGCTGGGTCTGGTCTTCGTCCTCGGTCTGCTGGCCTTGAGCGAGGAGGCCCGGCCGACGCTCTTCACCGGGCGCAATGCGGCGATCGTGCTCACGCAGACGGTCATCGTGGCGCTCGGGGCCATCGGCATGACCCTCATCATCGTCAGCGGCGGGATCGACCTCAGCGTGGGTGCGGCGGTCGCGTTCAGCTCCGTGGTCGGGGCCAAGCTGCTGGCGGCGGGCCAGAATTCCTGGGTGGCCGGGGCGGCGGTGGTCGGCACCGGAGCGCTCATCGGCCTGGCCAATGGCAGCCTCATCGCCGGCCTGAGGCTCTCCCCGTTCATCATCACCCTCGGCATGATGGGCGTGGTGCGTGGCGGCGCGAAATGGATCAGCGGCAAGCAGGCCGTCTACCATCCCGAGGGCGCGGGGCTGAACACGCTGATGGAACGGACCAATCCCCAGGGCCTGCTGCCCCTGCCCCCCGGGGTCTGGATCGCCCTCGGCCTCGCGGTCGTCGCCAGCCTCGTGATGCGACGAAGCGTCTTCGGACGCCATGTGTACGCCATCGGCTCGAGCGAAGCCGCAGCCCGCCTGTGCGGCGTACGGGTCCAGCAGGTGAAGCTCTGGCTCTACACGCTGGCCGGAGCCTTCTTCGGACTGGCGGGGCTCATGCAGGAATCGCGCCTCGCCCAGGGCGACCCGACCGTCGCGGTGGGGCTCGAACTGGACATCATCGCGGCGGTGGTCATCGGCGGGGCCAGCCTCAACGGGGGCATCGGGGGCATCAGCGGCTCGATGCTGGGCGCCCTGCTCATGGCGGTGCTGCGCAATGGCACCAACCAGCTCGGCTGGGATTCCTACGTGCAGGAGATCATCATCGGGGCCGTCATCGTCATGGCCGTGGGCCTGGACAAGTGGCGGCAGGGCCGGGCGCACTGAACCCCTCACCACCGGGACACCGCCGGCCCGCGCGGCCCGGGGACGGGGACGGCGGCCGAGGAAACGCTTCGATTCGGGGGGCGTTCTGGGATTGAATGCCCGCCCATGGACAAGCGGTTCTATCTCACCACGGCCATCGACTACGTGAACGGCGCCCCGCACCTGGGGCATGCCTACGAGAAGGTCGTGGCCGACGTCATCGCCCGGGCGCGCCGAAGCCTCGGGCAACCGGTGTTCTTCCTCACCGGCCTCGACGAGCACGGGCAGAAGGTCCAGCAGGCGGCGCAGGACCTGGGCCAGTCGCCACAGACGTATTGCGACGGCCTGGCCGTCCAGTGGCGGGCTTTCGTCGAGGCCCTCGGGCTCAGCCAGGACGACTTCGTCCGGACCACCGAGGAGCGTCACCGGCGCATCGTCACCCGGCTCCTCGAACGCCTCCATGCCGCGGGGCACTTCTACAAGTCGGCCTACCGCGGGTTCTACTCGGTCAAGGAGGAGACCTTCCTGACCGAGAAGGACCGCAACCCGGACGGCACCTGGGACCCGCAATGGGGCGTGGTCCAGGAACTGGTCGAGGAGAACTGGTACTTCCGGCTGGGTGCGCACCAGGCCTGGCTGGTGGAGCATCTCGAGCGGCATCCGGAATTCGTGCAGCCAGCCCATCGCCGCAACGAGGTGTTGGGCTTCCTGCGCTCGCAGAAGCTCGAGGACCTGTGCATCTCCCGGCCCGCCTCGCGCCTGTCGTGGGGCATCCCCCTGCCCTTCGACCCGGGCTATGTCACCTACGTCTGGTTCGACGCGCTGGTGAACTACTTCTCCATCCCCGCCGCGCTCGGCGACCCCGTGGCGCTGGCCGCACTGGGCGCCCCGGCACCCGCCGACCCGACCCTGTCGGTCTGGCCCGCGGACATCCACCTCATCGGCAAGGACATCCTGAAGTTCCACGCCGTCTACTGGCCCATCATGCTGCACGCGCTCGGGGCTCCGCTGCCCCGCACGCTGCTGGTGCACGGCTGGTGGCAGAAGGACGGGGCCAAGCTCAGCAAGAGCACCGGCAACGTGGTGGACCCCCTGGCCATCATCGCCGAGTGGGGGCTCGATGCGTTCCGCTACTACGTGGTGCGGGAGCTGGGCATCGGTCCCGACGGCAACTGGACCGACGAGGGATTCCGGGTGCGCTACAACTCCGAGTTGGCCAATGGGCTGGGCAACCTGCTCAACCGGGCGGTGAACATGCTCAACAAATACCGGGCGGGCATCGTGCCGGCCCCCTCGACGACGCTCGAGGGCGCCGCGACGGCCACCGTGGCCCAGGCCCGGGAACGCTACCTGGACAACGATCCCCAGGGCGCCCTCGTCGCGACCTGGGAACTCGTCGACCGTGCGAACCTCTTCGTCGAGGAGACCAAGCCATTCCACCTGGCCAAGGATCCTTCCCAGGCGGGGCTCCTCGACGCGGTGCTCTACAACCTCGTGGAGGCGTGCCGCATCCTCGCGGTGCTGGTGCACCCGGTGATGCCGGGGACGTCGGCCAAGATCTTTGCGCAGCTCCAGGCCGGGGGTGAACCCTCCGACTGGCGGCAGTCGGCGTGGGGCGGCCTCGGGCAGGGCCATCAGGTCGGTGCGCCCCTCCCGCTCTTCCCGCGCAAGGACCTCGCGCCAAAACCGGCCGCGAAGTAGGGATCGCGCGGTAGAGATCGCCCGGAGATCGCCCCGGAACGTCGGGTCCGCCCAGGAACCGGCCTGCGATCCAGCCCGGCCCCGCGCCCGCATCAGGGCACCTTCACCTTCGAGAGCAGCGTCTTCACGAGGCTCTCGGTGGTGACCTCCTCGGCCTCGGCCTCGTAGGTGAGCAGGATGCGGTGGCGCAAGACGTCGGGCGCGATGCGCTTGACGTCGTCCGGCGTGGCGTGGTTGCGACCTTCGATCAGCGCGCAGGCCCGGGCGGCGAGCGTGAGGTTGATCGTGGCCCGAGGGCTGGCCCCGATGCGCACCAACCGCTTGAGCTCGGGCGCCACCCCCGCCCCGGCGGCCGCCTCGCGCGTGGCGACGACGAGCCGGACGATGTAGTCGCGCACCAGCGGGTCGACGTGGATGGTGTTGACCAGCGTCTGGTAGGACGAGATCTCCTCGGGCGTGACCACCGCATCGAGGGAGAACTGGGGGCGGGTGCTGGCCATGCGGTCGAGGATGAGCAACTCCTCGTCGGCCGTGGGGTAGCCGACCACGACCTTCAGCATGAAGCGGTCCATCTGAGCCTCGGGCAGCGGATAGGTGCCCTCCTGCTCGATGGGGTTCTGGGTGGCCAGCACCAGGAAGGGTTCGGGCAACGGCCAGGTCTTGTCGCCGATGGTCACCTGCCGCTCCTGCATGGCCTCGAGCAGCGCCGACTGCACCTTGCTCGGGGCCCGGTTGATCTCGTCGGCCAGCACGAGGTTGGCGAAGATCGGGCCCTGCCGGGTGGAGTAGACCCCCTGGACGGGGTCGTAGATGAGCGTGCCGGTGATGTCGCCCGGGAGCAGATCCGGCGTGAACTGGATGCGCGAGAACTGGCAGGCCGTCGCCCGGGCCAGCGCGCTGACGCTGGCGGTCTTGGCCAGGCCCGGCAGGCCCTCGAGCAGGATGTGGCCCCGCGCGACGAGCGCCACCAGCAGGCGATGCACCAACTCCTGCTGCCCCACGATCACCCGGGCCATCTCGGAGCGCACCCGGGCAAGGTGGTCGCTGGCGGCACGGTAGGGTGCGAGGGAGGCGGAATCCGGGGTGGCACTCATGGTGGATCGATCGGCCCGCAGACAATCAGGGAATCGCTCCGGAAGTCCAGTCCGGCACCGGGATTTCGCCTCGAGACACGGGAGGTCCTCCCGGGGGCGTCGCCCGAGAATGGTCTGGCTCAGGAACCGCTCCCGGCTCCAATCTGGGCCCATCATGCATCGGATGCGCAGGCCGACCCCCTTCCTTCTGGCCCTCCCGGTGGCCATCTCGATGGCCATGGCGGCCGAGCCGCCGAGCGTCGACGCGGCACTCCAGTCGATGCGCAAGGGCGACTCCACCAACGCCATCGCCACCCTCGGGGCCCTGCTGAAGGACAAACCCGACGACTCGCGCGCCTGGCACCTGCGGGGTCAGATCCGCGGCATGACCGGGGACACCGCCGGCGCGATCGCCGACCTGGGCGAGGCGATCCAGCGGGAGCCCAAGTCGCCCTACCTCGTCGAGGAACGCGGGATGATGCACTTCCGGCGCAACGATCTCGACAAGGCCCTGGCCGATTTCGACCGGGCCAATGAGCTGGATCCGCGGATGGATCCCCAGAACTGGCAGCGCGGCATCGCGCTCTACTACGCCGGACGATTCGCCGACGGGCGCCGTCAGTTCGAGCGGCATCAGACCGTGAATCCGGAGGACGTGGAGAACGCCGTGTGGCACTTCCTCTGCCACGCCCGCGAGAAGTCCCCGGAAGCGGCCCGCGAGGCCCTGATCCCCATCCGGGGGGACACCCGCGTGCCGATGAAGGAGGTGCACCAACTCTTCGCCGGCAAGGCGACCCCTGCAGACGTGATCCGTGCGGCCGAGGAGACGCCGGCCGACCCCAAGGCCAAGCGGCGGCATCTCTTCTACGCCAAGCTCTACCTGGGACTGTATTTCGAGGCCACCGGTGACCAGGCCAAGGCCGCCGAACACATCCGCGCCGCCGCCGGGATGGCTCCCCAAGGCGACTACATGGGCGACGTCGCCCGCGTGCACGCCCTCCGTTTGAAGGAATGAACCCTCCCCCGACCGATTCGCCCGACTTCGGCAACGGCCCCCGGCAAGGCTCCGGCCGTCCGCCGCGCGGCCCCCGATTCTTCCAGAAACGACGCCCGTTCCGACCCCGACCGGACGGCCCGAGGTCGGACTCCCCCCGTAGCGGCGCCCTTCCCGAGGGAGGGCCCCGCCGGCCCGCGCCCCCCGGAGACGGCCCGCGACGCGGGCGACCCTCCCACGACCGACCGGACCGCCCCAACCGGCACGAAGGTCGCGGCTCGCCGGCCGGTCGCGAAGCCTGGACCGACGAGCCCGGAGGCATTCCGCCCTCCCGGATGAGCCCGCTGCAACTGGCCGCGCGCATCGTGGAGCGTTCGTCACCGGAGAACCCGGCGGATCTGGTGCTCCGCCAGACCCTATTCCGCCGGCGATCCCTGCCGCCCTCCGACGCGGCCTGGGTGAGCCGGGCGGTGTTCAGCTTCTTCCGCTGGCAACGGTGGCTGGCGGACGACCTCCCGATCGAGGCGCGGATCGAGGACGGTCTCCGACTGGCGGCCCGCTTCGCCTCGCGGCCGGAGGAGTTCCCGGAGGCCGAACTGGTGCAACGCTGCGTCCCGGACTGGACGGCGGCACACCTGCCGGTCGGCGCGGACTTCGCGAAGTCCCTCCAGGCCGAGCCGGTGCTCTGGCTGCGGAGCCGTCCGGAGTTCACCGAGGAACTCTTCCGCCGGCTGCCGACGCTCGAGCCCGGGCCGTTTGCCGACTCGTACCGGTACCTGGGCCGCGAGGACCTCTTCCATGACCGGGGATTCCAGGCCGGACAGTTCGAGATCCAGGACATCGCCTCGCAGGCGGTCGGCCGGATCTGCGCTCCCCGACCCGGCGAGGTCTGGTGGGACGCCTGCGCCGGCGAGGGCGGCAAGACGCTGCACCTTTCGGCGCTCATGGGGGGCAAGAGCCTCATCTGGGCCAGCGACCGGGCGGCCTGGCGCCTCGACCGGCTGCGGCAGCGCGCCGCGCGCGCGAAGTGCTTCAACTACCGCGCCGTGGCCTGGGATGGCTCGGAGCGCCCGCCCACCAAGACCCGGTTCGACGGAGTGCTGCTGGACGCCCCCTGCTCCGGCCTGGGCACCTGGGGTCGGAACCCGCACGCCCGCTGGACGACCTCCGTCCGGGATGTCGAGGAACTCGCCGCGATCCAGGCCCGGCTGCTGCGCCATGTCGCCGACTCGCTCAAGCCCGGGGGGCGGCTGATCTACGCCGTCTGCACCCTGAGCCATGCCGAGACCACCGCGGTCGCCGACGCCTTCACCGAGGAACGGAGCGACTTCGACACGCTGGCCGTCGTGAACCCCTTCCAGCCCGACGATCCCCCGGTCACCCAGATGCACCTCTGGCCGCAGGACACCGGAGGCAACGGGATGTTCGTGGCGGCCTGGCGCCGTCTGTGAACGGATGCGGGCCTCTGAGGATCTGGGCGATCTGACGATCTGGCAACCTTGCGAAGCGACTGGGACGGCTCCTCCGCACGGCGCCTGCCCCCGACAACCCGGTGCCTTCAGCCCTTGAGGCCGAGGCCCAGCGTCTCGCGGCAGTAGCGGAGGCTCTTCTCGAGATCCTCGCGCTGGCGCTGCTTGTCGCCGCCGTTGTATTGGTCCATCGCCTGGCCGCGACGGGCGACCGCGAGGAAGCGGGCGAACTCCACGGCCGACTTCTTCGGGAAGGCCTCCCAGAACGAATCCTCGTAGTAGGGGAGTTCCATGGCGAACCCGCCGATGGTCTCGATGTTGACCGCCACCCCCGGGCACAGCTGGGCGTACCGGGTGAAATAACGCTCGAGGTCCACGCAGCCGCCGTCCCCCATCGCCGTCCACTGGACCTTGCAGCCCTTGTCCGTCTGCCAGATGCGCGAATCCCGCAGGCTGGTGGTGATGGCATAGGGCCCGAGCTTCTCGAGGCTCTCCATGGGGTCCTCGAGGGTCCAGGCGGCGTTGCCCGAGTCCATGTTGGCCCCGACGTATTCCCGGCCGGCCGACTCGATGAGCAGGATGAGCTCGTCGGCCGTCATGTCGCCGGCATGGTTCTCGACCGACACCTTCACCCCGAGATCCAGGGCCTGGTTCCGGCAGGCCTTGAGCACCTTGACCGTGTCGGCGATGCGGGCCTCGATGCCCCCGGGCGTGCGCCGGTCCTCGCGGGAACCGAGCACCACGCGGAACGCCTTCGAGCCGACGGCCTTCGAGAGCCGCAGGCCCAGCGACAGGTGTTCCTCGGCGGTGCCCCAGTCCTTCTTGAAGCTCTTGGAGGTGGGGCAGATGCTCCACGAGCCAAGCAGGATCTCCACCCCCTTGTCGGCCGCGACCTTGCGAAGCTCGGAGGCGGCGGAGGTCTCCAGCGATCCCAGCGAGGGCAGGTCGGTGATGAAGAGCGTGTCGAGCTTCAGGCCGGCCGCGTAGTCCACCAGCTCCCGGCCTTTCCATCCCCAGCCCCGCACCGCGAAATTGTCGATGCCGAGGGCGATGCGGTTGCCCGAGGCATCCCTGCGGGCGGTCGCGGCGGCGAGGGAGACTGGGGCCACGAAGGCGGAGGCGCCGGCCATGGTGGCGGCGGTGAGGAACGTGCGGCGGTTCATGGTGTGCCGCCAGTTTCCGCAAGAACCGGCGACTTTGGCCAGAGCGGAAACACCGGGCCGGTTCAAGGCTGCGGCGGAACCGCCTTGGAATCGGTTTCCCCGGAAAGACCGTACGCCTCGGCGAGACGCCCGGCCATGTGGCGCTCGGCGCCCGATTCCATGAACCACCACCGAAGATAGCCCGCGTGGATGACCGTCCAGATCACCCAAAGAATCACCCCATTGAACCACGTCCGCTCGGACCACGTCCCCTCGGAGATGTGCTGGTGCGACCGGAAGCCACCCCAGGCGATGAGCGCCCCCCAGACCCCGCAGAAATGGAGGGTGTACACCGAGAAGAACGAACCCGGTCGGTCGAAGCTGAACCCGCTGAACTTGGGTCGGGCATGCGGGTAGAAATAGTCGGCCTCCAGTTCGGAGGCGAGGAGCACTCGGGTCCCGAGCAGGGCGTTGATGCGGGCTTCCAGGGCTCGTGCATGGACGCGTGCGAAATCACAGAAGTGCAGGAAGAACGACGCCGTGAACCCGGTGGTCACCAACCCGAACGCCACGACCCACCCCATCAGCCAATGGTCCCAGAGCAACAGTCCGATCGACACCAGCGTGGACACCAGCAGGAGCCCAAAAAACTTGCGGTTGTAGGCGTACTGCATGGCCCGCATGCGCTCCAACTGGCGGGTCAGGGCGTCGTATTCGAGCCGGATGCGCTCGGCAGCCGGAAGTCCAACGGCAGGAACCGGGGACTGGAATTGGGGATTCATGGGTGGTTTCTGAGCAGGGTCGCAGGATCGCTTCAGGGATCAGTCGGACGATTCTGGCGAGGCCGATCCCGGATCTCCCTCGGCCGCCGATCCCTTGACCGCCTTGAACATGGCCAGGCATCGGCCCCGCTGGACTTCATGCTGGACGATGGGCGCCCGATAGCCGGTCCTCGACAGGAACAGCGGGCGGGTCCAGGGCGCATGGACGCATTCCTTGGGTGCATCCCGCAGTTCCGGCACCCAGCGCCGCACGAAGGACCCGTCGGGATCGCATTTCTCCCCCTGGGTGACGGGGTTGAAGATGCGGAAATACGGCGCCGCATCGGTGCCGCACCCGGCGCTCCATTGCCACCCGCCGTTGTTGGCCGCGAGGTCGCCATCGACCAGGGTCCTCATGAAGTGGCGTTCGCCCCGCTGCCAGGAGACCAGCAGGTCCTTGGTCAGGAACATGGCCACGATCATCCGGAGGCGGTTGTGCATCCAACCGGTCGCCTGGAGGCAGCGCATGGCCGCGTCGACGATCGGGTATCCGGTCTGGCCAGCGCACCAGGCCTCGAACTGGGCGTCGGTTCCTTCCCAAGGGATCCGGTCGTACTCGGGCCGGAACGCCCCCGTGGCCACGCGGGGGTGGTTGGCGATGATCTGGAGGTAGAACTCGCGCCAGATCAGTTCACTGAGCCAGGTGTCGCAGGAGGCTTGCCCGGCCGCCGACGTGGCCCTGGCCCGGGCGGCCTGGAGACGCTCGATCACCGTGCGGATGCCGAGGGTTCCGAAGCGCAGGTGCGGGGACAACTGGGAGGTGCCCGGCTCCAGCGAGAGGACATTCCGCCCGTGGTCATAGGCGAACACCCGGGCCTCGAGGAAGCGGTCGAGGGCCTCGAGACCGGCACGCTCGCCCGCGGGGAACACCTCCTGCGAGAGCGGATGGCCCAGTTCGCGGCCGTCGGCCGGGAGGGGCAGCGAGGGCACCACCGGAGGCGGGGCCTTGGGCGGGCCGAGCCGGGGAACAGGCCAGGACATCGGCCGGGCCTTCCAGGCGCGTGAGTAGGGCGTGAAGACGCTGAAGACCGTGCCCGTGCGCGTCAGCACCTCGCGCTCCTCGTGGATCACCGAGTCCTTGTGGGACCGCAGGACGAGGCCCCGCCCGGCCAGGGCCTCGGCGACCCGCCGATCCCGGGCGACCGAATAGGGTTCGTAGTCGCGGTTCACGAACACCGCCCCGGCCCCGACCTCCATGGCCAATCCGGGAATCACCTGCTCCGGGGGCCCGTGGCGCACGACGAGACGGTGGCCCAGGCTCTCGAGGTTCCGCGACAGCGCCTCCAGCGACCGAAGCAGGAAGTGCACGCGCGCCGGCCCGACATCCGGGGACTTCAGGATGGCCTCATCCCAGCAGAAGACGCT
>Ga0172376_10008568_pt1 | contig 10669 bp, 6 predicted proteins | sample Lak35m_FD_121114 | JGI IMG/M metagenome (GOLD analysis project Ga0172376, IMG submission 121114) | Freshwater microbial communities from Kabuno Bay, South-Kivu, Congo - kab_092012_35m | ecosystem: Environmental > Aquatic > Freshwater > Lake | place: Democratic Republic of the Congo: South-Kivu... | reverse complement strand
GGGCACAAACTGGGAGTGACCGAAGAATCGCTCGGTTCGCCCGCGCTTGTGCATCGGATCGCATATGAACCGGAACTCCGTTTCGCCGCGACCTGGCATGTTTCGAAGGACCACGATTCGACACACCTGAGCGTGAAAGGCTCACCCCGGCGCGTACTGGAAATGTGCGAACTTCCGGCCGATTCGCGCGCCCGCCATCAGGCCGACGCCGATGCCCTGGCCGCCGCCGGCTACCGCGTGATCGCACTGGCCGAACGCGAAATCCCGGGCCGGCTCGATGCCTCGACCCTGCCCGGGGCCCCTGATGGGCTCGTATATCTCGGCTGTGTCGGCATGATCGACCCGCCCCGAGCAGGTGTTCGTGAGGCGATCGCCCAGTGCCGCAGCGCGGGAGTGCGCGTCGTCATGGTCACGGGCGACCATGCCTTGACCGGCCGCGCCATCGCGCAGGATCTCGGCCTGATTCGACCCGGCGAAGAGACGGCCGCCGCGGTCGTCACGGGTGACTCGTTCGAGAGCCTGTCGTCTGATGAGTCAGCGCCGCTGGCCGAAAAGGCCTTCGTGTTCGCCCGCATGTCCAGCCAGCAGAAGTTGGCTCTGGTGAAATGCTATCAGCGGCTGGGGCATTTCGTCGCCGTCACCGGCGACGGTGCCAACGATGCTCAGGCCCTGAAAGCCGCCGATCTGGCCGTCGCCATGGGCCGTTCCGGCACCGACATCGCCCGCGACTCGGCCGATCTTGTGCTGACTGACGACAATTTCGCCTCGATCGTCGCCGGAATCGAGGAAGGCCGCATCGCCTACGACAATATCCGTAAGGTCATCGTGCTGCTCGTTTCCACAGGTGCCGGCGAACTCGTGATGGTCCTGCTGGCGATGTTCTCAGGCTATCCGCTGCCGCTTCTGCCGTTTCAGCTTTTGTGGCTGAATGTCGCCACCGAAGCCATTCAGGACGAAGCCATGGCCTTCGAACCGAATGAGGGCGACATTATGCAGCGACCGCCCCGGCCACCGTCCGAGCCCGTCTTCGACCGCGTCCTCATCGAACGCATCCTCGTCGGTTCGTGCGTCATGGGCGTCGTCGGTTTCGGGCTCTTCGCCTGGCTCGTCGATGCGGGCCATTCGATATTCTCGGCCCGCAATCACCTGCTTCTGCTGATGGTGCTTTTCGAAAACGTCCATATCGGCAATTGCCGGTCCGAATCGAAAAGTGCCTTCGCCCTTTCGCCGCTGCGCAACCCCCTGCTGATTCTGGGCGTGGCCCTGGCCCTGGCCGTTCACGTGATGGCCATGCTTACGCCCTGGTTTCAGCGGGTGCTTCAGGTCGAGCCCGTATCGGCCGGAATGTGGGGCGTGCTGTTCCTGCTGGCACTCACGCTCATCCCGGCCGTCGAGCTGCACAAATGGTTCTGCGGTCGGCGAATTCGCTGCTGATCGTATTTCGATCGGGCTTGCAGGATTCGAAACCGGGACGTGCGTTCGACTCGATTTTCCGAATCTCGACGAAATCTTGCGGCAAAGCGAGCATGACTTCGAAGCCCCCTGGGATCCCCGAGCCCCAGCTCGGGATGATTTCGGGAATCTCGAGCGATTCGTTGCCGCATGACGATTCCATTGCCCCGATCTCGGGCTCGAGGATCCCGGGCTTCGGGCACAAAACTGTGTTGCGGGTCCCGGGAAAAATCAATGACGGCAAAGTTGGCTGGATGACTCACGAATGCCCCAGGAAAGTAGAGGCGGCATCTTGCCGCCTTCGGACCCCCATCGCTGCGATCGAAGGCGATCCTCCGGTCACTGGTTCCTGCATTTCAGTCGATGCGCGAAAAGCGGCGGGACGCCGCTTCTACAATCGGAAATTCTCCAGCCTTCTTTGCCCTCCTAGAAAAAAACAGGGGCGGCAAAGCCAGCTGGAGTCACAAATCGCTTCGAATGCCGGAACCTGGGATCCCCGAGCCCAAGCTCGGGGGGGGGGAGAGAGTCGAATATCTCGTTCCGAGCCATCAGGCAGAAGAAGACTCCCCGAGCTGGGGCTCGGGGGTCCCAGGGCATACGAACCAGCCTTGTTTGCCGTCCTGGAAAAAAACGGCACGGAATGCCGAAGCACTCCGCGCCGTCTGGATTTCGAATCGAGTCGATTTCCGCGTTTCACTCGCCACCGGCTGCGTCAGCCTTCTTCGCTTCCGTCGTTTCCGTCTTCTTCGCCTTGGCTTCCTCTTCGGTCAGCACGGGCCGGCTGATGGGCTTGCGGGGGAAATTGCCTTCCATATTGGCGGCGTTCCAGATCATGGCGGCCATGACGGTCGAAGCCTGCTTCAGATCGTCGGCCTGAAGACGGTCATAAACGTCCATGTTCGAATGGTGCGTGCGCGGGCTGTATTCGATTTCGTCCTGAATGAATTGAAACCCGGGCAGGCCGATGGCGTCGAACGACAGGTGGTCCGTCCCACTGGTGTTCGAAGCCGTGATCGTATTGCAATCCAGGTCGCCGAAAGGCTGGAACCACTTGCGGAAGACGGTCCTGGCCGCTTCGTTGCCCTGCAGGTAAATGCCCCGGAACTTGCCCGAGCCGTTGTCCATGATGAAATAGACCTGGAACTTGTCATAGGCTGGCGTTTTCACGATCGGGGCCGTCGCCGGGGCCGATGGGCCGAAGAAGCTGTCGGTCGCGCCTTCGACGGCACCGAAATGCTTCTTGACGTACTGTCGCGAGCCGTGCAGACCTTGCTCTTCGCCCGACCAAAGGGCGATCCGGATCGTGCGCCGGGGCTTCAGGCCCAGGGCCTTGATGATCCGCACCGCTTCCATGCCCACGGCACAGCCGGCGGCGTTGTCGGTGGCGCCGGTGCCGCCATGCCAGCTATCCATGTGGCCGCCCAGCATCACGACTTCGTCTTTCAGGTCCGTGCCCGGAATTTCGGCCACGGTGTTGTAGCCCATCAAGTCCTTGTCCTGAATCTCGACGGCGATTTCGAATTCGGCCTTGATCTTCTCGCCGGCCTTCAGCATGTGTGCCAGTCGATTGAAATGCTCGACGGTCACCACCACCTGCGGCAGGGTCTTCGGGGCGTCTTTGTCATGCGCGTTCTTGCGGTTCGCAATGCTGCCCGGGCCCGTTCCTTGAGCCTGAGCCGGCTGGGGCACGCTGGCCGATTGCACGAAGAACGTGCCGCCGTCGCCCTTGAAGCTGGTTTCGACCATCACGGCCGCGCCTTCGTCGATCAGGAATTGCAACCGTTTCGGAGTGAACCTGCCCTGGGCCCGCACACGCGAAATGACATCGTCGGCCCTCTTCTTCGCTTCTTCCTTGCCGGCTTCTTCTTTTTTCGGTTCGTCCTTGCGGGCGGCCTTGCCCTGCGGGAATCCGCCACGGCCGCCGCCGCCAGGCGTGGGCTCGGGGGCATTGGCCAGAGCCAGCAGTTCTTCAGGCGTTTTGCGATGGCCCGGGGCTTCGAACAAGGCCTTCACTTCACGCGGCGTGCCGACCAGAACGATCGCGCCCTTGAGCTTGCCCTTGTATTCTTCGAGACCCTTCTCGTCCGTGGCCGTCAGGTGCACGACGGGTCCGGAAACCTTGCCCCCGGTGCCTGGCGACCAGGCCTTCGGCAGGCCGATCAGCGGAATGCACACCGGTTCGGTGACCTGGGCCGAAAAGCTCTTGAGCGTCCAGCCGGTGCCGAACGGGCCCCAGGCTTCCAGGGCGGCATTTTCCAGGCCGAATTCGGTGAGCTTCTTCGCCGTCCACTCGTTGGCGCGCTTCATTCCAGGCGAATTCGTCAGCCGCGGGCCGATCACGTCCGTCAAATGCAGTACGGTTTCCATCACCCTGGAATTCTTCAGCCCCTCTTCGCGGATCTTGGCGATCGCTTCGTCGACAGCCTTCGTGCGCGCATCGCCCTTCTCCTGAAGGATCTCCAGGCCCGAGCCCGGGATCTCTTCGTGCGAATGGTCATGCTCGTGGTCGTCGTGCGGGTCGTCGTGCAATTGGGCGTTCGAATAACCCAGAACGAAGAACGTGGCGGCCAGGCCCAGGGCAATGCCGCCCGCCCGTCCGAAAATGCGTGGAATCATGGATCGAATGCTCCCGTAAGCGTGCCGCCGGTCGTGGCATGCGCCGCTGGATGAATCAGGATGTTGCGCGTCGTTCGATCTGCCGGTCAGAATTCACGTATCAGAATAACGAGATGCCGCCGGGAATTCATCGAATTTTCTTCGATCGAGGATCGAACGCCCGGCGAATCTGCCGGTTGTCCGACTCAGGTCGGCATTTGGCCGCGATCGGATCTTCGAACGGGTCTTCGTCGCGTCGCCAAGAGATGGAGGGTCAGCCACCGTTCCCCGCATGACGACCGGTCCCTATCACTCAACCCGGCTGCCCTGTTTCGGGAAAGAACCCGCCCCCGGCCCTGCGCACGGCGACATCGCCCAAAAGGTCGCGCCACATGCGATACGGATCGCCGAAGACGTCCCGGCCCAGATCCCTGTCCGCCAGGGCCGCGGCCAGAACGCTCATGCCGGCCTCGATCGTAAAGGCGTTTTCCAGGTACAGCACTCGCGTGCCGACCGGCTCACGGCCCAGCACCGACATGCATGCGGCGATCTCGATACTGTCACGCCGCGCGAAGCCGACGCCGCACACGCCCACCAGGCAGTCCGCCCAGATTTTCGGGTCGCTATCGCGGGCACATTGCCGCAAACCGCTCACGACCGATTCGAAGACAGCTTCGCCGGTCGCGGTCAGCACCGTGTCGAGATCTCCCTGAATCGGCCGCATCGCCTTCCGTAAGGAGTCAGGTGCGGCCTTGCCGGCTTCGGCCCAGCCCTTCGCCAGTTCGGTCAAGGTCGAAAGCACCTTGACAGCCGCAGGGGCGATCTCGAAGGGCAGGTCGATCACGGCCAGGTCCCGAGCCTGGTTAAGCATGGCCAACAGCTTCTTCGCCGATTCAGCCGCCTTGGCCGCGTCGTTGATGCGCGCCAGCCTGGCCCCGGTCGCCTGCGTCGCGATCACGCCATGCATCAGCCCCTTGACTTTCGAAATCCAGGGAGTGGGCGGATACGATCGCACCGCCTTGCCGAATTCGATGCGCCACACTTCGCCCGTGCCAATGAGCATCAGCACGGCCAGGGGCGTGGTCTCCAGCAGCCCTGCCCGATTTTCGCCGTAAAGCTGGCGGAATTCCAGGTTGAGCCGCGCCGCGGCATCCGCCGGTTGCATTTCGGCCTCGGCTTTCGCTTCGATTTTCGACCCGAAAAGCATGGCCGCCAGCGTTCCCCCTTCGATCAGAAACTCACGACGGCCAGTGCCTTCGTTCGGTTCTTCAGCGCGATCAGCCATGGCGGCCCCTTTCGGCGAAAGATCATGGCATGGGCATTCGGATCAAGCCACCGTCGAAGACCGCTTGCCGCCGATGGAAGACGATTTGTCGGCCCCGCCGGAGTCCTTGTCGCCCCGGGCCTGAAATTTCAATCCCCGGGTCAGAATCGCGAACGGATTGTCGTCCGATTTCGCCATCTTCGACTTCATGTAGAGATAGTCGTCGTAACGGCACGGATAGACCGTCAGCTTGCCGTCTTCCACTTCGATCACCTTGTTCGCCACTGCACGAATGAAGTGCTCGTCGTGCGAAATGAAACACAGCGTGCCTTCGAAACCGTCCAGGGCCTCTTCCAGGATGTCGCGGCTGGCGATATCCAGATGGTTCGTCGGTTCGTCCATCATGATGAAATTGTGCGTGACCGTCAGGATCTTGGCCAGGCACAGCCGGGTTTTCTCGCCGCCGGAGAGATTCCCCACGGCCTTTTCCACATCGTCGCCGCTGAAAAGAAAGGCCCCCAGCGTGTTCCGCAACGAGCCTTCGGAAGCCCCCGGATGCACGCTCCGCAGGTTTTCGATCACCGTCGCCTTCATGTCCAGCGCTTCCACCCGGTGCTGGGCGAAATAGGTTTCGAACACGTTCGAACCCAGCGTCATCGTGCCGCCCTGCGGCTTCTGCACGCCGGCCAGCAGCTTCATCAGCGTCGTTTTGCCGGCGCCGTTGGGGCCGACCAGGACGACCTTGTCGCCCCGCTCGATCGCCACGTTCATACCGCGATAAACAATCTTCGTGCCATAGGCGAAGTCGATATTCTCCAGCTTCGCCACCACGTGGCCGCTGCGGGGCGGCTCGGGCAGCTTGATGCGCACGGCCGAGTTGTCCGTCTTCGGCGCGGCGATGCGGTCCATCTTGTCCATCGCCTTCAGGCGGCTCTGGGCCCGGGCGGCCGTCGCGGCGTTGGCCCGGTTCCGGTCGACGAAGTCCTGCATCGCCTTGAGCTTCTTCTGCTGGCCGTCGAACGACGCCTGATGCACCGTCAGCCGATGCTCGCGCTGCGGTATATGGTCCGAATAATTCCCGGCATAGCTATACAGCTTGCCCAGTTCCAGCTCGACCGTGCGGTTGATGACCCGGTCCAGAAAGTCCCGGTCGTGGCACGTGATGAGGATCGCCCCGTCGTAGCCCTGCAGAAACTCCTCGAACCACTTCACCGAGAGAAGGTCCAGGTGGTTCGTCGGTTCGTCCAGGAGCAGCAGGTCGTGATTGAAGGCCAGCAGGCCGCCCAGCGCCAGACGCATGGCCCAGCCGCCCGAAAGCGTGGCCACGGGTGCGTCCAGCTGCGGCACCGAAAAACCCAGGCCCATCAAAATCGACTTCGCCCGGGCTTCCATCTCGTAGCCGCCGGCCGAATAGAACGCCTCATGGGCGTCGTCATAGTCGTCAAGCGCCTTCGGGTCGCCAGTTTCCAGCCCTTTCATCACTTCCTGCAGCCGCTTGTTCGCGACCGTCCAGGGGCCGAGGTGGTCGAGCATGTTCTCGAACACCGTGCCTTCCTTGAGCGGGTGAATCTCCTGCGCCAGATAGCCGATGGAGCACTTCCGGTCGCGCATCATCTCGCCCGAATCGACCGACTCGGTGCCCAGCAGAATCTTGAACAGGGTGGACTTGCCCGCGCCGTTCTTGCCCAGAAGGCCGATGCGGTCACCGCGCGTGATCGACAGGTCGATGCCGTCGTAAATGGTCTGATGGCCGAAGCGTTTCTTGCCGTTGACGAGTCGAATCATCGCGTGAGCCGGTCGGGCCTCTCAAAAAGGAACCACGCTCGCAGGGCCACGGATTTGCGTCGAATCCGAAAGCCGCGATCGTGAAAGGCATACGTCGCTTCACATCTTACGCGATGTTCCGGCGAAAGGAAATGCGAACTCAGCCCGACATCGCCGACGCAACCATTCCCCGCGGAGAATTGAGGGCCATCTTATTTTGACGAATCTGGATTCGGACGTATAAAATAATTTAACTCTTGCGCTTCCGGGCGATTGTCACGTTCCGGCAGGCGACGACGAACTGTCAGCGACCGAATTCTTCAGGAATACAAGATCCCATGAATGCGACCAACTGCAGCGGCCGATCGAGGAAACCGGGATTCACGCTCATCGAGCTGCTCGTCGTGATCGCCATCATCGCGGTTCTCATCTCCCTCCTGCTGCCGGCCGTACAGTCGGCGTGTGAGGCCGCCCGCCGCGCCCAGTGCGTCAACAATCTCAAGCAGATCGGCCTGGCGCTGCATAACTACGAAAGCTCACTCGGGGCTTACCCGATGGCCTGTGCCCTCAAAGTCGGCGTGCTCGACGAAACCTTCTCCGTGCATGCCCGCATCCTGCCGTTTCTGGAGCAATCCAACGTCTACAGCGCGATCAATTACGAAATCGGCTGGACGCTCCAGATCACCATCGCCGAAACCCGCATCCCGGGCTTTCTCTGCCCCAGCGAACCGAAGTCCGGTCAGTCTCTCATCGGCGCCGTCAAGCATTATCCGACAAGCTACGGAGCCCTCGGCGGCAGCTGGCTGATGTGGGACCCGAACGTCAACAAGGTCGGCGACGGCATGTTTCTGGTCAACAGGTGCATCACGCCCGGCGGAATCACCGACGGCCTGGCCAATACCATCGGTTTCGCCGAGGTGAAAACGCAGTCACCCGTCCTGCGGGATGGCGGCAACCCGAACACGGCCGATGTGCCGCCCCCCGCGACACCCCAGCAACTCGTCGCTTACGGCGGTAATTTCGACCCGAGCTTCGGCTTCTCGCAATGGGTCAACGGCCTGTATATCCACACGGGCGTCAGCACGCTGTTTCCGCCCAACACGTTCGTCGGTTATCGTTTCAACGGCGTGACGTATGACGTCGGTTTCACTTCCAGCCGCCTGGGCCTGACGACCACCGGCCGCACCTATGTCGCCTTCACCTCGCGCAGTCATCACCCCGGCGGCGTCAACGCCATGATGATGGACGGCTCCGTCCGGTTCATGAAGTCCAGCGTGAATCGCGATATCTGGCGAGCCCTCGGCACCCGGGCAGGCGCCGAAGTCATCAGCGCGGACGCCTACTGATCCTGTTTGATGTGATTCTGAAGAACAGCTTGATTCGAAACGCCCGAACCAATGTTCGATTTCGAATGCGGGCGGATTGCAAGTCAGGCCGATTCCGCCCACCGGTAAAGCCACGACCGCCCCTGCTTGCCGATCGGCTCGATCAAGCCCGATTTGACGAAGCAATAGGCCATCTTCTGGGCCAGATATCGCTCAGCCCCCATCTCGATCGCCAGGTCCTGGGTCGTGAATTCGCCGCTCATCGATCGCGGCGCCAGGTTGCGCCAGTCGTCGGCGGTTTCGAAAAGTCGCCGTTCGACGATATCGACAAGCTGCCGCTCCACCAGCCGCCAGTTTTTGCGCCGCCAGCTTCGTGACTTGTTCGGCTTGCGAAGCTCCTCTTCCCGCGTCATGACGATTTCGAACGAAAAGTTCGGATTCGAAATGATGTCGGGAATGCTCACCAGCTCGATGAACACGTGCTCGACACGGCCCCGTTTCGGCGACTTGCGCCGCGATGATTCCCCGGATTTCCCGGCTGGCAGTGTCACGATCCACTTTTCCACCGGCAGCGGATAGATCAGCCGCACCTGATGCTTTTTCAGCAAATGTCTCAGCTTCGCCCGCATCGCGCCGAAGCTGGCCGTTTGAATCTCGAGCAGCAAGCCGTCGCGAACGATATCCACAACGAACCTGTCGACAGGCACTTCGAACCGGTCGCCCGGCTGCGCCGTAAGGCGTTTCAAATCGGCGTGCAATGCCTTTTCGTTGAGCAGTCCGATGCCAGACATGGGGCGATCGTATCCGTGATCGAAGTGGACTTCCTGAATCTGTCCGCGACGAAGCCGGCTTTCATCCAGCCCGCCGCTTACAAACAGGCATCATAACCGACCTGGGCTTTCCTTGGCAGCCGAATTTCGAAATCCGTCATGAGGCATCCCCGGGGTGGGCAGGTCCGCGTCGCCACCGGCCATTCGCCACAAAAACCGCCGGCTGCCCGGTCCAGGAACGAACCGGGGCAGCCACACAATGGGTAGCTTCCAGCAGCAGCCTCGCTGACTTCGGAGGATTATCGGACGAGGTTCTGACGTGCGGACCGGATGACGGCCCATTTCTCACGAAGCGCCGCGATCCGGGCCGCACGTGCCGTGACCGGAGCCAGCCTGAGCGGTTTCGTCAGCGATTTTTTCGATATCGCCCCGGCGGTCTGAATCGGCGTCAGCGGGATCGTCGCCGGCGGTCCGGCGGGCGGCGGAATTGTCGGCGCGAGCTGGGTCGTCGATGTGCTGGAAAGAATCACGACATTGTCGATCAGGGCCGTGGCGCTGTTGGGGGCCCCAGGATCGCCCAGGCCGATGACGTGCTGACCCGCCCTCACCCGGAAGGTGAACGTATAGCCCGTATAGTTCGAACCGCTGGGAACCACCGTGCCGGCCGAATTGCCGTTGAGCAGGAACGTGATCGTCTGCCGGTCGGTCGATGTCGTCCGCTTCCGCTGGGCGGCGTAGAAGCTCAGCACGTAAGTGCCGGTCTGCAGCGTCACTCGCTGTCGAATCCCGCCGCCCGCGGCCAGAATGGCCACCTGCTTGCCTGAAGGGGCGGGTCCGTTGTTCGCCGTGACGGCGCTGCCATTGCCGCCGATACCGGCCGTCGCGTTGAAATCCCAGGGCGTTTTGCCCGGGTCCATCGTGTCATTGTTGGGCGGCGTCTGTGTCTGCACGGGCGTTTCGAATCCGCCGTCGGCCAGCGGGTTCGGCGGCGTCTCGCCGGTCACCGTGATCGGAATCCTGAAGGCGTTCGGGGCCCGGTCGCTCAGGACGAGCACCAGGCCGTTCGAAGCGTCCATCGCGGTGATGATCGTCCCCGCCGGAATCCCCTGGCCGGTCACATACGCACCGATCAGCGAAGGGCCCGGCGGTTGTATTTGCCAGTATTTGGTCTGGTCCGAAAATTTGACGATCGTCTTGCCCCGATTCGGGTCGTTCACGCCCGTCGGATTCGTAATCGATGCCGAAGGGTCGACGACCGTGCCGAACTGGGTATTGCCGAACCACTGAAGCTTGTTCGGCAGCTCTCCCAGGCCTGAGAACACCATCTGCAACTGGTTCGGATTCACCCGTTCCATTTGCGGGGTGTCATCGCTGGCATAGGCGCCCACGTCCGAAGTGTCGTCGTCCACCGAGAATCCGTAGCCAGAAAGCCCCAGCACCTCGTGCACGAACCACACGCATGGGTCCAGGTTGTAGACGTCGAACTGCTGCCCGCCCTG
>Ga0172376_10008566_pt1 | contig 10672 bp, 3 predicted proteins | sample Lak35m_FD_121114 | JGI IMG/M metagenome (GOLD analysis project Ga0172376, IMG submission 121114) | Freshwater microbial communities from Kabuno Bay, South-Kivu, Congo - kab_092012_35m | ecosystem: Environmental > Aquatic > Freshwater > Lake | place: Democratic Republic of the Congo: South-Kivu... | reverse complement strand
TGTGCGACGTGATCGCGACGAGCAACGGCCACAAGCTGTCGCGATCGCTCAACTGAGGAAAGCGACCCGCTTGCACTCCCAAACAAAAACTCTTGAAGGCACTCAACGCGACGTCTTCTTCGTCCCCCGCGCGACGGGGTGCATCCTTCAAACGTCTCCGAGCCAACCGCACCATCTGAGCGAAATAACCTTCCCACAACTTCTGCGCGGCCGATGACTTTCCGGCTTTGAGTTGCTGAATCCATTGAGTGACGGTGGTGGCGGCGTCCATAAAGTCCCCGACGGCAGATGCTGAATTGACTCCAACGAGCTCGTGTTCGCCGTGTTCAACATGAGCCCCGGCGCGATGCTCGAATTGTTTCCTAACTTTGTCCCACGGCACTCCCAGAATTCTCGTAACCACTCGGCTGAGTTGGCATCTCTGCGGTCGGGCCTACGATACCGCGCGAAAACAAGCCTGCGACTCAGGCCCCATACTTCCCACTGTTTGAGGAGAGTTTGATGAAGAAGCTCGTAGCGACAACGTTTGCGTTGGTGATCGCGGCAGGCGTCGCGGTTGGTGTGGCTGAGGAACTCAAGTCGGGACTGCCTCTGGGCGACAAGGTTCCGGCGTTTAACGTCAAGGACGTGACAGGACCGAACAAGGGCACATCGCTGTGCTATCGCTGCCAATACGGCGCACGTCCGGTCGTCACCATCTTCACACGCACGATGGATGACAACGTCGCCAAGTTGGTGAAGGAAGTGGATGGTCTCGTTGCTAAGAACGGCGAAAAGCAAATGAAGGCGTTCGTTGTCGTGCTGACCGACACGCCTGACGTACAAGAAAAGAAGCTGACCGAAGTCGCGGCCAAGCACGAAATCAAGAACGTTCCGCTGACCGTGTTTGACGGCCCAGCTGGACCCCCAAACTATAAGATCGCGAAGGATGCCGAAGTCACAGTCATGATGTGGAACAAGAGCGAAGTGAAAGCCAATCAGGCGTTCGCGAAGGGCAAGTTCGACAAGAAGGCTGTGGAAGGCGTCGTCGCTGATACGGCTAAGATCCTGAACTAGTTCCCGAACTCGCAGAGTTCCGAGTCGTTAGGTTTGAGTCGCATCCACAGGGCTTGCCGGAGTGTTTCCGGCAAGCCCTGTTTGTTTTGATGTCACTCTGCTCACAACACCTGAGAGATCCACCAACACTGGCCCTTCTCTCATACGCTTGTAGCGTTTAATGCCAGCCCGAAGCGCAAGCGAGCGGCACTCGCAGAACCCCTCGCTTACGCGTCGGGCTAGCATGGTCGCGACACGTTGGTGAAATGCACATAGGCCTGACCGATGACATTGGCCTACGGATTCAAACGCGTTCGTCGCGGCGAGCAGCGATCGATAAGTGTCGACGTGATGCAGTCCTACTCCGCCTTGGTGGCAGGCAGCGCTGCATCGGGGAGGCTTTGCAGCAACTCCAACACCCGTGATGGTTCAGGACGCAAAGCGCCCACGACCGACGCTAAGGCTTGCCTCACGTTGCGGTTCGTCGCTTTGTCCAACGCCTGCTTCACCGCCAACACCTTATCTTTGCCGATGAGCACTCCGTGATTCTGCACATGAGCCGCCAGGGCGAGTGCTGCCGCTTCGCGAATCTCCGGAGCACGCGCTTCCGCAGTGGCGATCTCTTGCAGCCGTTCTTGCGACGAGGGTGTCGCGATCGCTCCTAAGCCGATGACACCATTCACACCAACCGTGTTGAAGTTCGTCGCTTCGAACAACGCGGCTTCAGCGGATGAAATATCGAACACGTTCGCGCGACGACCGTTGGCGATGTGGGCAAACCAGAAACCAGCGGCACGGATGCGTTCATCCCGATGCTCGGCAGCTGGAGGCGGAGAATCCAGTCGAGCTAAGAAGGTCTCGACGCCTCGTTTGAAGCTGGCTTCACCTTCGGTCGTGAAATCAACGAGTGGATAGTCCGTCAGCAAACGCCCCAGTCGGGCGTCAAAGCCTTCTGGCCCGTAGATGACGATGGGAATACCAGCCGTGCGAGCGTCGGCTCGGAAGTTGGCGATCGTCTGCGTGAGCCCCCATTGAATGCACGCGGCGTGGATGACAACGAGACTCACATCTCCTCGATCTGCCGCGACCTTGAAACCTTCTTGCCCGGTTGTCGCTGAAGAAGGTTCATAGCCCACCTGGCCGAGCCAGGCGGCAGAGGTCGAACCGCGTTCTTTGTTCGGGTCGATTGTCAATGCATGCCGGCTTCCAGAGTCGTTCAAAGCACGCTTGAGGATCTCGACGACACGCTGCGAACTGCGGAAGGGCTGATCCGGATCAAACTGCATGATCGCCGATGCAGCTGCGAACTGGACGGCAAAATTCGGATAGTTAAGTGCTGCAACGAGCGGCGACGCTTGCCCGTTGCGATTGTCGATGAGTCGCTTTGAACCGACTTGTGACAAGATCGCAATCGCAGCCAATGACGCATCCGGGTTGGGGTTCTTGAGTGAGAAGTCGAGCACGCTCAGTGCCATCTCTGGCCCGGCTTCCAAAGCAACATCGTGCGCAGTACCTGGTCCTTGCGGTAAAGCCGATCCAGGGCCAGCCAGATGCGCGTCCAACGCCAATCGCAGCCCCAGAAACAGAGCTCGGACTCGGTCACGATCGGGAGCGAGATCCAGTGCTTGTCTCGCGATTCGACTGCCGCTGATTAATGACGCGGTCTTCGGCAGAAGAGACCGTGCCGCAAGCTGATTGATGTCACGATCCCAGTACCAAAAATCGACCTGCTGATCGTCGTTCAAAATCCACTCGTGCTCGTTGCGGAAGTGAGTGGTCGCGACTTTCTCCATTTGAGCTGCCGCTCCGAAGACAGTGAGCTCACCCGCTTTCTTGGGGTCATCCTTCAAGATCCGAGCCAGCGACCGACGAGCAGTGAGCTGCGTGCCAGCGGGTGATTTGTCGCTAAAGGCGGGGTGCCAGAGATACGCGACAGTGTCATTCGAGCCGGCGAAACCCAGTGCTTCAATGGCCGCGGCTCGGATCTTTTCTGAAGGAGATTCCAGGGCACCGATCAGCGCGGGGCCGATCGCTTTACCCATGCGAGTGAGCGCGTACGCAATGGCGTCACGCTGCTTTGGTTCTGCTTGATCGAGTACCGCGAGCATCCGCGGCAAAGCAATGCCGCCCGTGGTTCGCAGTTGGATGATGGCGGACTCACGTTTTTCAGGGTCACCAGTGAGCTGCGCGATGAGCTTATCCATCCGCGCCGGATCGCCAGCAAAACGCTTGAAGGCGGCGTTCATCTTTTCGAGCAACTCCGGACCTTGCGGCTCGAAGCGCGCGTCATTCGCGAGCCTTAAGAACGTTGCCGGGCCGTGCTTGTCGCGCATCTTCAGAATGGTCGCATCGTCGAGTTCAACGGCCATCAATTGGTTCAAATACTGCGATGCCAGATTGGGACGTTCGAGATCGAGCATCAACACGACTGCATCAAAGAGAGCCTCGGGCGTTTTGGGCTCTTTGATCAGCACGGACGCTTCTTTGGCCGCGCCCTTAGGCACGCCTTGCGCGTGCAAGGGCCCGGAGAGGCAGCCGAGCGCCCCGAGCGTCATGAGCAGACCGGATAACCAACGTCGCATTCCGAGGACTCCATCGAGTTCATCAAGGTTGTCGTCACAGGACCAAATTCGGCACCACAGCGATTCGCCCGGCCCAATGGCCCGCGACTCTAGCGCTGTGTTCGACACACTCTCAAACTCGAAATCCTGTCTGATGAAGTTTGTTAGTTGTCCGCCGGTTGTCCGGCGGATTCACATGGCACCGCTCCGTCGCAAACGACAGGTTAGAGCGGTTTGTCAGTCATCTAAAATCGTCGTCACGGAAACTGGACAGTCTCCGTGCCTGGCCCCAAATCAGCCCCACTGCTCAGTTGCTGCATCAAGCTCACGGCTTGCTCACCCTATCCCCCAAGAATCCCGCAAAGGCATTCATCACACGGGGGGCAAAGCTTGCAGCAACAGTTTGATCTCGTCGCTCAATTCAAAGACTTCATTGATCTCAGCAGGATCGAAGTCGATGCCCGAAACTCCAAAGGAGTTCGTGCCTTCTCCGCCAGCTAACAGATCGGTGCCACCGTTCCCCTTCACGATGTCGTTGCCGTCACCGCCAAGCACGATGTCTTGTCCGCCCTGCCCTTGCAGCACGTCATTGCCATCACCACCGACCACAATGTCGTTGCCGGCTTCGCCGCGAATCGTGTCATTACCGTCACTGCCGGTGATCGTGTCGTCACCGTTCTGCCCCACAACGACGTCGTTTCCATCACCTGCGTTGATGACGTCATCCCCATTACCGCCAAAGACGGCGTCGTCACCATCACCGCCGCGAATCGTGTCGTCGCCGACTTGCCCGAGAAGGATGTCGTTTTCGGTGCCGCCATTGAGGAAGTCATCACCGTCGCCACCTTCCAATGAGTCATCGCCAGCTACGCCCAGCAACGAGTCATCGCCGAGCCCGCCGAAGAGAGTGTCATTGCCTGAATCGCCGACGAGCTCATCGTCGCCCTCACCGCCATCGAGCGTGTCGTTATTCGTACCGCCGTTGAGCACATCGTCTCCGGCGTTACCCAGCAAGCTGTCGATGCCCGAACCGCCGTCGAGCGTGTCATCGCCGTCACCGCCCGAGAGTGTGTCATCGCCGCCGAGACCTTGAATCAGGTCATCACCGCCGCCGCCGTTGATCACATCGTTGCCGTCACCACCGATAATGGTCTCATCGTTGAGGCTACCGTTGATCGTGTCGCCGCCTTCACCGCCATCGAGCGTGATGCGGTCCGAGCCCGTGTTCGAACCACTGAGGTTATAACGGTCGCGACCAAGTCCACCGTTGAGGTTCAGCGAGATGCCACTGATCGTGTCGAGGTCGCCGACGTTGTAGACATCGTTACCAGCAAGGCCGTTGGCGTTGATCACCGTCGAACCGCTCTCAACCCGGATGAGCGCCGAGTCGATGTTGATCAACAGTACTCCTAAGTCTTGTCCGAAATTAAACGTGTCCGCGACTGATGTGCCTTCGAGAGTGAAGCCATCAAGCCCTGCCGCATCCAGCACGAGATCATCGCCATCACCGACGCGCCACAGCATGAAGTCATCGCCGTCTCCGTTATTGAGCGTGTCGGCTCCTGCATTGCCGCGAATGGAATCATGACCCGCGCCACTGTCGATCGAGTCTGCTCCAGCCCCTCCGAAAATCGTATCCGCGCCATCGTCGCCGCTGATGATGTCGTTGCCAGCGTTGCCGGTGATCTGGTCGTCGCCCGGCGAGCCAATCAGTGTGTCGTTACCTTCGTCACCAAACAGCGTGTCGCCGAAGACGGGAATCGTCGGAGTGGCTGGTCCGCCATTGTTGTTGATACCCAAGGCGTGATTCTCGATCGAGACATGCAGCGTGTAGAGAGCCCCTGAGGGCACCGGCAGATCGGGAGAAGTGCCCAACTGATGCTGGGCGACGCCGATGTAATAGACACCAGGTGCTGCAAAGGTCACATCCAACAAGGCATCCAACGAGGTCGTCGAGCCGGGGTCGAGCGCCGTCGCGCTGTTGTCATCGGCACTATTGATGAGGTTCCCCTGCGAGTCGAAGAGGAACAGTTGCGAGTCAAACGACGCGCCACCTGTGGTGAAGTCGATGTCGAAAATGCCGCGATCACCCGCGTTCGTCACTGTGAACGAATAGAAGTCGTAAGTGCCATCGCCCGTACCTTGAATCGAAAGATGCGGAATCGATAACGACGTGTTAGTCAACGCAGCGTCCGTGATGTTGCCATCAAGATCCACAGAGAAGCCCAGACCGTCGATATTGGCCGCCGTCGCGAGTGAGTCATTGGAGCTTGGCTCCGGCACTTGCAGTCGAGCATTAATCTCCCACAACTGACGGTTGGCAATCAAATCGTTGCGCGTCAAGCCGGCATCGCGTCCAGCTTTATTCACTGCCACACCAGGAAAGACGAGCATCGGGTCGCTATCAACGACGCGTGTGTAACCATTCAATCGCTGTGATGACGACAGGAAGCTAGGACTCACAGCATCATCGCTGCGCGCCGAGCCGGCAGTCCCAATGGCGATGAACTCACCAAGCGGGCCGTTCGTACCGCGTTGCCGTGCCGTCGTCCGGATATTGAGTGGCGACACGGTACCCGTCAGGCTCGCCGCTTCAGCCGCCGCGTAATTAACTTGATAGCCCAGGTCCTCGAACTGCGCGACCGTCAGGCGCGTCAGCGGATTTTGACCAGCATTGAGCACACTCGTCATCAACTCATTGGTCAACAACGATTCACGCCAGTGCAAGTCGGCACTGCCGGGGCCACCCAGATTCTCAACAGGGACGCTCGTCGCATTGAGTCCGAAACGAGCATTGAATTCATCGACGGCGTTAGTACCGGTAAATCGCGGATCGCTCCCCGTCGCTCCGACGATCAAACCCAGATCATCCCAAATGATACCGAAGCCAAGTGCATGTGCGATCTCATGTAATGCGACCGTCTGCAGTTGGCCGCTGCTTTCGAGGCTCGCTAGATCCGCCGTGTCGAAGCGAATGTCCGACGCAGACGGCAAGAACGAGGCGACTCGCGCGGCAATCAGTTCTGTCTCGGCGAGTACGTTGCCCACGAGATCAATCTGCACTGCCGAGATATCGATCGAGACGTCATCAACCGCCCCGACGCCTGGCACAATGACGTCCGGGATATCGCCGACGATGATCTGTTCCCAACGATCTGCCGCCGCGCGGAAGATCACTTGCTGGCTGGCACTGAGACCTGCTCCAAAGGTGAGATCAATGTCGAACGTACTGACGGTCCCACCACCCGGAGGCACGGCGGTGGTGCCAATATCGTCAGCACCGATCGCCGAGATCGGATAAGTTGGAGTCAACGAGCGTTGCAACACTCCCGTCCGAGTGAAGACATCCAACACATTGCTCGTCCCCGACGCGAGGAAGATCTCGCCGTTGACAACTCCCGCTCCATAATAGCTACCTGCCACGGCCGTCCCCGGAGTGAAGGTGTTTGTCACCAATCCAGTGCTTGGATCGAGCAGATGTACTCGGCTACCACCCGCTTCAACGATCACGAGTCGGTCCGGATTCGCGATGCCCGCCATTCCCCCAATCAACAACGACACGCTCGGGTTCAAGCCATTCACGTCGATCGTGCGCACAATGGTGTCGGTCGCAGGATCGAAGACGTCGATGTCTCCAGCGGTGTAGTCAAGGACATAGACCAATCCACCGAGGACCGCGACGCCCTCATAGTTCCGCGAACCAATCGTCAGCGGATCAGCATCCAGCACGAGTCCAGTATCGGGGTCTATCTCATACAGCAGATCGTTCCCAAAGCCATTGATATAGAAAAGTCGCAGCCCGTCGAATGCCAAGCCATCGCCGCCGGTACCAAGCGCCTCAGGTGCGGCAAAGCGTCGCAGTTCTAGCCCAGTGACGGGATCAAGTTCCACGAACGAGTTGCTGCCATCTAGCGCCGTGGCGAACAGCCGTGCTTGGGGTGTAGGAGCAACCGGAGCCGTCGCATCGTCAGTCGCGTCAACGAGGTCATCACCGGCACCGCCACGCAATTCGTCCTGTCCATTGTTGCCGAAGACGCTGTCGTTCCCGCCATTGCCAAAGATTGTGTCGGCGTCCTCGCCGCCACTCAGCGAATCCGTACCCGCACCGCCATAGATGATGTCACCACCGTTACCTCCAATGACGGTATCATTAGCCGCTCCTGAATCGATTAAGTCGGCTCCATCACCGCCGTCAATCGAGTCGCTGCCGCCACCGCCGTTGAGCGAGTCATCGCCGGCATCGCCCAGAATCGTGTCTGCCAGACCGACGCCCAAGATGACGTCGTTGTCATCGCCGCCACTTAGTGAGTCCTTGCCTCCGCCGCCGTTGATCGAGTCATTACCAGCATCACCGTTGACGGTATCGCCGCCAAAGTCACCGAAGAGCGTGTCGGCTCCCGCATTGCCATTGACGAGATCCTCGCCATGACCCGCATTGACGGAGTCGTCGCCGTCTTCGCCGCTGAGGGTGTCATCTCCGTCACCACCACGCACGACGTCGTTGCCCGCGCCGGCCATGACGAGGTCATGCCCGTCTGCGGCATCAATGGAGTCAACGCCCATCCCTCCACTGATCGAGTCATGCCCATCGCCACCGTCGATCGCATTATCCCCCGAACCACCGACAATCGAGTCATCGCCGTCGCTGCCAGAGAGTGAATCATCGAAGTCCGCCGAACCCAAAATCGTGTCGGCTCCGTCTCCACCATCAACACGAATGCCATTCGTTAAGTTAGTAAACGCGGCTACGTTCACACCGCTGAGGTCAATCAAGTTCGCCCCGCCACCACCGCGCACGCGAATGGACTGCACTTGATTCACGTTCGCGCCGCCGACCGTCGTGGCCGCAACGCCGTTTTCGAGCACTTGCAACGGTGCCCCATTTGTTGGATCAGGATCACTCGGATCGGGGCGGACGATGACAGAGTCCGCACCGTCGATGTAGATGCTCAGTTCGCCACCCACCAATAGCGTGCTGACAGAGAGCAGCGCGCGTTGTTCGAGCGACTCACTGGGGACATTGTCCCGACGTTCCGCGCGGCGCCGCGAGGCTGCTCCTTGAGAGCTGCGTTGAAGTCGTTGACGAACTGAATCGAGCCACTGTGGAAAGTGCATAGTCCCCGTCCCTGGGTTCCTGCGGTTCAAAAGCCGGCCATAAAGCCAAAGCGCGGTCAGACAAGCTGATGCGTCCTCTCTTAGATCAGCCTTTCGCAGGCGCAGAATGCAGCACAATCGCTTCAACCGGCAAAGTTTCTCACGGCCACATTGGCGAACAGACACTCCAAACAACCTATTTCCACCAGACAACCATCAGTAGCCACGAGATCGGGTCAGGCGATGCATGAGCGAGCGGTCGCCGTTGACCGTTTTTGCGAACTTCTGGTAATGCTCCGAGCAACACGTTCACTCGCGCTTGGTCGCCGGTCATTATGAGGCAGTGATCGCTCTGGGTCCCCACCCTTGCGTGAGTTACGCCTGCTTGACCCCGCCTCCTCAGAACTAGCGGCAACGCTCACTCGCAACAGCTCCAGGGAAGGAGTGCATATGGCCGGCAAAGGCACTGCCGACGATTTTCAATCCGACAGCGAACGCAGCGTCGATTCGCTCGCGGATCTGCTCTACAGCCGCAGTGGACAGCGATCGAGTGCAGCGGTTCAAGCTCTGCAGCCACCTCGCGCGGCGCTCGGAGTCAGCGTTCCTTCACGGGCAGATTCTGTGAAGCCAGTCCCGTTGAATGCTGATCCTGGACTCGCGGTCTCGCAGGCCACGGCTGCGGCTTATCGACCCGGTCAGCGCACCAACAATTCGATGACCGAATCCCCACATTCTGTCTTTGCCAGCGAGTTGGATCTCGATCAACTCCTCGGCAGCTTGCAGCGCGAGTCCGATCGAGCACCGCGTCCAGACCCCGCCGCGCGATCAGCGCCTGATGATGGTCGACTGCTCGCGAAGGCCAGTGAGGTCGCGGACAACCTCCAAAGCCGTCTCCAAGAACTGGAGCGCCGCGAGCAAAAGCTGTCCGAAATGCTGTCAAGCTTCGATCAAGAACAGCGCCGCTTTCGGTTGAGTCAGCAACAGCTCCAAGAGGAATCAGCCGACCGCACAAACCAACTTGAAAACCGCGAACGCGAACTCGCCAAACGCCTGGAGCAAGGCCAACGGTTGCTCGACGAACTGCACCATCGCGAACAAGAACTTGCGACGATTCGCGAAGAGATCGAGGCCGAGCGCAGTCAACTTCAGCAGCAAGCTGCGCAAGATCTCGAAATTGAACGTGGAGCGATCAAGCATTCGAAATCTCTACTCGAGGCCGAGCGGCAAGATCTCAAGACACGCATGGATCGCCTGCGCGACGAGCATCAAGAAACACTGCGTCAAGCACGCCGCGAATTAGAAGTCGAACGACGACGCCTACGCACTCAGTTGGGAGTGGACATCGACACCGAGCGTGAAACGCTTAAGAAGGAGCGCGATGAGTGGCAACGCACCAAGACAGAGCAAGAAGCATTTCTCAAACGCGAACGCGACGCGCAGATACTCGCTCTGCAACGCGCCGAGAAACAACTGGCCGACGAGCAAAAGCGGCAAAGTGAAGTGTTCGAGACGCGGCGACGAGAGCTAGAGCAGCAAACGGCCGAGGCTCGTGCCAAGCTCGAACAGGAACGCAAACAATGGGAGAGTCAGCGGACGCACACGGAAGAAGAGCTCTCGCGACAGCGGTTCTTGAATGTCGAAACACTTCGCAAAATCGAAGACGAAAAATCAAGCCGCGAACAGCAACTGCTTGAAGCGTTACAACGACTGAAGGATGAGCATGCACGAGGCTTGCAGATCGAACGTTCGACGTTTGATTCAGAATTACAAAAACGGCGAGAACAGTTTGCCGTCGAACTAGAACGACATCGGCAAAAATTTCAGGACGACGCCACATCGCACCGCGAAAGGCTCGTGGAGGAGCGTCGCAAGTTCGACGAAGGGTTGCGTGTCGAGCAGGAACGATTGACCGCTGAACGACGTCGGCTGCAAGACGATTTTGACGAGCGCAATGCCGAATGGACCAAACGCCGCGATCAAGA
>Ga0172376_10008565_pt1 | contig 10672 bp, 13 predicted proteins | sample Lak35m_FD_121114 | JGI IMG/M metagenome (GOLD analysis project Ga0172376, IMG submission 121114) | Freshwater microbial communities from Kabuno Bay, South-Kivu, Congo - kab_092012_35m | ecosystem: Environmental > Aquatic > Freshwater > Lake | place: Democratic Republic of the Congo: South-Kivu... | reverse complement strand
TGGTCTGGGGTGCACTTGCCTAACGATTTGCCTAATGGCTGCTCTGGTCGGGCGATCTCCATAGCCTCATAGGGACACAGATCGACCGTCGTGGCGCCCAGCGAGCCCCTCAGCCCTGTGGAACGGCTGTTCATGGAGGCGGGCCGCAGCAGGATCAGTTACGGCATCTGGAGGGCGATCACGCTGCCGAGCCTCAAGATCAACGCCACGGTCTCCAGCGTGCTGGGCGGGTGGCTGGCTGAGGATCTCGACGATGAGGAGACCGAGCTGAAGCTTGCCCGGCGGTGGCTGGAAGCGGAGGCCAGGAAGCGGGACGCCAAGGAAGACAAACCCGTTCCAAACGCGGCTGCCACCAGTGCTGTCCCCCTGGGGCCGCTGATGACCACCCGAGAGGTCCGGGAGGTGCTGGAAGAAAGAAGGAAGCCGGGCGGCACATCACGCCTGAAGCCCTCGAGAGAGCGCTCCGGCGGGCTGCCCGCAAGGCTCGAATCAACCCTGAGCTGCTGCCCCTCTCTCTGGGGGGACAACACGCTGACTAGTGGCTTGTGGAGCTTGGCCCCAAGAAAGGCGGCCATGGGGGCGCTCACAAGTTGCGCAGAAGGGAGAACTGACACCAGCGCTGGTGGGAGAAGCGCCTTGCTGCCCCAGATGCAGTGGGTAGCTCTTTGTCAACACGGTTCGACACCGAATGACACATCAGGGGCGTTCCGATAGGCGGGCGGACCTGCGGCCGATTCAGAGGGAGGACTGGAACGAGCGGTGGCAGAGGCAGGTCGCGGCAGAAGCCAACCGCTCAAACCAGGCACCTTCCCCGGGCATTGAGGCAGAAGAGGCCGGTGACCCAATCCTCCAGCTGGCAGAAGCCCTCAAGCCCTTCGGGTTCCGCTGGCCCGGACCCCAGCCGGCGACTGCCCCTGCAAGGGGCCCCAGCGCAGAAAGCCTGTTTCTCAAGGCAGGGCAGTCAGCCGCGGCCTACAGGCACTGGCGGGCCAATACGCGTATCAACCTGCGCCTGAGCCGACTCTTCCTGTTGATGCGCCAGGGATGGAGCAACGAGGCGATCGAAGAGGCCATCAGCGAAACAGCTCTGGCGTCCTGGTGGCTGAGCGGCAACAGCTGTCCGCTCGGGTTCTACTCATCGGGCAACTACTGCCTGAGCAGCCCCAGCTACGACCGTGAGGCGATCCAGAAGACCGGCAAGTCCTGCCCGCTGGGTTGGTTCAGCTCGGGGAGCTACTGCGTCAAGAGCCGCTGATCGCCATGGGCTTCCGCTTCCGTCGCTCCGCCCGCCTCGGCCCGCTGCGCTTCAACTTCGCCAAGGGCGGGTTGAGCTCGATCTCCGTGGGAGGGCGCGGAGCGTCCTTCAACATCCCGGTGAGCCGCAGCGGCGGAGCCCGCACCACCGTGGGGCTGCCGGGCACGGGCCTGAGCTGGAGCGTGGAACACAGCCCCTCCGAGGGGCTCCCCAACAGCCGTCGCCTGCGGCCTGGGCAGCTCGATGCCTTCAAACAGTCGCTGCTGGAGGTGCTGCACCAGGAGCTGTTCGCTCCCGGCTCCATCGGCGAGCAGCTCTGGGCGCATGGAAGCGTGAGCTGCCTTCTGGCCAATGGCTCCTTGAGCCCACGAACTGCTGGGCTGCTGGCGCTGATCGAAACACCGGAGGCACTGGAGGGCTACCTGCCGAGAGCCCAGAGCCAGGACGATGCCAAGCGCCGGGCCCAGCGCTGTATCGAGGCGGTGCAGGAAGCCACCCGACTGGCTTCACGGAGGCCGGCCCTGGGCTGATCCCACAAAACAAACCCCCGAGGAAGGCCCCGGGGGTCTTGATGGCGTCACGCCGGAGCGTGGCATGGGCTGGCGAAGCTGCTGGCGTTGGCACCTGGGGCCAAGCGATCCAGGCGTGGGGCAGTTCTGGCTCCGGGGGCACCTGAGGCGGTGCAGATGGAGTGTCGTTCAGCAGAACGACCCGCCCACGTTGGGTGGAGACTGTTGGAGCAGGGGCCGGCAGTCAGCGTGCTTCTGGCAGCTAACGGGGTGGCGTGTCGTCCATGGCGGACGCCTCCTGGGTTCGTGCGCTCAGATTCGCTCCGGTGCTGGCTCCGCACAATCAGCCGTTACACGCATTGCTCCCGGGCCCTGGCAGGAGCAGTGTGGATGGTTTGGGGGTGCTGCCGGTGCTCAGCCGCCCTGCCGGACCCGTTTGATTGCAAGGCCAGCCTCGGTGGCGGTGACGGCCGCCAGCGCCAGCAGGCCGATCAGCCCCACCAGCTGGTTCTGGGCTTCTGCGGCGGCATCAGCGTTCTGGCCCAGCAGCGCGCCGGCCACGAACCAGGAGGTAGCCAGGGCTGAGGTGATCCAGTACGCCTTCCAGCGGCGTTGATAGAGATACCCAGTCCCCAGGCCCGGCACCACGTTGAGAACCACGGCCACCCAGCCGGCAGAAGCGGCGAGGATCTGCTCACGGGTCGGCGTCATGGCGGCTCGGCTAGTCGCGGCACTCTGGCGAGTACGACCCAGCTGCTGCGTCCGCACAATGCAGCGGTGGGGACGCAGCTCAGGCCCGCGGAGGAGCGGGCGGGCGCCACTGCGGCGGACAGGGCTGCCAGCCGGCCAGTCGTTTCTGACGCCAGAGCCTGATCGCCTGCTCCCGCGTCAGTTCCTTGCGCTTTTTGAGCAGCGGCGGCTCCCCGCCGACCATCAGCTCCCCCAGCGTCACCTCCAGCGCCTGGCTCCAGCGGTCGTAGCGCAGCGGCTTGAAGTGGAGCACCTGTCGGCCATCGCTGATCCAGCCTTCCCGTGGCGAGAGCGGCGGGCGGCCGGGCCGATCGACGACATTCATGGATCGCTGCTCAGGCCACCTCCGGAGCCCAGCCTTGGCTCCGCACCATGTCATCGGTCCAGCCCTGGCAGCGGCTGGTGAGGTGCTCACCATGGGCGATCAGGCCCTGGTGCAGCTGACAGGTGAGCACGGGGATGCAGTTCACCCCGGCGTGATGCCTGAACCAATGGCAGGTCATGCAGACCTTGCGGCTGCGGGTCTTGAGCAGCACGCCCTCATCGAGATAGGGCCACTCCTCGATCGGGGCCTCAAGCCGGGCGGCCAGGGCCGCAGGCCGAGGCAAGGGGACACCCATGACCCACTCCAGATGCGTACACCTGTACTAGCACAGTTGCAGGTGCTTGGCTGCCGCAGCCCCTGGGGCTGGATACGGTTCAGGCACAGGAGAGGTGCCGATGCTCCGCGAACTCGTACTGGCCATCGGCATCCCCCTGCTGGTGCTGCCGCCCTGGTTGCAGCGGCTAGCCGAGCGCCCGTCCTGGCTCTGGAACGCCGGCATCGGGCTGATCATCGGCCGGTGCAGCTCACCGTGATGTGCTCGGGATCGGCTCCAGCCTTGATCTGCAGGGCGCCGATGCTCAGCTCACCAGGCAACGTGCTCTTCTCCAAAAGGGATCTCAGGCTCGCGGCAGCCGCATGACCAGCCAGTTCCGTCGACAAGGGCAATCCGTAGAAGCCGAGCAGCTGCTCCACGGTGGCAGCCGCATGGAAGCTGAGCGCAAGATCAACTGGCAGCTCGGGCGGCTCAGGGTCGGGCTCAAACAGCCGGTTGATCAACGGCTCCAGCCTGATCCGCATCGCCACGAACACATGGTCACCCGGCATCAGCACCGTGGTGCCGCGAGGCATCACCACCTCGCGGCCACGAACGATCAGCGAGACGACGACACCATCGGGCAGGGCCAGGTCACGCAGCCGCTGGCCAGCCACGTGGGTGCGCGCCTTCACGGTGTAATCGAGAATCTCGCCATCGACCTGGCGCAAGGCGTTGATCTCCACCGACAGGGCGGGGGTGGGATCAGCCGGCCGACCGATGTGCAGCCAACGGGCCACCAGCGGCAGTGACCAGCCCTGGGTGAGTGCTGAGAGCAGCACCACAAAGAACACGGCATTAAAGATCTGGCCACTGTTCGGCACGCCTGCCAGCAGTGGAAAAGTGGCCAGCGTGATCGGCACCGCGCCTTTCAGCCCCACCCAAGAGAGAAAAGTGAGCTCACGGCGCTTGAACTGAAACGGCAGCGCCGACGCCCATACAGCCAGGGGCCGGGCCACCAGGATCAGCACCAGGGCGATCAGTAACCCCTCCCAGGCCACCGCCAGCAGGCGACTGGGAAAGCTAAGTAGCCCCAGCATCACAAACAGCACGATCTGCCCGAGCCAGGCGGTGGCGTCGTGGAAGGAGAAGATGCCGCGCCGGAACACGATCGAGCTGCTGCCCAGCACGATGCCGGCGATGTAAACGGCCAGAAAGCCGCTGCCGCCCAGCACCGCTGCCAGCCCAAAGGCCACCAGGCCAAAAGCGAGAGCCAGGAGGGGGTAGAGGCCCGGGTAATCGAGATTGATGCGGTTGATGGACCAGGTGGCCAGGCGCCCCGTGAGCAGCCCGGCGAGGGTGCCCACGCCGAACTGACCCACAAACAGCCACAGCAGCGCCTGGGGCGAATCGGCGGTGCCGGAGATCACGCCGATCAGGCCGAGCGTGAGGAAGATCGCCATCGGATCGTTCGATCCGCTCTCCACTTCGAGGGTGGAGGTCAGCCGCTCGGGCAGCTTGAGGCCGCTGCTGCGCAGCACCGAGAACACCGCGGCCGCATCGGTGGAGCCGACGATGCTGCCCACCAGCAGCCCCTGCAGCAGTGGCAGCTTGAGCACCCAGGCGGCCGCCAGGCCGGTGATCAGCGAGGTGAGCAGCACACCGAGGGTGGAGAGCGCCAACGCTGGCTTCCACACCCTCTGCACCGAGGCGATCGAGGTGCGCAGGCCGCCGTCGAACAGGATCAGGGCCAGCGCCACGCTGCCGATGCTGTTGGCCAGGCCGTAGTTCTCAAAGGGGATCCGCCCCAGGCCTTCCGATCCGGCCAGCATCCCAACCGAGAGGAACAGCACCAGCACGGGAACGCCGAGCCGGGCGGAGAACTTGCTGGAGGCGATCCCCAGCAGCAACAGGACGCCGGCCAGCAGCATCGCCAGGTTGATCCACATGCGCTCTCCGCCTGCTCAAGCCGTCTGAGGTTGGCTCAGCTGCGCGTGAACTGCAGTCAGCCAGGCACATCACTTGCTTGCAACAAGCCCCAGCCGGCGTTGAGCCCGTTTAACCATGACCACAGCTTGGGCAGCACCCATGACCTTCAGCAGCGTGTTCCACGAGCTGGCCGCCATCCTGGTGATCGCCGGGATGATCGGGGTTCTGGCCCTGAAGCTGCGCCAGCCGCTGATCATCAGTTACATCGTCACCGGCATCGTGGCGGGCCCAGCCGTACTGGGCTGGGCCTCCGGTGGGAGTGAGATCAAGCTGCTTTCCAGCATCGGCATCGCCGTGCTGCTGTTTGTGGTGGGCCTCAAGCTCGATGTGGGCCTGATCCGCTCCGTGGGGCCGGTGGCGCTGGCCACGGGTTTGGGGCAGATCGTGTTCACCGCGCTGTTCGGCTTTCTGCTCAGCCTCGGGCTTGGTTTTGCACCTGTGAAGGCGATCTACATCGCCGTGTGCCTCACCTTCTCCAGCACGATCATCATCGTCAAGTTGCTCTCCGATAAGCGGGAGATCGATTCCCTGCACGGCCGCATCGCCGTTGGTTTCCTGGTGGTGCAGGACATCGCTGTGATCCTGGCGATGATCCTGCTCACCTCGTTCACCGCCGCTGGATCGGGGGGCATCGCGGCCCAGGGAATCCGCCTGTTGCTGGTGGGCACAGCGTTTGTGCTGGGCACCGTGGCGACGATGCGCTGGGTGATGCCACCGCTGCTGGGCCGCTTGGCGCAGAACCAGGAACTGCTGGTGCTGTTTGCCGTGGCCTGGGCGGTGGGGCTGGCCGCTCTCGCTGATGGCGTGGGGTTCAGCAAGGAGGTGGGGGCCTTCCTGGGCGGCGTGTCGATCGCCTCCACCGCCTATCGGGAGGCGATCGCCTCACGGCTCACCGGCCTGCGCGATTTTCTGCTGCTGTTCTTCTTCATCGACCTGGGCTCAGGTCTCAACCTGTCAGCAGCAGGGCTGCAACTGGGGCCCGCTGTTGTGCTGTCGTTCTTTGTGCTGGTGGGCAATCCATTGATCGTCGTGGCGATCATGGGCGTGATGGGCTACCGGCGCCGCACCGGTTTCCTGGCGGGCCTCACCGTGGCCCAGATCTCGGAGTTTTCGCTGATCCTGGCGGCACTGGGGATGCGGCTCGGGCAGATCGGAGAAGCGGAAGTGAGCCTGGTCACGCTGGTTGGGGTGATCACGATCGCCCTCTCCACCTACATGATCCTCGGCTCCGACCGGCTCTATGCCTGGCTGGAAAAACCGCTGCGCATCTTCCAGCGCGCAACGCCGTTCAGTGAGCTCAAGGACAGCATCAGTGGCCCCGCCCGGGTGGATGTGGTTTTGCTGGGTCTGGGCCGCTACGGCAGCGCGATCGTCCGCCAACTGCGCGCGCACGAGTTGTCGATTCTTGGCATCGACTTCGACCCCCAGGCTCTGCGCCTGGCCGCTGCTAGGGGACTACCGGTGCAGTACGGCGATTCGGAGGACCCCGAGTTCACGGCCTCCCTGCCGCTGTCCTCGGCCACGGTGGTGGTGAGCACGCTGCCCTCCCTGGAAAGCAATGCGGCCATCCGCCATGGCCTGGAATCGGCGGGCTTCCGAGGGCATTTCATCGCCACCGCCCACGACGAGGCTGAGGTGGTGAAGCTGGAGTGGCTCGGTGCTCATCGCACCCTGTTGCCGTTTCTCGATGCGGCCGAGCGGGCGGCCGAACTAATCGTGGACGACCTGCGCGAGCTCAGGCAGATACAAAGTGCTTCGTCGTGATAATTCCTCTCTGACGCAACCTGCGCTGGTCCTGTTGCTGCTGCAGCGCTGAGGCTCAGGACCGTCTCGATCCAGTCGTGGTGGCGCCGCTGACTGAGCTGACCGGCCTTTGGTGATGAGGCCTTTCAGTGGACGGTGGCTGTGCCCAGGTTTGATTCAGTGCGGTGCTCCAGTCGCTCAGCGAGCCAGACTTTGATGATCGACTGCCGTGTCACGCCAAGACGGGTGGCCTCACGATCGAGCTGCTCGACCATCCAGAGGGGAAAATCCACATTGACGCGCTTCTGCTGCAGGCGGGGTCGCGTAGCGGCGTCGAGATCAAGTGCGCCGAGCACGGCCTCACCAGCATCGAAGCGACGATCGAATTCAGAACTGTTCATAGAGCTGGACCTCTTCCAGGCGGGAGCGACGGACAGAAATGAGACGGATGGCCTGGCTGCGATGGGTGATCACAGCTGACCAGTGCTTGCCATGGATCTGAGCAATGACGAGAAACCGCGGCTCATCTGTGGTGCGGGCTGGGATTTCCAGCAGGTCGGGATCGTTCCACAGAGCCTGGGCATCGACGAAGTCGATGCCGTGCTTCGCCTGGTTGACCTTGCTCTTGAGCGGGTCGAACTCAAAGTCCATAGAGTTCAAAATCTATACCTTTTTGGCGCGAAAGACGTGCGTCGCTTCTGCTGCTTCCAATTCAGGTGGCCAGCTGCTGGTGCTGCTCTGCTGAGCGCACCTATCGGTGCGACACCAAAAACGTCTCAATGCCAGTCGTGGTGGCGCCGCTGACAAATTCGATCAGCGATCGAGGAGGCCTCTTCCGGCACTTGAAAGCGCTTGCGGAATGCCTTGGTAAACCCCTCCAGAGCAGGGCGGGGCAATCCCCGAACGATGGCCAGGATCTGCTGGACTGTGGCGGGATCGAGGGACTCCAGGCCTGCCTCTGCCGTGGGCTCGGCAGCGGCGTTGTTGCGCTGAGGAGCGGGTGCGTGGCGGGCTGACGTGGGAGCGGTTGCGCTGGTGACCTCCCGCTGCTGCTTGTCGTAGAGCGCCAGACCAAAGGAATTACCAAGGGTCATCAAGGCCCTTTTCATCGCATCGGTCTCGGCCTCCTTGATGGCGGATTCATGGCCCTGGCCCAGATCGGTGTCGATGCCGTGGCCGGCGCCGCTGCCCTCCCGAACCAGTGGTGTCAGGCCACCGGCTGTGACGGTGATGCGTACGCGGGCGGTGTAGGTGACGCAACGGTGGCCAAGGTCTGACGCTGCCCGCCAGTCAAAGCCGACGCTTGCTTCAGAGGTGCTTCGGTCTGCGTTCACACAACGCTCTGGGCGCATCGGACGTGGGAGCGTGTAGGAGCCATCATCGGTAACGCTGGTGCTACAGGGTTCATCCGATCACCTGTTGACGCTGGCCCCGTACCTGCTGGGGCGGGCGCGCCGGGGTGTGGTCGGTAGCAGTCGCTATGCCCAGCGCCTGCGCGAGCAGATTCGCGAGGCTGCTGCTGACTCCGCCGGGCGCGCCGTGTTGATCAGCGGCGAGCCGGGGCTGGAGAAGGACAATCTCGCGGCCCTGATTCATTTCGGTTCTGCCGCGCGCCGGCAGTGGCTGGTGCGCCTCGATGGGGCCACGCTGCGCGCGGATGGCGCCAACCTGTTTGGCCAGTCAGGCAGTGATGGCGACGGGTCTTTGCTGGAGTGCCTTGGGGATGGTGCGCTGCTGATCGACAAGCTCGACCAGGTGCAGCCGTCCCTGCAGTTGAGCTTGCTGGAGCTGGCTCGCACAGGGCATTGGAGCTGTCCGGGGGAGGGCAGCAGACCGCGCCATTTCGGCGGCAGGGTGTTTTTCACTGCCGAGGCCGCCCTGCCTGCTTTTGATCAGGTCTGCGATCTGATTCGGGTGCCGCCGTTGCGGGTGCGGCGCCAGGACCTGGGCGAATGGTTGCGCTATGGGCTGCGCCAGCAGGCCCGCAGCGCCGGCTGGGAGGTGCTGCCGCAGGTTAGTGATGCGGTGGTGAGGCGACTCCAGAACTACGACTTTCCCAACAACGTGCGCGAGCTGGATGGCTTGATCGCTCGGGCCATGGAACAGGTGCGGCTGCAGGGCAGTGACAAAAAGAGCCCCCAGGGGGTGCTGCTGCCTGAGGACGTGTTCTGGACAGCCAATCGTCTGCACCGGCTGAGATTTGATCTCTGGCGTTGGCGCCCACCCCTGCGTCAACAGTTGCGTCAGCCCTCGCTTTGGGCTGCCCTCAAATTGGGGGTGGTGAGCTGGTTGTTTGTGGCCGTGAACCTATGGCTGTGGCTGGGGCCGCAGTCTCGGCAGCACAACGGCGCTCTCAATCTGTTCTGGGCGTGGTGGTGGCCCCTGATTCTGCTGTCGTACCCCCTGGTGGGTCGATTTTGGTGTGCGGTGTGTCCCTTCATGGTTTGGGGAGAGATCACCCAGGGGCTGGCGCGCCGGCTGGGTTTGCAGCCCAGGCCCTGGCCGCGGGGTGAATTGGACCAGTGGGGCGCGCCCGTGCTTGCTGCTGGCTTCGCCGCGATCCTTCTCTGGGAGGAGCTGGCAAATCTGGAGAACACCGCCTGGCTCAGCAGTTGCCTGCTGCTGGGCATCACCGCTGGTGCGGTGCTGGGCTCCTTGCTCTACGAGAAGCGTTTCTGGTGCCGTTTTCTCTGCCCAGTGGGCGGCATGAATGGCCTTTTTGCCAAGCTCGCCATGACTGAATTGCGGGCCCAATCGGGCACCTGCAGTGGCAGCTGCAGCAGCTACGGCTGCTTCAAGGGAGGACCTGCGGTGGGGGAGGGACTGGCTACCGCCGGCTGTCCACTTGGCACCCATCCAGCCCACCTCACCGACAACCGCAACTGCGTGCTCTGCTTCACCTGCGTAGCCGCCTGCCCCCATCGTTCGGTGCAGCTGCGCTTAAGGCCACCGGCTGCCGATCTGCAGCGGGATATGGATCCGCCCGCTGGAGAAGCGGGCCTGATCCTTGTGCTGGCGGGCGGCATCAGCCTGCATCATTGGCAGCGGCTGTTGGGCTGGTTGCCGCTGGCGCCCGAGAGTCTGCAGGCCGGTCCGTTGCTGGCGCGCCTTGCCATTGGGATGCTGGCGCTGGCGTTGCCGTCCCTTGGCTGGCTGGCATTGCGCCGCCTGCTGGGTCTCTCCACCAGCACCCTTTACCTGCTGCTGCCAGTGCTCTGGGCGCTGCTGCTGGCCCGGTACCTGCCCCTGGGGATGCACGAGGCGGGGCTGTTGTTGCCTGTGAGCTTCGGCTGGCCGGATCTGCCCCACTGGAGTGCCGACACCCATGTGATCGCTTTTTGCCAGAGCGCGGCCGTGCTGGTGGGAGTGGGGGGCACGGCCATGCTGATCCCCCGTTTTCAACCGGCCGGCTGGAGCCGTTGGGGCGGACTGGCTCTGGCCCTGGTGCTGGCGGCGGCTGGACGCTGGTTGGTGACGGCTTAAACCAGGCGGGATCCAGAAGCTCGCTGTTGCTGTTGCGGGTCGAAGACCGCGGCGATGGTGCGGATCAGCCAGCGGCCCTCGGTGGTCACCGTGGCCTGTCCGCGGCCGTTGTGTTCACTCAAGTGCACCAGCCCATCGCCGGCCAGCTCCTGAAGCTGTTGCCACTCCAGGGCATAGCGCTCGAGCTCGAGCTCGACGCTGAATGTACACATCACCTGGCGAATCAGCTCACGGCGCTCCAATACCTCTGGATCGCACACCACCAAGCCTCGCTCCACGGGAAGTTGCCCTTCGGCCAGGGCAGCGCTGTAGGCCTTGAGATCGCGCTCGTTCTGGGCGAACAGGTTGGGAAATTGACTGATCGC